>Ga0209014_10000180_pt1 | contig 34818 bp, 35 predicted proteins | sample BarGraNGADG00212_FD_184491 | JGI IMG/M metagenome (GOLD analysis project Ga0209014, IMG submission 184491) | Arctic peat soil microbial communities from Barrow, Alaska - Barrow Graham LP Ref core NGADG0002-212 (SPAdes) (version 2) | ecosystem: Environmental > Terrestrial > Soil > Wetlands >...
CGCCACACCTGCCTCTCCGACAGGCCCAGCAACTCGGCCGCCCCCTCGGCCGCAATCTGTCCAGCGATCACCTGGTTCAGCACCAACACTCGCTTCTGCTCCCTTTTGTTCAACGTAATCGTCTCTCCCATGACTGACATTTTCGCTGAACAGTTGGACCCTGACAGAATCGCTGGACATTAACATCGCCCTAACTCTTTCTTGACCGCTCCACAGCCCTCTGCTACCATGCCGCTGTCTTCGGGCCGTCCACGAGGTCGGTCCCCAAGCACGGAGGTTGGCCCTGTTGCGGAGACACTCTCCTTCCATCGTCACCATTCTTCTCGCCCTGGCTGCCGGACTGATGCTGGCTGGATGTTCGACTGCGGGCGGGCCGCTGCTCTCAGAACTGCACACTTCGGCTTCCGTCATCGCTCCCACGGGGCGAGGTGATACTCCACCCATCTTGGTAGCCTACACCCTCTCCAGGCCGGCGACTATCAGCGCCTATCTGGTCGGGTCCAAAGGGGATAAGCTGTACCTCCAGAAGGATGAGCTCCGGCCAGTCGCGGGGGATTACTCCATCACCTTTGTCGGGGCCTACGCCCCGGACCCGGCTGGCATGGAGCGCAGGGTGCTCCCCGCCGGCAGCTATCCCATCGTGGTCGAGGCGGTGGACGGTAGTGGCGCTCGAAAGGAGGCGAGGACTCAGCTGCAACTGCTCGACTCCGATACCACCACGCCGAGTATCGACAATCTGACCCTGTACCCCGATAGCATCTCCCCCAACTTCGATGGCGTAGACGACACCGTTCAGATCACCTATCGAAGCGCGAAGCTCAGCACGGTTACCGTCTACCTGATGTCGGACGACGGGAAGCGTTACCTGCTGCAGCGCGAGGAGCGGCAGACACCCGGCGAGCACTCCACCTCGTGGGATGGCCAGATTGGAAATCAGCTGCTTCCCTCCGGCTCGTACCGCTTCGTCGTGGAGGCCGAGGACGCCGCGGGCAACGTCGTGGCGGCTCAGAAGATCCTCAAGATCGACTCGGCCAGCATGCCGGACGCATATCTGATGTCGGTGACCTTCAATCCGCAGCACATCCTGCTTGGCCAGCTGGTCAAAGTGGAGATCAGGGTAAAGAACACCGGGAACACGGTGCTGCGGAGCCAGGGGCCAGACCCGGGCTACACCTACAGCAGCCAGGAGGGCTTCAGCACCATCCAGGGCGGCAAGTACCAGGACCAGAAGGGCTACTGGAGGGTTGGAGTGGACTGGGCCAGCGGCCCTGGCTCCTCGGGCGCCAAGTATCCCTACCGGTGGGGCTTCGGCAAGGACCTCCAACCCGGCGAAGAGGTCACGGTGGTCGGCTACATACGCATGGAGGACAAGTACCCGCAGATCTGGCTCTACGCCGGACTGGTGCAGGAGCAGGTACGATACTGGGACGACCAGGTCGGCCGTACCGTGATCGAGACCAGCTACTGATGTCCTCCCCGCTCCTCTCCATAGCCATCGTCTCCTATAACACCAGGGATTTGCTGCGCCGCTGCCTGGCGTCCGTCGCGGAAAGCCCCCACCATGCCATATACCAGCCTTCTTCCGTGACAGACGGTGACTCTGGCAGTCCACTGCTGACTCTGCCGTGCTGCCGTGATATCTCAATGGCTCCGCTTTGCTGCGAGCTGATCGTGGTGGACAACACCTCTTCAGACGGCAGCGCCGACATGGTGGCCGCCGAGTTTCCCAGGGTCAAGCTAATCAGGTCGACCACAAACCTCGGCTTCGCCAGGGCCACCAACGCCGGCCTCCAGGCTAGTCGAGGCGACCTCCTGCTGCTTCTGAACCCCGACACGGAGGTGCTGGGGAGCGCCCTGCCGGACATGGCCTCCTTCATCACGACCAAACCCGACGCAGCAGCGGTGGGGCCGGCCCTGGTCTATCCGGACGGGCGGCGGCAGCACGCGGCATTCCAGTTTCCAACCCTGCTGATGAGCTTCTTCGACTTCTTCCCACTCAATCATAGACTTATCGACTCCCGCCTGAACGGCCGATATCGCGACCCCGAGGGAGGCGAGTTCTTCGCCGTCGACCATCTTCTGGGTGCCGCCATGATGATCTGCCGAGACGCCCTGAATGACGTGGGAATGCTAGACGAGGGGTTCTTCATGTACTGCGAGGAGGTGGACTGGTGCCTTCGCGCAAAACGGCGCGGCTGGCAGATCTACCAACTGCCCGGGGCAAAGGTGGTGCACCACGTGGCCCAGAGTAGCAGACAGTTCAGGGAGGAGATGCTGATACAGCTCCATCGTAGCCGGTATCGCCTCTTCGCCAAGCACTACAGTGCCGGCTTCGTGTCGGCCCATCGGGCCATCACCAGGCTCGGACTCGCCCGGGAGATGGCCAGGACCTGGTGGGAAAACCGGCGAGGCCGGATGACCGTCCAAGAGAAGGGTCGTCGCCTCCGAGCCTATCGCACCATCTGGGGTATGTGAAGTGTCCACAGTTTGCGCCGCGATCATCGCCAGGGACGCCGCCGACACCATCGAGCGCTGCCTGCTCAGCCTACAGTGGGCCGACAGCCTTCTGGTTGTTGTGGACGATCGCACCCGAGACGCCACGGCGGAGTTGGCCCGGTCCATCGGGGCGCGCGTGGAGTTGCACAGCTTCGAGGATTACGCTCGGCAACGTAACGCAGCGCTGAGAATAGCGGACTCCGACTGGGTGCTCTTCGTCGACTCCGATGAGGTGGCCACGCCGGAACTGGCGGAGGAGGTTCGCTACATAACGGGTCTCTATGAGGGGGCGGCCCCGGGCTACTGGATCCCTCGCCGCAACATCATCCTCGGCAGATGGGTACGCCACGCCGGCTGGAGCCCCGACTACCAGATGCGACTGCTGCGTCGGGCCGATGCGAGCTATCGAGAGGATCGCATCGTCCACGAGCTGGTCGATCTGAAGGGTCAGGCGGGCTACCTGCGCAACCCCCTGTTGCACTACAACTACTCCACTCTTGGGGAGTTTATGGAGAGGCAGCGGCACTACGCTCGCATGGAGGCGGTCAATCGGCTCCGGCAGGAGGTGCGCATAAAGCCGCAGAACTACATTCTCCAGCCCTGGCGGCAATTTTGGCGCAGGTACGTGACGCTGGAGGGCTACCGAGAGGGATGGCTTGGCCTGCTGCTCTCGGCCCTTTTGGGCTACTACGAGCTTCGGACCTACCTCGACCTGCGGGCCCTCCAGCGATCCTCCCGCCAGTAGGCGCGACGCATGCGTCGCGCCTACTCTCCCTAGCCGGCGATCTACATCGACGCTGGGGTCTCCAGCCCTATCTTCAGGTGCTGAGCCAGCAGCAACCTTCGGGCCACTGGGATCCTCATCATCAACCGGCACTTGGCATGGCTCTCAATCCCCCTCTCGGCACCAACCCGCAGAGAACGCGATATGCCCATTACCAGCGCCGGAATTCGGCCAATATGGGCATACCAATGGTATTGACACATTTAACCAGACTAACTATACTGGCTGCGAACTTCTACCCCACCTCGCTGGCGGTCGGAAGAGATTAACTCCCTCAATGGGGAGAAGGAGCCCGAATATGTTGTCTCTCGGTCAGAGGCAGGCGGTCGTTGACGACCCGCCGATAGCTCGTGCGCTGTTCGGCGACACCAGGCTCTCCTGGCTATGGCTATTGGTCCGGCTTTATCTGGGCTACTCCTGGATCACTGCCAGCCTCCACAAGCTGGCGGATCCGGCCTGGATGGTCACCGGCACCGCCCTCAAGGGTTTCTGGGTTGGAGCTGTGGGTACCCCCGACAAGGCCGGACTTGTCACGTTTGACTGGTACAAAGGCTTCCTTACCATGCTGCTCGACGGCAACCACTACGTGTGGTTCGCCAAGGTGGTCGCCTTCAGCGAGATGGCGATCGGCATCGCCCTGATTCTCGGTGCCTTCGTTGGTGTCGCCGCCTTTGCAGGTGGCTTCATGAACTGGAACTTTATGCTGGCCGGCACCACCAGCACCAACCCCGTGCTGTTTGCTCTGGCAGTCCTGCTGATCCTGGCCTGGAAGACCGCGGGCTTCTGGGGTCTGGACAGGGTTCTGTTGCCGCTTCTGGGCACTCCCTGGCGGCCGGGTGTTGCACTCACTCCCGAAGCAGAGACGGCTAGTGCCCATCGAGCACGGCCGGCACCTGGCGCATAGAGCAGACTCGCGCCCTGTGGTGGCTGAGGGGTCGGAGCATTCCGGCCCCTCTTCTTTGTACGATCCTTGACCGGCCGATCCCCAAACTGTAAACTCTGATCCGGTGGAAATCGGCCACTGCAACGGGGCAGGTACTTTGATTCTACAAGGCGCCATCGATCGCATCGGCGAACTCCTCGTCCGTCACGCTCTTGCCACGACCGCAAACTATCTGGAAGACAACTCTCTCCAAGTAGTAGACATCTGGATAGAGCGCCTCCGAGGGTCGATGCCCAGCTACTCTCCCCTGATCCCCGAGATGCGGCAATGGGGCGAGAGCAACTTGAGCCTGCTGGTGCAACTGCTCCGGTTGCAGGAAGAGTCCGACCGGGAATGCGCGATGTCAGAGTTGCTCCGCGGTGGGCGGGAGATGGCCTCCCTCCATCTGGCTCGTGGCATCCCCCTGTATGAGATCGTCCGTGCGGCATCACTCTTCAGGCTCTCGATGCTGAACGCGGTCGAGCGTATGCTGCGCAGCCGGTTGTGGATCGCCTTTCCGCAGGACATACTCAAGGCAGAGGACATCATCAACGTCGCCCTGGACAACCAGATGCTGGTCACCTCCGAGTCGTACCTGGAGGAGCGGGACAAGATCATCCAGCGAAGCCAGTCCGAGCTCGAGGCGACCAATAGTCAGCTAAGGGTGCTGGTGCAGGAGATGCACCATCGCATCAAGAACAACCTGCAGACCATCGCCGACCTGCTCACCCTGGAGATCCACAGCGGACGCAAGATACCCACGGAAGTCGCTCTCCGGGAAAGCATCACTCGCGTTCGCAGCATCGCTGCCGTGCACGAACTCCTGTCGGCGGAGAACGTCAGGGTGGCCGATATCAAGGAGTTGGCCGAGGTTATCACCGAGAACTGCGCCAAGAGTATGGTCGCCTCTCACGGGGGGGTGAAGGTGATCGTGCAGGGCGAGTCGATCCTGCTTCCCTCAAAGCAGGCCACCGCGCTGGCGCTGGTGATGACCGAACTAGTAAACAACGCGCTGGAGCACGCATTTAGCTCTGATATTGGCACTCTCCTGGTTTCGCTGGACGAGCAATCCGAGGAGGTGCGAGTCTCGGTACGCGACAACGGCAAAGGGCTACCCGACGGTTTCGATGTGGAGACCAGCCCCAACCTGGGGCTGCAGATAGTCCGCACGCTGGTCACGAAGGACTTGAGCGGCACTCTGGAACTGAAGTCCAACGGCGGAACAACCGCAACTGTGAGGTTCAGGAGATGATGGAGTCGCTGAGGGTCGTCATCGCCGACGACGAGACCATCCGGCTGATGAGCCTGAAGGCTCAACTGGAATCCCTCGGTCTGCAGGTAGTGGGCGAGGCCGTGAACGGCAAACAGGCGCTGGACCTGGTCCTCCGTCTCAAGCCGGATCTGGCGATCCTGGACATTAAGATGCCGGAGTTGGACGGTCTGGAGGCGGCAAAGCAGATCGCCGCCGAGTACCCGATCCCCGTCATCGTCCTGACGGCTTACAGCGAGCGCTCCCTGGCAGAGAGGGCCATCGAGGCGGGTGTCTTCGCCTACCTTATGAAGCCGGTCTCCGAAGAGGACCTGCTCCCCACACTGCTGCTGGCTAAGTCACGCTTCCACGAGTTCCAGGATCTCCGCAGGGGGATCAGCGATCTGAAAGAGGCCCTGGAGACCCGCAAGATGATCGAGCGGGCCAAGGGCATACTCATGGAACGGCGCAACCTCTCCGAGGCCGAGGCCTTCCGCCGAATGCAGATCCAGAGCCAGAACGAAAACAAGAAGCTCTCGGAGATTGCCCAGGCCATAATCATGGCCGATAGGATGTTGTAGTACTTCGCCCACCCTAGAAAGGCCGGTTCCCAGTGAGCAACAGCAAGAAACGCCCAGAACGAAGCTTGGCTCCCACCCAGAAGGGCCGCCCTGCCGCCTCCGGACGGCGCTCGCATGCGGCCACACCCCTGCGGCCCGACCCGGGGAATCGTCGGAAAGTCACCTTCGGCATCGTCGCCGGCGGCCTCCTGATCGCGGTGTGGGTACTGGTGTCCTCCCTCAACGCGGGCGGGAACTCGGTGGCCCAGTCCGGTGCACAGGGCACGGCCGCCCAGTCGCAGCCCACCGTGGACGCGAAGTCCCTCGATGCCGCGATCGCTGCTCTGATGCAGAAGGCTCAACAGAACCCGTCGGACCTCACGACCATCGTCGACCTGGCAAATCGGTTCTACGATGCCGGTCGCTACGGAGAGGCGATCCCCTGGTACGAGAAGGCGATCCTGCAGGTTCCCAACAACACCGACATCAGGACCGACCTGGGAACCTCCTACTTCTACTCCGGCAACTTCGACAAGGCGAAGGAGAACTGGTTCAAGGCGCTGGAGCAGGACCCCAATAAGGTGGAGACCCACTACAACCTGTCGGTGATGTACACGCACCTGAGCCCGCCGGACACGGACTCCGCCATCAAGGAGTGGCAGACCGTCGTCCGCATCGCTCCCGACTCGGAGCAGGGTAAGTCCGCGGCTCAGAAGCTGAAGGACGCCGGGCAGTAGCGCAACTCTTCCACCTAGAATGGGCCGAACGCCGCCACTTCTGTGGCCGCGACCTCTCGCGGCCAATGGCCATGCAACGCGTCGCCACGATCGCACGGCAGCGCGTTGTTGAATGGCGTCGCACCCTCAGTCGGATCATCTTGCGACCGGATTCTCTGCTCAATCGTCCCGCTGCCAACTCCTCTTACCCTTCGCCAGCGAAGCTGTTGACAGCCCGCCTCTCCTGTGTATAATAGTTTGTGAACTGTTTCACCAATGAGGGTGGGACCCCATATTCCGGGCTGAAGGTAGGCTCCGGCACCGCACGGCTGACCAGGCCGGCGAGGGCGGAGCCCTTTTGCTTTGCAGTTATTGTGAGGCAATGCACAAAGAGTGCAGGGGCTCAGGATGTGGAACCCGGGCAACGAGGCAAGAAGGAAAGAGTTGAAGCGAATTCCGCCAGCCACCGTGCAGCGTTTGCCACTCTACGTCCAGGCCCTCAAGGCTCTGGCGAGGGAGGGCGAGGAGTTGACCTCCTCCCAGCGGCTCGCCACCGAGACCGGAATAGAGGCCGCAAAGATCAGGCGCGACTTTTCATATCTGGGTGCCTTCGGCACCCCCGGTGTGGGCTACACCGTCAGCGACCTTCTTCACGAGGTCTCCCACTACCTCGGCCTATCCCGAATCTGGCCCGTTGCCCTGGTGGGGTACGGCAAACTCGGCTCGGCCCTGGCCGCGTACGCCGGCTTCCCCGAGCGCAACTTCCAGATCGTCGCGATCTTCGATGCCAATCCACAGCGAGTCGGGTTGAAGGTCGGGGACCTCAGAGTGCTCCACACCGACCTACTTCCCAATACCGTGAGCGAGATGGGGATAGATATCGCCATCGTCGCAACCCCCGCGGCCACGGCCCAGGAGGCTGCGGGCATGCTGATATCCGCGGGAGTGACCTCGCTCCTGAACTTCGCGCCAACCACCCTTGTAGCGCCCGCTTCCGTGGCCGTCCGAAACATCGATCTAGCCGCAGAGATGCAGATCCTCTCCTTCCACGAGACGATGAAGCAGAACTTCGGCATCCGCTACCCGGTGTTACCATCGATGGAGCGTCAGGTGTCGCGGTGGTTGAAGGAGAAGCTGCAATGAAGCTCGCCGACGTAGCCCGCGTGTTGGACGCGAAGCCCATTTCCCCGAGTGCAGACATAGATCTGGAGGTGGCTTGCGCCTGTGCCGCCGACCTGATCAGCGACGTCCTCGCCTTTGCCGGCGCCGGCGCGCTGCTTCTCACCGGCCTCACCAATCCCCAGGTCATTCGGGCGTCTGACGTTGCCGGGGTCGTGGCGGCACTCTTCGTCAGGGGCAAGAGTCCCCTGCCGGAGACCGAGCGGCTGGCGGCGGAGGCGGGCATCACCCTCCTCCAGACCCCACACAGCATGTTCGAAAGCTGCGGCAGGCTTTACGAGGCCGGCCTTCGAGAGGGAGGCGGCCCCACCAACACCCCCAGAGAGGGCAGTGTGGAGGAGAGAGCGTGAAGGCTAGGTACAGCGGCAACGACGCCGCCACGCAGCAGGAGTTCACAAAGGTCCAGGAGCTGATCTACGAGCTAAGGGTCGACCAGGTGATGACCACGCCGGTGATCACCCTCTCTCCCGAGAGTCCGATGAACGAGGCCAAGGAGTTGATGCGGTTCCACAGGGTCTCCGGGCTGCCGATTGCCAACGACGGTGCAATCCGCGGCATCCTCAGCATCGAGGACGTCATACGATGGCTGGAGAGGGGTGGAGGCGAGTCCCCGGCAGCGGACTGGATGACAAGGAAAGTCCAAACCGTAAAGGGGGACGAGGCTGCCGTCCAGGCCATCGCCAAGTTCGGCCGCTACAAGGTTGGCCGGCTGCCCGTGGTGGATCGAACCGGCGCCATGATAGGCATTGTCACCTCCGGCGACATCATCGGTAGGGCGCTGCGAGTGCTGGACGCCCGCTACCGGGAGGAGGAGACCCGCAGAGGATCCGCGCGCTGCACCCTCGACGAGTTGGTGGGCGAGGGCAGCGCCTTCGTACTTCGATATGAGGTGGCCCCCAAGGACTTCCAGCACGCGGGCTACGCCGCCACAAGGGTGAAGCGCGTCCTGGACGGTCTGGGCATGGACCGCAAGATAGTACGCAGGGCCGGGATCGCCGCTTACGAGGCGGAGATGAACCTCTCCATCCACACCGACAATGGAGGCGTCCTTCTAGCCGAGATCGCCCCGGAGGCCGTGGTCATCGAGGCCACCGACGAGGGGCCCGGGATAGTTGACGTCTCTCAAGCCCTTACTGCCGGCTTCTCCTCCGCGCCAGACTGGATCCGCGAGCTCGGCTTTGGCGCCGGCATGGGGCTGAACAACATGAAGAACGCGGCAGACCGGTTCGACATCGAGTCCGAGCCTGGTAAGGGCACCACCGTGCGCATCCAGATCGACCTGAATGCTGGAAGGGGGGCACAGTGATGATCACCGTCGGGGATGTCGTGGAAAAGCTGGCGGCGAAGGTCCTGGCCGGCGAGCAGCAGCTCGATCGGCATGTGACCGGCGGCTACGTGGGCGACCTCTTGAGCTGCGTGATGGCAGGCGCCTCGGCCGGCGACCTGTGGATCACCGTTCAGGGTCATCCCAACGTGGTGGCTGTTGCCTCGCTGGTGGGGCTCTCCGGCATTGTCGTGTCGGAGGGGGCAAGGGTCGATCCCGTAACTCTAGAGAAGGCGAAGCTGGAGGGTATACCCATACTCTCCAGCCCCAGGCGGTCCTTCACCCTGATTGCGGCACTCGTGGCACTGGGTGTGAAGGCCGCGGACTGATGGAGCGATTTGTGGCGGACCTACACGTCCATACCGTGCTCTCGCCCTGCGCGGATTATCACATGATCCCGGAGCTGATCCTGGAACGGGCCAGAAACCGCGGAATCAACCTCCTGGGAGTGGTGGACCACAACTCTGCTGAAAACGCGGCGGCGATGATGGCCGCGGCGGTGGGGAGTGGGGTGGCGGTTCTGCCGGGAATAGAGGTTGAGACCAAGGAGGGGGTTCACATGCTCACCCTCTTCGATCGAGTCGATGGGCTGATGCAGTGGCAGCAGGAGCTGTACCGCCACCTCCCGCCTCGGGAGAACGACGAACGTGCCTTCGGTGTCCAACTGATCGTCGATCCGGAGGGAAACTTCATGGGCATCAATCGCAGGCTTCTTCTGACTGCCGTCGATCTTTCACTAGAGGAGGTGATCGATCGTTCCCAGGAAAACGGCGGGCTGTGCATGCCGGCTCATGTGGACCGGCCCGCCAACGGGCTTCTGTCCGTGCTCGGGCTGGTGCCAGAGGGCTTGCAGTCCCCGGCGCTGGAGATATCCCCTCGATACTCGCCCGATGAGGCGCTGAGGCAGTTTCCCCAACTGTCCGGCCGGACGCTGATTCGGTCGTCGGATGCCCATACGCTTGAAGACATCGGAAAGGTCACCACAACCCTCTTTATGGAGGAGGCGTCGGTGGCCGAGCTCGCCCTTGCCTGCCATGGAGATCGAGGGAGAAGGGTGGCCACCGCTCACCCACTCTGCCAGAGGTAGCAGCCCTTCGGTCGCCACTGAGCCAGCAGAAGGATGTCGGAAAGAGATGCGAGAGCTATCTCAGCACCTCATGGATCTGATAGAGAACGCCGTCGAGGCCGGATGCCGGAGGGTGGCGATCCAAATCGACGAGGACATGGAGGCCGATCTCTTCACCATCAGGGTGGAGGATGACGGTCGCGGCATGTCCCCAGAGATAGCCTTCAAAGCCACCGACCCCTTCTGGACCACCCGAAGCTGCCGAAAGGTCGGCCTAGGCTTGCCCCTGATAGCTGCCACCGCCGAACGGTGTGCCGGTTCTCTTCAGATCGATAGCGTCCTCGGCCAGGGCACCACGGTTACGGCCGTCTTCCGCCATAGGCATATCGATAGACCCCCGCTGGGCGACCTCCACTCGACGTTGGTGACAGCGCTGGTGGCTCACCCCGGGGTGGATATCCTCTACCGGCACCAGGCCGGGCAGCGAAGCTTCGAGCTGGATGGAGCTGCTATTCGGAGGGAATTAGAGGGTGTCCCGCTCACACACCCCTCCGTGCTCAAATGGCTCGATCGTTACATCTCTGAGGGGCTCGATGAAGTGGGCGCCTACGCGTCCGTCAAGGAGGAGACCGATGCCAAAGCTGAATAGCTTGGACGAGTTGAGGCGATTGAAGGAGAAGGCCCAGCAGGAGATGAAAGTCCGGTCGGATACCGGCACGAAGATCACCGTGGGCATGGGCACCTGCGGGATCTCGGCAGGAGCCAGGGAGGTAATGCACGCCATACTGCACGAATTGCAGAAGCAAAACATCGAGGCCAACGTCGCCACCGTCGGCTGCGCCGGCCTCTGCTCCATGGAACCGTTGGTGGACATAGAGCAGGGCGGCGCAGCCCGCGTGACCTACGGCAGGGTGACGGTGGACATGGTGCCGCCCCTGATCGAAGAGCACCTCGTTAAGGGCAGGATAGTGACTCAGTGGGTGGTGGGCAAGGGGTCCACCGTCTAAACACTGATAGGGAGAGAGTGAGATGGCACAACCCTACTACCGCACCCACGTCTTGACCTGTGCCGGGACGGGTTGCTCGGCGTCGGGAGCGGCCCCACTGTCGACCGCTTTGGACGCCGAGGTCAGGAACCGAGGGCTCGACGGCGAGGTTCGGCTGGTACAGACCGGCTGCCGTGGCTTCTGCTCCATGGGCCCGGTGATGATGATCTATCCCGAGGGCATCTTCTACTGCCAGGTTCAGGCGGAAGACGTGCCGAAAATCGTGGAAGAGACCCTGATCAAAGGCCGCCCCGTCGAGTCGCTCCTCTACAGGGAGCCGGTATCGGCCAAGGCGTTGCCCTTCTACAAGGACATCCCGTTCTACGGCAGGCAGATGCGCATCGCGCTCCGCAACTGTGGCGTCATAAACCCCGACGAGATCGAGGAGTACATAGCCAGGGGCGGCTACGAGGCGCTGGGCAAGGCGCTCTTCGAGATGACGCCCGAGCAGATTGTCGATACGATGAAGAGGTCAGGCTTGCGCGGCAGGGGAGGCGCGGGCTTTCCCACGGGTCTCAAGTGGGATCTGTGTCGCAAGTCGCCCGGCCAGATCAAGTACATCATCTGCAACGCCGACGAGGGCGACCCCGGAGCCTTCATGGACCGCAGCATCCTGGAGGGCGATCCTCACACCGTGGTCGAGGGGATGTTGATCGCCGCGCGGGCGATAGGCGCCACGGAGGGCTACGTATACTGCAGGGCCGAGTACCCATTGGCGATCCAGAGGCTGAGCAGGGCTATAGCGCAGGGCCACGAGTACGGCCTCCTCGGCCCGGCCATTCTCGGGAGCGACTTCTCCTTCGACCTGCACATCAAGGAGGGCGCGGGAGCATTCGTCTGTGGCGAGGAGACCGCGCTGATCGCCTCCGTAGAGGGGCGGCGCGGAGAGCCGCGTCCCAGGCCGCCTTTCCCGGCCGTGTCTGGCCTCTGGGGTAAGCCCACCAACATCAACAACGTCGAGACCTGGGCCAACGTCCCGCCCATCATCTCCCACGGGGCGGAGTGGTTCGCCAGCATCGGCACCGAGAAGAGCAAGGGAACCAAGGTCTTCGCCCTCACCGGCAAGATCAACAACATCGGGCTGGTCGAGGTCCCCATGGGCATCACACTGGGGGACATCATCTACGACATTGGCGGGGGGATCCCGGCGGGCAAGAAGTTCAAGGCTGTCCAGACGGGTGGGCCGCTGGGAGGCTGCCTCCCCACCTCCATGCTGAACACCCCCATCGACTACGACTCCCTCTCCAGCGCCGGCGCGACCATGGGTTCCGGCGGCATGATCGTGGTGGACGAGGACACCTGCATGGTGGAGTTCGCCAAGTTCTTCCTCACTTTCGCCCACGCGGAGTCCTGCGGCCAGTGCACCCCCTGCAGGATCGGCGGCAAGCGGATGCTGGAGGTGCTGACCCGTATCACCGAGGGCAAGGGCACCATGGACGACCTCAAGGAGATCGACACGCTGGCAACGGCCATGGCGGACTCCTCCCTCTGCGCCCTGGGGCAGCTAACCCCTAGCCCGACCCTCAGCTCCCTGCGCCACTTCAAGGACGAGTTCCTAGCCCACATCGTGGACAAGAAGTGCCCGGCGGGCGTGTGCAAGGATCTTGTGTACGCGCGCTGCTCCAACGCCTGCCCCGCTGGGCAGGATGTTCCCAAGTACGTCGGCCTGATCGCCGAGGGGAAGTTCGAGAAGGCTTACGACGTCATAACGGAGACAAACCCCTTTCCTTCGATTTGTGGCCGGGTATGCGAGCACCCCTGCGAGCAGAAGTGTCGCCGCGGCCAGCTTGACGACGCCGTCTCGGTGCGAGCCCTCAAGCGCTTCGTCGCCGACGAGATGCGCGGCGTCCGTCCCGAGCCACCCAGGGTTCAGATCAACAAGAAGGTCGCCATAGTCGGCGGGGGGCCAGCCGGACTGGCCGCTGCGAACAGCCTGGCCAGGAAGGGATACCAGGTGACCATCTTCGAGGCTCTGACGGTTCTTGGCGGCATGATGGCCGTGGGCATCCCGGAGTACCGGCTGCCCAAGGCGATCCTGAACGACGAGATCGAGAACGTCAAAGCGCTGGGCGTGAAGGTGCGCACCGGAATGCGTCTCGGAAAGCACATCACCCTCCAGGGGCTTAAGGATCTGGGCTACGACGCGATCTTTCTCGCCATCGGCGCCCACGGCAACATGAAGCTGGGGGTCGCCGGTGAGGATGCCCAGGGGGTTCTCCCGGGCGTCCAGTTCCTGCGCGACGTGAACCTGGGCAAAGCGGACGACGTGGCCGGCAAGAGGGTGGCCGTGGTCGGCGGCGGAAACGTGGCGATGGACGCGGCTCGCGTCGCGCTGCGGCTCGGAGCCTCCGAGGTGAACGTGGTCTACCGTAGGACCAGGGATGAGATGCCGGCCCAGGCCGAGGAGATCGAGGATGCCATGGAGGAGGGGATCAAGTTCCACTTCCTGGTGGCCCCCAAGGAGGTAGTTAACGGTTCCGGCTTCGTCACGGGACTGAAGTGCACTCGGATGGTCCTATCCGACTTCGACCGCAGCGGGCGGAGGAGGCCGGTGGAACTGCCGGGCGGCGACTTTGTGGTGAACGCCGACGTGATCATACCGGCCATCGGCCAGACCATTGAGTCCACCTGCATAGAAGGCGACTGCATCACGTTCACCCGCCGTGGTACCATCGAGGTGGACGCTCACACCATGGCCACCAAGGTACCAGGGGTTTTCGCGGGTGGAGATGCGGTGTCCGGCCCGGCGACGGTGATCGAGGCCATCGCGGCGGGCAACAGGGCCGCAACGGCAATCGAAAGGTACCTGAGCGGCGACAAACTGCTGTGGGAGCCGCCCAAAGGGCCAAGGTGGACCAAGCCTACTTCCACCGTCAAGCCCGACTACGGCATCAACGAGGACGAGGCCTACCGCCCGGCCATGCCGAAAGTGCCCGTGGAGCAGCGAGTCGGCGCCTTCGTGGAGGTGGAGAGGGGGTACACCCGTCTGATGGCGTTGGAGGAGGCACGACGCTGCCTCCGATGCGATCTGGAAGACCGGTAATCCAGCCACGAGGAAGGGCGTCCAGCTCTCGGAGAGAACATGGCTGCCATAGTCACAACAATCAGGGATCGCTGCAAGCGTTGTTACAGTTGCATCCGTAGCTGCCCGGCCAAAGCCATCAAGGTTGAGGACGGACAGGCTAAGGTGATGGAGGAGCGCTGCATAGCCTGTGGGAACTGCTACAAGATGTGCGCCCAGGGCGCGAAGCAGGTTGAGAGCAGCGTGCCCGCGGTCAGAGAGATGCTGCGGGGAGGTTGCCCGGTGATCGCCGCCATCGCCCCCTCTTTCCCGGCATCATTTGACGGCAGCACTCCCGGGCAGATGATCACGGCCATCAGAGGGCTCGGCTTCTCCGAGGTGCTGGAGGTCGCCTTCGGCGCTGAACTGGTGAGCAGGGAGTACGTGCGGCTCGTCGCCGAGCGAGAGAGAATGCCGGTCATCACGACCCCCTGCCCCGCGGTTGTCACCCTGATCCAGAAGTTTTTCCCGACCCTTATCCCGTACCTTGCGCCGGTGGTATCGCCGGCGATTGCCCTGGGAAGAGCCATCAAGACCGAGTATCTGCCCGAGGCCAGGGTCGTCTTCATCGGGCCCTGCATCGCCAAGAAGGCGGAAATCCACGAGAAGGCGGTGGCCGGCGCCATCGATGCGGTCCTCACCTTCGCCGAGCTGAAGGAGCTGCTAGGAGAGTCCTCAGACTCCCCTTCCGAGATGCCCGAAAGCGACGTGGATGGACCGCGACCGAGGATCGGCCGCATCTACCCCGTCCAGGGCGGGCTGCTGAAGGCAGCCGCAATGAAGGCGGACGTGCTGGAATCCGACGTCGTCGTGATCGAGGGGAAGGACAACGTCCTCCGCGTCCTGAGGGAGATGGCGGACGGGAAGCTAACGGTTAAGTTCCTGGACATCCTCTTCTGCGACGGCTGCATCGACGGTCCGGTAATCGAGAGCGGCCAGGGGCTGTTTGCCCGCAAGCAGTTGGTCGCACATTATGTCAAGAGTCGGCTTGACGAGCAGAGTCCAAATGAGTTCGAGAAGCTCCTCGCGCGCTACGCCTCCGTAGACCTATCCCGTACCTTCGAGGACAGCAGCAGCACCCCACCCACCCCTTCGGAAGAAGAGTTGGAGGCTATTCTTCGCCAGACCGGTAAGCTGAGCAAGGCGGATGAGTTGAACTGCGGCGCCTGTGGCTACGGGACGTGCCGGGAGAAAGCCACCGCCGTCTACCAGGGCCTGGCCGAACTGGAGATGTGTCTGCCCTACCTGCTGGATCGCTTCCAGCAGGAACTTCAGGCCGCACACAACCAGCTGATACAGTCCGAGAAGCTGGCCTCCATGGGCCAATTGGCAGCGGGCGTGGCCCACGAGATCAACAATCCCCTCGGCACCATCATGATCTACGCCAGTATGCTCATGAGGGACAACCCGGACCGCGACCAGCGCTCGGAGGACCTCAAGTTGATTGTGGAGGAGGCAGAGCGCTGCCGCTCCATAGTGTCCGGACTCTTGGAGTTCGCACGGCAGGGCAAGCTGGAGTTAGGCCAAACCGAGGTGAACGGGCTTCTTCAGGAGGTCGTTGCCCAGGTGAACAAGCTGCCCTGCTTCGAGAGGGTGTCCGTCGTCGGGCATCTGGACCTTGCCGTACCGCCTATCGTGGCGGACCCCGGTCAACTGCGGGGGGTATTCTCCAATATAATCGTCAACGCTGCGGAGGCGATGCCGGATGGAGGTCAGCTTACCCTCTCCAGCGGCCTGTCGGATGGAGGCCGCTCTGTCTGGGTAACCGTGTCCGATACGGGATGCGGGATCGCCGAGGAGAATCTCGGGAAGCTGTTCCTGCCCTTCTTCACAACCAAGGAAATTGGGAAGGGAACCGGCTTGGGGCTCGCCATCGCCTATGGTATAGTCAAGATGCACCGCGGGACCCTGGAGGTACAGAGCAGGCTGGGGCAGGGGAGCAGCTTCGCCGTGACCCTGCCTGTGGATGGTCCTCAGGGTAGATCGGCCGCGAAGGCGATGGCCAGGGGTCAACTGATTGGCGGCACCACCGATACGACGAGCCGAACTGGCTCCAAAGGAGCGGGGTGGAATGGCAATCAAAGGCAAGATCCTGCTGATCGATGACGACGTCGATTTCGTGACCATGAACAGGGCGGTCCTGGAGCACTGCGGCTACCAGGTGGTGGCCGCTTTCGGCGGCCAGGAGGGACTGGAGGTTGCCCTGCGGGAACTCCCGGACCTGGTGGTTATGGACGTCATGATGGATGAAACCACCGAGGGCATCGACCTCTCCAAACGGTTCCGCGTGGACCCATCTCTGTGCCACATCCCCATAATTCTTCTCACCTCGATAAACAGGCACTTCCGCCCTCTCAGCTTCAGGCCGGATGACAGGTGGATCCCGGTAGACCGGTTGTTGGACAAGCCGGTGAAGCCGCAACAGCTTTTGGATGAGATCGAGACAGCTCTCAAGAGCCGGCGTCTGCCTGGTGGAGAGGTAAACCATGGAGCGGCAGGCTCGCGTCCTGGTAGTTGACGACGAGAAAGGGATCCGCGAGGGCTGCCGGCGAGTGCTGCAGGCTGAGGGCTTCCGGGTGGCCGTCGCTACCAATGGAGAGGCAGGGCTGGAGTTGGCGCGCACGGCCGGCTTCGACCTAGCGCTGATCGACGTCAAGATGCCCGGAATGGGCGGTATAGAGCTGGTCCGTCAGCTCCAGCAGATGGACCCTGCCCTCGTCTCGGTGATGATCACCGGCTACGCCACTATAGAGACAGCCATCGACGCCACGAGGAACGGCGCCCACGACTTCTTGCCGAAACCGTTCACGCCAGACGAGTTGATGGCCAAGGTGGAGAAGGGGCTGGAGCGCCGCTGGCTCATGCTGGAGGCCCAAAGGCTTCGACAGGAGAGGGAGCGCCGACTCCTGGAGATCTCAGCGGAGAAGAGCCGCCTCCTCACCATTATCAACTGCATGCAGGATGGGGTCCTGGTTACCAACCGCGACGGCCAGCTGGTCCTCCACAACCCGGCCGCCCGGGCAATGCTCCAACTGCGCGCCGATGGGCCCCTCCCCCAGCCTGTCGAAAACTGCACACCGCTCCCCGAGATCGCCGCCCTCGTTGCCTCGGTCCTCTCCTCTGCCGCGCCGGAGGGCATGCTCTCCCAGGAAGTCCAGGGTCCCGACGGCCAGAGAACCCTCATGGCCAACGTGGCCGCGGTTAGGGACGAGCGGTCGGAGGCCATAGGTGCCGTCACGGTGGTGAGGGACATCACCGGCCTCAAGAAGCTGGAGCGGGCCAAGTCGCAGTTCGTCGCCATGGTGGCTCACGAGCTGGCAGCTCCCCTGGCAGCCATCAAGGGGTATCTGGATATCCTGATCGGAGGGGCCGCCGGTGACGACCCTGAACAGCACCGCCAGATGCTGGAGCGATCGCGAGACAGGGCGTCGGCACTGTTGGATCTGATAGACGACCTGTTGGAGGACTCCCAACTCGAGGCCGGTCACACCTCTCGCCGCTTCGAATCGGTTGCACTTCAAGAGGCCATCGCGGACGCCTGGGATGTGGTGCGTCCCCATGCCGAGGCCCGGAAGATCAGCTTCCTATCCGCACTGCCCGCCAACCTGCCACCGCTCCTCGCCGACAGGGGAGAGATGGTAAGGCTGTTCACCAACCTGCTGAGCAACGCCGTCAAGTACAATCGAGAGGGGGGAGCCGTGCGGGTGGAGGCCCGCCCAGACCCCAATTACCTGAGGGTCGATGTCGCGGACACCGGACTCGGGATCCCGGAGGAGTCCCTTGGCAGGCTGTTCGAGGAGTTCTACCGGGTGAAAAGTGCGGAGACGAGGAGCATAACAGGGACAGGGCTGGGGCTCTCCATAGTGAAGCGGATTGTAGAGGCGCACAACGGCCACGTGAAGGTTGAGAGCCGCGTCGGCGCCGGAAGCACCTTCTCCGTGTTCCTCCCCACGATGGACGGGCAGCCTGGGCACAGCTGAGTACAGCGCGGACTCTCAAGGGACGAATACGGATTTCGCGACGCCATTGACATCCATTTACCCTGGTGCGTATAATGCTTGTGAAATACTTCACCAATGGTGGTGAAGCGGAAACGCCGGGGCTGATGACAGGCTCTAGCTGCGATCCGGTGTCGGATACGAGCGCTAGAGCCTTTTTTATCGGCATAGTTTGTGCCTAATCTCACAAACTATGATTTCGGCGCGATTGGAGGCGCAAGGGTGCGCACGATACAGCGACAAGGATCGTACAAGCGACAGAGCCGCCCTCGGCCCGCAACCTCCCCGCCTGCAGCCGTCCTCGACGGGAGGTCGATGATGGCCCGGCTCTCGCAGGCCAACGGAAGCGCATTCGAATTCAGACGGAGGCCAAGTCCATGGAGATGACAGCATCCCCAAGCGTCAACCTGTCGCAAGTGGACAGTATTCTTCAGCAGCGTAAAGGGGAAATGGGAGCGGTTATCCCCATCCTGCAGGAAACCCAGGAAGCTTACGGCTACCTCCCGAGGGAGGTCATCGAGCGAATCGCGGACACCATGGGGCTCCCATTCAGCCAGCTCTATGGAGTGGCGACCTTCTACTCACAGTTCTATCTCAGCCGGCGAGGCAAGAACATCATCAAGGTGTGCGATGGCACCGCCTGCCACGTCCGCGGCGCCGTCCGCACCGTCGATACCGTCCACAAGGACCTCGGTGTCAGTCCGGGTGGGACCACCGATGACTACAACTTCACCTTCGAGGTCGTCTACTGCCTGGGTGCCTGCGCTCTCGCCCCCGTGGCCGTCGTCAATGGGCAGGTCAAGGCGCGCTGCACCGCCGAGCGGATGCGCCAGACCCTAAAGGAAATGACAAAGTGACGGGCATGCTCCACGGCTGGCGTGTTGCCCTTTCCATTCATAGCAGATCCGGGCGTTCCGCGAACGTCTGTTGAGGAGGAGTTCGATGCCGCAACCGAGTGCAATGGAGCAGTTGAGGCAACTTAAAGAGCAGGCCATTACCGAGATCAACGCGCGTGGCGATTCCGCCACCAAGATCACTATAGGCATGGGGACCTGCGGCATTGCCGCGGGTGCTCGCGAAGTTATGCACGCCCTACTTCACGAGCTTGAAGCTCTTAACCTGGACGCTACGGTAGTTGCCACCGGCTGCGTGGGGCTCTGCTCCCAGGAACCGCTGGTGGACATCGAGCAGCCGGGTGGGCTGCGAGTTACCTACGGCAAGGTCAACCCGCAGATGGTGCCCACCCTGATATCGGAACACCTGGTCAAGGGACACGTCCTCACCCAGTGGGCAGTCGCTCGAGGCTCCACCACCCCGGCGCCCGTGCGACCTCAGCCCGAGAGTGTGAGGTCCATCCCGACCTACGACGATATCCCCTTCTACGGTATGCAGGTCCGGATCGCCCTGCGCAACTGCGGCGTCATCAACCCGGAGGAGATCCAGGACTACATCGTCCGAGGTGGCTACGAGGCCCTCGGCAGGGCGATCTTCGAGATGTCCCCCGAAGAAATCATCAACACCGTCAAGCAGGCCGGTCTGCGCGGTCGAGGCGGCGCGGGCTTCCCCACGGGTCTCAAGTGGGAGCTAACGCGCAAGGCCCCGGGCGACGTCAAGTACATCATCTGCAACGCCGACGAGGGCGACCCCGGCGCCTTCATGGACCGCAGCATCCTGGAGGGCGATCCCCACACCGTGGTAGAGGGGATGTTGATCGCCGCGCGGGCGATAGGCGCCACGGAGGGCTACGTATACTGCAGGGCCGAGTACCCATTGGCAATAAAGCGGCTGCAGAAGGCGATCGAAGAGGCTCACGAGCGAGCCCTTCTCGGCGAGAATATCCTGGGCAGCGATTTCTCCTTCGACCTGCACATCAAGCAGGGCGCCGGCGCGTTCGTCTGCGGCGAGGAAACCGCCCTCATCGCTTCAATCGAGGGCCGCAGGGGGGAGCCGCGACCGAGGCCGCCTTTCCCGGCCGTGTCTGGCCTCTGGGGTAAGCCCACCAGCATCAACAACGTCGAGACCTGGGCCAACGTCCCGCCCATCATCTCCCATGGGGCGGAGTGGTTCTCCAGCATCGGGACCGAGAAAAGCAAGGGCACAAAGGTCTTCGCACTGACCGGCAAGGTCAACAAGCCCGGTTTGGTAGAGGTCCCCATGGGCATCACCATGCAGGAGATCATCTACGACATCGGCGGCGGCATCCCCAACGATAAGAAGTTCAAGGCGGTCCAGACGGGTGGGCCACTGGGAGGCTGCCTCCCTACCTCCATGCTGGAAACCCCCGTCGACTATGACTCCCTCACCAGCGCGGGCGCGACCATGGGATCGGGTGGAATGATCGTCATCGACGAGGACACCTGTATGGTGGAGTTCGCCAAGTTCTTCCTCACCTTCGCCACCGATGAGTCCTGCGGCCAGTGCACCCCCTGCCGTGTGGGCGGAAAGCGAATGCTGGAGGTGCTGACCCGCATCACCGATGGCAAGGGCACCATGAACGACCTAAAAGAGATCGACCAGCTGGCCAAGACCATGGCGGACACGTCGCTCTGCGCCCTGGGCCAACTGACTCCCAACCCGACGCTCAGCTCGCTAAGACACTTCAAGGAGGAGTTCCTGGCTCACATAGTCGACAAAAAGTGCCCCGCCGGCGTCTGCACCGCTCTGCTCCATTTTGACATCGTGGCGGACAAGTGCAAGGGCTGCTCTCTCTGCCTGATCAGTTGCCCCACCGGCGCCATCGAAGGGGCCAGGAAGCAGGTACATTCCATCAACCAGGACAAGTGCATCAAGTGCGGATCCTGCTACGACGTCTGCCGACTCGACGCCGTCATCAAGTCATAGATACGAACAGCTTACTGGAGGAGGTCCCGACACATGTCGACGGTGACACTGACTATTGACGGCCGCCCGGTCCAGGCAGAGGCTGGAAGCAGCATCCTTCAGGCTGCCCAGCAGGCCGGCGTTCACATCCCCACCCTCTGCTACCACCCCGACCTGACCGTTCGTGCCGTCTGCCGCATCTGCGTGGTCGAGGTCAAGAACGCCAGGACCCTGCAGGCCGCCTGCTCATACCCCGTCAACGAGGGGCTGGTGGTCACCACCAACTCCCCACGCATCCGAGCTGCCCGCAAGGTCAACCTGGAGCTCTTGCTCTCCAACCACCCCTTCGACTGCCCTACCTGCGTCCGCAACCAGAACTGCGAGCTGCGGGCACTGGCCAACGAGTACAACATTACCCAGGTCCGATTCCAGGGCGAGCGCAAGGAGCACTTAATCGACTCCAGCTCCTACTCCGTGGTCCGCGACCCGAACAAGTGCATCCTGTGCAGGCGCTGCGTCGACGTCTGCAACTCCGTCCAGGCAGTCGGGGCCATCGGGCCCGTCCATCGGGGATTCGACACGGTCGTCGCTCCAGCCTACGACGCCGAGCTCGCCGAGGTCGCATGCGCCATGTGCGGCCAGTGCATTAACCATTGCCCGGTGGGCGCCCTCTACGAGAAGGACGCCATCAGCGACGTGTGGGAGGCGCTGGCAGATCCTGCCAAGCACGTGGCGGTGCAGGTGGCTCCCGCCGTCCGGGTTGCCCTGGGCGAGGAGTTCGGCATGGAGCCGGGGCAGATAGTCACCGGCAAGCTCGCCGCGGCGCTGCGACGGCTTGGGTTCGACGTCGTTTTCGACACCAACTTCAGCGCGGACCTCACCATCATGGAAGAGGGCTACGAGCTGATCGACAGGATCCAGAACGGCGGCGTCCTGCCCCAGATTACCAGCTGCTCGCCCGGCTGGATCAAGTACATCGAGCACTTCTACCCGGATCTACTGCCCAATCTGTCTACCTGCAAGTCGCCGCAGCAGATGATGGGCGCATTGATCAAGAGCTACTACGCCGAGAAGAGTGGGGTAGACCCCGCCAACATCGTTTCGGTGTCGGTGATGCCCTGCACGGCCAAGAAGTTCGAGTGCGAGCGGCCCGAGATGACCGATAGCGGCTTCAAGGATGTAGACCACGTATTGACGACCCGCGAGTTGGCGAAGATGATCCGCGAGGCGGGGATCGAGTTCAACGCCCTACCCGAGGAGGGCTTCGACTCCCCGTTGGGGGCGGGTACCGGCGCGGCAGTCATCTTCGGGGCCACCGGTGGCGTGATGGAGGCGGCATTGAGGACCGCCTACGAGGTGCTGACCGGCAAGGAGCTGAAGAAGCTGGACTTCGAGGCGGTGCGCGGCATGGAGGGGATCAAGCAGGCCACGGTTGCGGTGGGGGATCTGCCGGTGAAGGTCGCTGTGGCGCACGGGCTCTCCAATGCCAAGGCACTGATGGAGAAGGTTAAGGCCGGGGAGGCGGACTACCACTTCATCGAGATCATGTGCTGCCCGGGTGGCTGCATCGGCGGAGGCGGACAGCCCGTGCCAACCAATTCCGAGATCCGCAAGAAGCGGGCGGAGGCGATCTATAGGGAGGACAGGGGACTCCCGCTGCGCAAGTCCCACGAGAACCCGGAGGTCCAGGAGGTCTACAGGGAGTTCCTGGTGAAGCCGCTGGGCGAGAAGTCCCATCACCTGCTCCACACCCACTACACGCCGCGGCCCAGATAGCGGCTCAGTATCCAGTAGGGCGGGGTCTCGTGCCCCGCCCTACGAGTTATCTTTAGAGGACACCCGACCATGGAAAGAAAGCTCATCGCGCCTACGATCCTAGTTTTGGCCGTCGCGCTATTCACCGCCTGCGCGCCGCAGGCGGCTCCCAGACCCAATGCCATCGTCTACGGCACCACATTTCAACCCAACACGCTGAACCCGATCACGGCGCCGGATATCGTCTCCCGCTCCGCCATAGAGATGATCTTCTCCGGGCTGGTATCGGCCAACGAGAAATCGGAGCTTCGCCCGGCCCTGGCAGAGAGTTGGGAAAGCTCCGCCGATGGAAAACAGTGGACGTTCAAGCTCAGGCACGGGGTGAAGTGGCACGACGGCCAGGACTTCACGGCCGACGACGTGAAGTTCACCTACGATACGGTGATCGACCCCAAGTCCAAGCCCACCGTCGCAAAGGCCGATTACGCTGGCCTTCAAAAAGTGGAGGTTGTGGATCCCTTCACGGTTCGCTTCTACCTCTCGCAACCCAACGCGGCCTTTCTGTCGCTGCTCGTCCTGGGGATAGCGCCCAAGCACCTCCTCCAGAGCCAGGACCTCGCCACCACCCCTTTCAACCGGCAACCCGTCGGCACTGGCCCCTTTATGTTCGACAGCTGGGTCCAGGGGGAGAGCCTGACGCTAAAGCGCAACCCTGATTACTTCGGCGAGAAGCCGAAGGTCGACAAGATCGTCTGGAAGATAGTGCCCGACAGCAACGTGCTTGCTCTTCAGGCAGGCAACGGTGAGGTAGACGTCGCACCGGTCTTCAACCCCAAAGACGCAGCGGCGCTGCAGTCCTCGGGCAAGCTGGCTCTTCACGAGACGTTGGAGGGCAACACCCAGATCAGCCTTCAGCTGAAGAACCCGCTTTTCCAGGACGTTCGGGTCCGCCATGCCCTGGCGTACGCCATCGATACCCGCTCGCTGATAGACAATATAATGGCGGGGGCGGCGGTGCCGGCGACCTCTGACCTGCTGCCCACCTCCTGGGCATACAATCCCGACGTACCCACCTACGGCTACGACCCTGCCAAGGCTCGGGTGCTGCTGGCCGATGCCGGATGGAAGCCGGGCACGGATGGAATCCTCACCAAAGATGGCAAGCGCTTCTCGATCTCCCTGATGACCGACGCCGGGCACAAGGTTCGGGAGCAGGTCATCCTGGCGGTGCGCCAGTACTGGGCGGAGATTGGGATCGAGGTGAAGGCGGCCACCCAGGAGCGGAACTCCTTCATCTTCGACAAGGTGCTCAAGGGCGACTTCGACGCAGTCCTGCTGCAGAGTTCGGTCCAGATCGATCCGGACCTCTCGCGCCGCTTCCACACCAACTCCATCCGGAACGGCCAGAACTTCCTGAACTACAGCAATCCTAGGCTGGATGCCCTGTTGGACCAGGCGCTCGCCACATCCGATCAGCAGACGCGAAAGCAGGCGTACTCTGAGGCACAGAGGATCCTTGCGGAGGATCTGCCCCAGATCTCCCTCTTCTATCCGAAGACCCAGTATGCATTCAATGCCCAGATCCAGGGGATCAAGCCCTCTCCCACCAACCTCTTCTGGAACGCAGAACTGTGGGAGTGGAAGTGAGCAGGCAGATCGCCTCGCGAGCTGCTCAGGCTGCCCTGCTGCTCATCCTGGTCAGCCTCGCCACCTTCTCGCTGGTGCGGCTGGCTCCCGGGGATCCCGGGGTCTTCCTCTACGGCACATCGGCCTCCGCCGAGGACATCGCGCTCTTCCGCGCTCGGTGGGGACTGGATGCCCCCATCCACATCCAGTACCTCAGATGGGTCACCAACGCGGCCGGCGGTGACATGGGTCGATCCTACCAGGACGGGCGTCCCGTGCTCGCGGTCGTGGCGGAGCGAATACCGGCATCGCTGCTGCTCGCGGGCACCGCCCTGCTGTTCGCCACCGCCCTCGGCGTCGGCCTCGGCATCTTTGCCGCCGGCCACCGCTTCTCCGGCTGGGACCGCGCCATCACGCTGCTGGCGACACTCTGCTACTCCGCGCCGGCCTTCTGGCTGGGTATAGCGCTGATCCTCGTCTTCTCAGTGCGGCTGGGCTGGCTTCCTTCGGGCGGCATCAGAACCCTTGTGGGAACGTCCGACGCCGGAGACCTGTTGCGCCACCTGGCGCTTCCCGCCGCGGCCCTGGCATTACGAGACGTGGGCCGCTTCGCCCGCATTACCCGCTCTTCCATGCTGGAGGTGTTGGCCCAGGACTACCTCCGAACGGCGGCCGCCAAAGGGCTCAGAAGCCGCACAATCGCCCTGCGCCACACCTTCCCCAACGCATTGCTCCCCGTCATCACGCTGCTGGGTATGTCCATACCCGGCCTCCTCAGCGGCGCGGTCATCATTGAGACAGTCTTCGGCTGGCCCGGTATGGGTCGCCTCGCGATCGAGTCCGCCATTCAGCGGAACTACCCCGTTATCATGGGCGAGGTGCTCATCGTCGCCACTCTCGCTCTCATCGGCAGCTTGCTGGCGGACATCGCGTACGCCGTGGCCGATCCCCGCCTCGCTCGGTCGGAGAGGGAGTGAGGCCGTGTCGCATCTAGCCGGCGCGGGTGGCGCTATTCAGCCCTCAGAGCGCTTCGTCCCCTCATCGAGTGATGTCCCGGTGGCTTCTTCGGTCGACTGGCGGCTACTGCTCCGCGACCGGCTGGCCGTGGCATCCCTGGCTCTCCTGATCATCCTGGCCGTGGCCGCCATTCTCGCCCCGCTCCTGGCTGCCCACGACCCATCTCACATCGATCTCCAACAGACGGCTCAACCCCCCGGCCCCGACCACCCTATGGGAACCGACCTGTTGGGGCGCGACGTCTGGAGTCGAGCCCTCTACGGTGGCAGGGTCTCCCTGGCCGTGGGGCTCAGCGCCGCCGCCATCGCTGCACTCCTCGGAGTCGTCCTGGGGCTCGCCGCCGCCTACCGCGGGGGCTGGGTGGACGCGGTCGTGACGCGACTGGTGGATGCCGCTCTCGCCATGCCTGCCTTCTTTCTCCTGGTTGCCATCCAGTCCATCATGGGACCGGGCGTCGCCAACGTTATCCTCATCGTGTCACTGGTGGGCTGGATGGTGGTGGCTCGCGTAATCCGCGCCCTCACCCTCAGCCTCAAGGAGCGCGAGTTCGTGCTGGCTGCCAGAGCCCTCGGCTGCTCGGCACCACGGATCGTGTTGAGGCACCTGGTTCCCAACCTGGCCGGACAGATTGGGGTGCTTTTCGCCCTGGGCGTGGCAGACGCGCTGTTGCTGGAATCGGCTCTCAGCTTCCTGGGGATGGGGGTTCCTCTCACGGAACCCAGCTGGGGGAACATGCTGAGCGATGCTCAGGCTGCTATACTGTCCGGAGCCTGGTGGATCGGCGCATTCCCCGGTCTGCTAGTGCTGGGGACCGCCCTCTCGATCAACCTGGTGGGCGACGGCATCCAGGAGATGCTGACCCCCAGATCCTGACCGACCCCCACGGATAGCATGAGAAGAGGCAACCCCAACCGGATAGCGCTGTCCCTCCTGCTGCTGGCCGTCGTTGCGGCTGTCGTTGCAGCCTGGTTCCTGGTCGCCGACTCCGTCAGGCGAAGTGGCGCGATTCCGGGCGACACAAGCGCACTGCTCACCATGCTCGACGTCGGCCAGGCGGACAGCATTTTTGTCCGCACCCCAGCCGGCCGCACCATGCTGGTGGACGCTGGCAACGAGCGGGCCGACGCGGAAAAGGTCATCCTTCCCTTTTTGGCTCGCCAGGGCGTCGCCAAGCTCGACTACCTTGTGCTGACCCACCCGGACCAGGACCACGTTGGCGGCATGCCCGCCCTTCTTGACGGCATCCCGGTAGGGGCCTTTGTCGACTCGGTCCAGCCCGGCATCACCAACCAGGCATACAACCAGGCTCTCCAGAGGGTGCAGAGCAAAGGGATCACGCCGATCAAAGCGCGACGCGGCAAGGCAGAGTTGGACCTGGGCACCGGTGTCCAGCTCCAGATCCTGGAGCCTGAGGATCCCCTGCTCACCGCCGGATCCTCGGTCGCCAACGAAAACGGCGTCGTGGTGAGGGTTACCTACGGCTCCGTTTCGGCACTGCTGGCGGCCGACATCGGCAAGGAGGGCGAGGAGCGGTTGCTAGCGCACAACGAGAACATTCGGAGTCAGATCCTCAAGGTAGGGCACCATGGAAGCGAGACCAGCAGCTCTAACGAGTTCCTCGCAGCGGTGAATCCGGAGGTGGGCCTCATCTCGGTGGGTGCTGGGAACTCCTACGGCCTTCCCAAGACGCAGACGCTGCAGCGGCTGCAACGCAGGAATGTCGCCACCTACCGCACCGATCAGAACGGTATCATCAGCGTTCGGATCGACGGTCGGGCCTACACGGTGAGTACGGAGCGGCAGGGTGAGAAGCGAGATGGCAGGTAGCCGCGCCCTCTGGGCAACCGTTGACCGCATCGAGGAGGACGAGCGTGGAGAGAAGATCGCCGTCCTCCTCTTTGACGATGGGCAGCAGCTGCATCTCCCGGCGCGGTTGCTGCCTCAGGGCTCCGGCCCTCAACAGCTGCTGGAGGTGGCCTTTCAGGTAGATCCCAAGGAGACCGCTCGACGCGCGGCGGAGATACGCCGCAGGCAGCAACAGCTGTTCGGCGACTAGAGACCATGCCCTCAATTGAGAGGATGGTGCGTGTTTGCGCCCTGGCTGCAATCGCTGCCCACACGCCGCTGGTGGCCAATTGCTCGGTTTTTGCCTCCGTGGCGGCGATTCTGTACTACAATGGCCACGGCTGGCTTCCAACGCGCCAATAGATTTCGAAGGAGAAGTCGTATGACCGTTGAACTTACCCACGAGCAGTACGAGGCGCTGCGCGCCATCGACAGCTGCACGATTGCCAACGCCATCGAACCCTTCAAGGTTCGGCATCGCCTCGAGGGCTACGCCGGGCCTGAGATCAAGTGCCTCTATCCCGACATGGGTGTCATGCTGGGCTACGCCGTCACTGCCAAAATCAAGACCGTTCTCAGCGACCGGCCCATCGCGCGCGAACACTGGTTCAATTTCCTCGAAGAGATGCAGCGGATACCTGAGCCGCGCGTCTTGGTCATGGAGGACGAGAGCGATCCTCCCTGCCACGCCTGCTTCCATGGCGACATCACCGGCAACACCCACAAGCGGGTCGGCATCATAGGCCTGGTTACCAATGGCGCCGTCCGCGATCTGGACGAGGTTCGCAAGATTCCCTTTTTCTACTTTGCCCCCGGAACCGTGGTATCCCACGGCAAGATCGAGATCACTGAGTACATGGTCCCGGTAAACGTCGGCGGGATGCTCGTCAAGCCCGGCGACTTGATCCACGGCGACAAGCACGGCACCATTCACATCCCGGATGAGATCGCGAAACAGGTGGCCGAGTCGGCACGAAAGGTGACAGAGACCGAGGCGGGACACCTGGATCTCATCCATAGTGCAGACTTTACCCTGGCCAAGCTAAGGGCCAGGATGGAGGGCAAGTAGCCCTCCCAGAACGCTGGAGCAGGGCAATGAACCAAGCAACCCGAATAGAGCGAGATTCCATGGGGGAGATGTCGGTACCTGCCGACGCCTACTACGGCGCCTCCACCGCAAGGGCGCTCGAGAACTTCCCTATCAGCGGTATGCGCTTTCCAAGGCAGTTTATTCGGGCCCTTGGGCTGATCAAGAAGGCCGCCGCCGAGACCAACGTGGAGCTGGGGTTACTGGATCCACGCATCGGCGGCGCCATCGCCCAGGCCGCCCAGGAGGTCGCCGACGGAAAGCTGGACGATCAATTCGTTTTGGACATCTTCCAGACCGGCTCGGGCACCTCCACCAACATGAACGCCAACGAGGTCATAGCCAATCGCGCCGCCGAGATCATGGGCGCGCAGCGTGGCTCCAGGGCGGTTCACCCCAACGACCAGGTCAACCTCTGCCAATCCTCCAACGACGTGATCCCTACAGCCATTCACCTGGCCGCGTCCCTGGGGATCCAGGAGGAGCTAATTCCAGCACTCACGGCGCTCCGCGACGCCCTCGGTGAGAAGTCCCGGGAGTTCATGCCCGTTGTGAAGACGGGCCGGACCCACCTCCAGGACGCCACCCCTATCAGACTCGGGCAGGAGTTTCGGGGCTACTCCGGACAGGCGGAGCGGGGGATCAGGCGCTGTCGAGCAGCGCTTGCCGAGCTTTCCGAGGTGGCCCTCGGCGGGACCGCGGTGGGCACTGGGATCAACAGCCATCCCGAGTTTGCCTCCAGGGTTTGCAGCCGCCTCAACGCCATGACCGGTCTCCAGCTAACGGAGAGCGAGAATCACTTTCAGGCTCAGAGCACCATCGACTCCGTGGTGCAGGCCCACGGCAGTCTCAACACCATTGCCGTGAGCCTCATCAAAATCGCAAACGACATCCGTTGGCTAGGGTCGGGTCCAAGGGCCGGATTCGGGGAACTGACGCTGCCGGAGGTACAGCCCGGAAGCTCCATAATGCCTGGCAAAGTGAACCCCGTGATAGCAGAGGCTCTCACGATGGTGTGCGCCCAGGTCATGGGCAACAACACCACCATCACCATCGCCGGACAGTCGTCGAGTTTCGAGCTAAACGTCATGATGCCCGTGGCGTCGCGAAGCTTGCTCGAGTCCATCTCGTTGCTGTCGGCCGCTACACGCAACTTCGTTCAGCGGCTCGTGGTGGGGTTGAAGGCCACGGGGAAGGGCCCAGAGATGCTTGAGAGGGGGCTCGCCATCGCCACGGCACTGGTGCCCACCATCGGATACGACATCTCAGCTGAGATTTCGAAGGAGGCGCTCAAGAGCGGGCGCACTATTCGCGAGGTGGCCAGGGAGCGAACCAAGCTTTCTGACGAAGAGTTGAATCGGCTACTGAACCCGGATGCCATGACGGAGCCTGGACTTACCGGCGCGCCGGGCGCCGGCTGACAGAAGGGTAATCGCGCGAAACGTGCACCTCTTGTACTTGGTATAATACCGCTTTGTGGAGGTGCAAACGTGAAACTACCCACCATCAAGGCTAGGACAACTCAACTGACCTGGCTGCAAGTGATATGTCTGGCGGTATCCGGCCTGTTCTACGTTTCGAGCAACATGACCGGGGCTATGTTGTTCTTGATTCTCGGCACCCTGTTCGGCGTGACCGGGGCCATTCGCAAGTACATGGACGCCAAGCGTGAGTACCCCGAAATGTTCCAGAAACGCGCACGAAACCCACGAAGAAGAAGATAGAGACGGTCAGGGTCGCTATCGGCCACCCTGTTCAGCAGAGATCCCTTCGACCCAATTACGATCCCGCCAAGGTGCACCTCAAATGGCTCCAACATCTACTCTCGACTCTTGGGGAGGACTTCATGGATCGGCCCGGCTGGGATGAGTACTTCATGACTATCGCCCACGACGTGGCTTGCAGGGCAAACTGCTCCCGTCGAAAGGTTGGGGCGATCATCGTGAAGGGACGGAGCATCGTCAGCACCGGATACAACGGCACGCCCATGGGTGTTCGCAACTGCTTCGATGGTGGCTGCCTTCGCTGCGCCTCGACTGTGGCATCGGGCCAGGCATACGACACCTGCATCTGCGTCCATGCCGAGGCCAACGCCATGTTGCTTGCCGCCCGCCACGGCACGGCCATCGATGGCAGCATACTGTACAGCACCCTGCGGCCCTGCTTCGGCTGCCTCAAAGAGTCAATCCAGGCAGGGATCAAGGAGATCGTGTACGACGTCGACATGCCCTACCAGGACGAACTGGAGGAGGCCTACCAGGGGCTGCGGCAGGAAGCCGGTATCGGCATGCGCCGGATCGAGAGGGTCACGAAACCGTAGCCGAAACGCGCCGACCACACTTTCTTCATGAGTGGCAGAGCGAGATAGTCAGCCCACGGCGCAACTGCCTATCCCGCCGGTAGTCCTAGTCCGCTAGCTACAGCCCCCATCGAGGGTCAGCTCACGCGGCGGCACTCCTCAGGGCCAGGGCGGTCTAGTTCCCGCCCCCGCCGCCTCGCCGGAAATCTCCGGCTCCGCGCTCCTCTCTCTCCATGGCAGGGTTCACCCTAATCTGACGCCCGTCCATAGTGTAGCCATCGAACATGCGGACGGCGTTCTCCGCCTCCGCATCCGTCACCATCTCTACAAAACCAAATCCACGGGACCTACCCGTGTCCCGCTCAGTCATGACCGTGGTTGACTCCACCGTTCCCGCTTGACTGAACAGGGTTCGGAGGTCCTCGTCCACGGTGTTATACGGGAGGTTCCCGACGTATAGCCGCTTCGCCATTCTGCTTGTCACTCACTTTCCTGCGCCTTCCGAGTCAGCCGATGGCCCCGTGAGATCTTCGGCACGACCTAATGCCAGCAAGTCCCGTGCCACCATGCCTGGCCACCCCATATAATGCTGGACAATCCGGGCCAGGGGAGGAGCGAGCATGGACCGGGTGACATTCGACAATTTCGAGCAGCTGGAGGTTAGGGGGTAGGGTAAAGATCATGTGACGAGTGAACGGGGCCTAGAGGGCCCGGCGCCCGCCGGGCCCTCTAGGACGGTGCACCCTCAGATGGTGTCCCGATCTCTTCATCCTCGTCCGAAACCATGTCACCCAGGTATGCGGCCCTAACCTTCGGATCGGCCTGGAGCTTGGCCGCGTCGCCGGAGAGAACGATCTTGCCCGTCTCCAGAACGTAGGCGCGGGAAGCGATTCCCAGAGCCATGAAGGCGTTCTGCTCCACCAGCAGGATGGTGGTTCCGGCCTTGTTGATCTCTCGGATTATGTCAAATATCTGCTGCACCAGGATTGGAGAGAGTCCCATGGAGGGCTCATCCAGCAGCAGCACCTTCGGAGAGGACATCAGCCCGCGCCCCATGGCAAGCATCTGCTGCTCACCTCCGGACAGGGTGCCCGCGGCCTGGTTAAGTCGCTCCTTCAGCCTGGGGAAACGGCCAAACACCATCTCCATGTTCTTGGAGACCTTGTTCCGATCGTTGATCGTGAAGGCCCCCAACAGGAGATTCTCCTTTACCGAGAGGTTGGCGAAAACGCGACGCCCCTCGGGAACTTGAGCGATGCCACTGGAGACGATCTTGTGCGCGGGCATCGAGGTGATCTCGGTGCCGTTGTGCTTGATGCTGCCGGTCTTCGGCCGCATCATCCCCGAAATGGTCTTCAGGGTCGTGCTCTTGCCGGCACCGTTGGCGCCGATGAGGGTTACGATCTCCCCCTCTTCCATGTTGAAGGAGATCCCCTTTATGGCGTGTATCGTTCCGTAGTATACGTTTAGATCTTGAACTTCGAGCAGCACTTACGCCACTCCCTTCCCTAGATAGGCTTCGATGACCTTCGGATTGCTCTGGATCTCCCCCGGAGTGCCCTCCGCCAGGATCTCACCGAAGTCCATCACGAAGATGCGCTCGCACACCCCCATGACGACTCTCATCTGGTGCTCGATCAACAAGATGCTCAGATCAAACCGCTTCCGGATGAACCTGATCATATCCAAGAGTGTGTGAATCTCGGACGGGTTCATGCCGGCGGCAGGTTCGTCCAGCAGCAGCAGCTGAGGCTTGGTGGCCAGAGCCCTCGCGATCTCGAGCCGCCGCTGCTCCCCATATGGAAGGCTTCCTGCCTTCTCGTCCTGCTTGTCACCGAGGTTGAACATCTCCAACAGCATCTGCGCCTGCTCCGTGAGCTTCCGTTCCTCGTGCTGAAAGGCCGGCAGACGGAAAACCGAATCCACCAGGCTGTAGCCCACCCGGCAGTGGAAGGCGATCCTCACATTATCCAACACGCTCAGTTCGCCAAAGAGTCGAATGTTCTGAAAAGTCCGAGCCACCCCTCTCCTGGTGATAGCGGACGGCGAGACACCCACCAGGCTCTTATCCTCGAACAACACCTGGCCGGACGTGGGCTCGTAATGCCCGGTGACGAGATTGAAGATGGTGGTCTTGCCTGCGCCGTTCGGCCCGATCAGGCCTACCAACCCACCTTTCTCCACCGTGAAGGACACGTTGTTGACGGCCTTCAGGCCTCCGAAGTTCTTGCAGAGACTATCAACTTTCAGTATTGACGCCATGAGCCCTCTTCTCGACCTTTGGTGCCCGCAGGAACGACCACTCCATTCCTCCAAAGAGCCCCTTTGGTCGCAGCAGCATCGCGATGATCAAGAGCAGGGGATAGATCACAAAGCGGAAATCCAGGATCTCCGGCGGGAGTATCACTCGCAGCCCTTCCAGCAGGAAGGTCCATCCGAGGGCCGCCATGATGGTTCCGCTCATGCTCCCGAGGCCACCCAACACCACGATCAGCAGCATGTCCACCGACTTTAGGAAGTCGAAGTTGCTGGGGTGCAGGAAGCTGTACAGATGGGCGTACAGCGCGCCGGCAATGCCGGCGTAGAAGCAGCCCATCACGAAGGCCACGGTCTTATACCTGGCAATGTCGATGCCCATGGCACTGGAGGCGATCTCGTTCTCGCGTACCGAGAGGACCGCGCGCCCGTGGCTCGAGTACACTACGTTGCGCATTATGACTACCGCCAGTATTGCCGCCACGGCGACCCATGGCCAGCTGGTCATCTTCACGATGCCGGTCATGCCGCGGGACCCGCCCATCATGGGTATCCAGGCGTCGGCATTGTCGAAGGTCACCTTGACGATATAGCCGAAGCCCAGTGTGGCGATGCCCAGGTAGTCCGAGCCCAGTCTCAGGATCGGAAGACCGATGAGGAACCCAACAATCGCCGCGACGAGCCCCCCGACAATGATAGCGGCGAGAAAGCCCAGGGGGTTGTCTCCCGTCCACGCCTTCGTCACGATGGCCGACGCATATGCCCCCAGGCCGTAGAAGGCCACGTGGCCGAGGGAAAACTGGCCGTTGAACCCGTAGATCATGTTGAGCCCAAGGGTCGCGATGGTCAAGATGCAGGCGTACTGGATGATCAACTCCCAATAGGGGTTGATCACTCCGAGCTTCATCAGCACCTCGATGATAATCGCCCCAACGATCGCGACTCCGAGGGCCGTGGTCTCTCGACTTCTCATTCAGAGCCTCCTAGACCTTGTCCGTGCCGCGCTTGCCCAGCAGGCCGGTAGGCTTCACCATCAACACGATGATCAGGATGGCGAACGCCACCGCGTCCTTCCAGGTAGTCGAGACGAAGGCAGCAGTGAGGACCTCGGCCTGTCCCATTATAAGCGCCCCCAGTAGAGCACCTGGGATGATACCTATTCCGCCCAGCACGGCAGCCACGAAGGCTTTCAGGCCGGGCATGATGCCCATGAAGGGCTGTACTTGTGGGTAAGCTATGGCGAAGAGGATACCGCCGGCACCGGCCAGCGCGGAGCCAAGGGCGAAGGTGAAGGACACGACCACGTCGACGTTGATGCCCATCAGCTTCGCGGTATCAAAGTCGAAGGAGACACCACGCATCGCCATGCCCATCTTGGTACGATACACGACGAACTGCAGCAGCGCCAGCATCGCCAGGGTCACAACAAGAATGATGAGCTGAATACTGTTGACGTTGATCCCGCCGATCTGCCAGGTCACCACCTCGAACGGCCGGGGGAACTGGCGCGGGTTGGGTCCGAACACGAACTTGAGGCTGGTGAAGTACTCCAGGAACATGGAGACCCCGATGGCGGTGATCAGCGCCGCAATCCTGGGCGCATTCCTCAGCGGCTTGTAGGCCAACCTCTCGATGATGACCGCAACGATCACACAGACGACCATCGAGAATAGTATGCCGGGAAGGAAGTCCCAGTGGAGCACACTGTAGGA
>Ga0209014_10000181_pt1 | contig 34760 bp, 34 predicted proteins | sample BarGraNGADG00212_FD_184491 | JGI IMG/M metagenome (GOLD analysis project Ga0209014, IMG submission 184491) | Arctic peat soil microbial communities from Barrow, Alaska - Barrow Graham LP Ref core NGADG0002-212 (SPAdes) (version 2) | ecosystem: Environmental > Terrestrial > Soil > Wetlands >...
GGCGCAGCCAAGATCGGCCTCGACGGCGACTGCCTCGTCGTTGTCCGTAAAGTGCGGCCAACTCCGGACCGGTATCCGCGCTCCGCAGGCGAGCGTCGACGCCGCCCGCTACCCTGACCGCCGATGCGGATAGCCGTGCTGTCTGACATTCACGGCAACCTGCCCGCGCTGGAAGCAGTGCTCGATGCGCTCAAGCCCTACGACGCGCTCTGGCAGCTGGGCGACGTCGTCGGCTATGGACCGCAGCCGAATGAGGTGGTCGCTCGCCTGGCGCAGGAGAACGCAACGGGTGTGCGCGGCAACCACGACGCCGCTGCGGTGGGGGACCTGGACACTGACAGTTTCAACGACGACGCGCGCAGCGCGGTTGAGTGGACCGCGAGCCACATCAGCCGTGCGACGCGTGACTGGCTCGCGGCGCTGCCCCAGCGCTCGATCCACCTGCCCTTCACGCTCGTCCACGGCAGCCCGCGCGACCCGACGTGGGAGTACATCTTCACCTCGAGCATCGCGCGCGCGAATCTGTCTTCATTCGAAACGACGCACTGCCTCGTCGGGCACACCCACATTCCGATCGCGTACCGCGAGCGCGACGGCAGGATGGAGGGGCTCCAGCCCGATGACGGCGCACAGCTGGAGCTGGGCGAGGAGCGCGTCATCGCCAACCCGGGCAGCGTCGGCCAGCCGCGCGACGGCGACCCACGGGCAAGCGCGATGCTCTTCGACAGCGAGGCGGGGACGCTCGAATGGCACCGCGTCGAGTACCCCATCGGGCGTGTCCAGAAGCTGATGACCGAACGCAAACTGCCCGTCCGCCTCGTGACCCGGCTGGCCTACGGGCTGTGAGTGGCAGATGACCGACCCTGACCGCACGGGCTCCATGAAGCCCTGGCTGCATGGCCGCAAGCCGGGCGATCGACGCATGCGCGTCGATCGCCCGCACGCCCAGTACTTCCGCTACTCGGGCCCGGGCACCCTCGTCGCGCGCGAGACGGCATCGATGCCGCGCACGCCGACGGGCCGGTTGATCGAGAGCATGCGCCACATCCTGTTCGGCCGGCGGCTCTCGATCCACGAGGAGATCGAGGAGCGTCTGTCGAAGAAGAAGGCCCTGGCCATATTCAGCTCCGACGCGATCAGCTCGTCGGCCTACGCGATAGATGAGATCCTGCGCGTCCTGGTCGTTGCCGGGGCCGGTGCACTGATCTTCAGCCTGCCGGTCGCAATCGCCATCGCCATCATGCTCGCCGTCGTCTCGACAAGCTATCGCCAGATCGGATATGTCTATCCGTCCGGCGGCGGGGCCTACGCGGTTGCGCGCGCCAATCTGACCACGCTGGCTGCCCTCGTCGCGGCCGGGGCCGCTGCTCGTCGACTACACCATGACCGTCGCCGTCTCGACCACCTCCGCAGTCGAGCAGCTGATCTCGGCCTTCCCCTTGTTCAACGACGCACGCGTCTGGATCGGCGTCATCGCCATCCTGCTGATCATGGTCGGCAACATGCGCGGCCTGCGCGAGTCGGGCAACATCTTCGCGCTACCGACCTACCTGTTCGTCTTCTCGGCCCTGCTGATGATCGTGATCGGCCTGGTCAAGATGTTCAACGGCGAAGGCGCCCCGCCGCCCGACCCGCTGCCCGGTGCACCGAACCCGCTCGAGCCGCTCGGCATCCTCCTGATCCTGCGCGCCTTCGCCGGCGGCTCGGTCGCCCTGACCGGCGTCGAGGCGATCGCCAACGGGGTACCGGCGTTCAAGCCGCCGGAGCCAAGGAACGCAGCGGCGACACTGACAGCGATGGCTGTCCTGCTCGCGATCCTCTTCGTCGGCATGACCGTCATCGCCGACGCATTCGGTGTGGTCCCGATCGACGAACCGGCGACCAAGACGGTCATCAGCCAGGTGGCCGCGATCGCGTACGGCAACAACTCGATCCTGTTCTACCTCTTCCAGATCTTCACGGCGCTGATCCTGTTTCTCGCCGCGAACACGAGCTACAACGCGTTCCCGCGCCTCGGCGCGATCCTTGCCCGTGACGGCTTCATGCCGCGCCAGTTCAGCTTCCGCGGCGACCGGCTTGCCTTCACCTCCGGCATCCTCGTCCTGAGCGCCGTCGCGATCGGCCTCGTGATCATTTTCGGCGGCGACACCCACGCGCTCATTCCGTTATACGCCGTCGGCGTCTTCGTATCGTTCTCGATCTCCCAGGCGGGCATGGTCGTGCACTGGTTGCGCGAGCGCGGCCCGCAGTGGCGCATGAAGCTGCTGCTCAACGGGTCGGGCATGGCACTGACCGCGACGGTGGCGGTCGTGGTCACTGTGGCCAAGTCGCCCACGTCGCTGCTCGTCGCGGTGATCATCCCGCTGCTCGTGCTGATGATGCTGTTCATCCATCGCCAGTACAAGGCCTCGGCGGCACACCTCAGCGTTCGCGAGGACGCCGTCATCGCGCCGCCGCACCGCGAGGAGCGCGTGATCGTGCCAGTGCCCGGTATAACGCGTGCCGTCGTGCAGGCGGTCAACGTCGGGCGCTCGATCGCACCCGACATCCGCGCGGTGCTGATCTCGGACGAGCCCGAGGAGGCAGCCCGCATTCGTGAGCGCTGGGAACGGCAGTTGCCGGACGTGCCGCTGGTCATCGTCGAGTCGCCCTACCGGGCGCTGGTCGGGCCAATGATCGCCTATCTCGACGTCCTCGAGCAGACCTGGCCAGACGACAAGGAGCAGCCGGTGACCTTCGTGGTCCTCCCCGAATATGTGGCCCGCAGCTGGTGGGAGCGACTGCTTTACAACCAGTCGACGAACCGACTGCGCCAGGCGCTGATCGGCCGTCCACATACCGTCGTCGTCAATGTCCCCTACCGCCGCGAGGACGACGACCGGATCACCGAGCCCGTGTCCTGACGGCCTGGCGGACGACAACCCCGGCCGAGGGGGAGGCCGGTGCTAACCTTCGGCGCGAATGGCTGATTCCCGCGGGCACCTTCCCTTTCGGAAGGCGGCGCTCGCTCTCAATGGCGGTCCGACAGATGAACTCGTGGTCACCCTCGGCTGCCAGCTGGCGAAGCTGACCTCGGCCGAGTTGGTGGCTATCCATGTGATCGAGGTCGACTGGAGCCACGAGTTGTCCGACGAGCTGACCGTGGAAAACGAGGCCGCATCGGCCGTGCTCGACCTGGCTGAGGGAATCGCCGAGCGCTACAAGATCAAGCTGACGGGCGACCTGCTCCAGGCGCGCGAGGTAGCGGCGGCGCTCGTCGACGAGGCGATCGAGATCGGCGCCGATGTGATCATCCTGGGCCTGCCCTATCGCAAGCGCTTCGGTGGCGACTTCGCCATCGGTGGCACGATCCCATACGTCTTCCAGAACGCACCCTGCGAGGTGATCGTGGCTCGCGAACCAATTCCCACGACGAACATCGCGACAATCCCGCCCGCCGAGAAGATTCTGGCGCCCGCGGCGCCCGGCGCGCTGCGCGGCCGGAGCTTACGCGATCGGGTACGCGGCAACGGCCGTTGACGACGGAGGTTTGATAACAAAGTGCGCGCAGTGATCATTGGCTGCGGCCGCGTCGGGGCCGGCCTGGCCGAGCGGCTGGCTCGTGCCGGGCACGAGGTAACCATCGTCGACATCAGCACCGACGCCTTCAACCGCCTTGAACCGGACTTCCCCGGCCAGGCGATTCGTGCCGACGGCACTGACGAAGATGTGCTGCGGCGTGTCGGCACGGAGACCGCCGACTACTTCTTCGCACTGACCGAGGGCGACAACCGCAACGCGTTCGCCGCCCAGCTGGCGGCCGAGACGTTCGGCGTCAAGAACGTCCTGGCCAAGATCAACGACCCGGTGCGTGCGGAGGCATACACGATGCTCGGGCTGTCCACGATCTGCCGGACGCGCGTGCTCGTCGACGCCATTGCGCGCTATACCGGGCTGTCGGGCGATCCCGGCGCCGATGGGGTGCGCGAGGCCGAGCAGCACCACGAACACCACAACGGCGCGGCGCCGACGCTCGCCGCGGAGAGGTAGTCATGTACATCGTCGTCGTCGGAGGCGGGAAGGTCGGCTACTACCTCGCCAAGGAGCTCCTCGATGCCGGCCACGAGCTGGTCGTCCTCGAGAAGAACGGCACTCGCGCGCGCCAGATCGCCGATGAGCTGGGCAGCATCGTCCTCAACCGCGATGGCTGCGAAGGCAAGCATCTCGCCGAGGCAGGCGCCAACCGTGCGTCGATCGTGGCCGCAGTGACCGGCGACGACGAGGACAACCTTGTCGTGTGCCAGATGGCCAAGCACCACTTCGACGTCCCGCGCACGATCGCGCGCGTGAACAACCCCCAGAACGAGGGGCTGTTCCGGCACCTGGGTGTCGACGAGATCATCAGCCCAACGCGCATGGTCCTTTCCGCGATAGAGCAGGACATCCCCGTCCACGAGCTGCTCCACATCGCCCAGCTAAAGGGCGGCCAGCTCGACCTGGACGAGGCCCAGATCAGCGAGGGATCCCCGGCGGTCGGCAAACGGCCGAGTGAGCTCGCGCTGCCTGAGGGCTGCTCGCTCTTCCTGCTTTTGAGGGGCAACAGCGTCCTCCAGGTCCGGCCCGAGACGGTCCTCCAGGCAGGCGACAAGGTGCTCGCGGTTTCGCGCACGGGAGAAGAGGGTCAGCGTTCGCTGCGCCGCGAGCTGATCGGCGAAGGGGAGCAGATAGGCGACCCGGCACTGACGCGCTGATCGCGGCGCGCGAGTGGAATCGAAGGCCGGGCCGGCCGCGCAGGCCGCGCAGGCCGCGCCGGCGAACGAGGCTCAGCCGGTCTGGCACGTACCGTCGGCCGGGAGCGTCCTGCGTGCGGCCATCGTCGGCTGGGGGCTGGGCCACGTCATGCTCGGCGACCGGCGCGGCTGGTTGCTGCTGATTCTCCAGCCGGTGGCCGTCGCCGCCGTCGTGCTTCTGGCCATGGGCCTGATCGACGGCACGCGCTGGCTGATCGTGTTTCCGCCGCTTGTCGCGCTGATCGTCGTATGGATCGCGCAGGCGGTCGACGCGCATCAGCGGGCGATCCGAATGGGCGGCCGGGCCGGCGGCGAGTTGGCCATCGTCGGCCTGCTGCCCATCGCGCTGACCGTGCTCACTCTCTTCTGGCTGCTCGGCGGCCGCCATGGATCGCCGAGCGCCACGCTCCAGGAGTACATCGGGGCGTGGATGGACAACCGGCCGGAGGCCGCCGCGCCGCTCTTTGCGGCGGCACGGACGCCCGACTCCGTCAGTGCCGAGTGGAACGCCGAAGGCCAGATGCTCAGCCAGCGCGTCGCGGCGGCCGCGGCGACGTACGGCGAGGACTCGGGCCTTGATGCCGATCATCCTTTTGACAGCCTGCGCTTTGGCGAGCCCGAGGTGAGCGGCGACGGCCGCGTCGCGATAACGGTCGAGATCGTGCGCGACGAACGCGTTCAAACGACGGTGCTCGGCTTCATTCCGACTGCCGGCCAGCAGACCGTCGTTGTCGAGCGCGAGATGACGATCTGGCTCGAGCAGGATGACCAGCCGCAGCTCACCTGGCTGCCCTTTGGTGGCTTCGACTCCTACAGCTGGAGGATCAGCGCGATCGACACCTCGCCGACGAGCTAGGGGCCTCCGCAGCTCGGCCTGGCGAGTGCGCGCGTGTCGCTCGCTGACAACAGACTTTGCGCGTCGACGTTAAGTGTCTTGACAACGTCATTGTCAAGGTTTAGGTTAGCGCCCCGTCCCGCCCAAGCACGCGGGCACGCTGCAGACTCGAGCACCAGACGGGCACGGAGGTATGTGGCAATGACACTCATTCGCAGAACCAATCCGCTCGGTGAGCTGATCTCGCTGCGCCGGGCGATGGATCGCAAGCTCGCTGAGCCCTTCGTACGTTCGCGCCAAACCGCGCTGAGCGGCGACGATGAGCTCACGCTCGAGGTCCATCAGACCGCCGATGCGCTTCACGTGGACGCGGACTCCGCGGCCAAACCCGAAACGAGCACGGAGCGGAGCGCCTGATCTATGGCCGATCAAACGACGGATGAGCGCCTGGGACGCGACCCAGAGCGGCCGGTATACGTCATCAGCGTCGCCGCCGAGCTGGTTCGCGTCCATCCCAGGACGCTGCGCATCTACGAGCTGGAGGGGTTGATCTGTCCAGCGCGAACGCGCAGCAACATCCGTCTCTATTCCGAGAAGGACATCAGGCGGGTCCTGTGGATCCGCCACCTGACGCACAACCTTGGGGTCAACCTGGCAGGAGTGCGCGTCCTGTTCGCGCTCGAGGAGCGCCTCGGTATGCGCATCCTCGAGACGCTCTACGAGAACCGTGCGAACGACAACAACAGCAAGGAATTCAAAGGCAAGGTCACATCAGACGTCGACGAGCTCGGCACAGATGAGCTCGGCGACGAGCTCGACAACGAAATCAGCACACTCACCAACGAACGTGCGGCCACCACCGCTGACAGATAAGGACCCCCCAAGGAGCACCATGACTGAAACCACCAATCCCGACGAGCGGGCCGTGCAGGCTGAGCAGCCAGAGCAATCGCACCCCCAGTCGCGGGTACGCGAGCTGCCGCTCGTCGCACTGCGCGAGACGGTGATCTTCCCCGAGATGATCGTCCCGCTCCAGGTCGGCCGCGACAAGTCGGTCCAGGCGCTCAACAAGGCCGTCGCCGACAGCTCGCCGATCGCCCTGGTCACCCAGCGCCAGGCCGATGTCGAGGACATCAACGACCCGGCAGAGCTGTACACGGTCGGCACGCTGGCCAAGATCGCCCAGGTCGTCCAGCTTCAGGACGGCACGGTGCGAGCCATAGTCCAGGGCCAGCAGCGCATCCGCCTGCTGGAATTCGTCTCGTCCGAGCCGTTCATCATGGCCCGCGTCGAGACGGCCGAGGAGCTGCCCGCCACGGGCCTGGAGGTCCAGGCGCTGGTGCGCACCGTCCAGGGCCAGATCGAGCAGTACGTCCAGTCCGGCGCACCGGTCCCGCCTGAGGCGGCCGTTGCCGCACGCAACATCACCGAGCCGGGCCTCTTGGCCGACATGGTCGCCTACAGCCCGGACATGACCACCGAGCAGCGCCAGGAGATGCTCGAGACGGTCGACGTCCACGAGCGGCTCAAGCTCGTCTCGAGCTTCCTCGGCCGCCAGATCGAGATCCTCGAGCTGAAGGGCAAGATCCAGTCCGAAGTCAAGTCGGAGATGGACAAGACCCAGCGCGAGTACATCCTGCGCGAGCAGCTGAAGGCGATTCAGCGCGAGCTCGGCGAGGACGACCCGCAGCAGGCCGAGATCAACGAGCTGCGCGAGAAGGTCGAGCAGGCCGGCATGCCCGAGGACATCAAGACGCGGGCGATCAAGGAAGTCGACCGCATGAGCCGCATCCCGTCGGCCTCGCCAGAGGTCGGCGTGATCCGGACCTACGTCGACTGGCTGGTCGGCCTGCCGTGGAACGTGACTACTGAGGACAACCTCGACCTCAAGGAAGCGGCACGCATCCTCGAGGAAGACCACTACGGCCTCGAGAAGATCAAGGAGCGCATCCTCGAGTACCTCGCGGTGCGTTCGCTGGCGGACAAGATCCGCAGCCCGATCCTGGCCTTCGTCGGACCGCCAGGCGTGGGCAAGACCTCGCTCGGCAAGAGCGTCGCGCGGGCCATGGGCCGCAAGTTCGTGCGCATGAGCCTGGGCGGCATCCATGACGAGGCCGAGATCCGCGGTCACCGGCGCACGTACATCGGCGCGCTGCCCGGCCGGGTCATCCAGAACATCAAGACGGCGGGCACGAACAACCCGGTGTTCATGCTCGACGAGGTCGACAAGATCGGCATGGACTTCCGTGGCGATCCCAGCTCGGCGCTGCTCGAGGTCCTCGACCCAGAGCAGAACAACACCTTCCAGGACAACTACCTCGAGGTGCCCTTCGACCTGTCGAAGGTGCTCTTCATCACGACGGGCAACCTGCTCGACCCGATCCCGCCGGCCCTGCGCGACCGGATGGAGATCATCGGGCTGCCGGGCTACACCCAGCAGGAGAAGATCGAGATCGGCAAGCGCTTCCTGATCCCGAAGCAGCTCGAGAACCACGGCCTGACGGGCAAGAACATCGTCATCACCGATGAAGCGATGGTCGAGCTGGTCCAGGCCTACACCAAGGAGGCCGGCGTCCGCAATCTCGAGCGCGAGATCGCGAACATCATGCGCAAGACGGCGCGGCAGGTTGCCGAAGGCCGCAAGCGCAAGACGGTCGTCGACATCAAGAAGCTCGAGGAGCTCCTCGGGGCGCCGCGCTACGAGTACGGCGAGCTCGAATCTGAGGATCAGACCGGCGCGGCGACGGGTCTCGTCGTAACCGAGGTCGGCGGCGACGTCGTCTCGGTCGAGGTGACGAGGATGCCGGGCAAGGAGGACTTCATCCTGACCGGCCAGCTGGGCGAGGTCATGCGCGAGTCGGCGCGAGCCGGACTGTCGTGGATCCGTGCCCACAGTGACGAGCTGGGCATCCCGCGCGAGGCCTTCGAGAAGAACACGCTGCACATCCACGTGCCGGCCGGCGGCATCCCCAAGGATGGCCCGTCTGCAGGCATCACCATGACCCTGGCCATGGTCAGCGCTTACACCGGCATCCCGGTCCATAAGGACATCGCGATGACCGGCGAGATCACGCTTCGTGGGCGCGTCCTGCCGATCGGTGGTCTCAAGAGCAAGATCCTGGCCGCGCACCTCGCTGGTGCCAAGGTCGTGATCCTGCCCCTGAAGAACCAGAAGGACCTGACGGATATCCCCGAGGAGATCCGCAAGCAGATGAAGCTCGTCCTCGTCAGCTCGATGGAGCAGGTGCTCGAGCAGGCGCTCGTGCGCAAGCCCCAGCGCCTGGAAGCCAAGCCGGCCGAGATCGTCGAGAAGGGCGAGCCACTCGACGAAGGCACGCCCGCTGCGCCGGACAAGATCCGCCGTGGCTTCCCGGGTACCGAACAGCCGCCGGCGATCGCAAGCGGAGGCGGTAGCCCACTTCAGTGGGACGCCGCCAAAGCGCGCAGCAGCGCCCTAATGGCGCTTGCGGAGGTGGCTCCGCTCGCCCGAGGGCGTGACTAAGCCAGCCAATGGAGGTTCTGTGCGGCGGGTGAACCCCGCCGCACACATTTGAGCGCACGATGGAGTACCGGGACTACTACGCGACGCTCGGCGTGCCGCGCGCTGCGAGCCAGGCCGACATCAAGAAGGCCTTCCGCAAGCTTGCCCGGCAACACCATCCCGACGTCAACAAGGGCGACGCCAAGGCGGAGCAACGCTTCAAGGAGGTCAGCGAGGCCAACGAGGTCCTGTCTGATCCAGAGAAGCGCAAGCTGTACGACCAGCTCGGCAGCAACTGGCAGGCGTACCAGCAGGCGGGCGCCTCACCCAACGCCGGCCGGGGCCAGCCGTACGGCGGCTTCGCCGGGTCCAACCCGGGCAGTGGCGGCGTCCGTTTCGAGTACCGCGGCGATCCGGAGGACCTGGCCGGCTTCTCGGACTTCTTCCGCACCTTCTTCACGAGCGGCGCGGACATGGACGACCGTGGAGCAGCGACCGCTCGCCGCGGCCAGACACGGACGCGAGTCAGGACTGGCTCGCTCGAGGACCTGCTCGGCAACCTTGGCTCGTACGACGAGCCAGCGGTCGGAAACGGCCGGACGCGCGCCGCAACCGTCGCGCCGACACGCATCGAGGCCGACGCTGAGGTAACGCTCGACGAGGTCGCCACGGGCACCAAACGGCTGCTCGACATCGACGGCCGTCGGCTGGAAGTGAACATCCCGGCCGGCGTTGCCGACGGCCAGCGCATCCGCTTCTCGAAGGTCGCCGCCGGCCATGACGCGTACATCCGGGTCAAGGTCAAGCCTCATCCGGTCTTCACCCGCAACGGCGCGAACCTCGAGCGGGAGCTGCCCATGACGCTGCGCGAGGCGCTCCTGGGCAGCGAGGTGCCAGTCACAACGCTGACCGGCCGCGTCCTGCTGCGCATCCCGCCCGAAACGCAGAACGGCAAGCCGTTCCGGCTCAAGGGCCAGGGCCTGCCCCACTTCCGCAAGGAAGGGCGCGGTGACATGTACGTCAAGGTCCGGCTCGTACTGCCCACGAACCTTTCTGCGGACGCGAAGCAGGCCGCAGATCGCTTTCTCGACCTCGTTCAGCAACAAGACCCACGCCTCCCCGACAAAGGAACCATCACGCGATGAAGCTCGACCGATACACACAGAAGGCGCAGGAGGCGATCGTCGCGGCACAGCGCCTTGCGACTCAGGCAAACAGCCCCGTCCTCGACGCAGAGCACATCCTGGCCGCGCTGCTCCAGGATCCGGAGGGCGTGCCCGCCGCCACGCTCCGCGCGCTGGGGGCGGATCCGGCCCAGGTCGAGGTCGAGCTGGCGGCCGTGCTCAGCAGGCGCGCGCGCATTGCCGGCGGCCAGATGTCGATCGACGCGCGCGCCCGGCAGCTGCTCGAGCATGCCGAGAACGAGGCGCGCCGGCTGGGTGACGAATACGTGTCGACCGAGCACCTGCTCATCGCGGCGGCCGAGTCAGGTGGCGACGCACAGCACATCCTCGAAAGCGCCGGGGCCGGCCGTGAGCAGATCCTCGCGGCACTGACCAAGGTCCGGGGCAGCCAGCGCGTCACCTCGCAGAACCCCGAAACGACTTACCAGGCACTCGAGAAGTACGGCCGCGACCTGACGCGCGACGCGCGTGAGGGCAAGCTCGACCCAGTCGTCGGCAGGGACGAGGAGATCCGGCGCACGATCCAGGTCCTCTCGCGCAGGACCAAGAACAACCCCGTCCTGATCGGTGAGCCGGGCGTTGGCAAGACGGCCATCGTCGAGGGCCTCGCCCAGCGCATCGTCCGTGGCGACGTGCCCGAGGGCCTCAAGGACAAGCGCGTCGTCGCCCTCGACCTCGGCGCGCTGATCGCCGGCGCCAAGTATCGCGGCGAGTTCGAGGAGCGCCTGAAGGCCGTGCTCAAGGAGATCAAGGACTCCGAGGGCCAGGTCGTGCTGTTCATCGACGAGCTACACACGGTCGTTGGCGCGGGGGCCGCAGAAGGCGCGATGGACGCCTCCAACCTGCTCAAGCCGATGCTCGCGCGCGGCGAGCTGCACACGATCGGCGCGACGACGCTCGACGAGTACCGCAAGCACATCGAGAAGGACGCTGCCCTCGAGCGTCGCTTCCAGCCGGTGTATGTCGACCAGCCCACGGTCGAGGAGACAATCTCGATCCTGCGCGGCCTGCGCGAGCGCTATGAGAACCACCACGGCGTGCGCATCACCGACTCAGCGCTGGTCGCTGCCGCGGTCCTGTCGAACCGCTATATCACGGAGCGCTTCCTGCCCGACAAGGCGATCGACCTGGTCGACGAGGCGGCCAGCCGGCTGCGCATGGAAATGGATTCGATGCCTGTCGAACTCGACGAGCTCGAACGCCGGCGTGTGCAGCTCGAGATCGAGCGCGAGGCGCTGCGCAAGGAGCGTGACGACGCGTCGAAGGCGCGCCTGGCGGCGCTCGAGAAGGAGCTCGCCGACATCAGCGAGCGGGCCAACGCGCTCAAGACGCAGTGGCAGCAGGAGAAGGCCAAGATCGGCGAGCTGCGTGCGACCAAGAAGCAGCTCGAGGACATCCAGCTGGAGATCGACAAGGCCGAACGGGCGGCCGACTACGGTCGTGCCGCCGAGCTGAAGTACGGCCGCCTGCCAGAGCTCCAGAAGCAGCTGGCCGAGCAGGAGGCGGCGCTGGCCAAGAGCGGCGCAGCGCGACTGCTCAAGGAAGAGGTCGATGCCGACGACATCGCCCGCATCGTCTCGTCGTGGACGGGCGTGCCGGTCGCTCGCCTGGTGGAGGGCGAGCAGTCCAAGCTGATGCGCATGGAGGACGAGCTGCACAAGCGGGTCGTCGGCCAGGACGAGGCCGTCGCCGCCGTGTCGGACGCTGTCCGACGGGCGCGGGCGGGGCTGAAGGACCCCCGCCGGCCGATCGGATCGTTCATCTTCCTGGGCCCGACGGGTGTCGGGAAGACAGAGCTCGCCCGCGCGCTTGCCGCGTTCCTGTTCGACGACGAGCAGGCGATGACGCGCATCGACATGAGCGAGTACATGGAGAAGCACTCCGTATCGCGCCTGATCGGTGCTCCTCCGGGCTACGTCGGCTACGAGGAAGGCGGCCAGCTGACCGAGGCAGTCCGGCGCCGGCCGTACCAGGTCATCCTCCTCGACGAGATCGAGAAGGCTCACCCAGACGTGTTCAACGTGCTGCTCCAGGTGCTCGACGACGGTCGCCTGACTGACGGCCAGGGCCGCACGGTCGACTTCAAGAACACGGTCATCGTGATGACCAGCAACGTGGGCGGCCAGTTCATCAGCGGCTACGCCGGCCGCCGCGACGAGGAGTCGTACGAACAGATGAAGGCGCAGGTGACCGAGACACTGCGCCAGGTGTTCCGGCCGGAATTCCTGAACCGGATCGACGAGATCATCGTCTTCCACTCCCTGACTGAGGCGGACCTTGCGCACATCGTGGGACTGTTGCTCGACGACCTGGCACGGCGCCTTGCCGATCACGACCTCGCGCTCGAGGTCACGCCCGCGGCACAGACGCTCATCGGGCGCGAGGGCCACGACCCGATGTACGGGGCACGGCCGTTGCGCCGGTCGATCCAGCGCCTGGTCGAGAACCCGCTCGCGCGGGCGCTGCTGGAGGGCCGCTTCAAGCCGGGCACGCGGATCAAGGTCGACGCCGACCCGGTCAGCGGCACGCTCGTCTTCACGGACGGTGGCGAGACGATCGTGACCACGGCCGCGGACGAGCGACGCGATGTCCGCGGCCGTGCCAGCCAGGCAGCGCCTGAGCTAGTGGCCATGCCGGCCGGCGACTCTGGCACCCGGCCCAACTAGGCACGTCAGCGGCGTCGGTTCGATGCATGTCGAATGGCGCCGCGATGATTCTCCGGCGCAGGACCGCGCGGCGGCCCGCACGAGCGCGGCGCTGGCCGAATCGATCCGCGCCGAGATAGCAGCCGCCGGCCCGATCACCTTTGCCCGCTTCATGGAGCGTGCGCTGTATGACCCGGCGTTCGGCTACTACGTGTCCGCCGTGGATCGTCCAACGAGGTCGGGTGATTTCCTGACCGCGCCGGAGCTGCACCCGATCTTCGGCCACACCCTGGCGCGCCAGATCGACGAGATGTGGCGACTGATGGGCCAGCCTGAGCCATTCGTCGCACGCGAATACGGTGCCGGCAGTGGCGCGTTGTTCGCGGCCATCCTCGACGGCCTGGTGCGCCTCGGTTCGCCGCTCGCGGCAACTGTCCGCTATGACCCGATCGACTTCGCTCGGCAACGCGCGCTCATCGAGCATCGCCTCGCCGACGCGGGACGCGCGGCGCAGCTGGTCCGGGTCGCCGACGATCACGTTGTCCACGCCGGGGTGGTCATCGCCAACGAGTACCTGGACGCACTGCCCGTCCATCGCGTCATCAATCTCTCCGGCGAGCTGCGCGAGCTATACGTCGCGTGGCGCAACGAGCGGTTCACGGAGGTTGCCGGGCCGATCAGCGACGAGAGCGTCGCGCGCTGGTTCACGAACGCAGGTGTGACCTTGGCAGAGGGCCAGCGCGCGGAAGCAAACCTCGCGATGCTCGCCTGGATCGACGAGCTGGCGCGGGAAATGGAGCGCGGGTTCGTGCTCATCGTCGACTACGGCGCGGGCGCGGCGCAGCTGTACGGCCCTGACCATCCGACCGGCACGATCCGCGCGTTCGCGCGCCAGCGCGTGTCGAGCGACGTGCTGAGCGAACCGGGCTCGCGCGACATTACCGCCAGCATCGATTTCGACGCGCTCGAGGGCCACGCGCGCGCCTGCGGCTTCGACATCGTGGGACGTCGCCGGACCAACGAGTACCTGCTCGCCGCCGGTCTCGACGACGTCTATGAGCAGGCGCGCGGCGGCGCCGAGAACAGCTGGGACGAAGCGCTCCTGCTGCGCGGCGCAATCAGCCGGCTGCTGGACCCGAATGCTCTCGGCGGCTACGAGGTCTCGGTCCTCGCGAGGAACGTACCCGGCGACCCGCCTTTGAGCGGCTTCCAGAAGCTGCCCGGCAAGCGTTGAGAGTCGAAGACGTCCGGGCTCGGCTGAACCCGTTCCCGGCGCACCTGCCGCCGATTCCCCAGGAGATCATTCCGCTCGTCATCGACGAGGCCGGCAATGAGCTGTTGCGAACGCGTCGCTTCGATGGCCCGCGCCGCGACGCCGCGGTCCTGATCCTGATCTACCCGGATGCGGCAGATGAGGCGCAAATCGTGCTCACCGAGCGCGCCGAAGGCGGCCACCGCCACGCCGGGCAGGTCAGCCTGCCCGGCGGCGCCATCGATGCGACGGACGCATCACCGGAAGAGGCCGCCCTGCGCGAGGCACGCGAGGAGGTCGGGCTGGACGCGGAGCAGGCTGGCGTACAGGTTGTCGGTGTCCTGCCCATCTTCGACGTCAGGGTGTCGGGCTTTCTGGTCCACCCCGTCGTCGCTTTCGCGGAGCGCGAGCCGCTGCTCGCGAAGGACGACTACGAGGTCGTCGAGATCATCGCTGCGCGGCTCGCTGCCTTTCTGCCCGGGGCACCGATCGAGACGGTGACCGAAGAGCGCGACGGCTTCCGCCTGCGCTACGGCGGATACCGGATCGGGCGACACCACGTCTGGGGCGCGACGGCGATGATGCTCGGCCGTTTCGGCGCCTACCTGGGTGGCGCGGCGCACATCTAGCGCCGACGCGTCCGGGAGAGGCCGGACCTACCAGGGCTCGCCTTCGGACGAGTCGTACTCATCGCGCTTCAGCTGGCGCTCGGCGAGCGACCCTTCCGCGGGCGTTGCGGAGACGTCGGCGACCGCGGCGTGCGCGACGCTTTCGATGTAGCGCGGCTCGGTGCCGGAAAGCTCGACGACGATCGCGCGCATCTCGGTCCCGTCGGTGTATGCGCCGTGCAATTCGCCCGCCGGCCAGACGACCGCCTCGCCGTGATTGACGCGCTCCCGCTCGTCACCCACCTGGACCCAGCCGGCGCCGCTGATGACGATGAACAGCGCCGTGTTCTCAGGGTTCGTGTGCGGCGCAATCATCGCGTAGCGGCCGAAGGCGAGCTCGCTGACCACGGCACGGTCGTCGTGCATGATCACCTGGCCCTCGACATTCTTCGTGCCGGGTGGCCCGCCAAGCCGCCGATAGCCTGGGCCAAAACGGAGAATCTCCACGGCTACGGACGCCTCTCAGCCGCCCTGTGGCGCGCTGGGCGCCGGCCTGCTCGCGCTAGCCTCGGCGACGGCGCTGGCTACCGCGCGTGCGCCGTGTACGAACCGTCGCCTCAGCTGCCTTGTACTTCGACTGGCTGAAGAAGCGCGCCCGGCGGAGCTGCTCGTTGTACGCATCGATATACGGCGGGAAGCGGAAGAAGCGAATCCAGATCAGGACGCTGATGCCGATGACCAGGGTGATGAAGATGAACAGGAAATACCAGTTGAAGACGGTCCCGACGAGGACCACGCCGAAGGTGATGATGCCCGTCCAGAGCAGCCACTCCTGCATCGAGCGAAGAATCTCGTGGCGGTGCAGCTGTCGGACGCGGACGTTGTAGAGGACGATCGTGCCGATGAGCAGCACAAGCGACGCGAACCAGACCGGGAACCACAGGTCGGGGAAGTTGTCGGGCGTGAACTGAACGCCTGGAATCAAGTATTCGTTCGGCGAAAGATGCACCGCCAGCTCCTCGTGACCGCAGGGTGTTCTGGAGCTGAGCATAGCGTCTCGGCGATGACCGGCCAGTGGCCGGCATCGGTCCCGTTGTTATACTCGGACGGCCGTGCAGCGCTCTTCTTGACGAGCCGCGCGCGAGTTCCACCGAGAGGCACTGGAGGAGATCGTGCGAGCCCTGCTCTCGGTCGCTAATCGGGACGGGATTGCCGACTTCGCCCGTGCGCTGCAAACCCTGGGCGTAGAGCTCTACGCGACCGACGGGACGCGCGCCGCCCTTTCTACCGAAGGCATCGAGACGCACCCGGTAAGCGACCTGACGCGCAGCGAATCGCTCGCCGGCGGCCAGGTCAAGACCTTCCATGCCAACGTTTACGCCGGCATCCTTGCCCGGCGCCAGTCGCCGTCCGAGCTCGAGGAGCTCGCTGCGCGGGGCATCGAGCTGATCGATCTCGTCGTGGTCACAGTCAAGGCCTTCGCGCCGGAGGTCGGCGAACGGACCGTGCCCCTCGACGAGGCGATCGAGATGATCGACGTGGGCGGCACTGCGCTGCTGACGGCCGCGGCGCGCAACTACGCGTCGGTCGCTGCGGTTTCGTCGCCGGTGCATTACGAGCGAGTGGCGACCGAGATTCGCGAGCTCGGCGCCTTGTCGGCGGACTTCCGTCAGCGTCTCGCCGCGGATGCCCTGGCCGACGTCGCGGCCTACTACGCCGAGGTCGCCGCTTACCTCAACCACATCTCTGGTATGCGCTTCCCGAACCGTTTGGCCGTGGTCGTCGAGAAGGTGCGCGACCTTGGCTATGGAGAAAATCCGCAGCAGCAGGCCGCCTTCTACCGCGAATCGACCCATCGTTCTGGCTCGCTGGCCGACGCCGTGCAACTCCAGGGCGACCTGCCCACGTTCAACGACCTGCTCGATCTCGACGCCGCGTACCGAATCGCGACCGACTTCACCGCGCCCACCTGCTGCATCGTCAAGCAGGCCAACCCGACCGGTCTCGCCTCGAACGACCGCCTCGCGGAGGCCTACCAGAAGGCGCTCGAGGGCGACCCGGTCTCGGCCTTCGGAGCAGTCGTCGCGTTCAACCGCGAGATCGACACAGAAACCGCGAACGGCATCGTCAGCAATGCCTACGAAGCGATCGTGGCACCGGCGTTCTCGGCGCCGGCACGGCAGATCCTGGCCGAGAAAGAGCACCTAGCGCTGCTGGCCGTGCGCAGCGAGCCGTTCGCGGGCTTAATCGACTACGGCATCGCCAAGCTCGACTTCCACCGCATCGACGGCGGACTGCTGGTAGAGACGCGCGACCATTCGGAGCTCGACAGGTCACAGCTCAAGGTCGTGACACATCGGCGGCCGACCCTCGAGGAGCTGACCGACCTGCTCTTCGCCTGGCGCGCCGTGCGCCACGTGACCTCGAACGCGGTCGTTCTTGCCCGCAATGGCGCTCTGGTCGGCGTCGGCGCCGGCCAGGCATCGCGCCTGACCGCGGTCGAGATCGCGCTGCACAAGGCGGCCGATCGGGCGCCGCTGTCCGTGCTCGCATCGGACGCCTACTTCCCGTTCGCCGACGCGATCCAGCTCGCCGCGGAGCGCGGCATCACGGCGATCATCCAGCCCGGCGGATCAGCTCGGGACGAGATGGCGATCGAGGTAGCCGACCGACATCACATCGCCATGGTCTTCACCGGCCGCCGCCACTACCGGCACTGACGATGGGCGAAGGCAGTTCCATGGAAACACTGCTCGCCCTTGAGATGGTGCGCGTGACCGAGGCGGCGGCCATCGCATCGGCCAGATTCATGGGCCGGGGCGAGCGAGACGCCGCTGATCGTGCCGCGGTTGAAGCCATGCGCAAGACGTTCGACGACGTCGAGATCTCGGGACAGATCGTCATCGGCGAGGGCGAGCGCGACAAGGCGCCGATGCTCTTCATCGGCGAGCAGGTGGGCATCGCGCTTCCCGGTCAGCCGGAGATCGACATCGCGGTCGATCCACTCGAGGGCACGAACCTGGTTGCGATGGGCCTGCCCAACGCCATTACGGTCCTTGCCGCATCTGAACGAGGCGGATTGCTGCACGCACCGGATACCTATCTCGACAAGCTGTGCGTCGGCCCCGTTGCCTCGGGCCACGTCGATATCCGCCTACCCGTGGGCGAGAACCTTGGCCGCATCGCGGAAGCGCTGGGCCGCAGGGTCGCCGACCTGACCGTCGTCTGCCTTGACCGGCCACGTCACGAGGCGCTCATCGAGGAGATCCGCTCGAACGGCGCCCGGATCAAGCTCATCTCGGACGGCGACGTGGCGGCCGCGATCTCGTGCGCCGTCATGGGCACGGGCGTCCATGCCGTGATCGGCATTGGGGGGGCGCCGGAGGGGGTGCTCACCGCGGCCGCGTTGCGCTGTCTCGGCGGCGAGATCCAGGCCCGCTTCCGGTGGCGCTCCGACGAGGAGCGGGCACGCGCCGAGCGCATGGGCATCGACCCATCCGAGGAGCGGGTCTACACGACCACCGACCTGGCGCCGGGCGAGACGCTCGTGTTCTCAGCCACCGGAGTGACCGAAGGCGACCTGCTCAACGGCGTACGCTTTTTCGGTGGTGGTGCGCGTACGCACTCCTTGGTAATGGGATATCAAGCCAAGCAAGTCAGATTTGTCGACACTGTCCATATGTTCGACCGCGACCGTCCACCGAGCGTGCGTCTGTAGCAAGGCGACTGTTCCAGGCGGGCAGCACGGCGCCAATCGGGAGCAACGCTCCCAGATGAGCGGAGGTAGCCGAGATGCCGCTGACAAGATCCATCCTCGCTGTACTCGCAGCCATCGCCGTCGTCGGCTGCATCAGCGCGACGACAACACCGTCGCCAACGCCTGTGTCCGCTAGCGCGGCCCCGACGGCAGCCCTGCCGACACCGTCCACCACGGACAAGAGCAGCCCGACAGCGACTGCGTCTGCGACCGCGACTGCGTCCCAGAACACGGCGCCGCCGAGCGTGGGTCCGACATCTACGCCGAGCGCCACGCCGTCACAGGCGCCGTCGGCGACGCCGACCGCGACCTCCGGCTCGAGTGGCCAGGCGAACGGCTTGATCGTCAACTGGCAGACGGTCGACAATCCCGGTTTAGGTGTGGTCTACGGCTTCGATGGTGTCGCGAGCGCCGGGGGGACGATGGTCGCCATCGGCGAGGCAGGCCAGGACCTGACCACGGGCGTCTGGAGCTCGACCGACGGACGGACATGGACTGCGGCCGACTTCCCGGACGCGGCGGCGAGCAGCGTGGGCCTGTCGGCGGTCGCTGCGGCTGGTCCCGGTTTCGTGATCGTCGGCCAGGACTTCACCACGTCAGCCGGCCTGGTCTATCTCTCGGCAGACGGCCATTCATGGACGCGCATCGACTCCGACGTCTTGGCCGGCAAGTCACTGACCTGGGTGGGCGGCGTCAACGGAGCCGTTGTCGCGTTCAGCGACGACAACCACGCATTCACATCGCCTGATGGACAGACGTGGCAGGCTGCATCCGATCCGTCGGCGGCAACCGTGGCCAAGGGCCTGATGGCGCTCAAGGGTGACGGAACAGCGCTCTGGGCGGTGCGCGACAACCAGGACCAGTCGAAGGCCGGCCAGCTCGAGGTGTGGCGCTCGACCGACGCGGCGACCTGGTCCCAGGTCGCCTCGCTCGACGGTTCTGCGGGCGCCACCGGTGCCTGGGTCGCCAGCGGGCCCGCCGGGGTGGTGGTCATCGCCAACACGTACCGGCACAACACGCCGGGTTGGCCGACCTGGTCTTCCCTCGACGGCACGAATTGGCAGCCAGCCAGCCACGATCCGTCGAACATCACGGATGTCATCTCCACGGCCGCGGGCTTTGTCGCCGTGGGCCACTACAACACAGTCGGCGGGTGTGCCATCGATGAAACCAACGACGTCGGCGTGACCTGGTCGTCAATCGACGGCATCCAGTGGCGTCAGATGCCCGAGAAGGGGTGGAAGGCACGCGAGATCCAGGTCGTCGCGCAGAACGGCACGGATCTCATCGGCTTGGGAGTGGACTTCAAGGTGTACTTCAACAGCGGCGACAGCGGCATCCAATGGGTCTTCCCATTGCCCATTTCCGCCGAAGACCAAGCGCCGTCACCGAGTCCAACACCTGCGCCAACGCCGGTGCAGGGCTGCTGACGCCGAACAGCCAAGACCCGGCATGACTCGAGTTGATGCCGAGAGAGATGCCTTTGTCGCCGCGACGGATCGCGTCGGCTACCTGCGCATCAACTCACACCTGCCCGGTCCGCGGTCCAACCTGGAGCTGCTCGCTGCGGCCGCCGAAGAGGTAGACCGGCCTTGGGCGTCCGAGTGGGCCGCGGCTCGCGCGGGAGTGGATGCGACCGACGTGTTCGTGATCTCCGTGGCGCTGGTCGCGCTTGGCCGTTTCGCCGCGGCCGGGAAAGCCGGCGCGGAAGACGGCCTACGCCGCCGAGCGGCTGACGATGAGTGGCGCATCCGCGAGGCAGTGGCCATCGCCCTCAGCGACTCGGCGAGGACCGCCCCGACGAGCTTGCCCGAATCGCTATGGAGTGGTCGGCGTCTGGCGATCCTCTCGTTGCCCGCGCGACGGTGGCAGCCGTCGCCGAGCCGCGCCTGCTCCGTACTCCGGCAGCCGTCGGTGCCGCCCTGGACGTAGTGGATGCGGCGACCGCGCTCGTGGTCGGCTCCTCCGATCGGCGTGCCGAGCCAGTGCGCGTCCTGCGCCAGGCGCTGGGCTACGCCTGGAGCGTCGTCATCGCTGCTGATCCCGGCCGTGGCTGGCCGCGCTTCGTAGCCTGGTCGAAACGGGACGATCCCGACGTCGCGTGGCTCGTGCGCGAGAACCTCAAGAAGAACCGCCTGCAGCGACTTGACCTTCGGCTCTAGGCGCCAGATCGCGGCGAGCCGCTCACTCGTCTGGACATACGAATCGCAGCAGGAGGGAATCGGGCCGTGCCCAGGCTCCACCCCATCACGTCGCTCGCACTCGCGGCAACGCTGGCCGGCTGCACCGCTCTGCTGCCGTCTGAAACGCCGTCGCCTGCCTCGTCGGTCGCCCCCTCGCTGGAGCCCACGGTTGTGCAGCCCACGCCTGCTGTGGATTCGCCGACGGCGCTTGTCTCAGCTGCGCCGACAGCCACGCCGACTTTCCAGCCACCGACCGCCACCGCGAGTCCCACGCAAATCATCCCCACACCCGCGCCGACTCCGGTCGCTGGAGATCTCGACCTGTCGTGGCTACCCGATGCGCCGCGACGGACATCGACGATCGACTGGCAGTCGGTCGATGTCACCGGCTTGGGCGCGGGAGTTATCAATGGAATCATCCAGTTCGGCGGACTCCTTGTCATGACCGGGGCAATCGGGAATGCGGATTACGAAGCGATGATCCCGATGGCATGGACGTCGACGAACGGACGCGATTGGGTCGCAGCCGAAGTCAACGTCAGCGCGGGTGTCCTGGATGACACAGTGGGTGCAGCGATGGGCCAAGCAGTTGCGGCCGGCCCTGGCTTGGTCTCGGCAGGGGATCAATTCGCGGTCGTGTCCCCGGACGGTCGCCATTGGGACGCAATCCAGGATGACGACCTCACTGGCTGGTCGCTGGGTAGGTTGGTGGTCGTTAACGGCATCATCCTGTGCTCAGGTTTCAACTTCGGCCCGACGGACGAGTACGGGCTCTTCAGATCCCAAGATGGCGAGCATTGGGATCCCATCGCGGGAAACACCGTGCAGCACATCGCCAAGGGTCTGATGAACCTGACCGCGATCGACGGCGCGTTCGTCGCATTTGTCGCGGAGAACGGCGATCCGTATGGCGCCAACGGGATCGAGATCTGGAGATCGGGCGACGGCACCAACTGGACGCACGTCAATGACATGCCGGATTCCGCTGAAACGGAAGGTGTCGCGATCGTCCAAGGTGAGGACAAGTTCGTCGCCGTCTCGGGCCACGACCTCTTCTCCGGGTACGACAAGGAAGTCTCTATGGCCTGGAGCTCTACCGACGGGTTCAACTGGACCCGAACACCAGGTGCGCCATGGGGCCCGTACGACCTGCTCGGGGTCGGGTCGGGCTTTGTGGGCGTCGGTGGCCGATTCCCGACCGAAGGAACTGGGATCCAGTATGAAGATGCCGTAACCGGCGAGAGCTGGGTTTCTGCTGACGGCGAGAACTGGCAGAAGGTCCGACAGCCGGGGGAAGGCCGCGAGATCGACCTTCTCCTGCCCTTGGGCGACTACATCGCCGGCTACGGTCTCGATTTCAACCGGAGTCCCAACGCCGCGATGTGGATCACGCCGACGCCCGACTTTTCTCGCTAGACCTCCCAGTCGCGGCCGGCGACGACGCGGACGGCGTCCGGGCCCTCGGCCGATTCGTGGCGCCGCCGGGCGGTTGAGACGGTTTCGTGCCAGCCGGGTGGCCGCAACCCGGGAGCGAGGTCACTCAGCGGCGCCAGGACGAACAGCCGCTCGTGCGCCTGCAGATGGGGGACGGCGAGCCAGCGCCCGTCCGGCCGCTCGACGTTGATGACGTGGCGGCCGAACAGCAGCAGATCCAGATCTACCTCGCGCGGGCCCCAGCGCTGGCGGGCTTGGCGGCCGAGCGCCTGCTCGAGCGACTTGAGGGCCGCGAGCAGCGCGAGTGCGCCGGTATCGGGTTCCGGTCCGGCAGGCACGTCGAGCGCCACGACCGCGTTGAGGAAATCGGGCTGATCGAGGACGCCGACCGGTTTGGTGGAGTACAAACACGAGACGGCGCGCACCGAGACACCGGGGAGCGCCGACAGCGCCCGTGCGGCGTTGCGCAGGTTCGTCCGTGCATCCCCAACGTTCGCGCCCAGTCCGACATACGCCCTGACCCGCCGCGTCGACACGGACGGAGGATAGGGCGGCCGCCAGTTGGACTAATCCCGCCCGGGGCTGAACTAACTCAGGAATCGGACGGTTTCCGGGGTGTTCCTGGGGGTTGCTGAGCGTGGACAACCGCCGCGATGACCCGCTAGGCGCCCGACACTGCGAATAGTCCCGACACTGCGAATAGTGCTGTCCAGTGAGGAATCAGCACAGACAGGCGGCGAGCAGCCCTTCCGGTCAGCCCGGAACGATCAGCTCTTCTTCTTGCCGGCCATCTCCTTCTCGGACATGCCCGTTTGGGTCTTCTTGCCCGCGCGCTTGCGCTCGAGCTCAGCGCCCATGAACCTGCGCCAAACGGTAGGCAGGCAGGTTCGCAAGTCGGTTTCAGGGAACGGCGAAGGGCTGGAGGAAATGCAACAGCGCGCCCGGCTCCGCGGTGTGTGGAACAGGCCGCGCAGCGTAGAATTCGTTGTGAGCTGCGGTCCAACCCAGCAACCCACCGAACCTACTGCGGACCGTGGCGCCTGAGAGGCATCTGTGACAACCGGACTGTGGTACGTGGTCGGGTTCGCCTTCGCGGGCGCGACTTTCGTGCTGATAACAATCGGTGCCGCCTGGTTGCTCAGCCACCGCTCAAAGGGCGACCGGCACAAGGGTCTGCCCTATGAGTCGGGCATCGACACCTACGGCTACACGTGGGGTCGGGTCGGGCTGTCGTTCTACATCTACGCGCTGCTCTTCGTCGCCTTCGATATCGAGGTCGTGTTCATCTACCTCTGGGCGATCGTCTTCCGTGATGTCTTGATCGGTGGCTTTCTGGCCATGCTGCTGTTCGTGGTGATCCTGCTGGTCGGGCTGAGCTATGCCTGGCGAAAGGGCGTTCTGACGTGGAAGTGAGCAAGTCCGGTGACGCGGCGCTGACCGCCACGCAGACTCCCGACAGCGAAGTAATCCAGCCGATCGTCGTCCCGAACACGCTTTGGACATCGGTCAACCCGCAGGCGTATGGCGGTGGCATGGCGCCCCAGATCACCCACCTGCGCGAAGAGGAGCTGCATGGCGATCACTCGGACAACGGCCGCTGGCAGTTGCTCGACATCATCCCGACCAAGGCCGACTACATCATCGACCTGATCCGGCTCAACAGCCTGTGGCCGCTGACGTCGGGCCTCGCCTGCTGCGCGATCGAGATGATGTCCGCGGCGACGCCGATCAACGACATGGACCGTTTCAACATGTTCCCGTTCCGGGCCAGCCCGCGCCAGGCCGACGTGCTCATCGTCGCCGGGACGCTGACGACCAAGATGGCCGGGCCGCTGCTGCGCCTGTGGGAGCAGATGCCGGAGCCCAAGTGGTGTGTCGCGATGGGCGACTGCACCGTGTCGGGCGGCCGCTACAAGCGCAGCTACTCGACGGTCGAGGGCATCGACCGGATCATGCCCGTCGATGTCTACGTCCCGGGCTGCCCGCCGCGACCTGAAGGGCTGATCTACGGCATGATGAAACTGCAGCAGCTGATCAAGGAGCGTCGCGGCCACTGGGCCGAGCGGAATATCGGGCCAACGGTTCCGGCCGGCATCTAGCCCTACCTACCGGGAGCGAGAGAAACGGACAGCCAGCTAAAACGACGCCTCGAAACGGCATTCGCCGACCAGCTCGCCGCGCCGCTGCGCCAGAACCTGGATCAGACCGAGATCTGGGTCAACGCCAAGGATCTGCCCGCGGTCATGAGCCGGCTGCACGACGATGAGCAGTTCGAGTTCGAGATCCTGGCCGACCTGTGCGGCGTCGACACCGGCACGGAGATGTGGGCCGTCTACCACCTCTGGTCGCCGCGGACGCCGGACTGGCTGCGCGTCATCGTGCCCGGGCTCAGCCGCGATGATCCGCGCGTGCCGAGTGTGACCTTCATCTGGAAGGGCGCGGAGTGGCCCGAGCGCGAGGCCTACGACATGTTCGGGATCATCTTCGAAGGCAACCGCGACCTGCGCCGGATCTACATGCCGCCCGACTACACGAGCTTCCCGCTGCGCAAGGACTTCCTGCTCGCCGACGACTCGGCGCGCTCCTCGGGCGAGGGCTTCCGCCATGTCGAGCAGATGCACCAGCCGGCGGAGAACATGCGCCAGCCGGTCATCCGGCAGGCGCCGCAGCTGGGCGACAACCAGATCAGCACCTTGAGCCAGCTGCCAGAGGAAACCGAGGCACCACCCACATGACCGACACGAAGACGGAGGTCCGCTCGCTCGACGATCCGAACATCTGGGTCGAGACGCCGGCGACGATCTACGACGCCATCCCGCCCTACCCGCCGCGCACCGAGCGGGAGGCGGAGTTCTACCACCTGCGCGATGGCGAGATGCTGCTAAATCTTGGCCCGCAGCATCCGTCGACGCACGGCGTGCTGCGCGTCGTGCTCAAGGTCGACGGCGAGCGCGTGACGGACCTCGACCCGGTGCTGGGCTACCTCCACCGGGGCGTCGAGAAGCTGTGCGAGGTCGGTGACTGGCACATCGCGATCAGCCAGTGCGACCCGCTCGAGTACGTGGCCTCGTTGTTCAGCGAGGCGATGCCGGTCATGGCCGCCGAGAAGCTGCTCGACCTCCAGGTTCCGCGCCGCGCGCAGTACATCCGGACACTCGTCTGGGAGCTGAACCGGATCGCCAGCCACGGCCTGTTCATCGGCTGGCTGGCGCTCGACCTGGGCGGCCTGACGCCGCTGCTGTACGGCTTCATCGAGCGCGACGAGATCGTCGAGATGCTCGCCGCCCTGACCGGCCAGCGCATGCTCTTCAACTACCTGCGCATCGGTGGCGTCAACCGCGACCTCAATCACGACTTCCTGTCGCGCCTCGGCGACTGGATGAGTCGTGCCGCGGTCGAGCTGGAGCAGGAAACGCGGCTGCTCAACGAGAACGAGATCTTCGTCCGGCGCACGCGGGGCATGGGCGTCATGACGCCCGAAATGGCCCTGCGCATGCGCGTCACGGGGCCCAACCTGCGCGCCAGCGGCGTGCCCTTTGACGTCCGGCGCGCCCATCCTTATGCCGCCTATCCGGACCTCGAGTTCGACATCCCGACGCGCAGCGAGGGCGATTCGTACGCGCGCTACATGCTCCGCGTCGACGAGATTCGCGAGAGCATCAAGATCATCGACCAGTGCCTGCACGAGATGCCCGACGGCCCGATCATGGCGCGTATCCCGCGCCTGATCCGCATCCCGCCCGGCCGTGCCTTCGTCGCCGTCGAGAGCCCGCGCGGCGAGTACGCGTGCTATGCCATGAGCGACGGCTCCGACCAGCCGTTCCGGCTGCGCATCAGCGACCCGTCGTTCTGGAACCTCCAGTCAGTGGGCGAGATGGTGCCGGGCAACCTGATCGCGGACACGATGGCGATCATGGCCAGCCTGGATCCGGTCATGGGCGGAGTGGACAAGTAGTGACTCACGAAGTCCACGGCAAGGCCACCCGATGAGCGTCATCACCAGGCCGTTCCAGCGTATGACGCTGGCCGGCAAGATCCTCATCCCGCTGCTGATCCTGGTGGCGGTGCTCACGGTCCTCCTGCTCGTGTTGTGGGAGGTCGGCATCATCCCGTGGCTGATCGGCGTCGTTGCCGATGTCGTCACGTCGAACATCGACATCGTCCGCTTCCTGCTGGCGGCGACGGCGATCCTGCTCTTCACCATTCCGACCGCCTTCGTGATCATCTTCATGGAGCTCAAGGCGATCGCCTTCCTGGCGTCGCGCATCGGCCCCAACCGGACCGGCCCGTGGGGCACGCTGGCTTCGGTCGTCGCCGGCTTCAAGGTCCTCGCCAAGGAGGACTACACGCCGACCGGCGCGGACGCGGCCGTGTTCACGATCGCGCCGATCATCACCTACCTCGCGTCGGTGCTGACGCTGCTGGTGATCCCGTTTGCGCCGGGCCTCGTGGGCCTCGACATGAACATTGGCCTGCTCTACTTCTTCGCGGTATCGGGCCTGTCCGTCGTCGGGCTGATGATGGGCGGCTGGTCGAGCTTCAACAAGTATTCACTGCTCGGCGGGCTACGCGCCGCGGCCCAGATCGTGAGCTACGAGCTGCCGCTCGTGCTCGCCCCGGTGGGCGTGATCATGCTCGCCGGCACGCTCTCGTTGAATGGCATCGTCCAGCACCAGGCGGGCTGGTTCTGGGACTGGTACGTGTTCCAGCAGCCGCTCGCGTTCGTCGTCTTCTTCATCGCCGCGACGGCCGAAGGCAACCGGACTCCGTTCGACCTGACCGAGGCCGACAGCGAGATCGTCGCCGGCTTCGCGACCGAGTACAGCGGCATGCGCTTCGGCTTCTTCTTCTTCGCCGAGTACGTGGGCGTCTTCGTCCTGTCAGCGCTGACGACCGTGCTCTTCTTTGGCGGCTGGAACTCGCCCATCGACCCGCGCCCGATCCTCGACTTCTTCCATGTCACGATCAACCCGGCCATCGACCTGGCGGGCATGGGCATCTGGCTGCTCTGGGCGGTCGTGCTCGGCGTGCCGCTGGTCGTCTTCCTGATGACGCTCGTCATCTGGACGTTCAAGAGCGGCTGGAGCTTAATCAAATCGCTCGTCGTCGCGTTCGCGCTATTCAACGTCATCGCCGCGGCCGTCGTCCTGATCTGGGCCTTCGTGTCGTTCGAGGTCGTCGTCGGCCTGTTCTGGTTCTTGGTCAAGGCGTTCACGTTCGCGTTCGTCTTCGTCTGGATGCGCGGCACCTTGCCGCGCGTGCGCATCGACCAGCTGATGGGCTTTGCCTGGAAGTGGCTGGTTGAGATCTCGCTCGTCAACGCGTTCGTGACTGCCGGCGCGATCCTCGTGGTCCAGCAGGTGACCGGCAGATGAGCATCATGTCACGCGTCCCGGGCTGGGGCATCGCCATGGGCATGGTCCACACGTTCGCGCGCATGACCCAGGCGAAGCGAACGATCCAGTACCCCGAGCAGCGCCAGGACATCTCTCCACACCACCGCGGACGGCTGATCCTGCTCTATGACGAAGCGGGCAATCTCAAGTGCGAGACGTGCTTCCAGTGCGCCGCGGCATGCCCGCTCGAGATCATCGACATGGGCGGCGTGGACACCAAGAACCGCTTCCACGTGCACTGGGGTCCCGCCGAGCAGTACGCCGAGCGACGCGAGGAATCCGCGCTGCGCCGATCCGGACGCCCGGTCGCCGACAGGTCCTTCCAAGCCTGGCTGCCGATCGATCTCGGTCCACTCGAGCAGATCCTGGTCAAGAACGACTACGACCCACGCCGGATGCTGACGATCCTCGAGCAGACTCAGGACCAGTACGGCCACCTGCCAGTCTCTGCCCTGCAGCACATCAGCCACTCGACCGGCGCGTGGTACAGCGAGATCTACGGCATCGCCAGCTCGTACCCGAACCTCATCTTCGAGCCCGGATGGGTGTCGCAGATCGGGCTGTGCCAGTGCGCGACGTGCGCAATGCTCGGCTCCGGCCGTATCCGTGAGGCACTCGTCACGGCGCTGGGCACGGACATCGGCGGGGTCACGGCTGACGGCGCGGTGCGCTTCGTGGCCGCCGACTGTGGCGGAGAGAGCCGCGCCGAGCCACTCGTGACGCTCGATGGTCAGGCGCAGAAGGGCATGACCGCCGAGAAAGCGAGCCGGCTGGCCCAGAGGTTGCGCGCCAAGGCCGCGCGACCGGCACGGGCGTGGCGGACTCGAGCATGAACATCCTGACGTCGCCGAAGGGCATGCCCACGATCCTGACCGCGCGCTTTGGCAAGTACCAGCCCGACGGGCCGCTGGCCGTGGCCGAGGAGGCGGGCGCGTGGCAAGCGTGGAAGAAGACCGTCGGCTCGACCAACCCACCCGCGCTCGTCCGGCTGATCGCCGACTCCGGCCTGCGCGGCCGCGGCGGCGCTGGCTACCCAACCGGTGACAAGTGGCGCGCCGCCGCGGCCAACGGCGCCGATGAGCGCTATGTCGTTGCCAATGGCTTCGAGGCCGATCCCGGCGCGCGCCTCGATCGGACGCTGATGGAGACTGATCCGCACGCCGTCGTTGAGGGCGTGGCCATCGCCGCGTACGCAATCGGCGCGCGCCGAGCGTTCGTCGCCGTGCGCGAACGGGCCACGCTCGCCAAGCAGCGCCTCGAAACCGTCATCCGCCTGGCCGAGGAGGCGGGCTATATCGGCTCGAACGCGCTGGGCACGGGCGTCGACATCCACATTGAGGTCGTCGCGGTGCCCGGCGGCATGGTCGTCGGGGAGGAGACGGTGCTCCTGCGGGCGATCCAGAATAAGCGCGCCCAGCCCGAGCAGCGGCCGCCGTATCCAACGGACAAGGGCCTGTACGGCCGGCCGACTGTCGTCAACAACGTCGAGACGCTCAGCCTCGTGCCCTGGATCGTGAGCAACGGCTCAGCCGCCTTCGCCGAGATCGGCGACAGCGACAGCCCGGGCACGACGCTCATCCAGATCACGGGCGCCGTGGCCAGCCCGGGCATCGTCGAGGTGCCACTGGGCATGAGCGTGCGCCGGCTGCTCGACATTGCCGGTGGGTTTGGAGACGCCAAGGCGGTGCTCGTCGGTGGCCCCGCCGGTGGCTTCCTGCCGCCCGCGGAGCTTGACACGCTGTACACGGCGACCGCGCTCAACGAAAAGGGCGCGATCTGGGGCAGCGGATCGCTGGTCGTCGTGGGCCCGCAGACGTGCCTCGTCGACATGGCCACGACGCTCGAGCGCTACCTGTCCGACGAGTCGTGCGGCAAGACCATCCCGTGCCGCATCGGCGTGCGACGGCTGTACGAGATCGGCATGCGCGCGACCGCCGGCCTTTCGCGCCCGGCAGACGTCCAGAACATGCAGGACCTGGCCGCGGATGTCCGCGACGCCGCGCTGTGCGGACTCGAATACTGCGCGCCAAATCCGTTGCTGACCGGAATGCGATACTTCGCCGACGAGTTCAACGCACACTTCACGCATGGCACGTGCCCGGCCGGCGTGTGTAACCCGGTGCGTGTCGCCAGCCCAGCCATGACACCTGCGACGAGCGCATGACAGACACCCTGCCGCAACTGCGTGAGTCAGACGCCGCCGACATGACCGTCGAGCGCCTGCTCGAGACACAGTCGCCTCAGCGTCCGCTGTCTGCGCCTACCTTCACGGTCGAGGTTGACGGCAGGCAGTTCACCGGCCATGCCGGACAGACGATCCTCGAGATCTGCCGCGACAACGGAATTGACGTCCCGACGCTGTGCTACGAGCCCAAGCTGCCCGGCTTCGGCGCGTGCCGCATGTGCGTGGTCGAGGTCGAGGGCGAGGACACCCCGCCCATCAGCTGCTCGCGCGCTGCCGAGCCGGGCATGGTCGTACAGACCCAGACCCAGCGCCTGCGCGAGATTCGGAAGACGAATCTCGAGCTGATCTTCTCCGACCACAACGCCTACTGCCTGCCGCCGTGCCAGAACAAGTGCCCCAGTCACATCGACATTCCGGGATTCCTGAAGGCCAACACGGAAGGCAACTTCGTCGAGTCGGCGCGCATCTTCAAGCGCACGATTCCCTTCCCGAGCGTCCTCGGCCGGGTCTGCCCCGCACCGTGCGAGGAGCACTGCCGGCGCGACGAGGTCGAGGAAGCGATCGCCATCCGCGACTCACACCGCTACGCCGGCGACCAGGTGCTCAAGCTGCAGGCCGCGACCGGCGCCGCGGCACCGGTGCCGTTCCAGGTTCAGCCGGCGTCGGGCAAGCGCGTGGCGGTGATCGGGTCCGGGCCTGCGGGCATGGCCGCGGCGTACTACCTGCTAATCGCCGGTCACGACGTGACCGTCTACGAGCGCGACCCAGCGCCCGGCGGAATGCTGCGCTACGGCATCCCGCAGTACCGCCTGCCAAAGGTCGAGGTGCTCGAGGCCGAATACGACTCGGTCACCCAGCTCGGCGGCAAGGTCGTCTGCAACATGGAGCTGGGCAAGAACTTCACCATCGACGACCTCCAGAACGAGGGCTTCGACGCGGTCTGCGTGGCGATCGGCTGCTACGACACGAACAAGCTTGGTGTGCCCGGCGAGGATGCCGACGGCGTGCTCGACGGCCTCGAGTACCTGCGCATCGCGACGCTCGGCCTGCCCTACCCCGGCCACGCGGGCAAGCGTGTCGTGGTCATTGGCGGCGGCTTCACGTCGATGGACTGCACGCGCACCTCGGTCCGTCAGGGCGCTGCGCAGGTGACGCTCGTCTATCGCCGCGACATGAAGGACATGCCCGCCTCCAACGAGGTCCACGAGGCGATCGAGGAAGGCGCGCGGGCCATCTTCCAGGCCGCCCCGACGCGCGTCGTTACGGACAAGGACAACACGGTCACCGGGGTCGAGTTCCAGCGCATGGCGATGGGCGCACCCGATGCGTCCGGCCGGCGGCGCCCCGAGCCGGTGGCAGGGACGGAGTTCGTCATCGAGTGCGACCGAGTCCTGCTTGCGATCGGCCAGGGCCCGCAGCTCGACTGGCTGAGCCGTGGCGCTGACGGAGTCGAGGCCACCAAGAACCGGCGGCTTGCCGCCGATGCCGTCACATTCACCACCGGCCGTGCCGGTGTCTTCGGCACGGGCGACGTGCGCGTCGGCGCATCGACCGTGGTCCAGGCGGTGGCCGAGGGTCGCCGCTCCGCTTACGCGATCGACGCGTTCCTGAAGGGCCAGGATCTCGACGCGCTCAAGACGCGCCAGACGCTGGCCGAGCCGCAGCCCGAGTTCCTGAACATCGTCCCGTACAGCGGCGAGGTCAAGGAGCCGCGCCTCCGGCTCAAGTCGATGCCGGCCGATGTGCGCAACAAGAGCTACGTCGAGTACGAGATCCCGTACAGCCAGTCAGAGGCGATGGCCGAGTCGAAGCGCTGCCTGCAGTGCACGTGCGAGGCGATCGGCTACTGCGACCTGCGCCGCCAGGGTATCGAGTACGGCACGACGCTGGCCACCCTCGAACCCGAGCGGACCGGCTTCTCGCACCGCAGCGTGACCGAGAACCGCTTCACCGGCACGAACCATGACTACATCCGCGACGACAGCCACGCCTTCATCCTGCGTGAGCCGGCACGCTGCATCGACTGCGGCAGGTGCGCCAACGTGTGCAAGGAGATCGTCGGCGCCGCGTGCTACGACTTCATGCGCACCGGTTTCGACACGCTCGTGACGACTCCGCTCGACATGAGCCTGAACACCACGCCATGCGTCAGCTGCGGGCGCTGCGCTGAGACGTGCCCGACCGGTGCACTGATGCCCAAGCCGCGGGTGCTGGAGAAGTACGACGTCGACGAGAGCCGCTGCATCCTGTGCGGCATCTGCGTCGATGCCTGTCCGTACGACGCCCTGCGCTGCGGTCCCGACTTCGAGCTCTCGCACACCGACCGCTCGGAGCCCGCGATCGATCTGCTGGCCACGAGCGCGATGGAGCGCGACACGGAGATCAGCTACATCCGCCGCGAGCGCGACTGGCTCGAGCGGGCGGAGCAGCAGGGCCGATTCCTTGACACCGGCCGCATGCTTCCGGTTCTGCCCGCGAGCGTGGCCGGCAATGGCCACAACGGCAACGGCCACGCGAGCGCGCATGGCGGCAACGGTCAGCACACCCACTGATGACGCCGCTGCCCGTGTTGGCGGACCTGGCGCTGCCGGCCAACATCCCGATCCTTGGCTGGGCGTGGGATGACCTGCTCTTCCTGATCCTCGCCGGGGTGATGCTCGGCTGCGCGCTGTTCGTCGTGCTGGGGCGCAACATCGTCCGCTCAGGCATCGCGATGATGGGCTGCTTCGCCGCCCTGGCCGGCATCTACGTCCTTGCCGGAGCGGTCATCGTCGCCGCGTCGGAGGTGCTCGTCTATATCGGCGCCATCAGCGTCCTGATCCTGTTCGCGATCATGCTCACGCAGACCAAGTCCGGCCCGTCGGAGCTCGTCTTCCACCACCAGGCGTGGGCGGGAGCGCTCGCCGCGATCGGCTTCTGCCTGCTGCTGATTGTCAGCGTCGTGAACACGCAGTGGCCGCTCGCCGGCAGCGACCGGCTCGTAGCCTCGACGAGCGCGATCGCGATGCTCCTCTTCCAGGACTCGCTCTACATCTTCGCCCTCCAGGTCGTGGCGGTATTACTGACCGCCGCTGTGATCGGAGGCGTCTTCTTAGCCAAGCGCGAGGTGTCGAGCGACCCCGGTGAGCCCGAGATGGCCACCCTTGATCGGCTGCGCGCGCCGGTCGAGGCAGCCACTGCGGATCAGCCGGCATGAGCCACTCCCTCGACGCTTACCTGATCCTGTCGGGCCTGCTCTTCTCGATCGGCGTCTTCGGCTTCCTCGCCCGTCGCAACGCGATCGCCATGCTCATGTCGATCGAGCTCATGCTCAACGCCGTCAACCTGGCCGCGATCGCCTTCGGCGCGTTCACGCCCAGCCTGCAGGCCCATGCCGCGCTGATCGCGCTGTTGGTCATGGCCGTCGCCGCTGCCGAGGCGACCGTCGGCCTGGCCATCGTCATCGCCATCTATCGCAACCGACGGACACCGCTGGTCGACGAGTACGCCAGCATGCGCGATTAGCGCGCGCCTGCCATGAACCTGACGACGAACGAGCTGCTGGTAACGCTCCTGCTGGTGCTGCCGCTCGCCGGCTTTGGCGTAAGCGCGCTCATCGGCCGGCGTCTGTACACGCGGGCATGGATCGTGGCCGTGCCGGTGCTCATCGTCACCTGGCTGATCGCCATGTACCTCGTGTACCAGACGCTCTTCCTGGGCACCTTCGGCGACGGCGGCCTGCACTTCACGCTCGGGACATGGATCCCGGCGGGCGCCTTCCACGTCGACTTCAACTTCGCCGTCGACAACCTGACCGCCGTGCTGCTGATCGTGGTCACGACGATCGGCATGCTCGTCCACGTCTACTCGATCGGCTACATGGCTCACGACCCGGGGCGGTGGCGCTTCTTCGCCTACCTGAACTTCTTCATGTTCAGCATGCTGCTGCTCGTTCTGGCCGACAACTTCGTGCTCCTCTTCGCCGCCTGGGAGCTGGTCGGGCTGTCGAGCTACCTGCTCATCGGCTTCTGGTACAACCGCCGCTCCGCCGCGCTGGCCGCCAAGAAAGCGTTCCTCGTCAACCGTGTCGGCGACTTTGGCTTCGCGCTCGGCATCGCCGCTGTCTGGACAACCGTGGGCACCTTCAACTTCACGACCACGACCGCCGGCCCTGGCGTCTTCCAGCTCCTGCCGCAGGCGCTCCAGTCAGGCGCGATCCAACCGTGGCAGATGACAGGCATCGCGCTGCTGCTCTTCTGTGGCGCGGTCGGCAAGAGCGCCCAGTTTCCGCTCCACGTGTGGCTGCCCGACGCGATGGAGGGCCCCACCCCGGTCAGCGCCCTGATCCACGCGGCGACGATGGTCAACGCGGGCGTCTACTTCATCGCCCGGGCCAACCCGATCTTCAGCCAGGCACCGCAGGCGATGGTCGTCGTCGCCGCGATCGGCATCTTCACCGCAATCCTGGCCGCGTCAATCGCCTTCACCCAGCGCGATATCAAACGCGTGCTGGCCTACTCGACGCTCTCGCAGCTCGGTTACATGTTCGCCGGACTGGGCGTCGGCGCCTACGCGGCAGCGATCTTCCACCTGATGACACATGGCTTCTTCAAGGGCCTGTTGTTCCTCGGCTCGGGGTCGGTCATCCACTCGGTCCACGACGAACAGGACATGAACAAGATGGGCGCGTTGTGGCGCAAGATCCCGATCACCCACTGGACGATGCTCATCGGCTCGATCGCCCTCGCCGGCATTCCGCCCCTGGCCGGCTTCTTCAGCAAGGACGAGATCCTGGGCTCTGCCTTCAAGAACGGCTTCCTCGTCGTCTGGATCATCGGCGTCGTGGTCGCGGTGATGACCGGCTTCTACATGTTCCGGCTGATGGGCAAGACGTTCTACGGCGAGAGCCACGTGGACCCGGAGGTCGAGCCCAAGATCCACGAATCGCCATGGACGATGACGCTGCCCCTGATCCTGCTCGCCATTCCGGCGCTCTTGCTTGGTATCGCCATCGGCTGGCCGCCCGACAGCGGCCAGATCCACCAGTGGCTC
>Ga0209014_10000183_pt1 | contig 34466 bp, 34 predicted proteins | sample BarGraNGADG00212_FD_184491 | JGI IMG/M metagenome (GOLD analysis project Ga0209014, IMG submission 184491) | Arctic peat soil microbial communities from Barrow, Alaska - Barrow Graham LP Ref core NGADG0002-212 (SPAdes) (version 2) | ecosystem: Environmental > Terrestrial > Soil > Wetlands >...
ACTCTTAATCCCTAGGTTCAGAGTTCGAATCTCTGCGGGCTCACCAGATCACGCGTTCGTCCCCGGAGGTGATTCGTGGACGCTCAACCGATCGAGGTCACGTGGGACGAGCTGGACCGGCTCGTGGGCCGTCTCGCCGGGGCGATCGGGCGGCAGTACGACCTCGTGCTCGCGATCACGCGCGGTGGGCTGGTCCCGGCCGGGATCCTGGGCTACCGGCTCGAGCTTCGCGAGATCCTGGTGGCCGGCGTCGAGTTCTACCGCGATGGAGGCGGGACGCATCCGGCGCCACTCGTCACGCACTTCCCCGCGGCGGAGCTCCTCCGCGGCCAGCGCGTGCTCGTGATCGACGAGGTCTGGGAGACGGGCGAGACGATGGCCGAGGTGGTGCGCAGGGTTCGCGAGGCAGGCGGGATCGTCACCACCGCCGTGGTGCACTACAAGCCCGGCCGGTCGCGCGTCGCCCTCACCCCGGACCACTACGCCGAGCTGGCCGATGGCTGGGTGACATACCCGTACAAGGCGGGCGGTTAGCGGGTCCGTCGCCGCGACGGCAGCGGGCCGGCGAGCCGGCGGGACGCCGCACTCCCTGGGCAATGACACGGCATCCGGTCGCCGCTCCATCCCGTGCTACCCTTCGGCCGTCCTTTGCGGCCGGTCCCGTGAGGCCGGCGTACCGGTCCTGAGAGGCCGGAAGGGAGGCATCGTGCACACGTCGAACCACGTCCGCCGCGCCCGTCTGGCCGGTGGCGTTTTCGTGTCAGGGGCCAGATGAGAGGCATCGATCGGACGAGCCCGCTGGTCCCGCCGGCGCCCGATCCGGACGTGATCGTCGACCCGCGGATCGGCGCGCGCGGTCCGGCCCTTCTCGCGCTCGAGGACGGCTCGATCTTCGCCGGGATCGCCTTCGGGGCGGACGTCGCGGCGGGCGGCGACCTCGTCGTCAACACGAGCCAGACCGGCTACCAGGAGGTCTGCACCGACCCCTCGTATGCCGGCCAGGTCGTCGTGATGACCTACCCGCTGATCGGCAACTACGGGCGGCTCCGCGGCGACGACCAGTCCGAGCGGCCGTGGCTCCGGGGGCTCGTGGTGGCCACCGCGACAGCCGCCGTGCTCGAGGACGCCCGCCAGCTGGCCGCGCTCCTGCGGGATGCCGGGATTCCCGCGATCGCGGGAGTGGACACGCGCTCGCTCGCGCGCCACCTCCGGTCGAACGGCAGCCTCCGCGGGATCGTGACCGCCCCCGGCGAGACGAATCCGGTCGCAGCCGTGGCGGCAGCCCGGGCCGTTCTCCGCTGGGAGGACCAGGACTTCGTCGGGCAGGTCTCGCCGACGAAGGTCGTCGAAGTGGGCGACCGGGCCGCTGAGCCGGATGCCCCGCTGGTCGCGATCGTCGACTTCGGCCTCAAGGCCAACATCGTCCGGAGCCTCCGCCGGCGCGGCGCGCGCGTGCGGATCGTTCCCTCGACCGCGACCGCCGCCGACCTCCTGACATTCGACATCGACGGGGTCGTGCTGTCCCCCGGGCCGGGCGACCCCGCGCGGCTCGACGGCCCGGTCGAGCTCGCGCGCCGGCTGATCGCCGACGGCCGCCCGCTGCTGGGGATCTGCCTGGGGCACCAGATCGTGGCACGAGCGGCGGGCGCCGAGACGCGGCGCCTCCGCTTCGGCCATCACGGCGCGAACCACCCGGTGAGGGACGCCGAACTCGGGCTCGTCCAGGTGACCGCCCAGAACCACGAGGTCACGGTGGTCGGCGCCTCGCTGCCCTCCGCGGGCGGGTTTGTCGTCAGCCAGGTGAACCTCAACGACGGCTCGGTGGAGGGGCTGCGCCACCGCTCGCTGCCGATCGAGACGGTCCAGTACCACCCCGAAGGCGCGCCCGGGCCCCTCGACGCGCTCGCCGTCTTCGACCGGTTCGTCGCCGCCGCCCGGGCCAGATCGAGCCGGGCCGAGTGACGCCTCCGCCGATTCCCGCCGCCGCGCCGCCGCGCCCGCCGAAGCTGCGGAAGCCGCGCTCGGTCCTGATCATCGGATCGGGGCCGGTCGTCATCGGGCAGGCCGCGGAGTTCGACTACGCCGGCACCCAGGCCTGTCGCGCGCTCCGGGCGGAGGGCGTCCGGACGATCCTCGTGAATTCGAACCCGGCCACGATCATGACCGACCCCACGGTTGCCGATGCCGTCTACCTCGAGCCGCTCACGGTGGCCGCGATCGAGGCCGTGATCGCCCGGGAGAAGCCCGAGGGGCTCCTGGCGGGCCTCGGCGGCCAGACCGCGCTGAACCTGGCGATGGCGCTCGCGCAGGCCGGCGTCCTGGAGCGCCACGGCGTGCGCCTCCTCGGCACGCCCCTGCGGGCGATCGAGATGGCCGAGGATCGGGAGCAGTTCCGCGACCTGCTGGACCGGCTCGGCCAGCCGTACGCGCCCTCCGCGATCGTCGCCGGCGCCACGGACGAGGAGCGTGCGGCCTCGATCGAGCGGGCGCTCTCCCAGATCGGGCTCCCGGCGATCATCCGGCCGGCCTTCACGCTCGGTGGGACCGGCGGCGGGATCGTGGAGACGGAGGCCGACTATCGCGAGGTCGTGCGCTCGGGCCTGCGGGCCAGCCCGATCCGCCAGGTGATGGTCGAGCAGTGCCTGGTCGGCTGGCAGGAGATCGAGTACGAGGTGATGCGCGACCACGAGGACACGTGCATCGCGGTCTGCTCGATGGAGAACGTGGACCCGCTCGGCGTGCACACCGGCGACTCGATCGTGGTGGCGCCGGTCCAGACGCTGCCCGACCCGGTGCACCAGCGCCTGCGCAGCGCGGCGCTCGCGATCATCCGTGGCCTCGGCGTGGAGGGAGGCTGCAACGTCCAATTCGCCCTGAGCCCGGATTCCCGCGACTACGCCGTGATCGAGGTGAACCCCCGGGTCAGCCGGAGCTCGGCCCTCGCCAGCAAGGCCACCGGCTATCCGATCGCCCGCGTCGCTGCCCAGATCGCGATCGGGCGCACGCTGGCCGAGATCCCGAACGTCGTGACGGGCACCACGGTCGCCGCCTTCGAGCCCGCCCTGGACTACCTGGTGGTCAAGCTGCCGCGCTTCCCGTTCGACAAGTTCCCGCGGGCGGACCGGACGCTCGGGAGCCAGATGAAGGCGACGGGCGAGGTGATGGCGATCGACCGGACGTTCGGGGCGGCGCTGAACAAGGCGCTCCGGGGACTGGAGCAGGCGGGCGCGGGCCCGCTCGCGGAGGACCCCGCGTGGACGCCGACGCTCGCGTACCTCGCCGTGGCTCTGGGCGGCGACGAGCCCGAGGACGAGGCCGACACGGTCATTCGCTGGATCGACGAGAACGGTGCCGCCTGCGAGTCCAGCCGGCTCGCCCAGCGCACCGCGGCCCCGATCGTGCTGCGCCGCTTCCTCGCCCCGTCCGACAACCGGCTCTGGCGCATCCTCGGGCTGCTCCGTCGCGGCGTGCCGGAGGCCGCGCTGGTCGCGGCGACGGGGATCCACCCCTGGTTCGTCGCGGAGCTCGGCCGCTCGATCGCGCTGGAGTCGCGCCTGCGGGCCGCCGGGCCGGCACTTCTCGGCGCCGTCCCCGCGACGGATGGCGGGCCGGCCGACGCGGCGATGGCGACGCTCCTCGCGACGGCGAAGCGCGCGTCCCTGGGGGATCGCGAGATCGCGGCAATTGCCGGGGTGGGCGAGCGAGAGGTCGCTGCGACGCGCCGGGCGCTCGGTCTCGTCCCGGGCTTCGCCATGGTCGACACGTGCGCGGCGGAGTTCGCGGCCGAGACACCGTACTTCTACGCGACGTACGCGGCGGCCGGCTCCGCGCCGGAGGCACTCCCCGTGGAGCGTCCCGCGGCGCTCGTGATCGGCAGCGGGCCCGTCCGGATCGGGCAGGGGATCGAGTTCGACTACTGCGCCGTCCGCGCGGCGGAGAGCCTGCGATCGCTCGGGTGGCGGGCCGTGATGGTCAACTCGAACCCGGAGACCGTCTCCACCGACTTCGACGCCTCGAGCCGGCTCTACTTCGAGCCGCTCGACGTCGAATCCGTCACCGAGGTGGTCGCGGCCGAGTCGCCTCCCGGACAGCCGCTGCTCCCGGCGTTCGTCCAGTTCGGCGGCCAGACGCCGCTCAACCTGGCGGGGGCGCTCGCCGCGGCCGGCGTCCCGCTGCTCGGGGCGTCGCTCGAGACGATCGACCAGGCCGAGGACCGGGTCCGCTTCAGCGCGCTGGTGGAGCGGCTCGGGATCCCGCAGCCGGAGGGCGGGATGGCTCGCTCCATCGACGAGGCGGAGGCGCTGGCCGACCGGGTGGGCTACCCGGTCATTGTCCGGCCCTCGTTCGTGATCGGCGGGCTGGCGATCGACTTCGCCTATTCGCGCGGCGACCTGGTCACCCAGCTGGCGGCCGCCACGATCGTGGACCCGGACCGGCCCGTGCGGATCGACCGCTACCTCGAGGGCGTGGAGGTGGACGTGGATGCCGTCGCCGACGGCGAGACCGTCCTGATCCCGGGGCTCCTGGAGCAGGTCGAGCGGGCCGGCGTCCACTCCGGCGACTCGGTCGGGGTCTTCCCGCCGCAGGCCGTCAGCGAGTCGGACCAGGCCCTGATCGTCGCGTCCATGGAGCGGATCGTGCGTGCCCTCGGCGTGCGCGGACTGGTGAACGCCCAGTTCATCGTCCGCGAGGACGGCGTCTACCTGATCGAGGTGAACCCACGCGCCAGCCGGACCGTGCCGTTCATGAGCAAGGTGACCGGGGTCCCGCTGGTCGACCTCGCGGTGCGGATCGCGCTGGGCGAGACGCTGCGGGAGCACGGTTGGCCGAACGGGCTTCTCCCCCCACCCGGATTCGTGGCGGTCAAGGCGCCCGCGTTCTCCACCGCGAAGCTGCGTGGCGTCGACCCGTCCCTGGGCCCGTTCATGCAGTCCACCGGCGAGGTCATCGGGATCCACGCGGACGCGAGGGTGGCCACCGCCAAGGCGCTGCTTGCCGCGTCGCTCGTCCCACCGGTGCCGGGCCCGGAAGGGGCGCTCGCGCTCCTCTCCGTCGCCGATCGGGACAAGCACCTGGTGCCGGCCCTTGCGACGGCGCTCGCGCGCGCGGGCTACCGGTTCGCGGCGACGGCCGGGACGCGTGCCGCGCTGCGCGACCTGGGCTGGGAAGCGGACGCGGTCGCGAAGGTCGGCGAGACAGCCGGACCCGGCGAGATCGCGATCCGCGAACTCATCGCGTCGGGCAAGGTCCGGCTGGTCGTCAACACGCCCACGCCCCGCTCGGGACCGGTGCGGGATGCGGCGGAGATCCGTCTCGCCGCGATCGCCGAAGGCGTCCTCTGCCTGACGGCGATGGAGACCGCGGTCGCCGCGGCCCAGGCTCTCGATCCCGACCTCGCCGGGCGTCTCTCCGACGTCCGGCCGCTCGACGCCTGGGTGCCGGCCCCGGGCGTCCCGCCCGGTTGGGCGCCGGACGTCAGGGCCAGGTCAACATCCGCCGGGGCCGCGGCGACGAACCATCCGGCATGATCACACCGCCGATCGTCTTCGACCAGCTTCCCGGCGCATACCGGGCCGGCGTCTGCAACATCGGGCCCGCCGAGATCGCCCGCCGCCGGGCGTTCGGGCGGTTCGGGCTCGCGGTCTCCGGCCTTCTCGCCCTGGCCATGCTCGGCGTCGGCGCGCCGCCGCTCGTGCGCCTGCTCGTGGCGCTGCCCGTTGCCGGATCCGTGATCAGCCTGCTCCAGGCGCGCCTCCGGTTCTGCGCCGCATTCGGGATCGCCGGGCTCCACAACTTCGGGAGGGTCGGCAGCCAGGACCGTGTCCTCGACCGGGCGGCCCGGCTCGCGGATCGCCTCACGGCGCTGCGGATCATCGTGGCCGGCAGCTGCGCGGGGCTCGCAGCCGGCGCGATCCTGGCGCTGATCGCGCGCTGATCACGTCGACCGACGGCGCCCGGTCGACCGGGCGCCGTCGGTCGCGTCAGGAGCGGCGTGGGCTGGGGGCATTCGGTCTCGTGCGCCCCCGCGCCCTCCCCGCGGCACGCCGCCGCCCGTACAATCGGGTGACCGCCGTCCGCACTCGTCCGCCATCCCCACGAGGTCCCGCATGACCGTTCCGACCGTCCGCTACACCGACGAGCGCCTGCCGAACGGGCTCCGCCTCGTCATCAGCGAGGATCACCTGGTCCCGGTCGTGGCGGTCAACATCTGGTACGACGTGGGCAGCAAGCACGAGCAGCCCGGCAAGACCGGATTCGCCCACCTGTTCGAGCACGTCATGTTCCAGGGCAGCCGGCACGTCGCGAAGGCGGAGCACATCGCGCTGGTCCAGGCGGCGGGCGGCAGCATGAACGGCACGACGTGGCTGGACCGGACCAACTACTTCGAGACGATGCCGTCCCACCAGCTGGAGCTGGCGCTCTGGCTGGAGGCGGATCGGATGGGGACGCTCCTGGATGCGCTCAGCCAGGAGAACCTGGACAACCAGCGCGCGGTGGTCAAGAACGAGAAGCGCTCGAGCTACGACAACCAGCCGTACGGGACCTGGCAGGAGAAGCTGCTCGGGCACATTTACCCCGAGGGCCACCCGTACCACCATCCGACCATCGGCTCCATGGCGGATCTCGACGCGGCGTCGCTCGAGGACGTGGCGGCGTTCTTCCGGACCTACTACGCGCCGAACAACGCGGTGCTCTCGATCGTCGGGGACGTCGACCCCGGCCATGCTCGCGCATGGGTCGGGCGGTACTTCGGGCCGCTGGCGGCCAACCCGGCGATCCCGGCGTTCGACCCCGACCCGCTGCCGCTGACGCTCGGTGGGGAGATCCGGGAGACCGTACCGGACCGGGTTCCGCTACCGCGGATCTACGTCGGGTTCCGCGCTCCACGGATCGGCGATCCGCGCCTGTACGCGCTCGAGATCGCGGCGCAGGTGCTGGCGGGCGGCAAGGGCAGCCGGCTCCATCGGCGGCTGGTGCGCGACGAGCAGGTCGCCCAGGACGTCGCGATGTTCGGCCTGGGCTTCTCGTCCGGGCCGTCGGTCTTCATGGGCTGGGCCACCGTCCGCCCGGATTCGACGATCGAGGCGGTCGAGGCCGCCCTCCTCGACGAGCTGGCGCGGATCGGCGTCGATCCGATCAGCGACGACGAGCTCGGCCGCGCGAAGGCGCTCATCGAGACGGACGAGCTGGCGGCGCTCCAGCGGGTCTCCGAGCGAGCCGACCGCCTGAGCATGTACGCCACGCTGCTCGACGATCCCGACGAGATCAACCGCCAGCTCGAGCGGTACCTCGCCGTCACCGTCGAAGACGTGCGCGCCGTCTGCGCCGAGCTCCTGGTCGCCGCCAACCGGGTGGTCCTGACGTACGTTCCGGCCGAGCCCGGAGCCCGATCCGCGGAGGCGGCATGAACCTCTCCGATCCGGTCGAGGCCGCGCTCGGCGTCCGGCCTGTCCCCGGCACGCCCCGGCCCTTCACGTTTCCGGCCGCGGCGCGCGGACGGCTTTCCGGCGGTCTCTCCCTCGTGACGGTCCACCTCCCGGGCCGGCCGCTCGTATCGGCCAGCCTCTACCTCCCGATGGGCGCGGTGGACGAGCCCGCCGACGAGGGCGGCGCCGCGGTGCTCACGGCCCGTGCCCTGACCGAGGGCACGCTGCATCGGGACGCGGTCGCGCTGACCGAGGCCGCGGAACGCCTCGGTGCCTCGCTGCGCGCGGAGGCCGGCTGGGACGCGACCGTCGTCGGTGTCGACGTGCCTGCCGAGCGACTCGGGCCCGCTCTCGAGCTTCTCGCGGAGGTCGTCCGCGAGCCCGCGTTCCCCGAGCGCGAGGTGGAGCGGCTGCGGGACCAGCGCCTGAACGACCTGCTCCAGGCGAAGGTCGACCCGGCCCGGCGCGCCGAGGAGGCATTCATCGAGACGATCTACGCGGCGTCGACGCCGTACGCCCGGCTTGCCGGCGGCCGGCGAGAGACCGTCGAGGCGCTCGACGCGAGCATCCTCCGGCGGGCTTACGCCCGGCCCGGAGATCCCGGTCGTGCCGCGCTCATCGTCGGCGGCGACCTGGCGGGGATCGACGTCGCCGGGCTGGTCGAGCCGCTCTTCGGCGACCTCGCGGCCGGCGCCGCGCGCGTGGGAGCGTCGGCAACCGAGCCCAGCATCGGTGACGGTCTCGACCGGACGCGCGTTCGCCTCGTGCACCGGCCCGGCGCGGTCCAGTCCGAGCTCCGGGTCGGCCACCTTGGACTGCCCCGCCGGACGCCCGACTACCACGCCGTCACGGTCATGGCCATGATCCTGGGCGGGCTCTTCAACTCGCGGCTGAACATGAAACTGCGCGAGGAGAAGGGCTACACCTACGGTGCCGGGGCCGGCTTCGACTTCCGGCGCTTCGCGGGGCCCTTCTCCGCGAGGGCCGCGGTCAACACCGATGCGACGGTCCCGGCCCTGGTCGACCTCCTGGCCGAGCTGCGCCGCATACGCGACGCGGCGCCGACCGACGCCGAGATGCGCGCCGCCCGGGACTACCTCGTCGGCGTCTTTCCGCTCCGCTTCGAGACGCCCGGGCCCATCGTCGGCGCGCTCGGCGGCATCGTGACGTTCGGCCTTTCGGAGGACGAGCTGGACCGCTACCGGCCCGCGATCGACGCCGTAGCGGCCGGCGACGTGCTGGAGGCGGCACGCGCCCATCTCCGCCTCGAGCGGATCGCGATCGTCGTCGTGGGCGACGCGGACGCGGTCGGGGCGGACGTCGAGAAGGCCGGGATCGGCGACGTCGAGGTGGTGCGCGAAGCCGAGCCGGTCGTCGACGAAGCCTGACCCGGCGTCCCCGGGTCCGCGACGCGCCGGACTCGAAGGCGCCCGGGACCACGGCCGCCCTTCGGCTCCTCGTCCTCGCCGAAACCTTTCCACTCGCCGCCGCCTCAGACGGGGTGCGAGGTCGAAGCAGCGCGGCCGCGCGGGACGCCGGGCACGGCGGCTCGCCAACGACATGGCGCACGGAGAGGGTCATCACCCATGGATCGATACGGCCCGAGACTCATTCGCGGCGCGGTCGCGGCTGGCGTCTCGATCTTCCTGGTCGCAGGTGCCGCGTTCGCCGCGAACGCCGTGCTCGGCGCCCCGCACAGCTCGGCGCAGGACTTCGTCTCGGCGGCGGCGGCGACCTCGTCCCACTCCCCGGAGGTCGAGGCGACGGAGACCGTGGAGCCGACAGGGATCGTCGAGCCGAGCCGAACGCACGACGCGACGACGGGCACGGCCGAGCCGGCCGAGACCGCCGAGACCGCCGAGTCCGGCGAGAAGGCGGAGGGGACCGAGAAGGCGAAGGCGACGGAGACCCCGAAGCCGACAGGGATGGCCGAGCCGACACGGTCGCCGAAGGCCCCCGAGACCACCGCGCCGGCAGGAACGTCCGGGGACGAGGACCAGTCCGGCGACGGCAACGGCGGCGATCGCGACGGCGCTCGTCCGGCGCTCCTCGTCGGGACCCAGGCGTCCGGCGCCACGCCGACGCCCGAGCCGACCCACTCGTACGGCGGTGGTGGCGACGGCTCCCACGGCGGTGGCAACGGGTAACACTCCGTCATCGGCACGAACAACGGGACGTGGGAGGCGGGCCATGGGGCACATGACGGTGCGCGCGGCGTATCGTCTCGTGGCCAGCCTCCCGACGCCGGCGTTCGGCGTCCCGACCGAGGAGTCCACCCGATCGACACGCCGCGCGATCTCGTCCCCGTCGAGACGCCCCAGGACGACCTCGAGGCGCGTCGAGTGGTCGCGGCGGTGCTCGAGGGCGACCGGGACGCGTTCCGCATCCTCGTGGAGCGCGAGTCGCGCGCGCTCGTCCGCAGCTGCTATCGCATCCTCGGCGATCTCCACGACGCCGAGGATGCGGCCCAGGAGGCGTTCGTGACCGCGTATCGCGCGCTCGGGATGTGGCGCGGCGACGGGCCCTTCGGCGCGTGGCTCGCCCGGATCGGCGTCCGGATCGCGGTCCGGAAGGCATCCCGGCGGCGGCCCGTCGCCTGGATCAACCCCGGACCGGTGGCGGCCGACGGCGGCCACGACGAAGCCGACGCGGTGAACACGGTCGGGGAGCGGGCCCTGCTCGGCGCGCTCGGCCGTGCAGAGGTCGATCCGGCCCAGCTCTACGCGCGCGCTGAGCGCGCAGCGTCCATCCGAGCCGCGGTGGCCAACCTCGACGAGCCCTACCGCGAGGTGATCGCGCTCCGCTTCTTCTCCGAGCTGTCGCTCGCCGAGATCGCCGACCAGGCGGGCAGGCCCCTCGGAACGGTCAAGACGCACCTGCACCGCGGCCTCAAGCGACTCCGCCAGGCGCTCGAGACGGACGGCATGGCCTGATGTCGGGCACGCAGCGACCGGGCCAGTTCCGTCCGGGCGAGCTCGACACGGCGGACCTCGGCCCGGGCATGGAGGCCGAGCTCCTCGGTACCGCCCGCGACCTCGAGTGGCTCGCGCTGCGCGAGGACGTCGGCCCCGGCCCCGACTTCGTGGACGGCGTCATGGCCGCGGTGAGCCGCGAGCCGGCCCCCCGGCCGGTTGCCGCGGCGCTCGGCGCGGCCCGTCGGCGCAGCCCCCTGGCCGCGCTCGCGGCGCTCGGCGATCTCTGGCGCGTCGCGTTCACGGGCGGCCGGCCGCTCGCGGCCCGGTTCCCGGCGATGGCGCTCGTCGTGCTGCTCGTCATCGGATCGGTCGGTATGGGTGCGGTCGGTGCCGGCGCCCTGGCCGGGTTGCTGGGCCCGACGCCGGAGGCCACGCCCGTCCTCTCGCCGATCGTCGCGGCCTCGCCGGAACCGACCGAGAGCCCGTCGCCTGCGGCCTCGCCGACGGAGAGCGCATCCCTTGGGCCGAGCGGGCAGCCCCCGGCGTTGGCGAGCTCCGAGTCGACCAGCGCGCCCGTGATCGTCGCGACCCCGGCCCCGACGAGGGACCATGCCGGGCGGCCAACGGACACGCCGCGGCCGACCGATCGGCCCACCCCGCCGCCGGAATCCACCGCGAGCACGCCGACCCCGACCCCGACGCAACCCACGGGGACGCCGCGCCCCACGGAGACGCTGGACTCCCAGGCCACCTTCGGGGCCACGCCGACACCGACACCGACACCAACTCCGACGCCCACGCCCACGCCCACGCCCACGTCCAGCTTCGGCCACGGCGGGTAGCCGGGCCGCGGCCCGTCCGGCGCTCTGGGCGGGCGACGCCCTGCTGATCTAGGCTGCTCGCATGCTCGCGGTCGTCGGTTCGCCATCCTTCGCGCCCGGGTCGTCGCCCGGCGCGGCCGGGGACGCGGGCGGGCTTGCCGCGGGGATCGCGCGGGCCGCCGCCGCCGACGGCATCGAGGTGCAGCTGGTCGGGAAGGTCGGCGACGATCCATCCGGCGACGCGGTGCTCCTCGCTCTCGGGCGGGAGCGGGTGGGGCATCGTGCGATCCTGCGGGACGCGGGCCACCCGACCCCGATCGCGCCGCCCCGCGTCGCGGTCGCCGATTCCGCCGACACGGAGGCGATCGCCACGCTTCTCGGGGACGACGCCACGGCGGAGGAGCCGCCCAACGGGCCCGGGGCGGCCGCGCCGCCGGCCGGGCTCGCGATGGAGCCGGCCGACATCTCGCTCGGGCTGCGCTACGTCCGCGAGTTCCGCGTGCTGGTCGCGGCCGACCCGCTCGACGAACCGTCGTCGCTCGTCATCGCTGATGCCGCCGCGTTCGCCGACGCCGCGCTGATCGTCGTCGCCCCGCACGGAGTGGCGACCCCCGTGGCGCCCGTCTCCGCGATCGTCCTCGAGGCGCCCGACACCGACCCGGACGGCGCGTTCGCGACGCTGGTCGGCCGCCTCGCCGCGGCCCTCGATCGCGGCGAGGATGTCGGCGAGGCCTTCCGATCTGCGTCGGCGCAGGGTGGATGGGAGCGGGCCGCCGGCTGATCGCGTGGACGCCGGGCCGAACGGCCGGGCCGAACAGCCGCGGCCGGTCCCGCGCGAGGGCGGCCCTGGCCGCCCGATCAGCCGAGCGTCAGCTGGCGCACACCCGGATCGGGACCGAGCGGGCCCAGCGGCACGACGAGGTCGGGGCCCTCGTTGCGCGCGTTGTTGACGCGCTTCGTCACCGGGTACCGGATGAGCAGGTCGTCGGGCGCCGGCCGGAGCAGGTCCCGGAGCGCGCCGGGGTCGGGAGTCCCCGGGTCCAGCCAGGCGCCCCAGTCAGACGGCGCGAGGATCACCGGCATCCGGTCGTGGATCGGCGCGAGCGTCGCATTCGCGGTCGTCGTGACGATCGTGAACGTTCGGATCCATTCGCCCTCGGGCTCGGCGGGGTCCCGCCAGGGCGACCAGAGCCCCGCGAACGCCATCGGCTCGCCGTCGGCCCGCCGGATCAGGTTCGGCTGGCGGATCGACTCGGCGACCCGCTCCCACTCGTAGAACGCGTCCGCCGGCACGAGGCAGCGCCGCTTCTGGAACGCGCTCCGGAATGCCGCCGTCATCGCGACGGTCTCCGCCCGGGCGTTGATGAGGCGGTTGCCGATCCTGGCGTCCTTGGCCCAGGTCGGCACCAGCCCCCAGCGGTACGCCGCGATCGCGCGGCCCTCCTCCGGGCGCTCGACGACCACGAGGCCGGTCTGCTGCGGCGCGAGGTTGTACCGGCTGCTAGGCGTCTCGGCGAGGTCGTCGGCCGCGAACAGGGCAGCGAGCTCCGCGCTCGGGCGCTGCTGCGTGAACCGGCCGCACATGGCCGGGAGTCTAGCAGCGGCGGCGGCCGGCTCCGCCTTCTGCTACGGTCATCCCGATGAGCGGACCCACCACGTCGGACCCGGCGATCGCGGGACCTCTGGACCGCGCGACGGCGGAGGCGCTGCTGGCCCGCGCCGATGTCCTGCTGGCGGCGAGCGAGTTCGACGCCGCGCGGACGCACTACGCGCGGCTGATCGGCTTCCCCGACCCCGCGATCACGGGCGCGGCGCTGCTCGGGACGGGCGAATCGCTCTACCGGCTCGACGACGAGGCGGGCGCCCTCTGGAGCTGGGAGCAGGTCACGCGCCTGCCGGAGAACCCCTCCGCCTACGCGGCATGGCGCCAGGTCGCAGCCGCGCGTGTCCGGGCTGGCTCCCTGCGAGCCGCGTTCGAGGCCTACAAGGAAGCCGAGCGTCGTGCCCCGGCCCAGGATCGCGGGGAGATTTCATCGCGCCTGGGCTGGCTGAGCAAGGAGCTGGGCGACTCGCGTGGGGCCGGCCGCTACTTCGCGCGAAGTCGCGGCCGTGAGCGGACGCCCATCGTGAGCTACGCGATCCTCGGCGTGACGGTGGTCGTCTCGTTCCTGGCGATGCAGCCCGAGGGCAGCGACCTGCTGCGCCTTCTCGAGCTGGACAGGGGCCTCGGGAACGGGGAGTGGTGGCGGCTCGTCAGCCCGGTGCTGGTCCACGCAAGCCTCCTGCACCTCGCCTTCAACATGTACTTCCTGTACCTCGTCGGGCCGCTCGTGGAGCAGGTGTACGGATCGGCGCGGTTCCTGATCCTGTACGTGCTGACGGCCGCGACCGCCTCCCTGGCGAGCTTCCTCCTGGGGGCGGGTCCCAGCGTGGGCGCCTCCGGCGCGCTGTTCGGCTTGTGCGGCGTGCTCCTGGTTGGGCGAGCGCTGCATCGCCCGGTGCTCCAGGGCCAGCAGCGGGCGATCATGAGCCAGATCGGCTTCCTCGTGGTGCTCAACCTCGTGCTCGGCTTCGGGCTCAACACGTTCGGCGGCAACGTCGACAACTTCGCGCACCTCGGCGGCCTGGCCGGCGGGCTCTGGCTCGGGCTAGTGATTCCGCCGATCGGCGCGGCCGACCTGCCGCTCGTGGGCCGCCGGTCCGGCGGCGGGATGCCGGGCTCCCGGACGTCCCAGGTCGACGCCGCGGGCCGAGCGGACAACGCGGCGGCGGTCGCGGGGACCGGCTCGATGATCCACGCGGGCAGCCTTGCGCTCGGGCTCGTGCGCTGGGCCGGCGTCGCCGCGCTCGTGGTCGTGGTCCTTGCCGGCGTCCTGCTCGGGGGCGGACGACACCTGTAAGGCCCGCGCCCTCGTCCGAGCCGACCGCACGGACGCCGACCGCGATGTCCGATTCCCGCGAGCACAGGCTCGCGGTCCATGCGATCCTCCGCGCATGACCGTTCCCCGGGACTTCGAGCATCGCTACCGCGCGGTGGCCAGCCGCGACGCCCGGTTCGACGGGTACTTCTTCCTGGGCGTCACCTCGACCGGCATCTACTGCCGGCCGAGCTGTCCTGCCCGGACGCCGCGGCGCGAGCACACGCGGTTCTACCCGACGGCCGCGGCGGCCCAGGCGGCCGGCTTCCGAGCCTGCAAGCGCTGCATCCCGGGCGCCGTGCCGGGCTCGCCGGAGTGGGACGTCCGCGGCGACGTCGCCGGCCGGGCGATGCGTCTCGTCGCGGACGGCGTCGTGGAGCGCGAAGGCGTGCCGGGGCTGGCCGGACGCCTCGGGTACGGCGAGCGGCAGCTTCGCCGGATCCTCCTGGCCGACCTGGGTGCGGCGCCGCTCGCGCTTGCCCGCGCCCAGCGCGCCCACGTCGCGCGGCTGCTGCTCGAGACGACAGACCTCGCCATCACGGAGATCGCGTTCGCGGCCGGGTTCGCCTCGCTGCGCCAGTTCAACGCGACCATCCGCGAGGCCTTCGACGGCAGTCCGACGCAGCTCCGCGAGCGACGCCGGCGCGGCCGCGAACCCCACGTCCCGAACCGCATGGAGATCCGCCTGGCCCGCCGGGAGCCGTTCGACTTCGGTGCCCTGCTGGCGTTCCTGGGCCCGCGCGCGATCCCGGGCGTCGAGGAGGTCGTCGGCGACACCTACCGGCGCACGCTGCGACTGCCGCACGGGCCGGCGGTGGTCGAGGTCTCGGACGACGGTGCGGCGGTCCGGAGCCGGCTGGCGCTCAGCGACCCGCGGGACCTGGGGCCGGCGGTGGCGCGCCTGCGGCGGCTGCTGGACCTCGACGCCGATCCCGTCGCGGTCGACGACGTGCTGGGCCGCGATCCGGCGCTCGCGCGGCTGGTCCGCGCGACGCCGGGGCGGCGAGCGCCCGGGGCGGTCGACGGCGCGGAGCTCGCGATCCGGGCGGTCCTGGGTCAGCAGGTCTCGGTCGTCGCGGCGCGCACGATCGCCGGCCGGCTCACGCTGGCCGAGGGGACGCCGCTCGCCGCGCCGGCCGGTGGCCTGACCCACCTGTTCCCGGAGCCGTCGCGGATCGCGGCCGCCGCGGACGCGACCCTGCCGATGCCCGCGTCGCGCCGCCGGACCGTCCGAGCGCTCGCGGCCGCGCTCGCCGAGGGGACGCTCCTGCTCGACGCAGGCGTCGACCGCGAGGCCGCGCTCGTCCAGCTCCGACGGCTTCCCGGGATCGGTCCGTGGACGGCCGGCTACGTCGCGCTCCGCGCGCTGGGGGACCCGGACGTGCTGCTTGCCGACGACCTGGGCGTTCGCCGGGCTGCGCGCGCGCTCGGCCTCCCGGACGACGCCGCGGCGCTCCGCGCACGCAGCGAGCGCTGGGGCCCGTGGCGGTCGTACGCGACGCATCACCTGTGGGCGTCGCTCGCCGTGAGCGCCGCCGCCGGCACCACGGCCGGCACCGACACCGATCGCGCCACCCTGGAGGAGCCTGCCCCGTGATCGTCCACGCGTCCCACGAATCTCCCATCGGCCCGCTCCTGCTCGTCGGCGAGCGGGACGGCTCCGGCGGCGTCCGGCTTTCGGGCATCTTCATGGAGGAGCACCGACGCGGGCCGGCGGTCGACCCGTCCTGGGTCGAGGATCCCGCGGCGTTCCGCGAGGTGACGCGCCAGCTCGATGAGTACTTCGCACGGTCGCGGGCGACGTTCGACCTGGCGCTGGCTCCGGCCGGGACGCCGTTCCAGCGGCGCGTGTGGGCGGAGCTGGCCCGGATCCCAGCCGGCACCACGGTCACCTACGGCGAGCTCGCGCGGCGCGTGGGTCGCCCAGGCGCCGCCCGTGCGGTCGGGGCGGCCGTCGGCCGCAACCCCGTCTCGATCGTCGTGCCGTGCCACCGCGTCGTCGGCTCGGACGGTGCCCTGACCGGCTATGCGGGCGGCATCGCACGGAAGGCATTCCTCCTCGCGCTGGAGGGCGCGCCGGCGCCGGTCACCCCGTGACGCTCGCGACCGCGCAGGGTTCGGGCCGCGGGTGGCTCCTGCCGTACCTGGGTGCAGCGCTCATCTGGGGCTGCTCGTTCCTGTTCATCAAGGTGGGGCTGGAGGCGCTCTCGCCGATCCACGTGGCGTTCGGGCGGCAGGCGCTCGGCGCCGCGACGCTGCTCATCCTCGCCGCCGTGACGCGGGTCCGGCTGCCCCGCGACCGCCGGACCTGGGCGCACCTCTTCGTCGTCGGGCTCCTCCTCAACAGCGTGCCGTCCACGCTCTTCGCGCTCGGCGAGACGCACATCTCGTCCGTGGTCGCCGGGATCATCAATGCCGTGACCCCGCTCACCACGATCCTCGTGATGTTCCTGGCGTTCCGATCCGACCGCCCCACCGCGGCCACGATCGCGGGGATCCTTCTCGGCTTCGCCGGGATCCTCGTGGTCGTGGGGCTCTGGAACGGGGTCGGCAGCAACGAGGCCCTCGGCGTGCTGGCCTGCCTGGGCGCCGTGGTGTGCTACGGGATGGGCTTCCCGTACATCCGCCGGTACCTGGCCCCGAGGGGCGAGCGGCCGCTCGCCCTGGCGGCCGGCCAGATCACGCTCGCCGCGCTGCAGCTCCTGCCGTTCGCGCTGCTCGACCCGGCCCCAACCGGCGAGCTGACGCCGCGGGTCCTCGGCGCGATGCTCGCGCTCGGGGCGCTCGGGACAGGGATCGCCTACGTCTGGAACTTCCAGGTCATCGAACGCGCCGGCGCCACCATGGCGAGCACCGTGACGTACCTGACGCCCCTCGTCGCGATCGCGGTCGGCGTGTCACTGCTCGGCGAGGCGCTGACGCTCAACGAGCCGCTCGGCGGGCTCGTGGTCTTGCTGGGCGTCGCGCTGGCGCAGGGCCGCCTCGCGCTCCCGGCGCGCCGGCGGCGCCCGCGTAGGGAACGCGCCGGGTGAGGCCCGACCAGGTCACGCAGACCCCCGGCGCCGCCCCGATGTCTAGCCGGCCGCCTCCGCCATCTCGGCGACGGATTGCCCGAGGATGTCGCGCAGCCGCAGGAGTGCCGTTCTGATGCGCGTCTTCGCGGTGCCCAGCGGGATGCCGAGCGCCTCCGAGATCTCGACGTGCGTCAGGCCGCCGAAGAACGCCATCTCGACGGCCACCCGCTGGGCCTCGGGCAGCTGGGCCATCGCGGCCCGGACGGCGTCTCGCCGCACGCGCCGCCACGCCTCCTGGTCCACGTCGTCCGCGGCCTCCTCGAGCTCGAGATCGACGTCGGCGGTGTGCCGTCGAACGTTCGCCTCCCCGCGCACCAGGTCGATAGCCTTGTGGCGCGCGAGCGCGAACAGCCAGGAGCTCAGCGAGCCGCGGGCCGAATCGAACCGGCCGGCGTTCTTCCAGACCGCGACGAACACTTCCTGGACGACGTCCTGGGCGAACCGGTCGCCGCCCGTGACCTGGTAGGCGAGCGAGTAGAGCGGTCCGGAATAGCGCTCGTAGAGCGCCTCGATGGCCCGTTCGTCCTGCTCACGGATTCGGACGAGGAGCGCTGCCTCCTCCGCCCGACGGTCGTCTGGTGTTGGTGGGGGTGTGGCGCCGGGCACGGGTCAGCGCCCGGACGATCCCGAGAGCAGGTCCGCCCGACCCCGGAACCGCTCCAGCACGCGGTAGAAGTTGCGCCGGGCAAGCCGATCGCGCTCCGCGGGAGAGGGCGAGCCGGCCGCGGCCCGCTCGTGGATCACCAGCGGCAGCTCCACTCGCACGGCGCGCCGTGGCGGCTTGTCCGGGTCCGGTCCGGCGCGCAGCACGAGGCTCCACGAGATGTCCAGCCAGCGGTCGACGACGAACTTCTCGTCGAGCGGGCCGAGCCTCGCGACCTCCGCCCGGCGGAAGGCGAGCCAGCGCCCGTCGATGGCGTCGACGTCGGGCCCGGCTGCCTCGGCGACGTGGCGGAGGTCCGGTCCGGCCAGGCCGAACCCTCCGGCGACCGCGACCGACGGATCGGCGAGCACCGCGGCGAGCGGCGCCAGGGCGTCCCCGGCAACCTCGACGTCCGTCTCGGCGAGCACGACCACGTCGCCGCGCGCGCGGCGCAGGCCCGCGTTCAGGGCGACGGCGTGCCCGAGGCGGGCGCTCGTCCAGATGAGCTCCGGCTCGGAGCCGGCGACGGGGGCGAGGTCGGGCGCTCCCTGCACGAGCCGCTCGGCCTGGTCCGGCGACGGGTCGTTCGCGACGATCACGACCTGCGTCCCCTCCGGCGCGTGCGCCCGGAGACCGTCGAGGATGCGGGCAAGGTCGTCAGGCCGGTTGTCCGCGACCAGGAGGACCGTGAACCGGGCCGAGGCCGGCTCATCCAGCAGCGACGGCACGGTCTCGGCGCTTCCGTGCCGCACGACGCCGACGGCCTCGATCGTGGGCGGCGCGGCCGGCTCGAGGCGATACGCCGTCCCCCGGTCCGTGACCCGCCAGCCCGCCGCCTCGATGCTCGACTTCAGGAGGTCGGCGCGCGCGAAATCGCGGCTGGCGCGGGCGCTCGCTCGCTCACGAGCCAGGATCTCGACATCGTCGGGCGGCGTCGAAGCGTCCGGTATCACCCCGCGAGTGTAGCCGGGACGACAGGCAGCACGGCGCTCACGCGGGCCCCGTGCGGCGCGAGATTCTCGGCCGCGGCATCTCCTCCGTGGCGCCGGGCAAGCTCGCGGACGATGGCGAGGCCGAGACCGGAGCCGGGGCCACTCCGCGACGGGTCGCCGCGGTAGGAGCGGTCGAACGCCTGCTCCAGGGCCCCGGGCGGGAAGCCCGGCCCGTCGTCCGACACGGAGAGCACGACCGCCGCACGCCCGTCGGGCGTGCGCCCGGCTCGAGCGGCGAGGTGGACCCGTGGCGCGGCGCTCCCGCCGGACCCCGGCCCGACCGCGGCCAGCGCGTTCTCGACCAGGTTGGAAAGGATCCGGTCGACGGCGAGCCGGTCCGCGGCGAACGGCAGCGTGACCGAGGGGGCGTCGGCCTCGAGCTCCACGCCGGCGGCGGTCGCGCGCGGAGCGAACCGGGCAGCGGCCTCCGCGATGACGGCGCCGCCCTCGAGCTGCTCCGGCCGGAGCGCGGCCGACTCGTCCCGGAGCCCGTCGAGAGCGCCGAGCTCGCCGACGAGCCGTTCGAGGCGCGCGGCCTCGTCTGCGATCGCGCGCGCCGCCCCGGGCGCGGCATCCCCGGTCGCCGTGCCGTCGACGAGGGCCTCCGCGAACCCGCCGATGACGGTCAGCGGCGTGCGCAGGTCATGGCGCAGGTTCGCCAGGAGCTCGGTCTCGGCGCGCCGCGTGCGCGCCAGCTCGCCCCGCATCGCGTTGAACCGACGGGTCACCTCCCGGACTTCGCTCGGCCCTTCCACGGGCAGCGGCGGCGGCTCCGGGCCGGCGCCCTCGGACGGGACCGCCGCGGTCGCGATCGCGAGGCGCCGCAGCGGCCCCGTGGTGGAGCGCGCGAGGACCCACGCAAGCGGCCCGCCGACGAGGAGCACCACGAGCCCGACGAACGGCAGCGTCCGCAGGAGATCCCCGAGCGCCTCCGCGCCGGCGCGGTCCGGGGCGGCGAGCACGATCGCGCGCGGCAGGACCGCGCCTGGCTGCGTGAGCGCGACGACGCTCGTCGCGCGCGACGTGCCGTCGTCGAAGCGAATCGTCGCGTCCGCCACGGTTCCGCGCCCGCCGGTCGGGATCGCGGGCAGGCCGTCGACGGGTCGCGCGCTTCCGGCGAGGCTGAGCGGCGGGCGCGCCTCGCCGGCCTCGAACAGGAGCACGATGTCGAGCGCGTCGAGCTGGTCGCGCAGCGTCTCGAGGGCGGTGGCGACGTCCGCGCGGTCGGCGCGCGCCCCCAGCTGCCCGACGATCGTGGCGCCGACGGCGTGGAGCCGCCCGAACGTCGCGTCGCGGTGGAGCCCGCGGACGACCACGAAGAGCGCCCCGCCAACCCCGACCAGCACGGCGAGCGCCGTCAGCGTCAGCGTGAGCGCGAGCCGGCCGGCGAGGCTCCGGGGCACGTCGGGCTCAGGGAGCGTCGTCGGGGGGGAGCGGGGCGCGCGCCGGTGGGACGAGCCGGTACCCGACGCCGCGCACCGTCTCGATGGGCGGGCCGTCGTCGCCGAGGTGCTTGCGCAGCTCTCCGACATGGACGTCGACCGTGCGGGTCTCGCCGGGGAAGTCGGTCCCCCACACGTCCTCGAGGAGGACGTCCCGGGTCAGGACCACCCCCGGGTCCCGGGCGAGCGCCGCCAGGAGATCGAACTCGCGGGCGCGGAGCTCCAGGCGCCGATCGCCCACGGTGGCCTCGCGGCGGCGGCCGTCGATGCGAAGCGCGCCGACCTCGATCGGGCGGGCTCCCGAGGCCGAGCGGCCGCTTCGCCGGAGGATCGCCTTCACGCGTGCGACGAGGGCGCGGGGGTTGAACGGCTTCGTGACGTAGTCGTCGGCGCCGAGCTCCAGCCCCACGATCGAGTCCACGTCATCCGAGCGGGCGGTCAGCATGAGGACCGGGGTGTCGCCGCGCCGGCGGATCTCCCGGCAGACGTCGAACCCGTCCTGCTTTGGCAGCATCAGGTCGAGGATGACGAGGTCAGGGTCGTGCCGGAGGTGGAGCGCAAGCGCCTCGTCGCCGTCGCGCGCGGAGATCACCTCGAACCCCTCCTTCTCCAGGTACAGGCGGAGGAGCGCCACGATGTTCGGCTCGTCGTCGACGACGAGGACGCGCTTCATGGTCGGGAGTCTACGATTCGCGGGCTGGCCTGCTGGGCCCGAACGTAAGCGGCGCGTAAGGACACCGCCCGATCCTGCGCGGCCCGAGCTCCCGGTCGCCGGGCGCGTTCGCGAGCCGTCGCCTATGGGAGGGCGGCCACCGCCGCCACGAGGGCGTCGATTGCGGCGCCCACGGCCTGGGCCGTCTCCCCGCTGATCGTGCCGTCCGAGATGGAGGCCCGGACCTGCGTCGCGAGGCGGTCGGTCGCGGCCGTGGCTCCAGCCGCATCCCCGCTCGCCAGCGCCCGGGTCACCTGGTCGAGGAGGTCGCTTAGGTCCTTGGCGTCCTTGCCCTTCAACCCGCCCGGGCCCTTCGCGGCGTCGATCGCGGCACGAAGGGCCGCCACGCGGGCGGCGGCCGTGGCGAACGGGTCGGCGCTCGGGGAGGGCGAGGGGCTCGGTGACGCGCCGGTCGGCGACGCTTCGACGGGCGATGGGGTGGGGGAGGCCGAGCCGATCGAGGTTGGCGCGGCACCCGGTCCGCCGCCGAACGCTCCCGCGATGGCGAGCAGGACCAGGAGCACGATCGCCGCGACGATCGCGATCAGGAGGATCTCGCCGCTCCAGAGCGATGGGCCCCGGTAATGGTCGGACCCGCCTCCCGGCCGCGACGGGACCTTCGCGGTCGGGCGCGACGGACCGGCCGGGCCCGGCACGCTCGCCACGGTCGTGATCGCGGCGCGCGTCGGGGCATCGGGCCCGGTCAGGGCCTCGATGCCTCCGCCGTTGCCCTGTGCGCCCGCGACTCCGCCGGCGATCCCGCCGGCGAGGGCCTGTGGCAGGACGCCCGCTCCGCCGGCGGCGATCGCGAGCGACCGGAGCGAGGCCGCAAGCGTGGCGGCGCTCGGACGCCCTCCGGGCCGAACGTCCAGTGCCTGGCCGACGAGCGACGCGAGGGCCGGCGCCACGCCGGGCAGGCGCTCGCCGAGCGGCACGGCCGGCGTCCGGCGCGCGGTCACGAGCTCGGCAACGCTGCCCGCCGCGTGCGGCAGGACGCCGGCGAGCGTGCGGTAGGCGACCGCCCCGAGCCCGTAGATATCGGACGCCGCGGACGGCGGCTGACCTTCGAGGAGCTCCGGCGCGAGGTAGGCGAGCGTCCCGACCGTCGTTCCCGCAGCGGTCAGCTCCGTGGCCGCAACCCGCTCGATCGCTCCGCCGTCGCGCGCCAGCCCCAGGTCGCCGAGCTTCGCCTGCCCGCCCGAGAGGAGGACGTTGCGCGGCGTCACGTCCCGGTGGAGGATGCCCCGGGCATGGAGCGCCACGAGGCCATCGGCGGCGTCGGCGAGCAGCGGGAGCCCAACCGCGACCGCCAGGGAGCCGGCCGCGTCGAGACGATCCCCGAGGGATCCGTCCGGGCACAGCTCCATCACGAGGAAGGGGTCGCTGCCCGGCGTCGTCACCACGTCGTAGATGGCGATCACGTGCGGGCTGGCCACGGCGGCGAGCGCGCGCGCCTCCCGGTCGAACCGCTCGGTGAGGACGGGGTCCCCGGCGAAGCTCGGAGCGAGCACCTTGACGGCGACGTCGCGGTCGAGGCGGAGGTCGTGGGCACCCCACACGGTTCCCATGCCGCCCGCCCCGAGACGCGCGTCGATCCGATAGCGATCCGCGAGAAGATCACCGATGGCGGGCATGGACCGAGGGTACGCCGCTCACGGGCGCGATGCGGGCGGCGTACGATTCGCGCCGATGTTCGCGACCCTGGCCGGCAGCTACCCGCGGCCGGCCGACGTGCCGACCGCCGAAGCACTCCGGGTCGTCCTCGGTGCCCAGGCCGATTCGGGCCTGGGGCTCCTCTCCGACGGATGCGTGCATCGCTCCGACGACGCGTCGACGCTCGTGGAGGCGTGGACGATTGCCGGCGCGGCAGCGGCCGCCGAGGGGATCGACCTGCCGGTCAAGCTCGCCGTGCTCGGGCCATGGGCGCGGCTGGCCTTGCCCGCCGGTCGGGAGTGGGCGCGCCCAGGCGCGGCCGACGCACGATCAGAGGTGGCCGCCGCACACGCTGCGGCCGATCCGCTTCGAGGCGCCGGCGCCGTAGACGCTGGGGCCGACGTCGGGGGCCCCGGCGCCGATGCCGCCGCCCTTGCCACGGCGGCGAGGCTGGCCGTGGCCCTGGCCGCCCTGGTCGAGGCAGGATGCCCGGTCGTCGAGATCCACGAGCCGTCCGCCTCGCTGCCGGCCGGCCCGGGAGCCGGCGAGGCGTTCGCATTGGTGCATCGCGCCCTGCTCGACAGGCTCCCGGCCGACGCGCACGCGACGCTGGCGATCACGGGGGGTGACGCGGAGGCGCTGGGCGCCGGATCGCTGTTCGGGCTCGCCTACCGGAGCTACCTGTTCGACCTCATCGCGGGTCCGGACAGCTGGCGGACCATCGCGAAGGCGCCGGGTGACCGCGGGATCATCGTCGGGGTCGCGGACGCGACGGGGGCGCGGGAGTCGCGTTTGGAGGAGGTCGCCTGGGCGGCCGGCTACGCGGCCTCGCTCGGCGGGCGTGGGATGGCGCGCGTCGGGCTCGCACCGTCGAGCGGCCTGGAGGCCCTGGATCCCGCGCAGGCCCGTGCGCTGATCGGGCTGCTCGGGGAGGCGGCCCGCATGCTCGTCGGGGATCCGGACGAGCTGTTGCGCCGCTTCGACCCCCGGGCCGTGGACCTGCGGAGCGCGGCTCGCGGGGCGTATCGACCGGATCGCCGCGGGAGACCCGCCGGCCGGTAGGCACGCCTCGGGCATGGTCGCGGGGGTGCCGCGCCCTGCGTGCCGCCATCGTCCTGTCTCGCTACGCTCATGCATGTGAAGGTCGTCTCGATCGTCCCGGGGGTCGCGCTGCCGGCGCCGGCATCCGCGCTCGCCGGTGCCGTCGTCGTCCGCCAGCTCGTGGTGGGCGGCGTGAAGTGGTCGAAGGGCCGGCGCCTCGACGAGGCCGACCTCCGGGCGCTCGCGGAAGGCGACGTGACCCAGGCGTGGCCCGCGTCCGGGCCCTCGTCCGGGACGGCGGGCGCGCCCCCCGAGACGGTCACGATCCTCGTGCCGGAGCCGGGCGACGTCCACGAGGACGCCGCCGCGGCGCGTCTCGCCGCGGCCGTCGCCGGACCCGGGCTGGTGGTGCGTGGCCCGTCGGAATCCCGGTTCGACCTGGTGGCGGCCCATGCCGGCGAGGTCAGGGCCCGCGTGCCGGTCCTCGAGCGCCTCAACGCCGTGGACGGGATCGCCGTCTTCAGCGTGCTCGACGGCCAGCTCGTCGCGGAGGGCACGCTCGTCGCGTCGGTCAAGACGGGGCCCCACATCATCGCGGCGGCCTTGCTCCTGCGGGCCGAGGCGATCGCGGCTCGCGGCGGTCCCGCCCGCCCGGTCGTGGAGGTCCGTCCCTACCTCCCGCGCCGCGTGGCCGCGGTCGTGAAGCAGACGCTCTCCGATTCGGCGCGGGCGCGCTTCGAGGGGACGCTCCGGGCACGGGTTGCCGGGCTGGGCTCGACGCTCGTCGAGGTATCGTATGTCGCGGACGAGCCGGCTGCGATTGCCGCGGAATTCCGTCGCCTCGTGCGCGGCCCCGCGCGCGTCGACCTCCTGCTGACTGCCGGCGCAGCCTCCACCGACCCATCGGACGCGATCTTCGTCGCGTTGGAGGCGATCGGCGGGCGCGTCGTCAGTCACGGGGTTCCCGCCCACCCCGGCTCGATGCTCTGGCTCGGGCGGGCCCGCACGACGACGTTCCTCGGTCTGCCGACCTGCGGCACGTACTCGAAGGCGACGGCCGCCGACCTGCTGCTGCCCTGGCTCGTGGCGGGCGAGGCCCCGGATCGCCGCACGGTGGCGCGCCTGGGCCACGGCGGGATCCTCACCCGCGAGATGCGCTTCCGCTTCCCCCCGTACGCGCGGTCGCTCGAGGCACCGGACGGGTAGCGGCGCCCGACGTGCCGGGAGGCCCGTCGCGGAGCCCCCGGTGTACGATCCGGCCCAATCCCACCCCGAGCGAGGCATGATGGACGACCTGGGCGCGACGCTTCCCGGCGAGCTGGCGACGATCGAGGGCCTCCAGGCCGCCTTCCGCCGGCGCGACTACGTCGCGGACCGCTCGCTCAGCACGGCCGTCTTCCTGGCGCTTCGCCTGGGCCGTCCACTCCTCCTCGAGGGCGAGGCCGGCGTCGGCAAGACCCAGCTCGCGAAGACGCTTGCGGACACGCTCGGCGCGCGCCTGATTCGGCTCCAGTGCTACGAGGGCCTGGACGTCACGACCGCGGTCTACGAGTGGAACTACGCGCGCCAGATGCTGGAGATCCGCCTCCGCGAGGCGCGCGGGGAGATCACCAGCGCGACGGCCCACGACATCTTCGGGCCCGAGTTCCTCCTCAAGCGCCCGCTGCTCCAGGCGCTCGAGTCGCCCGACGGCATCGCGCCGGTGCTCCTGATCGACGAGATCGACCGGGCGGACGAGGAGTTCGAGGCGTACCTGCTCGAGATCCTGTCCGACTTCCAGGTGACGATCCCGGAGATCGGCACCGTGACGGCCGAGCGCCCGCCCCGGGTGATCCTGACCTCGAACCGGACGCGCGAGGTCCACGACGCCCTCAAGCGCCGCTGCCTCTATCACTGGATCGACTACCCGAGCGCGCACACCGAGATGGAGATCGTCCTCGCCCGGGTGCCGGAGACTCCGGACCGGCTCGCCCGCCAGGTCGTCGGCTTCGTCGGGAGGCTCCGGACGGCCGACCTCACGAAGGTCCCGGGCGTCGCGGAGACGCTCGATTGGGCCTCGGCGCTGCTCGCCCTCGGCGCCCGCGAGCTGGCGCCGGACGTCGTGGACGAGACGCTCGGCGTCCTCCTCAAGTACGAGGAGGATGTCCGCCGGGTTCGCGGCGCGACGGCTGCGGCCTACCTCGACGAGCTCGTCGCGGCGGGAACGTAGCGGCCTCGGCCACCCGCCCATGACCGGCATGCGCGCCCCCGTCCCGGACCCGCTCGATGCCTTCGACGGGTCGACGTTCCTGCGCAACGCAGTCCTCTTCACGCGGGCGCTCCGCTCGGCGGGCGTGGTGACCGACCTGGGCGGGGCGCTCGACTTCGCCCGGGCGCTCACGCTCGTGGACATCGGCGACCGGGCGCAGGTGCACGCGGCAGGGTCGGCCGTCTTCTGCCGGCGGCGGATCGACCTGGAGACGTACGACGCGGTCTTCGACCAATTCTGGCGCCGTCATACCGCGCGGATCGCCCCGATCGGCCTCGAGGTCGCCGCCCAGCGGCCGCCGCGCCCGCCGAAGGACCGCGCAGCGGGCCTGGAGACCGAGCACGGGCGGGACCGGCCCGGGCCTCCGCGGGGCCGGCCCGAGCAGGCCGAGCCCGGGGCCGGCGATGACGAGCAGGAGGCAGATGCCGGCTGGGTGGTCTCGCCGCGTGCGTTCAGCCCGGGCGAGGCGTTCCATCACCGAGACTTCGACCGGATGACGAACGCGGAGCTCCGGGACGCCGAGCGGCTGATCGACCTGCTCCGTCCGCACCTCGAATCGCGGCTGACCCGGCGCTACGAGCTCCACCCGCATGGCACGCGGCTCGCGCCGCGGGCGATGTACCGCCGCAACCTGGGATCCGGCGGCGATCTGGTCGACTGGGTCTGGAGGCGTCGCCTCCGCCGGCCGCGTTCGATCGTGATCCTGTGCGACGTCTCCGGGTCGATGGAGCGCCACGCCCGGATCCTGCTGCGCTTCGTGCAGGCGCTCACCCGCGCCTCCGGCGTGCGGACGGAATCGTTCGTCTTCGGGACGCGGCTGACGCGGATCTCGCATGAGATGCGCGGACGCGACCCCGACCTTTCGATCCGGCGTGTCAGCGAATCGGTCAGCGACTGGTCCGGCGGCACCAGGATCGGCGATTCGCTCCGCACCTTCAACCTGCGCTGGGCGCGCCGGGTCCTCCGCACGTCCGGGGTCGTGATCGTCGTGTCTGACGGCTGGGATCGCGGCGACCCCGAGCTCGTCCGCACCGAGACCGCCCGGCTCCAGCGCAACTGCCACCGGCTGATCTGGCTCAACCCGCTCGCAGGCGCGGAGGGCTACCAGCCGATCGCGGCTGGGATGGCGGCCGCCTATCCCTCCATCGACGACTTCCTCCCGATCCAGTCGATCGCGTCGCTCGAGCGCCTCGGGGCGATCCTCGGCGGGATGGGCCTGGGCAGCGCGGGGCGGCCACCGCGGACCGGCACGCCCCGCGTCCACCTTGTCGAGGGATCGGGGCACGAATCGAGGGGAGCGGTCCGCTCGATGCTGCCGCGGGTCGGGGCGCCGCCCGAGTCGGCAGGCGCGCGGCGTGCCGACCCGGCATCGGCGCGTCCGCTGGGCGACTGAACGGGGATTGGAGAGGCGATGCGGGAGCTGCTCGACACGGTCCGGGAGTGGCAGGCGCAGGGAGCGGCGCTGGGCCGCGCCGTCGTGGTCCGGACATTCGGCTCGGCGCCACGTCCGGAGGGCGCGACCCTGGTCGTGACGGCAGACGGGCGGCTGGCGGGCAGCGTGTCGGGCGGTTGCGTGGAGGGCGCCGCGTTCGAGGAGATCCAGGCCGCGCGGGCCGCGGGCGTCAGCCGCGTGATCCGCTACGGGATCAGCGACGAGCAGGCGTGGGACGTGGGCCTCGCCTGCGGCGGCACGATCGACGTCCTCGTGGAGCCGTACCTCCGCCCGGACGTCGTGGCCGCGGCGAGCATGCGCGCCGGCTCTGTCGTCGTGATCCCGCTCCCGGCCGATGCGCCGCCCGCGGCCTTCGGGCCGCATCCGCCCGGGCCGGGCGAGGTGCCGGGAGCTTCGCTCTCTGTGAGCGACGACGGACGCCTGGCTGGCTCGACGGGCGTGCCCGAGGCGGACGCCGCCATCGCTGCCGCGGCGCGCGCGCTGCTCGCACGGGGGGGCTCGGCGACGCTGAGCGTGGCCGGGCGGCAGTACTTCCTCGAGGGGTATCCCACCGCATCGCGGCTCGTCATCGTTGGGGCGGTCCAGGTCGCGATGCCGCTCGCGCGGATCGCGCGCGAGCTGGGCTACGAGACCGTGGTCGTGGACGGGCGGGCCGCGTTCGCGACGCGGGAGCGCTTCCCCGATGTGGACCGGCTGGTCGTGGGCTGGCCCGACGAGGTCGCCGACGAGATCGGCCTCGGCCCGGCCGACGCGGTGGCGGTGCTGACACACGACGTCAAGTTCGACGAGCCGGCCATCATCGAGGGCCTGCGGCGCGGCTGCCGCTACGTCGGCGCGGTCGGCTCGAGGAAGACGCAGGCGGATCGCCGGGCCCGCCTCCGGGCTGCCGGCGTGACCGACGCCGAGCTTGCCCGGCTGCGCGGCCCGATCGGGCTCGACCTGGGCGGGCGCGCGCCGGCAGAGACGGCGCTCGCGATCATGGCCGAGGTGGTTGCCGAGCGGTACGGCGGGTCCGGCGCCCCCATGCGGTCCCTGGCGCCCGCGGTCGCCACGGCGTGATTCCGGTCGGCGAGACCGCGGCGGTCATCCTCGCCGCCGGCACCGGATCCCGCTTCGGCGGCGGGAAGATCCGGGCCCAGCTCGACGGGCGGCCGCTTCTCGCCCACGTCCTGTCCGCCGTCCACGAGGCCGGTGTCGGGCGCATCGTCGTCGTGCTGGGTCGCGACGCCGGCGCGGTCCTGGCCGCCATGCGCGCGGTCGATGTAACGGCGCTCGATGGGGTCCTGGTCGCCGTGAATCCGGCCCCCGAGCGCGGGCTCGCCACCTCGCTGGCGGTCGGCTTCGGTCCGGCCAGCGCCGCTCCGACGCCGGCTGGCGTGCTCGTCGTCCTGGGCGACCAGCCGCGCGTCCGGGCCGACGTCATCCGCGCCCTGTGCGCAGCCTCGGCGCCCCCCGGGGCCGTGGCGATCGCGCCCCGCTACGAGGCCGACGCGGCGCCGAACCCGGTCCTGCTGCTGCCGGCCGGCTGGCCGCTCGTCGCGCGGCTGCAGGGCGACCACGGCCTCGGTCCGCTGCTTGCCTCGGAAGCCGAGGAGGTCATCCGGGTGCCGGTCCACGGCGCCAATCCCGACGTCGACACGCCCGCCGACCTGGCGGACCTCGCGTCGGTGCCCGTGCCCCGCACGTGAACGAGGCCGAGGCCGGGCCCGGGGCGGATGCGCTCGTGGAGACGTGGGCCGCCCGGGTCCGTGCCAACCGTGAGCAGTCGGAGCGCGTCCGAGAGGGACCGGCGCCCGGCGACTTCTACGCGCCGGTCCGGGGCCTCTTCGTCGCCGACCCGCGTCGGACCGACGACCCGACGCTCGACCCCCTCCTCGAGCTGGCCCGGCCCGGTGAGACCTGGCTCGACATCGGCGCCGGGGCGGGCCGCTACGCGTTGCCGCTCGCGCTCCGAGTCCGGGAGGTGGTCGCCCTCGACCCGTCCGAGGGGATGCTCGAGGCGCTCCGGCTCGCAACGGCGCAGCACGGGATCCACAACGTCCGGACGGTCCATGCGCGATGGCCGCCGGACGGGGCCGCCGGGACCGCGCCGCGGGCGGACGTCGCGCTCATCGCCCACCTCGGCTACGACGTCGAGCGGATCGTCGAGTTCCTCGATGCGATGGAGGCCGCGGCCGGACGGCTCTGCGTGGCCATCCTCTCGGAGCGCGTGCCCTCGGCGCCCGCCGCGCCGTTCTGGCCACTGGTCCACGGCGAGGAGCGCGCCGAGCTTCCAGCCCTCGCGGAGTTCCTCGCCATCATTCGTGCCCGGGGGAGGATGCCCGCGGTCACGTACGCGGGTCGGCAGCAGCGCGGCTTCGCGTCGCGGGACGTGCTCGTCGCGTGGCTGCGCACCCAGCTCTTCATCGGCGCAGGATCGGCAGCCGACCGGCGGCTCGCCGCAGCGCTCGAGTCGAGGATGGTCGCGGCGGACGACGGGAACGTCGGCCTGGCCCCCGCGGTCGAGTCACGGGTCGGAATCGCCAGGTGGGCGCCGCCCGCATGATCCGGTCGGCTCGCGTCGCCTGTGACTTCGCGGGCCTCGACACGGTCAGGTCGCCGTACGTGGTCCTCGCGAGCAAGGGCCACGTATCCTCGAGGACCCGATCTGCGGCATGCATGTGGACCCGGTCGACGTGCGCCACATCGCCGATCATGAGGGCCGGACCAATGCGTTCTGCCGCGCGGGCTGCCGGACGCGGCTCGCGAAGAACCCGGCGCGCTTCCTGGCGCTGGCCTGACCACCCGTACCGAGGAGTTGCCGCATGAAGTTCGAGGGCCACGTCGAGATCCACGCCCCGCGCGCGAAGGTCTGGGCGTTCCTCACCGATCCGGACCAGATCGCGAGCTGCGGCCCAGGCGTGGAGTCGATCGAGAAGCTCGACGACGGACGCTTCCAGGCGCACGGGAGGGTCGGTGTCGGCTTCATCACCACGAAGTTCGTTGTGAACGCCGAGTTCTCGGAGGTCCACGAGCCGGACGACGCAACCGTCGTCGTGCACGGCCAGGCGTCGGGGACGGCGGTGGACGCGACCGCAAGGATGGCGCTGACCGACGGCCCGGATGGCGCAACCGTGATCGACTGGTTCGCCGATGTCGCCATCGCCGGGACGCTCGCCGGCGTGGGCGCGCGGATGATCGACGGGAGCGCGAACAAGATGGTCGTGCAGACGTTCGACTGCGTCAGGGCGAAGCTCGAAGCCTGACCGGCCACCGCTCCAACCCCCCGAGCGTCGAACGAGGCCCGCCCGCGCATGGAGCTGGTCACGCGCGCCATCGGACCGCTGCAGACGAACGTCTGCCTCGTCGGCGACCCGCGGACCCGCGAGGCGATCGTCGTGGACGGCGCGATTCCGTGCCTGCCCTGGGTCGCCGACGAGGTTGGGCGCCGAGGCTGGCGCCTCATCCTCATCGTCTCGACGCACGGTCACTGGGATCATGCCGGCGAGAATGCCGCGCTCCAGGCATGGTCCCGGGAGCAGGCGGCGGACTCGATCGGCGCGGCGATCGCTGCGCATCGCCTCGACTGGCACCGCCTGACCGATCCCCAGCCACTCTTCGCTCCGTTCCCCATCCCGCCATGCGTTCCGGCCGTGGAGCTCGCCGAGGGCGGCTTGGTCCGTTTCGGCGACGTGCGTCTCGAGGTGCTTCACACGCCCGGGCACACGGAGGGATCGGTCTCCCTCCGGTCGGTCGAGGACGGCGTCCTCTTCTCGGGCGACACGCTCTTCGCCGGCGGCTGGGGGAGGGTCGACCTCCCGGGCGGCGACCCGGCAGCCATGGTGGACTCGCTCGCGCGGCTCGCCGCGCTGGACCCCGGCCTGCGGGTCGTGCCGGGGCACGGGCGCGAGACGACGATCGATCGCGAACGGCCGTGGCTGGAGGTGGTCGCGCGGGAGCGTCGGCTGCCCGGTCAATGAAGTTCAGTTAGCGGCGGACGACGCACGCGACGGCATCGGGGATCAGCGGCCGTGCTCCCCGCGCTTGGCCCGGGCCTGGGCCGCGCCGGCCCGGCCGATCACGGTCCACTTCCTGCGCTCAGCCCGCCTGGCGATCGCGTCCCGTTCCAGCGCCTGGTGGCGCTCCTCGCGGACCAGCTTGTGCCAGCTGGCCACCCGCTCGGGTGCCAGCGCGCCGCGCAGCACCGCGGCCTCGACCGCGCAGCCGGGCTGGCGCTCGTGCGTGCAGTCGCTGAAGCGGCACTCAGCGGCGGTCGCCTCGACGTCCAGGAACGCGGCGGCAAGCCCGGCGCCGTCGTCCCAGAGCGCGAGCTCGCGGATGCCCGGCGTGTCGAGGAGCAGCCCGCCGCCGGGGAGCGGCACCAGCTGCCGGCCGCTCGTGGTGTGGCGCCCCCGGGCGTCGTCCTCGCGGACCTCGGACGTTGCCAGGCGATGCTCGCCGAGGATCGCGTTGATGAGCGTGCTCTTCCCGACTCCCGACGAGCCGAGCAGCGCGATCGTGATCCCCGGCCGCAGGAGCTCGCGGACCGCGTCCAGCCCATCCCCGGTGACGGCGCTCGTCGCGAGCACGCGCACGCCGACCGCGAGCTCCTCGAGCTGCGCCTCGGCGACCGCCACCTCGACCGGGTTCGTGGCGAGATCGACCTTCGTCAGGACGACGATCGGCCGCCCGCCCGATTCCCATGCGGTGGCGAGGAAGCGCTCCAGGCGGCGGGCGTTGAGGTCGCGGTTCAGGGAGGTCGCGATCATCACGATGTCCACGTTGGCCGCGAGGACCTGCATCGGGGCGCCGTGGTCAGCCGGCGCCCGGCGCTGGATCCGTGTCCGCCGAGAGACCACCGCGTGGATGCTGGCGGTCCCATCGCCCGCACGCAGGTCCACGGCCACCCAGTCGCCGACGACCGGGAAGTCGCCCGGCCCGAGGGCGTCGTGGCGGAGCCGTCCCGTGACGCGAGCCGTGAGCGGCGCCGCACCGACGGCCGCGAGCACGTCGTAGGCGCCGCGATGTTCGGCGACCACGCGTGCCGGGGAGAGGACGCTCCCTTCGTGCGCGGAGAACGCCGCATCCCAGCCGGCATCCCAGCCGAGCGGGGCGAGGCGCGGGAGATTCGCCGAGGGCACGAACGGGCCGCTCATGCGCCGACCGGCCGTCCGCCTGCCTGGGCGAGGGGCAGGTCGGCGGCGAGATCGCTGTTCACGAGGTGAGCGTAGTCGGTGCGGATCATGTCGACGTTCAACAGGAAGAGGCTCCCGCCGGCCAGGCGGCTCGCATTGTTGACGTCAACGATGAGGGGGGCGTCCTCCGGCCAGCGGACAGGCCGGAGGAGGAGCCCGGGAACGAAGGTCGGGATGGTCCCGACGGCGGTCGTCGTCATCGCTCAGCCGACCCGCTTGAGCTTGCCGGTGCGCTTCGCGTAGTGCTCCGCGCGCCCGAAGAGCCAGAGCCCGGTCGGGATCAGGACGGCGCCCATGAGTGCCAGCGGCCACAGGTCGTGGAACACGGACATCACCGACGCGCCCTCCATCAGGCCCTTGCGGACCCCGTCGAGGATGTAGGTCGCAGGCGAGACCGCGGACGCGACCTGCATCCAGCCCGGCAGCACGCTGATCGGGTAGTAGACGCCGGACACGACCAGCAGGCACGACTGGATCACGAACGTCATCTGGGCCCCGCGCTCCACGTAAAGGAGCGGCAGGATCGCCGCCATGATCCCGATCCCGACAACGGAGAACGACCCGGCGAACATCACCACCGTCGCCGTGATGAAGTTCGCGTGCGACAGGTCCAGCTCGAAGAAGAGGGTCAGGACGAGAAGGATCACCGAGGTGTGGACCAGGCCGTACAGGATCGCGTAGGTCGTGGACCCGGCGAGCTGCGACGCGCGCCGGACGGGCGCCATCATCGTGTACTCGAGCGTTCCTTCCCAGCGCTCCCAGCTGATCGTCTCGGCGATGAAGCTGAAGACCGTGGACAGGTAGTTCCAGAAGATGGCCCCGATCACGAGGCTGAAGATGAGCCGCTTGTCGGCTGCCGCCGCGCCGATGAACGAGATCGACAGGGCGCCCGCGACCGCATAGACGAGGAAGGCAAGCTCCCAGCCCCAGTAGCGGCGGCTCAGGTTGAAGTTGCGCTCGATGAACGCGGCCGACGCGCTGAGCTCGCGTGCCGCGGTCGCCATCGGGCGACCGGCGATGGTCATCGGATGTTCTCCCGTGGAGTGGGGGAGGCCGGCCGTCCCCGCGTCATCGCGAGCCGGCCGGCGCCAGGGAATCGATCGACCGCTCCGGCGCGGCCGTCTCGGCGGCGATCCGCTGACCGGCCCGGACGAGCAAGCGGCCGAGCGTGCGGCGGAATCGCCGCCCGTCGGTCCGCGTCGACCGCGCCAGGCGTTCCCGGTGCGCTTCGGCGTGGAGACGAGCGAGGCGGTCCTCGTGGATCGTGAGCACGAGCTGAATCTGCGCGTTCATCGCGTGCATCTCCCGGTGGTCGAGGGGGGCGTGGACGGTGCGGCTCGGCGGCCGGCCGCGGCCGGTCCCGTGTGCGAGGGTGCTCATTCGCTGTCCTCCAGGCCCTCGGTCTCGACGTCCTCGTCGAGCGAGCGGCCGGTGTAGGTCATGAAGACGTTGTCGAGGGTCGGTGCCAGGCCGGTCTCGCGGCCGACGCGGGCCTTGAGGCCATCCGGCGTGTCCTCGGCGACGAGGCGTCCGCCGTCGAGGATGGCGATCCGGTCGCAGAGGCGGTCCGCCTCTGCCATGTCGTGCGTGGTGAGCAGGATCGTGGCGTCGTGTGTCGCCCGGAGGTCCTCCACGAAGGCCTGGACTTCGAGCTTCGAGCGCGGGTCGAGGCCGGTCGTGGGCTCGTCGAGCAGCAGCAGCGTCGGCGACGTGAGCAACGCTCGCGCGATGGCGACCTTCTGCTGCATACCCCGGCTCATCTGCTCGATCGGGCTCCCCATGCGCTTCTCGGAGATACCCAGCCGGGCGAGGATCCGGACCGCTTCCCGCCGCGCGTCTCCCGCATGGAGACCGTAGAGGCGGGCCGCGAACGCGAGGTTCTCGTACGGCGAGAGCTTCTTGAAGAAGGCGGCGTCCACGCTCACCCGGTTGATGAGCCGTTTGACCGCCATC
>Ga0209014_10000185_pt1 | contig 34369 bp, 34 predicted proteins | sample BarGraNGADG00212_FD_184491 | JGI IMG/M metagenome (GOLD analysis project Ga0209014, IMG submission 184491) | Arctic peat soil microbial communities from Barrow, Alaska - Barrow Graham LP Ref core NGADG0002-212 (SPAdes) (version 2) | ecosystem: Environmental > Terrestrial > Soil > Wetlands >...
CCTGGCGTGGCGCGGCGCCCGTCCAGCACGCGATCCTGCACGGCGACGACGTCACCGGGGCGTCGACGTTTCGCATCACCGCCGGCCTCGACACCGGGCCCGTGTTCGGCGTCGTCACCGAGGCGATCCGGCCGGACGACACCGCCGGTGACCTGCTTGCGCGCTTGTCGGTCAGCGGCGCCGGGCTGCTCACGGCGACCATGGACGGCATCGCCGACGGATCGTTGGTTGCGCGCCCCCAACCTGCCGACGGAGTGTCGGTGGCCGCAAAGATCACCGTCGCCGACGCCCGCGTGGACTGGAACGACCCGGGGCGCCACGTCGATCGGCTGGTGCGCGCGTGCACGCCCACGCCTGGCGCCTGGACGATGTTTCGGGGCGATCGGCTGAAACTGGGCCCGGTGCGGCTTCGGGCCCTGGGCGATCTCCGTCCCGGCGAGATCCGGGTCACGAAGTCCGGCGTGGTTGTCGGCACGGCAACATCCGACGTCGATCTCGGCTGGGTACAGCCGCCCGGAAAGAAGCCGATGCCGGCCGCCGACTGGGCCCGGGGGGCGCGCGTGCAGCCTGGGGAACGCGTTGACTAGCGGCCGGCCCGGGCGCGCGCCGGCTCCGGATCCGCCCCGTCAGCTCGCCTACGAACTCCTGCGTGCCGTCGACGAGAACGCGGCCTACGCCAACCTCGTGCTGCCCGCGCTCATCACCGAACGCAAGCTGACCGGCCGCGACGCCGCTCTGGCCACCGAGCTGGGCTACGGGACCGTTCGCGCGTCCGGCACTCTCGACGAGATCGTCTCCCGCTGTGTCGACCGGCCCTTGACCGAGGTCGATCCGCCCGTCAGGTATCTGCTCGAACTCGGTGCCTATCAACTGCTACGCACCCGCATTCCACCGCACGCGGCGGTGGGCACCACCGTCGACCTGGCGCGCGCCACAGGCAACGGGCGTGCCGGCGGATTCCTCAACGCGGTGCTTCGTCGCGTCGCGGCCGACGACTGGCACGGCTGGACGGAGCTGCTGTCCGTCGGAGGCTCTCCCGTTCGCCGACTGGCGCTGCGGTCGGCACATCCGGAGTGGATCGCGGCTGCTTTCGCGGACGCCCTGGATGGCGACCTCGCCGAGACCGAAGCCGCGCTGCTCGCCGACGACCTCCGACCCCAGACCCATCTCGTCGCCTGGCCGGGACGAATCGATCGCAGCGAGCTCATCGCCGAGTCCGGCGGCACCGCGGGCCCGTACTCGCCCTACGCCGTGCGCCTGGCAGGTGGCGACCCGGCGTCGTTCGAGGCCGTCCGCCATCGCCGCGCCGGCGTGCAGGACGAGGGCAGCCAGCTGTGCGCGCTGGCGTTGGTCCAAGCCCCGCTCGTCGGCCGCGACGAGCGATGGCTGGACCTCTGCAGCGGGCCGGGAGGCAAGACGGCCATACTCGCGGCGCTGGCGGCGACGGGGCCGTACTCCAGCGCTCCCGTGGTCACCGCGAACGAGTTGCACGCGCATCGCGCCGAGTTGGTGCGCAAGTCCACGGCCGCATGGCAGGTGCAGATTCGAGTGGGTGACGCGCGGACCATGCCGGTGCCGGACGGTGGCTATGACCGTGTCCTTCTCGATGCGCCCTGCACCGGACTGGGTGCGCTGCGCCGGCGCCCCGAGGCGCGCTGGCGGCGTCGTCCCGACGACGTTCGTGAACTCGCCGACCTGCAGGTCGACCTGCTCGCGGCGGCGCTGCGACTCGCCCGGCCGGGCGGAGTGGTGGCTTACGTCACATGCTCGCCGCATCCGGCCGAGACCACCGAACTCATCGACCGGGTCGCTGCGGCCGGCGGCGCCGACGTTCCCGCGTTCGAGGTTTCCGACGCAAGGGCCGCGTTCCCGGGCGTGGACCAACTCGGCGCCGGTCCGTTCGTGCAGCTGTGGCCGCACCGCCACGGAACCGACGCGATGTTCTGCGCGCTGCTGCGCCGCATATGAGCTGTCGCCGGCGTCGCGCCGACGGTGGGTCCAGGAGCAACGCGGCGCGCACCCCGCCGTGGCCGTCGCCATAGACTCGCGGGGTGTCGTCAGCCGGAGCGCCTGAGCCGATGATCGCCCCGAGCATCCTGTCGGCTGACTTCGCCCGGTTGGGTGAAGAGGCTGAGGCCGTCTCCAACGCCGACTGGCTGCACATCGACGTCATGGACGCGCACTTCGTCCCGAATCTCACTCTGGGCCTGCCCGTGGTGAAGAGCCTGCACCGGGCCACCGACCTGCCGCTCGACTGCCATCTCATGATCGACGATCCGGATCGGTGGGCTCCTGGTTACGCGGAGGCAGGCGCGGCGAACGTGACGTTCCACGTCGAAGCCGCGGCCGACCCCGTCCGGACCGCACGTGCGGTCCGCGCCGCGGGCGCGTTGGCGGGGCTCAGCCTGAAGCCCGGTACCCCGATCGAGCCGTATCTGGAGATCCTGCGCGAGTTCGACACGCTGTTGGTGATGACGGTCGAACCCGGCTTCGGGGGCCAGGAGTTCATGGCCGAGGTGCTGCCCAAGGTGCGACTGGCACGCAGTCATGTGACGGCGGGACATCTGCGCCTGTTCGTCGAGGTCGACGGCGGCATCAGCCTCGACACGATCGAGGCGGCTGCCGAGGCCGGCGCGGATGTGTTCGTAGCCGGGTCCGCGGTCTACGGCGCCGACGATCCTGCCAAGGCCGTGGCCGAGCTGCGCGACCGAGCCCGGTCCGCGATGGCCGGCTAGGGGGCGAGCGTGCACATCAGCGAGGCCGAACAGGCCGCGATGCACCGTGCCCTTGCGCAGGGCGAGCTGGTGCGTGGACAGACCAGCCCCAACCCTCCGGTCGGGGCGGTGATACTCGCTGCCGACGGCACGCTCGCGGGCGAGGGCGGCACAGCTCCGGCTGGGGGACCGCACGCCGAGATCGTCGCCCTGGCCGCGGCCGGCGATGCTGCGCGCGGTGGGACCGCCGTCGTCACCCTCGAGCCATGTGCCCACTTCGGCCGTACCGGTCCGTGTACCGACGCCTTGATCGAGGCCGGAATCGTGAAGGTGATCTACGCCGTCGACGATCCGAACCCTGTCGCCAACGGTGGGGCTGTTCGCCTGCGCGAGGCCGGGTTGCAGGTTGTATCCGATGTCGAGTCACCGGCCGCCGCCACCGGAGCGTTGCGGCCATGGCTGCACGCCGTGCAGAGCGGACGTCCCTACGTCACCTGGAAGTACGCGGCGACCCTCGACGGGCGGGTCGCCGCCTCCGACGCGAGCGCACAGTGGATCTCGTCGGCCGCGTCGCGCGCGGACGCTCACGCGTTCCGCGCCGTGGTCGATGCGATCGTCGTAGGCAGCGGCACGGTGCTGGCCGACGATCCGCACCTGACCGTGCGAGACAGCGACGACCAGCTCGCGGAGCGCCAGCCGCTGCGGGTCGTGCTCGACCGACGCCATCGCACTCCGCAGACCGCCCGCATACTCGACAGCGCGGCCGAGACCCTCCTGCTCGACACGGCAGTGCCTCGCTTTGCGTTGAAGGCGTTGTTCGACAGGGGAGTGCGGCACGTCCTGCTGGAAGGCGGACCCACTCTGGCGGGGGCGTTCGTCGAGGCGCAGTGCGTCGACGAGGTCATCGCCTACATCGCGCCCACCCTGCTCGGAGCTGGTCCCGCCGCGCTGGGCGATGCGGGTATCAGCACGTTGAGCGAGGCAGTCACACTGGACATAGACACGGTTACCAGGCTCGGTGCCGACGTGAAGATCGTCGCTCACCCGATCTGGGCCGCATATGACGCAGGGGAGTCGTAGGTCGATGTTCACCGGGATCATCGAGGAGGTCGGCGAAGTCGTCGGTGTTGCGGAATCGGGCGACTCCGCCGTGCTGACGTTGCGCGCCGGCACGATCGCCGCCGACCTCAGCAAGGGCGCGTCGATCGCGGTCAACGGCGTGTGCCTCACCGTGACCGGTTGGACGGTGTACGAGCCGATCAGCGAGATTGCGTTCGACGTCATGGGCGAGACGCTCAAACGGTCGGCTCTGGGCGGGCTCAAGCCGGGCGACAGGGTGAACCTCGAGCGGGCAGTCCGCGCCGACTCCCGGTTGGACGGTCACATCGTGCAGGGTCACGTCGACGGAACCGGCGTCGTCGTCTCGCGCACGCCGGGCGATGCCTGGGACTCGGTGCGGTTCGGTGTGCCCGCGGACCTGGCGCGGTTCGTCGCGGAGAAGGGCTCGATCGCCGTCGACGGCGTGTCGCTCACAGTGACGTCGGTGGGTTCGGACTGGTTCGAGGTGGGGCTCATCCCCGAGACATTGACGTCGACGACCCTGGGAATCAAGCAGGTCGGCGACCCGGTGAACCTGGAGGTGGATGTGCTCGCCAAGTACGTCGATCGCCTTCTGACGACGCAGAGAGCAACCGAGGCCGGCTGATGGAGACCGCACGATGACGATCCGGCTCGACTCGATCGAGCGCGCTGTCGCGGACATCAAGGCGGGCAAGGCCGTCGTGGTGATCGACGACGAAGACCGCGAGAACGAGGGTGACCTCATCATCGCCGCCGAGTTGGCCACGCCCGAACTCGTTGCCTTCATGGTGCGGTACACGTCGGGCTACATCTGCGTGCCCATCACCGAGGCCGAGGCCGATCGCCTGGACCTGCCGCCGATGTTCCGGGTGAACCAGGATCGTCGCGGCACCGCCTACACCGTCACCGTCGATGCTCGCGAGGGCGTCACGACCGGGATCTCGGCAAGTGACCGTGCGCACACCATCCGGCTGCTCGCCGACCCGGGGTCCACGGCAGCGGACTTCTCGCGTCCTGGCCACGTCGTCCCCCTGCGCGCGCGCGACGGCGGGGTCCTGCGGCGTCCTGGCCACACCGAGGCGGCCGTCGATCTCGCGCAGTTGGCCGGTCTGGCCCCAGCCGGGGCGTTGTGCGAGATCGTCAGCGAGAAGGACCCGGCGGGCATGGCTCGCTCCGACGAGTTGCGGGTCTTCGCCGACGAGCACGGCCTTGCGCTCGTCTCGATCGCCGATCTGATCGCGTACCGCCGCCGCTTCGAGAAGCTCGTCGAGAGGGTGGCCTCGGCCCGCGTTCCGTTGCGATACGGCGAGTTCACCGCGGTCGGCTACTCCTCGAGCTACGACGCGCGCGAGCACGTCGCGTTCGTGTTCGGCGACATCGGCGACGGTGAGGACGTCCTAGTTCGCGTGCACTCGGAGTGCTTGACCGGCGACGTGTTCGGCTCGCTTCGATGCGACTGCGGGCCACAGCTCGACGCCGCATTGGCAGCCGTTGCTCGCGAAGGACGCGGCGTCGTGCTCTACGTCCGTGGCCACGAAGGCCGTGGCATCGGCCTGCTGCACAAGTTGCAGGCGTACCAGCTGCAGGACGCCGGGTCCGACACGCTCGACGCGAACCTCGAACTCGGCCTGCCCGCCGATGCCCGCGACTACGGCACCGGCGCCCAGATCCTGGTCGACCTCGGGGTCCACTCGATGCGACTGCTCAGCAACAACCCGGCCAAGCGAGCCGGCCTCGAGGGCTACGGCCTGCGGATCACCGGCCGCGAGCCGCTGCCCGTGCACGCCAACCCCGAGAACATCCGCTACCTCGAGACCAAGCGTGACCGCATGGGCCACGACCTCGACCTCGGCGCAGGAGCCGACGCGTGAGCGGGCACGGTGCACCCGAGCTCAGCGCAGTCGATGGTGCCGATCAGCTACGGGTCGCAGTGGTCGCCAGCCAGTGGCACACCGAGGTCATGGACGGCTTGCTCGACGGTGCCCGCCGTGCGCTGCGTGACTCCGGTGTCACCGACTTCGTCGAGCTTCGCGTCCCTGGAACCTTCGAGCTGCCCGTTGCCGCATCCCGTCTGGCCGGGTCCGGGTACGACGCAGTCGTTGCTCTCGGCGTCGTCATTCGGGGCGGCACGCCGCACTTCGACTACGTATGTCAGGCGGCGACCACCGGATTGACGCAGGTGGCCGTGCTGACCGGCGTCCCGATCGGTTTCGGCGTACTCACCTGCGACACCGAGCAGCAGGCCGTCGATCGCGCCGGACTGCCCGGCTCCCGCGAGGACAAGGGGTACGAGTCCACGGTCGCGGCGCTTGCGACGGCGATCACCCTCGGGGCATGTCCGAAGTGTTGAAGCGCCCTGACCGCGTCGTGGCCGCTAAGGTCAGCCACGACGTTTCCCCGAAAGGTGAGGTCACATGGGCGGTTACACCACCGTTGTCGTCGGCACGGACGGGTCAGAGACATCGTTTCGGGCCGTCGACCGGGCTGCGACATTGGCACGCGACGCCGGCGCGACGCTCGTGATCGCGTGCGCCTACGAGCCGTCACACGAGAGGAACCTCGCCCATGACCAGGATGTGCTCGGTGCGGATGCGGCCTATCAGGTCGTGGGATCCGCGCCCGCTGAGGACACCGTGAGCCGGGCCCGCGACCGCGCGGCCGCGGCCGGCGCGACCAAGATCGAGACCGCCGTGGTGCAGGGCAAGCCCGCCGACACGCTGCAGCAGGTCGTTCGTGACCACCACGCCGACCTGCTCGTCGTGGGAAACCGCGGCCTCAACACCCTGGCCGGGCGCATCATCGGGTCGGTGCCACTGGACGTCGCCCGGCACACGCCGACGGACGTCCTGATCGTGCACACGACCTAGTCCCACGAGGAGTACCAAACCGAGCATGACGTGCGCGACATGAGCGACGTCGATCCTGCGGAACTTTCGCGCGGCGGTGAACTCGACCTGCCCGCGATCTTCGACCGCGTCGAGCAGTCGCTGCTCGGCGGCCCCCGCCGGTACACGCGCATCCAGATCGCCGAGCTGGCCGGCATGACGACGGACGAGACGAGCCAGCTCTGGAGAGCGCTCGGGTTCGCGACCGTCGCGGACGACGAGGTCGTGTTCACCGACGGCGACGTCGACGCGCTGCGCGAAGCACGCTTCCTGAACGAGAAGCTGATCGGCGACGACGAGCTTCGCCTGGCCATCACGCGCGTCGTCGGGCGCGCGCTGTCCCGCCTGGCGTCGCTGCAGGGGCAGTTGCTCCTCGAGCTGGCGACTACTCAGCCTGAGGTGCTCAGCTCCGAGGAGTCCATCGTCGAGCTCGTCGGCCGGATCGTCCCCGTGATGGAGCACATCCAAGCCTTCGTGTGGCGCCGCCAGCTGGTCGCGTACTTCTCGCGGATCGCCTCGCATGCGGCGACCGAGGTGACCGGGCCGGCGGTCGCGCCGATTGTCGTCGGGTTTGCCGACATGGCGGGGTTCACCTCACTCACTCGCAGGGCATCCGAGACCGAGTTCCGTGAGCTTCTCGAGACTTTCGAGGCCAGCGCGACTGACGTTGTCGGGGCAGGAGGCGGTCGCATCATCAAGACGATCGGCGACGAAGTGCTGTTCGTGGCCGACACGCCGGACGACGGCGCCGAGATCGCCTTGCGCCTGCAAGAGGTCGCCGGCAGCGACGGCCGACTGCCTCCGCTGCGGATCGGTGTCGCAGCCGGACCGGTCGTCACCCGGCTCGGCGACGTGTACGGCGCCACTGTCAACATCGCCAGCAGGCTGACGTCCATCTGCCGTCCGGGCTGGATACTGATCGATCGCATGATGGCCGAGGCGCTGCGAAACGATCCACGTTACGAGCTGAAGTCCCGACGCCCGGAGTCGGTCCGCGGCTATCACCACTTGCGTCAGTGGCGACTGCGATGGGCGAGCGAGGCCCGGACCAAGTCCTGATCCGGCTGAGCCTCGCCGGTAGGCTGGGCTCGAGATGAAGACCTTTGACCAGCTGTTCGCCGAACTCAGCGACCGTCAGCGGCTGCGGCCCGAGGGGTCGGCCACCGTCGACGCGCTCGATGCCGGCGTGCACGCCCAAGGCAAGAAGGTCGTCGAAGAGGCCGCCGAGGTGTGGATGGCCGCCGAGTACGAGGACGTCGACCGTACGGCCGAAGAGATCAGTCAGCTGCTGTATCGCATCCAGGTGATCATGCTGGGCAAGGGAGTCGGGCTCGGCGACGTCTACCGACATCTGTAGGCCGGCCTTCGTCCCCATCCCACCTGCAGACGGGTATTCCTATGCTCCGCATCGCAGTTCCGAACAAGGGCTCGCTGTCTGACCCCGCCAGCCAGATGCTCACCGAAGCGGGCTATCGGCAGCGCACGGACAGCCGCGAACTCGTGCTTCTGGACGACGAGAACGACACCGAGTTCTTCTTCCTCCGCCCGCGCGACATCGCGATCTACGTCGGGTCGGGCCGGCTCGACGTGGGCATAACGGGCGAGGACCTGTTGCTGGACTCGGGTGCGCCCGCCGAAGCGATCCTCCCGCTCGGCTTCGCCGGGTCGACGTTCCGGTTCGCCGCTGAGCCGGGCTCGGCGACCTCGGTCCGTGATCTGGCAGGCAAGCGGATCGCCACGGCCTATCCGGGTGTAGTCCAGTCCTATCTCACCGAGCAGGGCATCCAGGCCGAGGTCATCCGCCTGGACGGTGCGGTCGAGACCGCGGTCCGACTCGACGTCGCCGACGCGATCGCGGATGTCGTCTCGACCGGAACCACGCTGCGAAACGCGGGCCTCGAGATCTTCGGCGACCCGCTGCTCACGAGCCAGGCCGTCCTGATCCAGCGCCGCGACACCGTGCAGAAGGCCAAGGTCGACCAGCTCGTGCGCCGGCTGCAGGGCGTCATCATCGCCCGGCAGTACGTGCTCATGGACTACGACATCAGCGACGACCTCGTCGACAAGGCCGTGGCGATCACTCCCGGGATCGAGTCCCCGACGGTGGCTCCGCTGCACGAACGCGGCTGGTGCGCCGTACGGTCGATGGTGAAACGCAAGGAGACGAACGCGATCATGGACCAGCTCTGGGACCTCGGCGCGCGCGGCATCATCGTCACCGACATTCACGCGTGCCGTCTGTGACCGCAACGGATGATGTCGTGCAGGCCCGTCCGATTCTCATGTCTCGGATCGGGTACTCGGCAGCTGTGGCCATCTTTCTCGTCTTCCTCGCCACTGCGCTCGTCATGCCGCACGCCACAGCCGGCGCGCACTTCGGGGTCAAGGACCAAGTCGGCACCGTGATCCTCGGCGTCGTCCTGGGCGGGCTCTGCCTGATGCTCACCAGGCCGCGACTGCATGCCGACGCCTCCGGTCTTCGAATGCGGTCATTCCTCGGTGGCTGGCGCTCGGTGCCGTGGGACGTCGTGGTCGGTGTCGAGTTCCCGAGCAAGGTGCGCTTTGCCCGCATCGTGCTGCCGGGTGACGAGATCCTTGCGATGTACGCCGTGCAGCGGGTGGACAAGCAGCAAGCCGTCGACGTCATGCGGCGGCTGCGGGCGATGTACGCCGCCTCGAGACCCACCAGGTAACCGACGTGGTCGCGTTACCGGTGTTCGGCGCGGCCTTCGTCGTCGCGGTGATCGCTGCCGCCGCCTTTGGCTTCTATCGCCGACGCGACCTCGGCACGTCAGCCAGTCGTGCCACCTTCGACACCCTGCACCAAGCGAGCCTCGCGGCGCCCAGCTTGCGCGAAGGGCTCACCGAGGCCGGCGCGCAACGTGCGGTTCGCCACTTGCGGGCGCTGCTCGGGACGTCAGCCGTCGCGCTCACCGACCGCAGTCGCACGCTCGCGGTGGACGCAGTCGCGCACAACCACGGCGATCGGGCCATTCGGCACGTCGAAGCGGTACTCGACTCGGGCGCCACCCGCATCCTGGGGTCACGCGAGGTCTCGTGCGGCTCGCCGGACTGTCCGGTGCGCGCCGCGGTCGCGTGCCCGGTCGTAGACGGAGACGCCGTCGTGGGAGCGCTGATCGCCTATGGACGTGACACGTCGGCGATGCTCGTCCGCGCCGTCGAGGAGGTCGCGCGGTGGGTTTCCGGGCAGGTCGAGCTGGCAAGCGCCGATTCGCAGCGCACGCAGCTCATGGCCGCCGAGCTTCGTGCGCTCAGGGCACAGATCAGCCCGCACTTCATCTACAACTCGTTGACAGCGATCGCTTCGTTCACCCGGACCGACCCGGACCGGGCCCGTGAGCTGCTGCTGGAGTTCGCCGACTTCACGAGGTACGCGCTGCGTCGCGGTGGCGAGTTCACGACCATCGCCGACGAGCTTCGCAACACCGAGCGATATCTCGTTCTGGAGCAGGCTCGTTTCGGCGATCGCCTGGCCGTCTCGCTGCGTGTCGCGCCGGAGGTGTTGCCGACGGCGGTCCCGTTCCTCGTCGTGCAGCCGCTCGTCGAGAACGCGGTCCGCCACGGTTTCGAGGGGCATCCGACCCTCGTGACCGTATCGATCACTGCCATGGACGACGGTGCCGACGCCGTGATCGTGGTCGAGGACGACGGTGCCGGCGCCGACCCGGAGGTCGTCCGCGCGGCGTTGGAGCACCGCAGCCTGTCCGCCGACTCGGGACCTGGCTCGATCGGGCTCGGCAACGTCGACGCTCGGCTTCGTCAGGTGTTCGGCGACCAGTACGGACTGGTCGTCGAGACCGCGCCGGGGGCGGGCACCAAGGTGACCGTCCGGGTGCCGAAGTTCGCGCCGGGTGTGCACGTATAGGGCTGTCGCTGCGCTGCTCGCGGGTAGCGTGCCCACCATGAGTGGCCAGCGGGCGGGTGAGCCGTCGATGACGTTGCGCGCACTCGTCGTCGATGACGAGGTGCCGGCGTGCGAGGAGCTTGCCTACCTGCTCGGTCGCGACGAGCGCATCGCAGTCATCCGTACCGCGCACAACGCCGGACAAGCGCTCAAGGTTCTCAACGAGGAGCCGGTCGACGTCGTGTTCTGCGACATCAAGATGCCGGGGCTCGACGGCATGGAGCTGGCGCGGGTGGTGAGTCGCTTCACCGACCGCCCCCAGGTCGTGTTCGTCACCGCCTACGACGATCACGCCGTCGACGCCTTCGAGCTGCACGCCACCGACTACCTCCTGAAACCGGTTCGGGCCGACCGGCTGGCCGAAGCCGTGCGCCGAGTCGTGTCGGCGGTGGCGGACGGTACGGACGTCGACGACGAGACGATTGCGGTCGAACTCGGGGGCGTGACCAGGTTCGTACGCCGATCTCAGGTGCGTTACGTCGAAGCGCAGGGCGACTATGCGCGTCTGCACACTGCGACCGAGAGTCACCTCGTCCGGATACCGCTGTCGACGTTGGCACAGCGGTGGGCCGACGCGGGTTTCATTCGAATCCACCGGAGCACCCTGGTCTCGCTGGCCCACGTCGACGAGGTCAGGCTCTCCGACGGCCGCTACACGATCTGGCTCGGCGGGGTCGAGCTGCCCGTCAGCCGCAGGCATACGCGAGACGTGCGCGATCGTCTGGTGCAGTCGTGAATCAGGAGCAGCCGGTCGAGCGTGTACGCGTCACTCACCCTCGAACAGAAGCGGCTCGTCGCCTGTCCTCTCGGCCGGTCAGCCGGGAGATAGAGGAACAGACCGAGGTGGGCCAGGTGTACATGTCCTCGCTCATCCGTAGCCAGCGGCGGCTGGCGGTCGTGGTCTGCGGTGCCGTTGCGGCGATGCTCGTGGGCACGGCACTGCTGGGCGCGCTCGCGCCGGGGTTCGTGCGGTTGCATGTCGCCGGAATTCCGCTGCCGTGGGTCATCCTGGCGGTCTTGATCTATCCGTTGCTGATCGGCCTCGCGGCGTACACCGTTCGGCACTCGGAGCAGAACGAGCGGGCGTTCACGCAACTTGTCCGCCGCAGGTGAGTGGGTCCGGCGCCGCGGTCGCGGCTGTCGCCGTCGTCGCGACGGCAACCGTCATCGCGGGTACGTTCGGGCTCAGGCGCGCGCGGACCACCCGCGACTTCTATGTCGCCTCGCGGGCGGTGACGCCACGATGGAACGCGGCCGCGATCGGCGGTGAGTACCTGTCGGCCGCGTCATTTCTCGGCATCGCCGGACTCGTCCTGGCGTTCGGCTTCGACGTGCTCTGGTATCCCGTCGGCTACACGGCCGGCTACGTGGTGCTGCTCGTGCTGGTCGCCGCACCCCTGCGAAGATCCGGCGCGTACACCCTGCCCGACTTCGCCGAGATCAGGCTCGGCTCGCTCGTCGTGCGAAGGACGGCAAGCGTTCTGGTCGTTCTCATCGGCTGGCTGTATCTGGTGCCGCAGCTGCAGGGGGCATCGCTCACGCTCGCCACCCAGACGGGCGCGCCGACGTGGCTCGGCGGGCTCGTGGTGTGCGTCGTCGTCCTCACCGCCGTTGCGGTCGGCGGCATGCGCTCGATCACATTCGCGCAGGCGATGCAGTTCTGGCTGAAGTTCCTCGCTCTGCTCATACCCGCGATCGTGTTGCTCATCGCGTGGGAGCAGCGGCATGCGGGCATCGCAGTCGGCTATCCGTGCTCAGCTGTCCGCACTGTCGTCACGATGAGCGCCGACACCACCGTGCGGATGCCGGTCGCCGAGTCGCTGACCGTGGACGGTCGGCTGGACGGATCGGTGGTCCGCGGGCCCACCTCGCTCGACGTCGGCCAGCACCGCCTGGGCGCCGGCGCCGTCGTCACGTTGCAGCGCGGTGACGTCATCCCGGTGATCACGTCGCTGCCCGCGCAGCGCAACGAGTCGTGGGCGAAACCGTTGGGATCGGGCAAGCAGCATCCGCTGTACGCCAGTCTGTCGCTGATCCTGGCGATCTGCCTGGGCACGATGGGGCTGCCGCACGTGCTGGTGCGCTTCTACACCAACCCGGACGGCCGCGACACCAGGCGCACGACCTTCGTGGTGGTCGTGCTCCTGTCCTCGTTCTATCTCCTGCCCACGCTCTACGGCGTGTTCGGCCGGCACTACGTGCCGGACCTGCTGCTCACCGGACACACCGACGCGACGGTGTTGCTGCTTCCCCAGCGGATGATCTCCGGTGAAGCCGGAGTGCTGCTGGGCGCCCTGGTCACGGCCGGCGCGTTCGCGGCGTTCCTGTCGACTGCCTCAGGCCTGACGGTGTCCGTTGCCGGGGTCCTGTCGCAGGAGGTGCTGGGACGCCGTCGTGATCGACATCGGGCGCAACGTATTCGCTCGTTCCGGGTCGGCGCGATCGCGGCGATCGTGGTGCCTTACCTGTTGAGCCTGCCCAGCGAGCACCTCGGCCTCGCTGCCGTCGTGGGCCTCGCCTTCGCGGTGGCGGCGGCGACGTTCTGCCCGCTGCTCGTGCTCGGCGTCTGGTGGCGCCGGCTCACGTCCGTCGCCGCCATGGCTGGACTGGTGACCGGTGGCGTCCTGGCAACGACGGCGGTGCTGGTGACGATCGTCGCGGGCGTCGCCAAGGGTTGGCCAGGCGCGCTTCTCGAGCAGCCCGCGGCCTGGGCCGTGCCGCTGACCTTCCTCGTCATGATCACCGTCTCGCTGCTCACCCGCCATCGGGTCCGGCCGGACATCGGGCAGGTGATGGTGCGACTGCACGCGCCGGAGGAAGTGGTGGCGGAGATCAACTCGCTCGACCGCTGATCGCGCCGAACCGACCGTTCGTCGCATCCCCGACGCCGCACGGCGCGCAACTCACCACGTCCGTCGATTACCAACGCGTTACGGCAGAATTGAGACGGCGGTCACTGCCACTGTTTCGGCAACGGCCTCCGGTGCAGTCACCGGAAACGGGCTCCGGGGGAGCGGCCGAACAGGATCGAGAGGGTTGCACATGGCCACCACAACGCCCACGACCCAGCAGACATCGGAACCGGCGGCCCGCGGGAGTTGGCTGGCGGATCCGGCACCACTGGGGCTGGCAGGTTTCGCGCTGACGACGTTCGTGCTCTCGGTGTTCAACGCCGGATTGATCAAGACAGGCGACGGCGCCGTGCTCTCCCTGGCGCTCGCCTATGGCGGGATCGCCCAGTTCGCGGCCGGGATGTGGGAGTTCGTCCGAGGCAACACGTTCGGTGCCACGGCGTTCTCCTCCTATGGGGCGTTCTGGATCTCGTTCTGGTGGCTGCTCAACCATCTCCCGCATACAGCCAACAACGACCTGCACCACAGTCTGGGTGCCTTCCTGCTCGCGTGGGCGATCTTCACGGCCTACATGTTCGTCGGGTCGACGCGAGTCTCCGGTGCGGTGATGGCCGTGTTCCTGTTCTTGACCCTGGCGTTCGTGTTCCTCGCGATCGGTCAGTTCACCATGTCCGCCACAGAAGCCACGAACGGCATGTACAAGTTCGGCGGCTGGCTCGGGCTGGTGACCGCCGTGGCGGCCTGGTACGCATCGTTCGCCGGCGTCACCAACTCGACCTTCAAGCGCGTCGTGCTTCCGACGTTCCCGCGCTAGGTTCGCAGGCATGACCGAAACGATTTCCAACCTCTCCCGCGAAGAACGTCGCTTCCCGCCGTCGGCTGACTTCTCGACAGCCGCCAACGTCGACAGGTCGGAGTACGACTCGGCGGCCGCGGACCGGCTGGCGTTCTGGGCGAAGCAGGCCGAGCGGTTGACCTGGGCCACTCGCTGGTCGCAGGTCCTGGACTGGTCCGACGCGCCGTTCGCCAAGTGGTTCGTCGGCGGCCGGCTCAACGTCGCCTACAACTGCGTGGACCGGCACGTCGAGGCCGGTTATGGCGATCAGGTCGCCTATCACTGGGAAGGCGAGCCCGGAGACACGCGCTCCATCACGTATGCCGAGCTCAAGGACGAGGTGTGCAAGGCGGCCAACGCGCTCATCGAACTCGGTGTCCGTGCCGGTGACCGCGTCGCGATCTATCTGCCGATGATCCCTGAGACGGTCATCGCGATGCTGGCGTGCGCCAGGTTGGGCGCGCCGCACACCGTGGTCTTCGGAGGCTTCTCGGCCACGGCGTTGTCCGATCGGATCCTCGACTGCGACGCCCGGGTCGTGATCACCGCCGACGGTGGCTACCGGCGCGGGGCGCCAGCCGCGCTCAAGCCCGCCGTCGACGAGGCGTTGCTGAAGTGTCCGGACGTTCGTTCGGTCGTCGTGGTTCGGCGCACGGGCCAGGACACCGAGTTCACCGAAGGCCGCGACATGTGGTGGCACGACGTCGTCGATCGGCAGTCGGCCGAACACGAGCCGGAGGCGTTCGACGCCGAACAGCCGCTGTACGTCATGTACACCTCGGGCACCACGGGAAAGCCGAAGGGCATCCTGCACACGAGCGGTGGGTACCTCACGCAGGTGGCCTACACGCATCACGCGGTGTTCGACATCAAGCCCGACCAGGACATCTACTGGTGCGGCGCCGACATCGGCTGGGTCACCGGCCACAGCTACATCGTCTACGGGCCGCTGGCCAACCGGGCGACGTCGTTCATGTACGAAGGCGTGCCCAACTCGCCGCACGAGGGCCGTTGGTGGGAGATGATCCAGAAGTACAAGATCAACATTCTGTACACCGCACCGACGACCATCCGGACGTTCATGAAGTGGGGCGAACAGATACCGGCCAAGTACGACCTCTCGTCGTTGCGGCTGCTCGGGTCGGTGGGTGAACCCATCAACCCGGAGGCCTGGATCTGGTACCGGCGGGTGATCGGCGCTGATCGCGCGCCAGTGGTCGACACGTGGTGGCAGACCGAGACAGGGGCGATCATGATCAGCCCGCTGCCCGGCGTCACGGTGACGAAGCCCGGTTCGGCGACGAGGCCGCTGCCGGGCATCGGCGCCGAGGTCGTCGACAGCGAAGGGACTCCGGTGCCGAACGGTGGCGGAGGGCTGCTCGTGCTCACCGAGCCGTGGCCGGCGATGCTGCGAGGAATATGGGGAGACGAGGACCGGTATCGGGAGACGTACTGGTCGCGGTTCGCCGACAAGGGTTACTACTTCGCCGGCGACGGGGCGAAGAAGGACGACGAGGGCGACCTGTGGTTGCTCGGCCGGGTCGACGACGTCATGAACGTCTCGGGCCACCGGATCTCGACCACCGAGGTCGAGTCCGCCCTGGTGTCGCACCCGTCCGTGGCTGAGGCTGCGGTGGTCGGTGCGACTGACCCGATGACTGGTCAGGGAATCGTGGCCTTCGTGATCCTCCGCGGAGCGGGTCCGGCCGATGAGGCCGAGGGCGAGCGGCTCATCAAGACGCTGCGTGACCACGTCGCCACCGAGATCGGGCCGATCGCCAAGCCGCGCCAGGTCATGATCGTCCAGGAGCTGCCGAAGACTCGGTCGGGCAAGATCATGCGGCGACTGCTTCGCGACGTGGCCGAGCATCGAGAACTCGGTGACGTGACCACGCTGACCGACTCGGCCGTAATGGACCTGATCAGCACCAGGCTGCCAGGTGCTGCCTCCGAGGAGTAGAGAGGTCATTTGAGCCCAGGATCGACGACCCCAATGCCGTTCAGTTATTGGCCGTGCCTGGTCAACTCGGAGCCGGGCCCCGGTCAGGTGCATTGATCCCAGCCGGCTCGGGCGCGGTCTCACCTGCCGACGCCTCGTCGAGGATGGCGGCAAGTGCCAGTGCGTCGAACGGCGCGCGAACCTTCACGTCGTTGTCGAAGTAGACGAACACGTCACGGTCGGTGTCGGCCCAGGCCCGGATCGTCGAGGCCCACTGGCGCAGAGCGTCGGGCGAGTAGCCGCTGGCGTAGAGCTCCTTGTCGCCGTGCAGCCGGACGTACACGAAGTCGCTGGTGACCTCACGGATCAGCGGCCACTTGCCCGCCGTGTCGGCGACGACGAGACCGATCTGGTGCTCTCGTAGCAGGTCGACGAACCGGTCCGTCTTGAAGCTCGCATGGCGGACCTCCAGCGCGTGCCGCAGCCCGCGTTCGGCGTCTGCCTCGGTGAGCGCCCGGCCGTCGAGACGATCGTCATGTCGCCGTGCCAGCCACGCGGCCTCAGCGGTCGAACGCGGCAGCTGGGCGAAGAACTCGGCGAGGCGAACGGGATCGAAGCCGAAGTTCGGTGGCAGCTGCCACAGCACCGGGCCCAGTTTGCCGCGCAGCCCGAGCACGCCGGACGCGAAGAAGTTCGCCAGCGGCGTCTGCACGTCGCGCAGCTTCTTCATGTGCGTGATGAATCGGGGCCCTTTCACCGCGAACACGAAGCCGTCAGGCGTGTGGTCGTGCCACGCTCGGAAGCTTTCGGGACGTTGCAGCGCGTAGAACGTCCCGTTGATCTCGAGGGTCGCCATGCGCTCGCCGACGTAGCTCAACTCGCTGCGGTGGGGGAGTCCCTTGGGGTAGAACACACCGCGCCAAGGCGGGTAGGTCCACCCGGAGATACCGACGCGCACCGTTGCTGCCACAGCCTCATGATGCCTGCCACGCGATCGGATGATCGAGAGCGCGCTGCCACCTGCCGTCGCGGACTTTGGTTCGCAATGTCACACCCTGATACCCTGTCTGTGCGACCAGCCTCCGCCGATGGCGGGGGTGTGCAAGCGGAAGCCTGCCGGCCTCCCACCCGCGCCACCAGCACGAACAGGTGCGCCGGGTCTGGTCCGTGATGCTCGACTCCGGTCGAGCAGATACCGCGTGAGCGGTACACGGATCTGTCTGCTGGTAGGCCCCGTGCGCACGAAGCGCAGCGGGGCCGTTGCTATTCCCGGCCACGTACCCGCAACGCCGAGCAGCACCGACCAAGGAGGTCCCATCAGCTCTGAACCTAGGATCAACGATCGGATCCGCGTTCCCGAGGTACGCCTCGTCGGCCCCGAGGGCGAGCAGGTCGGCATCGTGCCGATCGGCAAGGCTCTCGAACTCGCGGCCGAGTCCGACCTGGATCTTGTCGAGGTCGCCCCGATGGCGCGCCCGCCAGTCTGCAAGCTCATGGACTACGGCAAGTTCAAGTACGAGAGCGCACAGAAGGCGCGCGAGGCCCGACGGAACCAGGCCCTCACCGTCATCAAGGAAATGAAGCTGCGTCCCAAGATCGATTCGCACGACTACCTGACCAAGAAGGGTCACGTCGAGCGATTCCTGAAGCAGGGCGACAAGGTGAAGGTCACGATCATGTTCCGCGGACGCGAGCAGTCCAGGCCCGAGCTGGGCTTCCGGCTGCTGCAGCGCCTGGCTGACGACATCCAGGAGCTCGGCTTCGTCGAGTCGTCACCGAAGCAGGACGGTCGCAACATGGTCATGGTCGTCGCGCCCCATCGCAGTACGAAGATCACTCGAGCTCCCCGGGACGTCGAACCCGGGACCGACGGAGCAGCGTAAGCAGTTCCCGATACCGAACAGGACAACCAATGCCGAAGAACAAGACCCACAGCGGAATGAAGAAGCGGGTCAAGGTCACCGGAAGCGGCAAGCTGCTGACCGAACGCGCCGGAAAGCGTCACCTGCTCGAGCGCAAGTCATCGAGCCTGACCCGGCGACTCACCGGCACCACCGAGATCGCCGCACACGACGTTCCTCGTGTGAAGAAGCTTCTCGGCCGCTGATTGCGGCACCCTTCCGTCCTCCCGACCCGCCGTTCGTCCCCACCAGGGCGGCCTGAGCACCCAAGGAAACACCGTGGCACGCGTCAAGCGGGCGGTAAACGCCCATAAGAAGCGCCGGAGCACTCTCGAAGCGGCAAGCGGCTACCGCGGCCAGCGCTCGCGGCTGTACCGCAAGGCCAAGGAGCAGTTGCTCCACTCGGCGACCTACCAGTACCGCGACCGCAAGCAGCGCAAGGGCGACTTCCGGCAGCTCTGGATCACCCGGATCAACGCCGCTGCTCGCGCCAACAACATCACCTACAACCGACTCATCCAGGGCCTTCGCCTGGCCGGCGTCACCGTCGACCGCAAGGTGCTCGCCGACCTGGCGGTCAACGACGCGCCGGCCTTTGCCTCGCTCGTCGAGGTCGCCCGCGCGGCTGTCGTGGCCGAGGGCACCGGCGGCGCTGCCGCGCAGTCCCCGGCTGCCTGAGTCCCGCGTGCGCTGAGCCGATGCTCGGATCGCCGGGTCGGCTGAGCGACTCGAACGCCCGGCTTGCGGCGGCCCGCCGTCTCACCCGACGGCAGGCCCGCCTCGCGGCCGGGCTCTTCCTTGCCGAGGGGGCGCCGGCTGTCCGCGAGGCTCTGCGCCGTCCAGAGCTCGTCGTCGAGGTGTTCGCCACGGCAGATGCTCTGGCCCGCCACGGCGAGATGCTCGCCGGGGTGCCCGTCGACGAGATCAGCCCGCGTGCGGCGGCCGGCCTTTCCGAAACGGTCACTCCTCAGGGGCTCGTCGCCGTATGCCGATGTCTCGACATCGGTCTCACCGCCGTACTCGCCAAACGCCCGCGCCTCGTGGCGGCGCTGATCGAGACCAATGACCCAGGCAACGCGGGAGCGATCCTTCGTACCGCCGATGCGGCCGGTGCTGACGCTGTCGTCGTCACCGGGGGGGTCGACGTCTACAACGGCAAGGCCGTCCGCGCGACGGCGGGGAGCCTGTTCCACCTCGACGTCGTGATCGACGTCGATCCGCTGCAGCTGCTCCGCGACGCGCGCTCGAGCGGTCTGACGAGCCTTGCCACCACCGGGGTCGGGCAGCACGACCTCGACGCCGTCGCCGCCGCGGGCAGCCTTGCGGCACCGACGCTGTGGCTGTTCGGCAACGAGGCCCACGGCCTGCCGGCTGAGCTGATCGCCGCCGCTGACGGCAGCGTGCGGGTGCCGATCTACGGCCGAGCCGAGAGCCTCAACCTCGCCGCCGCGGCCGCAGTCTGCCTCTACGCCAGCGCCCGCGCGGCACGCGAGGGGTAATGCGGTCGAGGCCTGCGTGGCCGCCCTCATAAACTCGTCCTGAATCCCTTCGACGAAAGCTGTGCCCGCATGCCCACCCAGAGCTTCGACCCGGTCGAGCCGCACTCGTTGCAGCCCGACGTGCTCGCCGATGAGGTCGTGGCGGCGCTGGCCTCGTTCGCGGCGGCAACCACGCTCGACGAGCTCAAGACGGCTCGGCTCGCGCACGCGGGCGACCGTTCCCCGTTGGCCCTGGCCAATCGTGAGATCGGTGCGCTGCCGCCCGCGGCGAAGGCGGCCGCGGGTCAGCGCGTCGGCCAGGCGCGGACCGAGGTGAACGCCGCGCTGGCCGCCCGCCAGATCGAGCTCGAGACCGAGCGCGACGCGCGGGTGCTCATCGAAGAGTCAGTTGATGTGACCCTCCCGAACGATCGGCGCGCCGTCGGCTCACGGCATCCGCTGACCACGATCCAGGAGCGCATCGCCGACGTCTTCGTCGCGATGGGTTACGACGTCGCCGAGGGCCCTGAGGTCGAGGCCGAATGGTTCAACTTCGACGCACTCAACATCGGGGTCGACCATCCGGCCCGTTCGACGATGGACACGCTCTTCGTCGGCAGCGAAGACTCCGGAGTCGTTCTGCGCACCCAGACCTCACCGGTCCAGGCGCGGGTCATGCTCGAACGCAAGCCGCCCATCTATGTCATCTGTCCCGGCAAGACGTTTCGAGCCGATGAGCTCGACGCCACTCACACCCCGGTGTTCCACCAGGTCGAAGGGCTCGTCGTCGACGAGGGCATCACGATGGCGCACCTCAAGGGCACGCTCGACAACCTCGCTGAGACGATGTTCGGCTCGGGTGTCGGCACGCGCCTGCGCCCGGCGTACTTTCCCTTCACCGAACCGAGCGCCGAGGTCGACCTTGTCTGTTTCGTGTGCCGCGGCGAGTCCGTCGGCAACCCCGATCGACCCTGTCGCACGTGTGACAGCGAGGGCTGGATCGAGTGGGGCGGATGCGGCATGGTCAACCCGCGGGTGCTGATCGCGTGCGGGATCGATCCTGAGCGCTACTCCGGGTTCGCGTTCGGCATGGGCATCGAGCGCACGGTCATGTTCCGCAACAACGCCCAGGACATGCGCGACATGGTGGAAGGCGACGTGCGGTTCACCGCGGCCTTCGGGATGGAAGCCTGATGCGCGCCCCGGTGGCATGGCTGGCCGAGTTCGTCGAGCTTCCGGCCGATCTCACCCCGCGTGGACTCGGCGATGCTCTCATCCGGGTCGGGCTCGAGATCGAGCGCGTCGAGTCGGGCGCCGACGGCGTGAGCGGCCCCGTCGTCGTGGGTCGCGTCCTGTCCTTCGAGGACGAGCCGCAGAAGAACGGCAAGGTCATTCGCTGGTGCCAGGTCGACGTCGGTGCCGGTGAACCACGCGGCGTCGTGTGTGGCGCGAGCAACTTCGCCGTCGACGATCTGATCGTCGCCGCACTGCCGGGCGCGGTTCTGCCGGGCGGGTTCGCGATAGGCGCGCGCAAGACCTACGGACATATCTCGGACGGGATGATCTGCTCGGCCCGCGAACTCGGCATCGGTGACGACCACTCCGGGATCCTGGTGCTGCTGCCCGCCTCCGCGGCACCGGGAGCCGACGCGCTCGGCGTTCTCGGGCTGCGTGACGTCGTCCTCGACATGGCGGTCACGCCCGATCGCGGCTACTGCCTGTCCATGCGTGGCCTGGCCCGTGAAGCGTCCGCCGCGCTGGATGTCGCGTTCCACGATCTCGACGTGCCGACTCCGCAGGTCGACGGCCGGGCCTACGATGTCGCGGTCGAGGACACCGAAGGGTGTGATCTGTTCTCCGCGCGGGCGGTCAGCGGGCTCGACCCCACGGCACCGACGCCGGACTGGATGGCGCGCCGGCTCAGGCAGGCCTGCATGCGTCCCATCTCGTTGGCGGTCGACGTCGCCAACTACGTGATGCTCGAGACCGGCCAGCCACTGCACACCTTCGACCGTCGGAAGTTGTCCGGTCCCATCGGCGTGCGCCGGGCGAGGGCGGGCGAGAAGATCACGACTCTGGACGGCACGGTGCGCGTGCTCGATCCGGATGATCTCGTCGTCACCGACGACTCGGGCCCGATCGCCCTCGCCGGAGTCATGGGCGGTGCGTCGACCGAGATCGACGAGTCCAGCACCGACATCGTCATCGAGGCAGCGCACTGGCAGCCCGCCTCGATCGCGCGGGCGGTCCGGCGCCACAAGCTCCCGAGCGAGGCCTCGAAGCGCTTCGAGCGAGGTGTCGACCCGATGGTCGCGGCGGTGGCACTGCAGCGGTGCGTCGACTTGCTGGTCCAGCACGGCGGCGCGGCTGCCGTCGAGGGCTTCACAGTGGTCGGCACGCTCGAACCGGTGCCGGCAATCGAGTTGCGCGCGGGACTTCCGGCCGCCGTCGCCGGCCTGCCCATCGACCGCGACGCTGTCCACAGACGCCTCACCCAGGTCGGATGCATGGTCGATGGCGCGGACGTGCTGCGGGTCCGCCCGCCGAGCTGGCGTCCCGATCTCACCGACCCCGCGGACCTGGTCGAGGAGGTCGTTCGGCTCGAGGGCTACGACCGGATCCCGTCGGAGCTACCTGCGCCGCCTCCCGGTCGCGGGCTCACCGAGGCCCAACGGCTTCGCCGAGCGATCTCGCGTGCTCTTGCCGCGGCGGGCCACACCGAGGTGCTGAGCTACCCGTTCGTCTCGCCGGCTGTCCATGACGCGTTCGGGCTCGCGGCCGAGGATCCACGCCGCCGAGCGCTGCGCCTTGCCAACCCGTTGTCCGACACCGAGCCCGAGCTGCGCACGTCGCTGCTTCCGGGCCTGCTGACGACGCTGAACCGTAACGTCGGCAGGGGCAACCGGGGCCTTGCGCTGTTCGAGATGGGACTTGTCTACCTGCCTCGTGCGGACGCTCCGCAGGTCCCGCGCCCGCGTGTCGATCGCAGACCGTCCGATGACGAGCTCGCGGCCCTGGACGCCGCCCTGCCCGACCAGCCGCGGCACGCCGCCGTGGCGCTGTGCGGCGACATCGAACGGGCGGGCTGGTGGGGACCTGCCAGGGCAGTCGGCTGGGCCGATGCGCTGGATGCCGCGCGTGCGGTCGCCGAGGCTGCTCGGGTCGAACTGACGATCCGACCGGCGGTTCTGCCACCGTGGCACCCGGGCCGATGCGCGCAGTTGCTGGTCGGCGGCCAGGTGATCGGGCACGCCGGTGAGCTGCACCCACGGGTGATCGCCGCGCTCGGCCTGCCTGAGCGGACCGCGGCCATGGAGCTCGACCTCGATGCGCTCGCTCCACCGCCCCCGGTCACCGCGCCAGAGCTGTCGGCGTTTCCGCCGGTGCTGCTCGATGTCGCGCTCGTCGTCGCGTCCGGCGTCGCGTCGACCGAGGTACTGGCGGCGGTCCGTGACGGAGCCGGTGACCTGCTCGAGTCGGTGCGCCTGTTCGACGTCTTCGTCGATGACGTCCGGTTGGGCAGCGGCGTGAAGTCATTGGCGTTCGCACTGCGGTTCAGAGCCGCCGATCGGACGCTCACCGTCGACGAGGCGCTCGCGGCGCGCGATTCGGCGATCGCGCTGGCCGGCGACCGGACGGGTGCACAACTACGCGGCTGAGGTGGGTGTTCGAAACCCCACTGATGTATTAACTTGCGCTGTAGTGCATAATCGTGCAGATGGGCTACCGTGTCGCAATCGCCGGTGCCAGCGGCTACGCCGGTGGCGAACTGCTGCGTCTGGTCTCCGGTCATCCGGACCTCGAGGTCGTGGCCGTTACGGCCCACGGCAATGCCGGCGAGTCCGTAGGTGCGCTGCATCCGGGCCTGCGCTCGGTCGCCGGCCTCACCTTCGCAGAGACGGAGCCGGAGGCCTGCGCGGACGCCGATCTGGTGTTCCTCGCCTTGCCGCACGGCGCGTCGGGCAGCTTTGCCGCGCAGCTGCCCTCGGGCCAGCGCATCGTGGACCTCGGCGCCGACCATCGATTGGTCGACGCCGGCAGCTACACGCGGTACTTCGGCGCAGAACACCCCGGCGTGTGGACGTACGGACTTCCCGAACTACCCGGGCAGCGCACGGCGATCTCCGCATCGCTGCGGGTGGCCAACACCGGCTGCTACGCCGTCGCGACCATCCTCGCGTTGGCTCCGCTGATCGCGGCCGGGGTCGCCGAGCCGGCGGACGTCGTCGTCGTCGCGGCATCGGGCACGTCCGGTGCCGGGCGCTCGGCCAAGCTGAACCTTCTTGCGAGCGAGGTGATGGGCGACGTCAGCGCGTACCGCGTCGGCGCGCACCAGCACGTTCCCGAGATCCTTCAGGCCACCGGAGCGACGTCACTGTCGATGACGCCGCTGCTTGCGCCGATGCCGCGAGGCATCCTCGCCGCTGTGACGGCCCGGCCCACCAAGTCGGTCACCGTCGCGGATGTCCACGAGATCCTGACCCAGGCGTACGCGGGGGAGCCGTTCGTGTACGTCCTGCCCGATGGGCAGCAACCGCACACGGCCGCGGTGGCAGGCTCGAACTCCGCGCACCTGCAGGCCGCCGTCGACATCGACTCCGGACGGATCATCGTCACCAGCGTCATCGACAACCTCGGCAAGGGCGCGGCCGGTCAGGCGCTGCAGAACGCCAACCTGATGCTCGGGATCCCCGAAACCGCAGGCCTCGCGACCGACGGTGTCGCGCCATGAGCGTCACGTCAGCACAGGGGTTCCGGGCCTCTGGCGTCGCCGCGGGACTCAAGGCCAGCGGGCAGCCGGACGTCGCCCTCGTTGTCAACGACGGTCCGGCCGACGCCGCCGCCGCCGTCTTCACGAGCAACCGGGTCAAGGCGGCACCGGTGCTCTGGACCCAGCAGGTCATGGCCGACGGACGCTTGAAAGCCGTCGTCCTCAACTCCGGCGGCGCCAACGCCTGCACCGGGCCGGACGGCTTCGCCGACACGCACCGCACCGCCGAGCACGCCGCTGCCGCCCTGGGCGTCGGGGCCGGAGATGTCGCAGTCTGTTCCACCGGGCTGATCGGCGAACGGCTGCCCATGCCGCAACTGCTCGCCGGCGTCTCGGCCGCGGTGGTGGCGCTCGCCGGCGCGGGGGGCGATGCGGCGGCCGAGGCCATCCGCACCACTGACACGGTCGCCAAGCAGTCCACCCGTTCGCACGCCGACGGCTGGACGGTCGGTGGCATGGCCAAAGGAGCGGGCATGCTCGCGCCCGGCCTGGCGACGATGCTGTGCGTCATCACCACGGATGCGCTCCTCGGCGCGGACACTTTGGACGCGGCCCTGCGAGCCGCGACAGCGCGCACGTTCGACCGCGTCGACGGCGACGGCTGCATGTCCACAAACGACACCGTGATCCTCATGGCGAGTGGATCTTCGGGTGTGTCGCCGATGCCGGGAGACTTCGCGGCACTGGTGAACGAGGTCTGCCTCGACCTCGCCATGCAGTTGATCGCCGATGCCGAGGGCGCCACGAAGCAGGTGGCGATCGATGTCGTCGGCGCGGCGACCGAGGTGGACGCCGTCGAGGTCGCCCGATCGATCGCGCGCAACAACCTGCTCAAGTGCGCGCTCTTCGGCGAGGACCCCAACTGGGGCCGGGTGCTCGCCGCAGTCGGGACGACCGCCGCGGCGTTCGAGCCCGACCGAATCGACGTCGCAATGAACGGGATCGGGGTGTGTCGTGGCGGTGCCGCCGGCGAACCGCGTGACAAGGTCGACCTCACCGGGCGGGACGTGTCGATCGTCGTCGACCTGCACGCCGGTGCAGCGTCCGCGACGATCTGGACCAACGACCTGTCACACGCATACGTCGAAGAGAACTCGACGTACTCGTCATGAGCTGCCCATCGAGCGCCGGGGCGTGCGCGCCGTGACCCGCGAACAGGCGCTTGCCAAGACGGCGGTGCTGATCGACGCGTTGCCGTGGTTGGAGCGCTTCCACGGAAAGGTCGTCGTCATCAAGTACGGCGGCAATGCGATGACCTCGCCGCAGCTGCAGCGGGCGTTCGCCGAGGACGTCGTGTTCCTCCGTTACGCCGGGCTCAAGCCGGTCGTCGTACACGGCGGCGGGCCCCAGATCACCGCGCAGCTCGATCGGCTCGGCATCGTCAGCGAGTTCCGAGGCGGGCTGCGTGTCACTTCGGCCGAGGTGATGGCAGTGGTTCGCATGGTGCTCGTCGGCCAGGTCAACGGCGAGGTCGTCAACCTCATCAACGATCACGGACCGTTCGCCGTAGGGCTGTGCGGCGAGGACGGCGGGCTGCTGACCGCCGAGCGAAGGGGAGTTGTCGTCGACGGGGTACATGTCGACCTGGGCCAGGTCGGCGACGTCGCAGCCGTCGATCCGGCCACCGTGCTCGCGCTGATCGGCGCGGGGCGCATCCCCGTGATCGCGACGGTGGCGCGAGGCACCGACGGCCTGTCCTACAACGTGAACGCCGACACCGCGGCCGCCGCCATCGCCGTCGGGCTCGGGGCCGAGAAGCTCATCGTCCTGACCGACGTCGAGGGGCTCTACTCCGACTGGCCCCACACCAACGACGTCATCAGCCGCATCCGTGCGGACGAGCTGGCCGAACTGCTGCCGACGCTGTCGAGCGGAATGGTGCCGAAGATGCAGGCGTGTCTGCATGCCGTCGATGGCGGCGTTCCCCGGGCACATGTCCTGGACGGTCGCGTGCCGCACGCGTTGCTGCTCGAGATCTTCACCAGCGAGGGTGTCGGCACGATGGTCGTCCCGTCAAAGGAGCAACAGTGACTCTCTTCGAGCGTTGGGACGCGGTGATGATGCCCAACTACGGCACACCGCCGATCGCTCTCGACCACGGTGCCGGTGTGCGCGTGTGGGATGTCGACGGTCGCGAATACCTCGACTTCGTCAGCGGGATCGCTGTCTCGTCGTTGGGGCATGCCCACCCCGCGATCGTGGACGCCGTCAGCTCCCAGATCAGACGCCTGGCGCACACGTCGAATCTCGCCATTCACGAGCCGGGCGTGCGCCTGGCCGAGCGACTGGTCGAGCTGCTGGGCGTGCCCGCACGGGTGTTCTTCGCCAACAGCGGGGCGGAGGCCAACGAGTGCGCGGTCAAGCTGGCGCGCAAGCACGGACGCGGGCTTGACCCGTCAGGTGGCCGGCAAGAGATCGTGGCTGCCCACAACGGGTTCCACGGGCGCACGCTCGGCGCCCTGGCCATCACCGGCAACCCCGCCAAGCGCGAGCCGTTCGAGCCGCTGCCCGGCCCGGTCACCTTCGTAGACTTCGGTGATGTCGCTGCGCTGAGGCGCGCGGTCGGGCCGCACACCGCCGCGGTCTTCGTCGAACCCACCCTAGGAGAGGGCGGCGTCGTCCCGGCCCCGCCCGGGTACCTTGCGGCAGCGAGGCAGGTCTGCGACGCCGCCGGTGCCCTGCTCGTCGTCGACGAGGTCCAGAGCGGCATCGGCCGCACCGGCCACTGGTTCGCTAGCACGGCCGAAGGCGTGCGGCCGGATGTGATCACCCTGGCCAAGGGTCTAGGCGGCGGCCTGCCGATCGGTGCGTGCATCGGCATCGGCGGCGCGGGCACGCTGTTCGCCGCGGGAGATCATGGCAGCACATTCGGCGGAAACCCGGTGTCGTGCGCCGCCGCGATGGCCGTGCTGACCACGATCGCCGACGAGCACCTGCTCGACAACGTCAAGCGGGTCGGCGAACATCTTGCGGACCGACTGTCCGCCCTCGACAGTGACCTCGTCGCCGGAACACGCGGCAGCGGACTGTGGCGTGCGGTCGTACTCACCGCAGGCCGGGCCGCCGACGTCGAGGGCGCGGCCCGGCGCCGTGGCTTGCTGGTCAACGCCGTCAAGACCGACGTGATCCGTCTGGCGCCACCACTGATCGTCAGCGAATCCGACGTCGACGACGCCGTGTCCCGTCTTGCCGACGCGATTGCCGAGGTCAGCGGATGACCCGCCACTTCACCCGCGACGACGACCTGACTCCGTCGGAGTTGATCGAGGTACTCGATCTGGCCGACGCCATGAAGGCCGACCGGCACCGGCACCGGCCGCTGACCGGTCCGCAGACCGTCGCCGTGATCTTCGACAAGCCGTCCACCCGCACCCGGGTGTCGTTCAGCGTCGGCATCGCCGAACTCGGCGGGTATCCGCTGGTCATCGACTCATCGAGCAGCCAGCTCGGCCGTGGTGAGCCGATCGAGGACACCACCATGGTCCTCGATCGACAGGTCGTGGCGATCGTGTGGCGGACCTTCGCCCAGGAACGGCTCGAGACGATGTCCTCGATCAGCCGCGTCCCGGTGATCAACGCGCTGACCGACCAGTTCCACCCCTGCCAGGTCCTAGCCGACCTCCAAACGATCCGCCAGCACAAGGGAGCCCTTTCCGGCCTCACGCTCAGCTACGTCGGTGACGCGGCGAACAACATGGCGCACTCGTACCTACTCGGCGGAGCATCGGCCGGGATGCACGTCCGGATCGCGGGGCCTGCCGGCTACCAGCCCGACCCGGCTGTGGTCGTGGACGCCGATCGGCTCGCCGCAACCACGGGCGGCTCGGTTCTCGTGACAACAGATCCCGACGCCGCCTTCGACGGTGCCGACGTGATCGCCACTGACACGTGGGTCTCGATGGGTCAAGAGGACGACAAGCTCGATCGCGACGCCCCGTTCGTGCCGTACTCGGTCGACGCGGCGGCGATGGCTCGCGCCGACGACCGCGCGATCGTCCTGCACTGTCTGCCGGCCTATCGCGGCAAGGAGATCGCCGCTGAGGTCATCGACGGTCCCCAGAGCGTCGTGTGGGACGAAGCCGAGAACCGGCTTCATGCTCAGAAAGCACTGCTGACGTGGCTGCTGGAGCACACCTGATGGCCGTGGCGAAGCGACGCCTCGAAGCGCCCGAGGTCAACGGCAAGGCGGCTCGGCACGCCCGTGTCGTCGCTATCCTGGCCTCGCAGCCGGTGCGATCACAGGCCGAACTCGCCGCCGCGCTGCTCGACGCCGGGTTCGACGTCACGCAGGCCACGCTTTCGCGCGACCTCGACGAGCTCGGGGCGGTCAAGCTTCGCACGCCCGACGGTGGCCTGCCGATCTACGTGGTGCCCGAGGACGGCTCGCCGCTCACGGCACGATCTGCCGGCGCCGCGCCGCCCCAGCGGTTGGCGCGCCTGATCGGTGAGCTCCTCATCTCTGCTGAGGCCAGCGCCAACCTGGTCGTGCTACGCACGCCTCCGGGCGCCGCGCACTACCTGGCGTCAGCCGTCGATCGTGCGGGTCTGCCCATGCTCATCGGCACCATTGCCGGAGATGACACGATCCTCGTCATCGCGCGCGATCCCGACGGCGGCCGCGCGGTCGCAGACCACCTCGTCAACCTCCCGCACACCATCTGATCGGAGACACTCCTATGACCAGGCGCATCGTCCTCGCGTACTCGGGCGGCCTCGACACGTCGGTAGCCATCGGCTGGATCGCCGACGAGACCGGTGCCGAGGTGGTCGCGGTCGCGGCCGACGTCGGCCAGGGCGGCGAGGACATGGAACTCATCCGCCAGCGCGCCCTCGAGTGCGGTGCCGTCGAGTCGATCGTGGTCGATCTCAAGCAGGAGTTCGCCGAGCAGTACTGCCTGCCCGCGTTGCGCACGAACGCCTTGTACCTCGAGCGCTACCCGCTCGTGTCGGCGCTGTCGCGGCCGGTCATCGTCAAGGCACTCGTCGACGCGGCGAAGACGTACGGCGCCGACACGGTCTCGCACGGCTGCACGGGCAAGGGCAACGACCAGGTGCGCTTCGAAGTGGGCATCGGTGCGCTCGCGCCGGACCTGAACGTGATCGCCCCGGTCCGCGACTCCGGAATGACCCGTGACAAGGCCATCGCGTTCGCCGAAGAGAAGGGCCTGCCGATCGATCAATCGAAGCGATCCCCGTACTCGGTCGATCAGAACCTGTGGGGTCGCGCGGTCGAGACCGGCTTTCTCGAGGACCCGTGGAACGCCCCGATCGAGGACCTCTACTCGTACACGTCACCGCCGAGCACGGGCAGCGACGAGGTCGTCATCTCGTTCGTCGACGGTGTGCCGAGCGCCATTGACGGCACGCCGGTGTCCGTGCTCGACGCGATCCTGCAGCTGAACCAGCGCGCCGGCGCTCAAGGGGTGGGCCGTCTCGACATGGTCGAGGACCGACTCGTCGGGATCAAGAGCCGTGAAGTCTACGAAGCTCCCGGTGCGATCGCACTCATCGTCGCCCACCGCGAACTCGAGGACCTCACGGTCGAGCGCGATCTTCGCCGGTTCAAGTATCAGGTCGAGCAACGCTGGACGGAGCTCGTCTACGACGGGCTGTGGTTCAGCCCGCTCAAGCGGGCGCTGGACGAGTTCGTCGACTCCTCGCAACAGCACGTCACCGGCGACGTCCGGCTGCGGCTCTCGGGCGGGCAGGCCGTCGCGACGGGTCGTCGTGGGGACGGTTCGCTCTACGACTTCCATCTCGCCACCTACGACACCGGCGACACGTTCGACCAGTCGTTGGCGAAGGGGTTCGTGCAGCTGTGGGGCCTCCCGAGCCGGATCGCCGCCGAGCGTGACCAGCGGGCACGAACATGACTGAAACCCGACTGTGGGGCGGCCGCTTTTCCGGCGGCCCGTCCGACGCGCTCGTCAAGCTCTCGCTTTCGGTGCACTTCGACTGGCGGCTCGCGCAGTACGACCTGCTGGCGTCGAAAGCGCACGCCCGGGTGCTCCACCGCGCGGGCCTGCTGACAGACGATGAGGCCACGCGAATGCTGCTCGCGCTGGACGAGATCGCGGCTGCCGTGCGCAGCGGCGAGTTCCGGCCCACCGTCGACGACGAGGACGTCCACACCGCACTCGAGCGGGGTCTGCTCGAGCGGCTGGGCACGCTCGGGGGCAAACTGCGCGCCGGTCGCAGCCGCAACGATCAGGTCGCGACCGATCTGCGGCTGTATCTGCGTGATCACGTGCGCCGCATCGTGCTGGCGATCGCCGATCTCGAAACTGCTCTGATCTCGGTGGCCGAAGAGCACCGCGACGTCGCGATGCCAGGGATGACGCACCTACAGCACGCGCAGCCGGTGCTCTTCGCGCATCACCTGCTCGCGCACGTCCAGGCGTTCGCACGCGATGTCGATCGACTGCGCGACTGGGACAAGCGCGCGGCCGTGTCGCCACTGGGCGCAGGTGCCCTGGCAGGCTCGTCGCTGCCGCTGGACCCCGACGCCGTCGCCCGGGAGCTCGGGTTCGACCAGCCCGCCGCCAACTCGATCGACGCGGTCTCCGACCGCGACTTCGCCGCCGAGTTCCTCTTCGTTGCCGCCCTGTTGGGCGTGCACCTGTCGCGGATCGGCGAGGAGGTCATCCTCTGGGCCACGCCGGAGTTCGGATGGGTTCGCCTCGACGATTCCTGGTCGACCGGATCGTCGATCATGCCGCAGAAGAAGAATCCCGATATCGCCGAGCTCGCTCGGGGCAAGTCGGGTCGTTTCATCGGCAACCTCACCGGGCTGCTCGCCACGCTCAAAGGTCTGCCGCTGGCCTACGACCGCGACCTCCAGGAGGACAAGGAACCGGTCTTCGACACGGTCGATCAGCTGCTCATGCTCCTGCCTGCGGTCACCGGGCTGATGGCGACCCTCGGCATCAACGCCGAACGGCTCACCGCGGCCGCCCCTGCCGGCTTCGCGCTGGCCACCGACGTGGCCGAGTGGTTGGTGCGCCGGGGCGTGCCGTTCCGCGAGGCACACGAGATCAGCGGCTCGTTCGTCTCGTACTGCGAACAGCGCGGCGTCGAGCTGGCGGACCTCTCCGACGAGCAACTCGCCGAGGTCGACGTCAGGTTGACGCCAGAAGTGCGCGGCGTCCTGTCGGTCGCAGGTGCGGTCCGTGCGCGGTCGTCCGTCGGTGGGACCGCTCCTCAGCGCGTCGCCGAGCAGTCAGCTCGCCTCGCCGAGACGGTCCATGGTCAGGTTGCCTGGGCCAACACCCAGCCGGGTCGCTAGGCCGTCCGTGCCGGTCGAGCGCGGGCGGCTGGCTGTGCCGGCTCAAGTGCTGGCGCCGCGACTGCTCGGTGGCGTCCTGGTCTCGATGGTGGACGGTGTCGAGGTCGCCGTGCGGCTCACGGAGGTCGAGGCGTACGAGGGCACAGAGGATCCCGCATCGCACGCGTTCCGGGGTCTGACGGCGCGAACGGCGGTGATGTTCGGGCCGGCCGGCCACCTGTACTGCTACTTCACGTACGGGATGCACTGGTGTGCGAACGTCGTGGCCGGCAGCGACGGTCAGGCGGCCGCGGTCCTGTTGCGCGGCGGTGAGGTCGTTCGCGGGGCAGACGTCGCCCGAGGACGCCGTCCGGCGGCCCGGGTCGGCCACGATCTCGCGCGCGGCCCGGCCCGGCTGGCCACCTGCCTGGGATTGGGTCGTGGGCACAACGGCCTGGACATTTGCGATCAGCAGGCGGCAGTAGTTCTGGAGTCGATGCCCGGGCGGCGGAGCAGCCGGGTGCGTGCCGGGCCGCGGGTCGGGATCTCTGTTGCGCAGGAGCGTCCCTGGCGGTTCTGGCTCGACGGTGAGCGGTCGGTGTCCGCTTTCCGTCCGGGTGGGCGAAGGCAGCGGGCCGGCGCCCGGCAGACTGACACCCGTGAGTGAGCCGACGTACCGATCGCTTTCGCCCGAGCTCCGTGCGGCACATGATGTGCTCGCCTACGGCGCTGCCGAGATCCTGCCGACAGACGGGCTCGCGGAACGGCTGTCAGCCGCGTCGCGCGAGCGCCGGCCGTTGCGGGTCAAGCTGGGCATCGACCCGTCCGGCAGCGAGCTGACCCTCGGGCACGCGGTCGTCCTGCGCAAGCTTCGTCAGTTCCAGGACCTCGGTCACCTCGCAGTGCTGGTCGTCGGGGGGTTCACCGGTCAGGTCGGCGACCCGTCAGGTCGCACGGCGACGCGCAGTGCACAGCGCGCGGCGGACGTCGTGGCGAATGCGCGCGGGTACTTCGATCAGTTGATGCAGATTCTCGACCGCGAGCGCACCGAAGTCGTCAACAACGCCGACTGGCTCGGCACGATGCAGCTCGCTGACGTGCTCGACTACACGCGCCAGGTCACAGTCGCCCAGCTGCTCGAGCGAGACGACTTCGCGCGCCGGTTTGCGGGCAAGGCGCCGATCACGCTGTCGGAGTTCTTCTATCCGCTCCTGCAGGGCATCGACTCGGTCGAAGTACGCGCCGACATCGAGCTCGGCGGTACCGATCAGACCTTCAACAACCTGGTGGGCCGTGACCTGCAGCGGTCACGGGGCCAGGCGCCGCAGACGGTGTTGACGGTCCCGCTGCTCGTCGGCACGGACGGCGTCGAGAAGATGGGCAAGTCGCTCGGCAACTACATCGCGATCACCGAGCCTGCCGCCGAGCAGTTCGGCAAGCTGATGAGCATCCCCGACGCCGTGGTCGGTCAATATGCCCGCCTCACCACGGCAATGCACCCTGACGAGGTCGGCGGGCTCGAGCGCGAGGTAGCGGCGCGAGGAACCCGCGCCAACGCAGCCAAGCGACGGATGGCTCGGGCCGTCGTCGAGCTCTACCACGGCGCGGCCGCAGCGGAGGCCGCGGAAGCACGCTTCGACGCCATCTACAAACATCGCGAAGTGCCCGACGACGTCCCGGAGTACCCCTTGGCGCCCGGCGACCCGGTCCACCTTCCCGCGGCGATGGTGGCCGCGGGGCTCTCGGTCAGCAGCAGCGCCGCGCGTCGCGAGATCGACGCCGGCGCGGTCCGGATCGATGCGACGGTCGTCGCGCCGAAGCGGTACGACATCGCCCGGAACGAGGTCGTGGGGCGAGTGGTGACGTCTGGCAAGCGCCGCGCGGCCCGCCTCGTGGAAGCGATCTGACCGGGCCTCGGTGGCTCAGGTCACACAGTGCGCACCCGGTGGCCGAGCTCTGATCGGCGCCTGCCGGGTGCGCTCTACTCCCGCAAAACCGGGTCTTCGGGCGATTCGGGCGCGGATTTGACTCACGCTAAACGGGTTGACTAGTGTTCACCTTGTTCGACGCAAGGAGCCATCGCGAGCAGCCGGGTCACCGGGTGCGAGCGCAGATGGGTCTGGTCGAGCGAGCCCCCAAGCGCGACGCGCCACGGCAAGCCGTGTGCGGCGACCAAGTGGGATGCCGGGCGGTGCTGGGTCAGGTTTGACCGGGCGGATCCGACCGGGTAAAGTTACTCAGGTTGCCCCTGATCGGCCCGAAAGGGCCGGGATGGTGTGCGTCCGCTCCTTGAGAACTCAACAGCGTGCCGAAAGTTAGTGCCATTTATTAACTCTCGTCGACGTATTCGACCGTGCCTTTCGAGGTCTGGCCGGGTGCGTCTAGAGATTCCTTTGGTACATCGAGCAAATACGCATTTCGTTTTCGGACGAAGTGGAAGACCAGCTCGTATGAACCAGTGATTGAAACCGTCGCCAAGACGGTGACTTTCTGTGTCGACAATCCAGCTTCGGCTGGGAGTCTATATACCTTCACGGAGAGTTTGATCCTGGCTCAGGACGAACGCTGGCGGCGTGCTTAACACATGCAAGTCGAGCGAGGCCCTTCCTTCGGGAAGGTGCCCTAGCGGCGAACGGGTGAGTAACACGTGGGCAACCTGCCCCTAGCACTGGGATAACTCCGGGAAACCGGGGCTAATACCGGATATGACCTCTGAGGGCATCCT
>Ga0209014_10000186_pt1 | contig 34283 bp, 26 predicted proteins | sample BarGraNGADG00212_FD_184491 | JGI IMG/M metagenome (GOLD analysis project Ga0209014, IMG submission 184491) | Arctic peat soil microbial communities from Barrow, Alaska - Barrow Graham LP Ref core NGADG0002-212 (SPAdes) (version 2) | ecosystem: Environmental > Terrestrial > Soil > Wetlands >...
GCGATCCCCCGCGCATATCCGCCCAGCCGCTGCGGGGCAACGTCCACCAGGGCCGTGGCCACGATCCGTCCCGGCCAGTCACCCAGGCGGGCCGCGAGGTCCGCGACGCCCGCGTCGGCGACGTTGGCGACGAGCACGGGCACGCGTCCGCCGGGCCTCCCTTCGCCCATGCGGCGGATCCAGGCCTCGAATGTCGCGAGGACCGCCGCCCGGTCCGCGAACACGTCCGGGTGGTCCCACTCGGCGGAGGTCAGCACGGCGACCTCGGGCTGGTACGGGTCGAAGTTGCCGGCGTACTCGTCCGCCTCCACGACGAACGGCGCTCCCCCACCCTTCCGCGCCGTGGCCGGGACGCCGATCCCGGTGAGGGCGGCCGGCAGCAGGGCGCCGACGAATGCGCCGGGATCCGCCCCTCCTCCTGCCAGCACGTGGACGAGCCAGCCCGCCGAGGTGCTCTTCCCGTGCGTCCCGGCCACCGCCACCAGCCTCCGGCCCGCCGCCGCATCCGCGACGAGCTGCTGCCACGACTCCAGGGGCACCCCGAGCTCGCGGGCGGCGAGCAGCTCGGGATTGTCGGGATCGATGGCGGTGAGCGCCTTGGTGACGGCCAGCCGGGCCCGATGCGGCAGCCCGCGGACGTGGGCGGCATCGTGGGCCGGGGCAACTCGTATGCCGGCCAGGTCGAGCGCCGGCGTGTACTGGCTGGGACCGCCCGGATCGCAGCCGTCCACAACCGCTCCGGCCCATGCCGCGAGCAGCGCCGCGGCGGATGCCCCGGCCCCGGCCGCCCCGACCACGTGGATGCGCTCCCCGGCCGCGATCGGACGGGCCGATCGTGCCGCCGCCAGCCCGGCCCCGATCTCCGCGGCACCACGAACCGTCACGTGGGAGGCTCCGCGACGGACACCCGCTCCAGGAGCATCCCGAGGGCCGCCTCAGCGCTGCTCCGCTTGTTGGCCGTGCGGTCACCCGACCACTGGAACCGGCGTACCTCTGGCGTGCCCAGGCCGGTGACCGCCACGTAGACCAGGCCGACGGGCTTTGCCTCACTGCCGCCGTCGGGCCCCGCGACGCCCGTGACCGCAACCCCGAGGTCGGTCCGGAGCGCCTGCCGGACGCCGTCTGCCATCGCGAGCGCGACCTGCGCGGACACCGCCCCATGCGCCACCAGCACCTCCGCGGGGACGCCCAGGGCCGTGCGCTTCACGTCGTCCGCGTAGGCCACGATCCCGCCACGCAGATACGCCGAGGAACCCGGCACCTCGGTGATCAGGTGGGCGACCAGACCGCCAGTGCAGGATTCCGCGGTGGCCACGGTCAGGCCGCGAGCCACGCAACGGGCCCCGAGGCGCGCGGCGAGGGCGACGAGCGGATCCGCCACGTCAGGTGCGGTTGGTCTTGACCGGATCGGCGGGTGGGGCGAACAGCCAGGTCTCGGGATTGCCCTTGGCCGACATCCGACCCAGGTCCTTGCCGTTCAGGGTGAAGTAGGTCACGTTGGACTTTCCCGTCCGCACCTCGACCGAGTTCTTGGCCGTGAACGTGAGGACCTTGCCGGGGCCGAAGGTGGCGCCCGCGGTCCCGGTCACGTCGGAGACCTTGCCGTCCACCCAGACCTTGAGCCAGGCCTTGGACCCCTTGATCGTCACGACCAGGTTGACTCCCCGGTACTGGACCGAGACGTTCCGGGTGAGCGTGACGGCCTTGCCCCCGGTCGATGTGGCGGTGACCTCGATCCGCCAGCTCCCGGCGGAGAGGTCCAGCGGCGTGTCGAAGGTACCGTCCGCCGCCACATCGACGGTGACCGGGCCAACCGTGGGCGCGGCGGACGCAGACGGCGAGGCGGCGGCGCTGGGCACGGGAGCACCGGCCGGCGCCACCAGGTTCGCGGCAACGGCGACCGTCTTGGCATTGGTCGTCACGCCCTTGACCGGGATGGCCCCATTCTGGAACTGGGATCCCTCCGCCGGCGAGGTGAGGTTGAGCGTCGGGGCCTCGACGACGAGGAACGGCACCGTGATGAAGATCCGCGGGCTGGTCTCGGCTGTCTTCCCGGTGTCGGGGTCGACGGCGGTGATGTCGAACTGGTTGCGGCCGCGCCGCAGGTCGACGTCCGTGCTCCACCTGCCGGCCGAATCGGCCGAGACCCGGTACGGCTGGTCCCGGCCGGCCGCCGTGATCGTGATCGTCGCGCCGGGGATCGAGGTCCCTCGCAGCGTATACGTCGTCGTCTCCTCGGGCACGTCGATGACGAGTTGCGACGGGTTCGTGACCTCGAGCGTGGGCGGCTTGGCGAACCGGACGAGCTGGATGCCCATGTAGATGGCGAACACGCCGATGAGAACCGTGAGCAGGGCGGCCACCACGACGACCGGCGAGAAGGTCAGGCCCTGGCGCGGCGCGGCAAGCGGCTTGGGGACGGCCAGCACCGGCTCCGCCGGGATCGCGGCGTCACCGCGCTCGTGCTTCCACTGCAGCAGCACCTCCTCGGGGTCGAGGCCGAGATACAGGGCGTAGTTGCGGAGGAAGCCCTTCGTGTACACGGCCCCGGGGAGCTCCCGGTAGTCGCCGTGCTCGAGCGCCTCGAGGTAGCGGGCCCGGATCTTGGTGTCGCGCTCGGCGCGGTAGATGTCGACGCCCTTGCGCTCGCGCGCGGCCACCAACCGCTCGGGCAGGGACGGGCCGGCCTCGGTCGCGTACGCGCGATCACCGTCGCGCGCTTCCGCGCGACTGCGCCGCACCTCGTCTCGCGTCGTCATGCCTCGTCCTCGTCTTCAGCGGCGGCCGGACCGTCGTCGCGACGGAGGACCGCCCTGGCGTTCGAGCCGTCGAACGCCCCCACGTATCCGCGCGCCTCGAGCTGGTCGATGATCCGGGCGGCACGTGCATAGCCGATCCGCAACCGCCGCTGGAGCAGCGATGCTGAAGCCCGATCGTACTCCCGGATGACCGATACGGCATCCATCAGCAGCCGGTCCGCGTCGTCGTCCACCACGTCCTCGACCGATCCCGTCGTCTCCTCGTCGTTGGCGATGATCGAGAGGTCGTAGCGCGGGTCGTCGATCTGGTCGCGCCAGAACTGGGTCACCCGCCCGATCTCGGGGTCCGAAACGAACACCCCCTGGAGGCGCATGGGGCGCGGCAGGTCGCTGGGCTGGTAGAGCATGTCGCCGCGGCCGATCAGGTCCTCGGCACCCGGTGAATCGAGGATCGTGCGGCTGTCGATCTGGCTGGCCATCGCGAACGCGATCCGCGACGGGAAGTTCGCCTTGATGAGCCCGGTGACCACGTTGACCGAGGGGCGCTGGGTGGCGAGGACCATGTGGATGCCCGTCGCGCGGGCCTTCTGGGCGAGGCGGACGATCGGGTCCTCGACGTTCTTGCCCTCGCGCATCATCAGGTCCGCGAGCTCGTCGATGATGATGACGATGTACGGCAGGCGGTCCGCCGGGTCCACCCGGGTCTCGTTGAACGCCTTGAGGTTGCGGGCGGTGGCGCCGGCGAACTTGCGGTACCGGTGCTCCATCTGGGCGACGGCCCACTTGAGCGCCGCCTTGGCCCGTTCGGGCTCCGTGATGACCGGGACAAGCAGGTGCGGCAGGCCGTTGTAGCCCGCGAGCTCCACCCGCTTGAGGTCCATCAGGATCAGCCGGGTGTCGTCCGGGGTGGCATTGCACAGCAGACTGGTGATGAGCGCGTTGACCATCACGCTCTTGCCCGAGCCCGTGGCGCCCGCGATCAGCAGGTGGGGCATCTTGGCAAGGTCGACGGCCTGGGCGCGGCCGGCGACGTCCCGGCCCAGGGCGAACGTGAGGCGCGTGCCGGACGCGGCGAAGTCGAGCTCCTCGAGGATCTTGCGGAGCGCAACGATGTTGAACTCCTTGTTGGGGATCTCGATGCCCACGGCGCTCTTGCCCGGGATCGGTGCCTCGATCCGGATGCTCCGCGCGGCGAGGGCCATCGAGAGGTCGTCCTGGAGTGCCTCGATCCGGCTGAGCTTGATGTGCGGCGCGGGCTGGACCTCGTACTGGGTGACCACCGGGCCGGCGTTGCGGCCGATGATCCGGGCCTCGATGTCGAAGCTGGCGAGCTTCCGGACGATGATCTCCTCGTTCCGGGCGTGGACGAGGTCCGCGTTCCCGGTCGCGGCCGGCGTGGGCACCTCGCCCGGGTCGAGCAGGTCGTGAGGCGGGAGCACCCAGGCGATGGCCTCGCGGGCGCGCGGCGAGTCGGCGGCGTCGGCCAGGTCACCGGGGTCCCGAGTCGTGGAACTGGTGGCAACGGCGAGGGCGGGCACCGCAGCGCCGTTGCCGGTGGCGATGCCGTTCCGCTGCGGCGCGAACGTCGCCGACGTCGGCGTCTGGGACGGCACGGCGCTCGGGATGCCCGGGCCGGGGGCATCCGTGCCCCAGGCACCGACCTGCCCCGGCGCGTCGACAGTGGAGATCTTCGGGGAACGACCGCGACGGCCAGCCTCGGCGGTTGCGACCCCGGCCGTGGCGGTGGCGGCTCCACCCGCTCGACCGTCTGCCGTGCGCCCGGTTCCCGGCCCGGCGGCCTCGCCAGGCCTCGTCGTGCGGTCCTGAAGCGTGGACCCGGCCGCGCGGGCTCCGTGGAGCAGCGGCGCAAGGAGCGATCGCAGCGGCATGTCGAACGCGACGAGGATCCCGGTGACGAGCAGGCCGAACAGGATGATGAACGCGCCGGGCGTGGTCAGCAGGGGCGCCAGCAGCCCCTCGAGGAACCGGCCGATGCGGCCGCCGGTGAACTCACCACGGAAGTTGATGAGCTGGATCAACCCCAGGAACGCCGCGTACGCGACCGTGATCCCGAGCAGGGTCCGGCCCCACGGCGCCCCCGGCTCACGGCCCGGCCCCCACTCCACGTACCAGCCGGCCAGGAGGAGGACCAGCGGGAACAGGACCCTGGCCGCCCCGAAGAACGGCACGGTCAGGTTTCGCCACCAGTCCGTGAGCGACCCACCGGGGAGCGCCAGCGCGATCAGCGACACGGCGCCGAGCATCAGCAGCACGATCCCGACCAGGGACCGGAGGACGGCCGGCGACAGCCCCAGCGACAGCCGCGGGCGCGGCAGCGCGCCACCCCGCTTCGGCGCGGCGCGCGACGGCCGGCGTGAGCCAGTCGAGGCGCGGGTAGCGGGAGTGGAGCGCGGCGTGGACCGTCGCCGAGGAGCCATCCGCTAGACCTCGACCACGACCGGGAACACCATCGGGCGGCGCTTGGTCTGCTCGTACAGGAAGCGGGAGAGGCTGTCCTTGATCTGGGACTTGAGCAGGGCCACCTCGGAGATCCGGTCGCCGGGGGCGTCCACCGCCGCGCGGATCCTGCGAATCGCCTCCTCGATGATCGGGTCCTCCTCGTTCCCGTGGACGAAGCCGCGGGTGATGATCTCGGGCCGGCCGACGACACGCCCGGTCTGCTTGTCCACCTGGACCACGATCATGAACATGCCGTCGTTGGCGAGGGCGCGCCGGTCGCGCAGGACGACGTCCCCCACCTCGCCCACGGACAGGCCGTCCACGTAGACGTAGCCCGCCGTCACGGGCTGGCCGCGCCGGGCGCTGCCGTCCGCGAAGATCTCGATCGGCGTGCCGTTCTCGATGATGAACACGTTCTCGGGCAGGACGCCGGTCTCGATCGCCAGGCGACCGTGCTGGACCAGCATCCGGAACTCGCCGTGCATCGGGATGAAATGCGTGGGCTTGGTGAGCCCGAGCATCAGCTTGAGCTCCTCCTGGCTCGCGTGGCCGGAGACATGGGCGCGCTTGATCGCGTGGTAGTAGACGTTCGCGCCGGCCTTGAACAGGTTGTCGATCGTCCGCGCCACGTACTCCTCGTTGCCGGGGATCGGGCTGGCGGAGACGATCACGGTGTCGCCGGGCTGGATCTCCACGAAGCGGTGGTCGCGGTTGGCCATGCGCGCGAGGCCCGCCATGGGCTCGCCCTGGGCGCCGGTCGTGGCGATCACCAGCTTGCCCGGGGCCACGTCCTTGATCTTGTCCTTGCCCACGATCATCGACGGCTCGTACTTGAGGTAGCCGAGGTCGGTGGCGATCCGGAAGTTCTGCTCCATGGACCGGCCGATGACGGCCGTCTTCCGGCCCAGGTCCGCCGCGGCATCCAGGACCTGCTGCACCCGGGCGATGTTGCTGGCGAAGGTGGCGATGATCACGCGGCCGTCGAGCGGCTCCATGATCTCGCGGAAGGCCTCGCCGACGATCCGCTCGGACGGCGTGTAGCCCGGGTTCTCCGCCCTGGTCGAGTCCGACAGAAGGCAGATGACGCCCTCCTCGCCCAGGCGGGCGAGGATGTGGAAGTCGGACAGCCGGCCGTCCACGGGCGTGTGGTCGAACTTGAAGTCGCCGGTGTGGACCACGGTCCCGACCGGTGTCCGCAGGGCGATGCCCATGGCGTCCGGGATCGAGTGGCCGATGCGGAACGGGATGGCGGTGAACGGCCCGATCTCGAGCTCGTCGCCGGGCTCCATCGCGATCAGCGGGTTGTTGTGGAGCTTGTGCTCCTTGATCTTGTTGCCCAGGAGGCCGCGGGCCAGGGTGCTGGCGTAGACCGGGATGCCCGGGAACTCGGGCAGCACGTACGGCAGCCCACCGACGTGGTCCTCGTGGGCATGTGTGATGAGGAACGCCCGCACCTTGGAGCGGTTCTCCTTGAGGTAGGTGACGTCGGGCACGACGAGGTCGATGCCGAACATCTCCTCGTCCGGGAACATGAGGCCGCAGTCGATGACGACGATGTCGTCGCCGTACTCGAACACGTACATGTTCTTGCCGATCTCCCCCACCCCGCCGAGCGGGATGATGCGGAGGGGCGTGTTGGGGTCTGCCATGGTTGTCTCGATCGTGCTTGTGAGTTCAGAACAGGGTGAGCTGTGAGGCTTCGTCCGCCGCGGGATCGGCGGGGACGAAGGCCGGTGATGCTGTGGCCGCTGTAGACGCAGGGTACGGGGTGGCGGGGGTGTATGACGCCTCGTCCGGGGATGGCACCGGGGCGTCGGCCGGCGTCGTGGTCATCGCCGGGCCGGATGTCGTCATAGCCTGGCCGGACGTCGTCATCGCCTGGCCGGACGTCCCGCCGGCCTCGCGGCGCTCGCGGGCCCGGATCAGGACGGACGGGACGCGGGCGATGTCCTCGAAGCTCTCGCGCTCGATGGCCGCGGTGCGGAGCGCCGCGGCCGGGTGGTACATCGCGAACACGAGCGCATCGCGGGCACCCGTCTCCGGGTCCGCCGGCTGGGTCGTTCCGTGGACCTGCCCGATCCGGGCCCCGGGCATGAAGGTCGCCATGGAGTACCGGCCGAGCGTCACGATAACGGCCGGGTCGAGCGCGGCGAGCTGGCGCCGCAGGAACGGCGCACAGGCGGCGATCTCGTCCGGCTGCGGATCCCGGTTGCCGGGCGGGCGGCACTTCACCACGTTGGTGATGAACACGTCCTCGCGTTGCCAACCGATGCTGCCCAGGAGCCGGACCAGGAGACCGCCGGCGCGGCCAACGAACGGACGCCCTTCGCGGTCCTCGTTCATGCCGGGTCCCTCGCCCACGAAGACGACCTCGGTGTCGGGGTCGCCCTCACCCGGGACGGCGCGTGTCCGTCCCTCGTGGAGCCCGCAACCGGTACAGTCCCGGACCTCGTTCGCGATCTGCTCGAGCGCCTCGAGGCGCTCGCGGCGCCTCACCCGGTTCGTCCCCCGGACGCACCCACGGCTCGGCGGGCGCTGGCCCTGCAGACCCAGCCCCGCTCGACCAGCGCCTCCGCGATCTCCACGGCGTTGGACGCCGCGCCCTTGCGCAGGTTGTCCGAGACCACCCAGAACGCCAGGCCCCGATTGTCCGGTATGGAGGGGTCCTGGCGTACCCGGCCGACGTAGACCTCGTCGGAGCCCGCGGCCTCGGTTGCGAGCGGGTAGACGTTGGCGGACGGGTCGTCCTGGACGACGACGCCCTTCACGGCGGCGAACAGCTCGCGCGCGCGTTCCGGCGTGATCGGGTCGCGGGTCTCGACGTGGACCGCCTCGGAGTGGCTCACGAACACCGGGACGCGGACCGCCGTGCAGGAGACGCGCAGGTCCGGCAGGTGGAGGATCTTGCGGCTCTCGGTGACGACCTTCCACTCCTCCTTCGTGTACCCGTTGTCCAGGAACACGTCGATGTGCGGGAGGGCGTTGAACCCGATCACGTGGGGGTAGACATGGGCGACCTTGGGGCGGCCCTCGGCGTGCGCCCTGATCTGCTCGTCGAGCTCCACGATCGCCTTGTGCCCGGTGCCGGCGACGGCCTGGTAGGTGTCCACGATCATCCGCTCGATGCCGACGGCATCCCGAAGGGCCATCAGCGGCGGCATGAGCTGCATCGTGGAGCAGTTCGGGTTGGCGATGATCCCCTCGTGCCACTCGAGATCGTCCGGGTTGACCTGCGACACGACGAGCGGAACCGCCGGATCCATGCGCCAGGCGCTGGAGTTGTCGATGACGGCCGCGCCGCGCTTCGCCGCCTCGGGAGCCAGCTCCTTCGAGGTGCCGCCGCCGGCGCTGAACAGCGCGATATCCACGCCCTCGAACGCCTCGGGGGTCGCCAAGCCCACCTCGATCTCCCGGCCGGCCACGGTCATCGTGGTGCCGGCAGAGCGGGGCGAGGCGAGGAGACGCAGCCCGGTATACGGGAGCCGCTTCTCGAGGAGCACCTGGATCATCGTTCGGCCGACGGCGCCGGTGGCGCCGACGACGGCGACGACGAGGGAGTTCGGGCTGCTTTCGGGCACGGTCCGACCTGCTAGCGGGTGATTGTCGGGCACCGGCGGAGTATACCAGCGGCCCTCGCGGCGGCCGCCTGGCGAACGGTCGGGCTGCTGCGCCCAGCGATCTTGGGACAACGCAGCGCCCCCGGGCCGGAGCCCGGGGGCGCTGCTCGTTTCGCGTTGTGGGCGCGACGACTACTTGGCGAGGTGCCGCTGCATCGCCGCCTTGCGGGAGAGGTTGACACGGCCCTGGCGGTCGATCTCGGTGACCACCACCATGACCTCGTCGCCCACCGACACGACGTCCTCGACGGACGGCACGTGGTAGTCGGCCAGCTCGCCGATGCGGATGAGGCCTTCCTTGCCCGGCAGGATCTCGACGAAGCACCCGAACGTCATCAGCCGGGTGACCTTGCCCAGGTACAGGGCGCCGATCTCGACCTCGCGGGTGAGGCTCTCGATCCAGTTGATCGCCTTGCGCGAGTTCTCGCCGGAGACGGCCGCGATCTCCACGGTGCCGTCGTCCTCGACGTTGATCTCGGTGCCGGTCTCCTCCTGGATCTTGCGGATCATCGACCCACCCTTGCCGATGATCTCGCGGATCTTCTCGGGGTTGATCTTGATCGTGATGATCCGCGGCGCGAACTCGGACATCTCCTCGCGCGCCGAGGGCAGGACCGAGGTCATCTTGTCGAGGATGAACAGGCGGGCGGCGAGGGCCTGCTTGAGCCCCTCGCGGATGACCCGCTCGTCGATGCCCTTGACCTTGATGTCCATCTGGAGGGCGGTGATGCCCTCGGTGGTCCCGGTGACCTTGAAGTCCATGTCCCCGATCGAATCCTCCTTGCCGAGGATGTCGGTCAGGACCACGAAGTTCCCGGTGTCGCCGTCGAGCACGAGGCCCATCGCCGCGCCGGCAACCGGCGCCTTGATCGGCACGCCAGCGTCCATGAGGGCGAGGGTCGACCCGCAGGTGGACGCCATCGAGGTGGAGCCGTTGCCGGCCACGACCTCGGACACGAGGCGGATGACGTAGGGGAACTCTTCCTGCGTCGGGAGCACCGGCAGGAGCGCCCGGGCGGCGAGGTTGCCATGCCCGATGTCCCGGCGGGACGGCCCGCGCATCGGCTTGTTCTCGCCGGTGCTGTAGGGCGGGAAGTTGTAGTGGTGGAGGTAGCGCTTGGACAGCTCCGGGCTGATCGTGTCGATCCGCTGGACGTCCGAGGACGGCCCGAGCGTGGCGACGGTCAGCGCCTGGGTCTGGCCGCGGGTGAACAGGCCGGAGCCGTGGGCACGCGGCAGGAGGCCGACCTCGACCGAGATCGGGCGGATCTCGTCAAGGGCCCGGCCATCCATGCGGACGCCCTCGCGGAGGACGAGCTCACGGACGGTCTTCTTCTGCACCAGCCCGAACAGGCTCTTGCTGAAGCGCGCGTTGCGGCGGGCCGCCTCGAGCAGGCGAGCCGACTCGTCCTTGTCGGTGCGGGTGGCGCGGATCGCGGTGGCGATGCCGTCCTTGAGCGCCTCGATACGGCCGGGCAGGTCATTGCCGAACCAGATCAGGAGGTTCGCGGTGGCCTCGGCGTCCGGCAGGGCGCGGTGGTTCTCGGACAGCTCCACCCCGAAGAACTTGGCCAGGGTCCCCAGCTTGTAATTCTCGAGGTCCGGGCAGCCCTCGCGGGCGATGACGAGCGTGTCGAGGTACCTGCCCTGCGCGATGCGGGTGCCGTCGCCGAGGGCCTCCTCGATGAACGCGATGTCGAACCCGACGGAGTGACCGACGAACGGCGCGTCGCCGACGAACTCCAGCACCTTGCGCGCGGCCTCGGCCGGGCTCGGGGCGCCCTTGACGTCCTTGTCGGTGATGCCGTGCATCTGGTTGCCGACGATCGACCGGCCGGGGTTCACGAGCGTGGACCACGTGTCGGTGATCTTGCCGCCCTTGACGCGGACGGCGGCGACCTCGACGAGGTCCGCCATCTTCGGGTCCGTGCCGGTGGTCTCGACGTCCACGACCACGAACTCGCCGCCGGCCTTGGCCAGGTCGGCGAACTTCAGCACGGAGTCGGTGAGCGGCTCGATGTACGGGATCAGCTTCGTCTTGCCGACCAGCGCCTGGAGCTTGTCCTGGAGCTCGACCAGCGGCAGCAGCGACCGCTGGGCGAACAGGATGGCCTCGGCCATCACGTCCTCGGGCAGGATCTTGACGCCCGCCTCGACCATCATGATGGCGTCCCGGGTGCCGGAGACGACGAGGTCCAGGTCGGAGCCGGCGAGGTCGGTGTAGGTCGGGTTGAGGACGAACTCCCCGTCGATCCGGCCGACGCGCACGGCGCCGACGGGGCCCTGGAACGGGATCTCGCTGATCGAGAGGGCGGCGGACGCGGCGATCGTGCCGAGGATGTCCGCGTCGTTCTCCTGGTCCGTGGACAGGACCGTGATCACGATCTGGATGTCGTCCTTGTAGCCCTCGGGGAAGAGGGGGCGGATCGGGCGGTCGGTGAGCCGGGCGGCGAGAGTCGCCGCCTCCGACATCCGGCCTTCGCGCTTGATGAAGCCGCCGGGGATCTTGCCGGCCGCGTACATCCGCTCCTCGAACTCGACGGTGAGCGGGAAGAAGTCGAGACCGGGCCGCGGCAGGCTGCGGTTGGCCGTCCCGAGGACGAGCGTGTCGCCGTAGCGCAGGGTGACGGCGCCGCCGGCAAGGCCGGCGAGCTTGCCGGTCTCGAGCGTGAGGGTTCGGCCGCCGAACTCGATCTCGAGCGTGGTGGGTGTGGGCACGTGTGAACGACCTCCTTGGTCGTGGGGGTTGGGATCGACCTGGAGCGGGTGGATCGGGTGCGTCTGCAGCAGGGCCGGATGCGAACGACCCCGGGATGCTCCCGGGGTCGCGATGCGGCGAGTGCTAGCGGCGCAGACCGAGCGAGCCGATGACGGCCCGGTAGCGCGTAGCGTCCTTCTTCACGAGATACGCGAGAAGGCGACGGCGCTGGCCCACGAGCTTGAGGAGGCCGCGGCGCGAATGGTTGTCCTTCGGGAAGCGGCGGAGGTGCTCCGTCAGGTCCCGGATCCGCTCCGTCAGGAGGGCGATCTGGACCTCGGGTGATCCCGTGTCGCCGTCCTTGACGGCGTACTCCGCGATGACCTCTTGCTTCTTCTCCCGCGCGAGCGGCACTCGATCCTCCGACACGAACGATGGCATGACAGTTTCTTCTGTTCTTAGACCGACGGAGGATAGCAGGCTGTCGTCACAACGGGCAAACGCCACCCCGCCGCGAGGCGGCGGGGTGGCGGGTCAGGTCACACCATCGTCATCGCCCGGTCCGGGCGGAGCAGGTACGGCGGGAGGTACGCGGGGAGGTTGGAGAACGGCAGGACGTCCGGGTGGAGACGAATCCCGAGCGCGTCCGCCATGAAGCGGCGGCGTGCCTCGATCCGCGCCCAGGCCGCGGGGTATCGCGCCGCGAAGGCCGCACGCAGCGTCGCGTCGGCAAGCGCGATCCCGTCCTCGATGTTGCTGGTGAACCACGGCGTCCCGGTCGCGGGGATGATGTCCACCTGGAGGGCCATCCCCGATCGCAGCTCGGTCCGTGAGTCGCGGAACACCGGCGAGCTGACCCACTCGTCGAGATGGATGGCGATCGTGCACGTCGAGGACGAGGATGGCCTCCTCGAACCGCGGGTCGAAACCGGTCAGGAACGCGAGGTTTGCGCTGTGCTCCCTGTCGGCATAGACCACGAGGTGGTCGTACCCAAGGACCACGGCGCGCTCCTGCAGCCGGGCGATCCGGCCGGCATACGCCTCCGGCGGGATCGACGGCCGCGGGCCGGGCGGGCCGAAGTCCGGCATGCCGATGTCCGCCACCCTCGCCCTCGCCATCCTCGTGCCTCCCGGGTTGCTCAGGGTCGAGCCGCCTGGAGCGACCGGACGGCCGCGGCTCCCCGCTCGATCACGATCGCCTGGTCGGCCGTCGCCGGCAGCCACGGCCCGGTCTCGCCATCCGGCCAGTGCACCCGCACGTCGACCTGTGTCGCGGGCCCGAGGCCGGCGTGCATGGGGGCGAGAGTGCCGCTGATGTGCCCGCCGCCCACGGTGACCTCGCGCTGGACGACGGTGCCACCGATCCGGACATCCACCCACGACCCGATCGCGTCCCGGTTGCCGCCCGGCTGCTGGAGCGCGATGTCGAGCCAGTGGCCCATCGCCGCGGGTGCTGTGGCGGTGCCGGCGCCGACGTTGCGCCACAGGCGAACCGGGGCGCCGAGATTGACCTCGACCAGGTCCGGCAGGCCGTCCGCGTTCAGGTCGGTCACGACCGCCCCCCGGCCACGGTCGAACGTCACGATCCCGGCATCGCCCGCGCCCTCGACGAACGTCCCATCCGGCCGGCCGAGGAACAGGTTGCTCGGGTCCTTCGCCGCGAAATCCGGCATGGCGCTCACGTTCCCCTTGGAGACGAAGAGGTCGACGAAGCCGTCGTTGTTGACGTCCTGGAACTCCGGCTGCCACGCGGTCGAGGGCATCACGTCACCGCCGGTGAACGGCTGGGCGGCCGTGACCCCGAGCTTGAGGGCGATGTCGCGGTAGGTCGGCTGTGACGGTCCGGTCATCAGGGTCTGGAGCTTGTTGTCGCCCTGGCTCGTCAGGTACACCTCCGGATAGCCATCGCCGGTCACGTCATAGGAGGCGATGCCCATCCCCCAGATCTGCAGGCTCACCCAGCCGTCGGCAGACGTGTAGGCCCGCGGTGCCGCGCCGGCCTGGATCCGCCAGAGCTGATCCATGCCGTCGATGTAGTACTGGCGGTCGTTGGTCACGCGCAGGTCCCGGCGCCCCGACCGGTCCCAGTCGCTGAACAGGAGCGACAGGGTGCAGTAGCCGGGCTCCAGCGGTGCCGGCGGTCCGTATCCGCTCCCGCCTGTCGCCGGGCGCACCAGGAGGTTGGTGGCGCAGTCGGGCGTCAGCTTCCCCGACGCGTCGAGCTGGAGGTAGTTGCCAACCGCGAGCGTCGGGAGACCCGACGTGCCCTCCCAGGTCGCGCTGAACGCCGTCGCGAAGCCGCCGCCGCCATCGAACGACCACGCCGCGTCCGCCGGCGCGAAGCGGCAGTCACCGAGCCCGCGAAGCAGGTGCGCTCCACCGACCTGCATGACCGCGAGGTCGACGATCCCGTCGCCGTCCACGTCCAGCGGGTAGGCGCCGTTGACGCCGACGAGGTCGGTGACCGGGTCCGCGATGCGGGTGAACGCCAGCGCGCCTCCCGGTGGGCTGGCGTTGCGATACAGGGCCGCCGGGTTGCCCCCGCCGGCCAGGTACAGGTCCAGCCGGCCGTCCGCGTCGCAGTCGAACGCCGCCATTCCCCCGCCGGTCGCGAAGGTCGCGTCACCACCGTAGGTATGGTCGATTCCTGCCGATCGGCTCTCGTCGACGAACTTCGGCGCGCCCAGCGCCACGGTCGGGGTGATCCGGCCGCCGCGGAGCACGCCCGGCACCAGCACGACCAGCAGGCCACCGGCCACGACGAGCGCCAGTCCGCCGAGCACGATGGTGCCGCGCCGGCGGATCACGAACACGGCCCGCCGTTCACGAGCCCGTGGTCCCGGCGTAGTAGCGCTGCGCGAGAGCCCAGGCGGCCTTGCCGCATTCCGAACCGAGCCGGCGACCCGTCAGGTCATCCGCCTCGATGTGGATGCCGCCCCACAGGCGCGATCGGCCCGCCTGGTCCGCCGCGTCGTAGTAGGTCGCCCACTGGAGCGCGATCTCCGTCGTTGGGCCCTTCTCGAACTTGAGCCAGCCGACCGGGATCGTGTAGCCACTCTGCCCGCCAGGGAAGAACTCGTTCCCGGTGAAGCCCACCAGCACCTCCGCGGCCGCGCGGCTGAACGTGCTGTGACCGGACGCGTACGCGGGGAACGCCGGCGTCACGAAGGTCGAGGCCTGATAGGGAACCCAGTCGGCCGCGAGCTTCCAGGCGACCCCCCCGATCTGGGTCTTCGGGTCGACCGGCGGGCCGGCCCATGCCAGGATCGCGATCTCGCCCTCGTGGCCGGCCAGCGCCGCGTGCCGCTGGCCGGGCGCCGTCGTCGCCTTGGTGATGACCTCCACGAGGCCCGGGGCGAGCGGCAGGCCCTCCTTGTCGTAGGACGGCTGCGCCGGGTCGCTCGACTGGCCCTTCTGGCCCATGTACCGGATCATCGAGATCGGCCGGACGGAGTCGTAGTAGCCCTTCAGGCCCCAGGCCGCGATCGCCGCATCGTGGACGGCCCCGTTGAGGGCGAAGTAGAGCTTGACGTCCCACTGCAGGCGGTCCAGCACGGGACCCGTGCCGCCCATCCGGAGATCCGGCGCGAGCCCGTCGGAGGCGAGGTTCGCGAGCACGTTCCAGTGCCCGGGCGGGGTCTCGGAATTCGGGCCGTCCGCCCAGAACTCCGCCATGATGCGACCGAAGTCGCCCTGGTTGATGACGTTCGGCGGGTACGGCTGACCCGTGGCGGGGTTGACCGGGTGGCCGGTGCCGTCGTTGGTCCCCAGGTCGTTGTTGCCGGTCGCGCCGGGCGAGACGTCGACCGTGGTGCCGATCGTCGGATCCAGCTGGCTGCTGAGCCGGATCACCTCGACGGCCTGGTCCTTGAAGGCCTGGTCGGACGCCGCATCGCCCAGCCTGGGCGGAGGCCCCGGATCGATCGGCACGCCCGTGGAACCGCCGGCGGGCATGGCGAACGTCGCCACGTGGCCCCAGTCCGGCCCGACGGCCTGCTGGACGCCGTTGGTCACGGGGATCCCATTCTGCGAGATCATGTGCTCGATCTGGAGCGGCTGCCAGCGGTTCGGGTCGGTCATCGTCGTGCCCGGCTTGGCCACGACCAGCGGCGGGTTCACGGGCTTGTAGTCCGTCGAGGCGTACCCGTTCGCCTCATTCGAGCCATCCTTGAGACCCGCGGCGATGACCGTCTGGGCGATCCGGTTGCCGAGCGCGGCCGGTGTGTCACCCACCGTCGTGGTGACGTCGAGCGGATAGCACAGCGCATCCATCAGGTCCGCGAACTCGGACAACGACTGGTCTGCCCCGACGCTCTTGATGTAGCGCTCGGTCAGAACGCGGTAGGCCGCGTAGCTGATCGCCTCGTTCCTGGCCGCCTGGACGTCGGATGCAGACTGCTTCTCCTTCACGAAGTAGCCGGTCGCCGTCGGATCGTAGGCCGCCCAGGCGTCCCACATCGCGGCGGAGGTGTGGAACAGGTTGCGGGCGTGGACGGTCGGTGCTGGGAGCGCGCGCCGGATGGCGTCCAGCAGCGCCTCGTCCCAGCGTCGCGCGACCGACCAGTCCGGGTAGTCCGCGATCGGCGGGCACGACGGCGTGGTCACCCATGGCTTCACCGCGACGAGGCCGATCCCGACCGCGGCGACCGCGATCATCGCGAGGACCCCTGCAACCACCCGGCCGCGCCGGAACCGTGATCGCCGTGCAGGGGTCTCGCCCTGCCCGACCACCGGATCCGTCACGACTCGGCCTCCTCAAGCACCCGACGCGACCGGGCCCGGGTCACCTCGATGACGAGGGAGCCGACCACCGACATGGTACAGCGGCACCCCGGCGCCACCAGCGGGCTCTCACGTCCATCTCCGGCGGGCCCCACCGGTCGCCATCCACGTGTCACCCGCGCCCGGCGGAGGCAAACAGTCGCTCGATCACCCGCAGGTTGGCCACGGCGTCCCCGGGGTCGGTCGGGACGGGTCCGCCGCCGAGGACGGCATCCGCAAAGCGCTCGGCCTCCACGGCATAGGGATCGGCGGTGGGCAGCTCGATGGCGTCCGTCGCCGGCGCGACCGGCGGATCCCCGCCGGCCGTGACGAGGACGCGAGTCGGGCGGTCGGGCGGGATGTTGAACGGGATCTCGACCGTGATGCGGCCTTCGGTGCCGTACACGTGGACGCGCTGGTCGGGTTCCATGCGCGTGGAGCAGGTGAAGGTCGCGACCCCCTCGGGGAACTCGAGGACGCCGCTCGTCAGCACGTCGACCCCGCTCGCCGGGTCGCGGCGGATCGCGGCCGCCACGCGGTCCGGCTCGGCCCCGAAGAGCATCCGCGAGAGGTTGACGGAGTAGCAGCCGATGTCGAACAGGGCGCCTCCGCCGAACGACCTGATGTTGCGGATGTTGGCCGGGTCGTCGTTGAAGTAGCTGAACCAGCTGTCGACCGCCACCAGCCGGCCGATCCTGCCCGCTGCCACGAGGTCGCGCACGAGCACCCACGACGGGTGGAGGCGATACATGAACGCCTCCATCAGCAGTACGCCGGCCTCCGCGCACGCATCGACGACCTCCTGGGCATCGGCGGCGGTGAGCGCGAGCGGCTTCTCGCACAGGACGTGCTTGCCGGCTTGGGCCGCGGCGATCGCCCACTCGGCGTGCATGTGGTTTGGCAACGGGATGTAGACCGCGTCCACGCCGGGGTCTGCAAGCAGCGCCTCGTACGAATCGTGGGCGCGCGCGATCCCGAGCTCCGCCGCCACGGCCCGCGCCCGGGCTCCGTCTCGGGAAGCAATGGCCACGAGCTCGCATCGTCCTGCACGCCGGATGCCGGGAATCATCTTCCCGGTCGCGATCGCTGCGGTGGACATGATCCCCCAGCGCACGACATCCGTCGCGGTCCCGTCCTCGGTTCGCCCCAACGTCCCACCCTCCCTGCTGCTCCGCGGTGTCCGCCGTCCCATGCGATCCGGCCCACGGTGCGTGGATCGGCCCACCTGCTCCGGCCCAGCCAGGGCTTGACATGCCTGCCTGTGTGGCCCAGTCTGGCACAAGTTTGAGAGAAAGGAACACAAACCTTTGCCGCAGGCGAGCCGACTCGATCCCGGGTTGCGCAGCGAGACCGTGCGCCGCGTGAACCTGAGCGCGATCGTGCGCGGATTGCACGAGCATGGCCCGCTGTCGCGGTCCGAGCTCGTGAGCGAGACCGGGCTGACGCGCAGCGCGATCCGGGGCCTGGTCGGCCAGCTGGTCGACAGCGGCCTCGCTGTCGAGGACCGCGCCGTGCGGCTCGGCACGCCCGGCCGCCCCTCGCCGCTCGTCCGGCTGGATGGCGCGGCAACGACGGCCCTCGCCTTCGACATCGCCGTCGACTCGCTGGCCGCGGCGATCGTCGGCCTCGGGGGCGCGGTCCTGGACCAGGCGCGAATCGATCGGCCGCGCGGGCATTCCTCCGTCGATGACATCGCGGCCGATCTCGCCCAACTCGCGGCGGGCCTCGGCGACACGAGGTTCCCGGCCCCGACGATGATCGGCATCGGGGTGGCAGTCGCCGGCGTCGTGCGCCGCAGCGACGGGCTCGTCGCCACGGCTCCCAACCTCGGCTGGACGGACGTGCCGCTCGGGACAAGGCTGTCGGCAGCGCTCGGCGTAGCGGTTCCCGTCGCCGTGGGCAACGAGGCCGACCTGGGTGTGCTCGCCGAGCATCGGCGAGGGGCGGCCATCGGCGTGGACGACGTCCTCTACGTTTCCGGCGAGGTCGGCGTTGGTGGCGGTCTCATCGTGGGCGGCAACCCGTTCAGTGGGGCATCCGGCTACGGCGGCGAGATCGGACACATGCCCGTCAACCCCGCGGGTTCGTCCTGCCGCTGTGGGTCGACCGGGTGCTGGGAGACCGAGATTGGCGAGGAGGCCCTCCTCGCCCGGTCTGGACGCCCGCGAGATGCCGGACGAGCCGGCGTGGCCGAGATCGTGCGGGAGGCGGAAGCGGGCGGCGTCACGGCACTCGCCGCGCTCGATGACGTCGGGGCCTGGCTCGGCGTCGGGCTGGCAGGCCTCGTCAACGTCCTCAACCCTCGGCTGATCGTGCTGGGCGGCCAGTTCTGCCAGCTGTTCCCGTTCGTACGCGCTGCTCTCGAGACAGAGCTGGGGCGTCGGGCACTCCGGGCTCCGCGAGCCCTCGTCCAGGTCGTCCCCGCCTCGCTCGGCGTCGACGCCCCGCTGCTTGGTGCGGCGGAGCTCGCGTTCGAGCCCATTCTCGCCGACCCGGCTGCGTGGTTCGGGCCGCGCTCGGCTCCGCACGGCTGGCAACCGCATGAGCCATCACGACGAATTCCGCCATGCCACGTCGTCCGGCGTCACCGGACGTCGCCCACAAGAAAGGGGAATGCCAACGATGTAGCCTTGCGGCGGCACCAGGCCGTCGACGGGACGACAACGGTCGTTTAGAGGAGGACTCACACACATGGAACTTCGCAGGCTGGCGACCCTCGCAGGCGCCGCCGCCATCATCGTCAGTGCTTGCTCGAGTGGCACCACCGCAACCACGGCACCGGCGTCCGCTGCAACAACCGGCTGCAAGGTCGGCGTCTCGTGGAACAACTACCAGGAGGAGCGCTGGGCCAAGTGGGACGAGCCGGCCATCAAGGCCGCTCTGACCGCCGGTGGCGCGACCTATGACTCGAACGACGCCAAGTCGTCCGCGGCGACGCAGGCGAGCAACGTCGAGACGCTCATCGCCAACGGCGCGAAGGTCGTCATCATCCTGGCCCAGGACGGCACCGCCATCAAGCCGGCCGTCACCGCCGCCCTCAATGCCGGAGTCCCGGTCATCGCGTATGACCGCCTGATCGAGGACCCGAAGGTCTTCTACGTCACGTTCGACAACGTCCTGGTCGGCAACATGCAGGCGAAGGCCGTCTTCGCGGCGCAGCCGACCGGCACCTATGCCGTCATCAAGGGCAACAAGGCCGACGCCAACGCCGACTTCCTGCGCTCCGGCATGGAGCAGGTCATCGGTGATGCCGTCAAGTCCGGCGCGATCAAGATCCCGGCGGGAAACGAGGTCTACACGGACAACTGGGATCCCAAGAACGCGCAGACCGAGATGGAGCAGATCCTGACGGCCAACAACAACAAGATCGACGCCGTTCTCTCCGAGAACGACGGCATGGCCGGCGGCGTCATCGCGGCGCTCGCGGCCCAGGGCCTCGCGGGCAAGGTGCCGGTGTCCGGCCAGGACGGCGACGCAGCCGCCCTCAACCGGGTCGCGCTCGGCACCCAGACGGTCGACGTCTGGAAGGACGCCCGCCTGCTGGGCAAGACCGCCGGCGAGGCCGCGGTCGCCCTGTGCGCCAACCCGGATACGAGCAAGGTGGCCAACGCGAAGCCGTTCACGACGCCGGGCGGCAACACCATCAGTTCGGTCCTGCTCACGCCGGACCCGATCACCAAGACGAACCTCAAGGACGTGCTGGACGCGGGCTGGATCACAAAGGACCTACTGTGCAAGGACGTTGCTGCCGGCACGGTGCCCGAATGCGGCTGAGCCACCGCTGAGCTTGAGCCGATCGGCACCCCGGGCTGCGGGTCCCCCGCAGCCCGGGGTGCATCTCATTCACCACGATTCCACCTGGGAGGCGATGCGGTGACGGAGACATCCCCTGCGAAGGACGGCGCCGGCCCGGCGCGGATGTCGCCGGGATCGTTGCTGGCGTCGCTGGACGTCGACACCCGGATGCTCGGCATGGCAGGCGCGCTCGCGGTCATCTGGCTGGGCTTCAACTTCATGTCCGGCGGCACCTTCCTGACCGCCCGGAACCTGTGGAACCTGTCCGTCCAGAGCTCAGCCGTCGCCATCCTCGCGACCGGCATGGTCCTGATCATCGTCTCCCGCAACATCGACCTGTCGCTCGGGTCGATGGTCGGGCTCCTCGGCTACATCATGGCCATGGTGCAGGCGGTCTGGATCCCGACCACCCTCGGCCTCGGGTTCGACCAGCCCTACACGTGGGTGGTGGCGCTGGCCGTCGGGGTCTCCCTCGGCGCCCTCTTTGGCGCCCTCCAGGGATGGATCGTCTCCTACGGAGGCGTGCCCAGCTTCATCGTCACGCTGGGCGGGTTCCTGGTCTGGCGCGGTCTCATCTTCCGGTTCTACCAGGGCCAGACGATCGCCCCGATGGACAAGACGTTCCAGATCATCGGCGGGGCGCCCGGCGTCGGATCCGCCGGCGAGACCGTGAGCTGGGCCATCGCACTCGTCGCGTGCGCCGCGATCACCTACTCGTTCGTGACCAGCCGAAGGCGCCGGCGCTCGTACGGGTTCCCCGTGCGGCCCTGGTGGGCGATGGCAACCGTGATCGTCGCCAGCTGCGGTGCGGTCCTCGCGGCCGTCTGGGTCGCCAACCACTACTACCTCCCGCCCGCCCTCGCGACGCAGTACGCGCAGGCGCACGGGATCACCGAGCCGCAGGGCGGCCTCCTGATCCCGGTCGGGATCTCGTGGCCCGTGCTGATCATGATCGGGGTCACGATCGTCATGACGGTCATCGCCAACCGGCGCCGGTTCGGGCGCTACGTGTTCGCGATCGGCGGCAACCCCGAGGCGGCCGAGCTGGGCGGCATCAACGTTCGGCGCACCCTGATGGGCACCTTCGCACTCATGGGGATCCTGTGCGCGGTCAGCTCGGCGTTCCTGACGGCGCGCCTGAACAGCGCGGTCACCGGGGCCGGGGTGCAGCTGGAGCTGTATGCGATCGCGGCGGCGGTGATCGGCGGGACGTCGTTCTCGGGTGGGATCGGGACGATCCCCGGTGCGGTCCTCGGCGCCGTGGTCATGCAGTCGCTCCAGTCGGGCATGGCCCTCGTCGGGGTTGATTCGCCAACCCAGGACGTGATCGTCGGGGTCGTGCTCGTCGGCGCCGTGTGGCTCGATGCGGTGTTCCGCCGGCGGGCAGCCAGATGACCAGCGGAGGAGCAGACGTGACAGCTGAGGCGTCGCCCGCGATCGTCGAGATGCGCGGGATCTCGGTGGCCTTCGGAGGTGTCCACGCCGTCCGCGACGTCACGATCGACCTGCACGCGGGCGAGGTGGTCGGGGTCGTCGGCGGCAACGGCGCCGGCAAGTCAACGCTGATGCGTGTCCTCTCGGGTGCGCACGCGGCGGACACCGGCCAGATCCTGATCGACGGCAAGCCGGTCACGATCGCCAACCCGCGCGAGGCGAAGGCGTTCGGGATCGAGACGATCTACCAGACGCTCGCCCTCGCCGACAACGTGGACGCGGCCGCGAACATGTTCCTCGGCCGCGAGCTGGCCACCCGCTTCGGCTCCCTGGACGACGCGGCGATGGAGTCGGCCACGCGCAAGGTGATGGGCCGTCTCAACCCGAACTTCAAGAATTTCAAGACCGCCGTGCGGTCGCTCTCCGGCGGCCAGCGCCAGTCGGTCGCGATCGCCCGCGCGGTCCACTTCAACGCGCGGATCCTGATCATGGACGAGCCGACGGCAGCGCTCGGTCCGGCAGAGACGGCCCAGGTCCGTGACCTCATCCGGCAGCTCAAGAGCGAAGGTATCGGGATCTTCCTGATCAGCCACGACATCCATGACGTGTTCGACCTGTCGGATCGCATCAGCGTGATGTACCACGGCGAGATCGTGGACACCGTGACGAAGGTGGGCGTCACCGCCGACGAGGTCCTGGCGATGATCATCATGGGCAAGAAGCCCGGCGAGGTGACCGAGAAGGATCTCGCGCTCCTCCACCCCTGAGCCGTGGCGGGAGGGCGACCTCACATCCGGTGGAATGACGGCGCCAGCGCGGGATACAGGTCCCGGTAGATCTCGTGGCCGTTCGCGTACCGGGCGGTGTCGGGTCCCGGCGCCGCCACCGGGGTCGCCGTCACGAGTGCCGCCGCGGCTGCCTCCACCGTCGCGAACCAGCCCGCGCCCACCGCGGCCAGCAACCCGGCGCCATACGCCGCACCTTCCGTGGTGCTGACCGTCGCGATCTCGGCGTCCAGGACATCAGCCAGGATCTGCCGCCACAGGCGGCTGACCGTGCCGCCACCTGAGGCGCGAATCTGGTCCGGGGCCGGCATCCCGGCCGCCACCATGGCGTCCAGGCCGTCCCGCAGGCCGTACGCGACACCTTCGAGCACGGCCCGCGTGAGGTGGCGGCGGTCGTGGGCCAGGGTCAGGCCGACGAACGCCCCCCTCGCGAGCGGATCGGGATACGGGCTGCGCTCCCCGCTGAGGTACGGCAGGAAGGACAGGCCGCCGCTTCCCGCCGGAACGTCCGCGGCCGCGGACGCAAGGTCGTCGAACGAGACTCCGGGCGCCATCGCGTCCCGGAACCACCGCAGGCTGCCGGCCGCGGAGAGCATCACCGACATCATGTGCCAGCGCCCCGGCACCGCGTGACAGAACGCGTGGACACGGCCCGCCGGTTCGTAGATCGGGGCGTCGGTCGTCGCGAACACGACCCCCGACGTCCCCAGCGAGAGGGCCATCCGGCCCGGCACCACCGCGCCGACGCCCACCGCGTTCGCGGCCTGGTCGCCGCCACCCGCAACGACCGGGGTGCCCGCTCGCAGCCCCGTGGCGGCCGCTGCCCCGGCGGTGACGACGCCCGTCACCTCGGGACCCTCGAAGGTCGGCGGGAGCCAGGCGCGCGGGATCTCCAGCGCCCCGAGCACGACGTCCGACCAGTCGCGCGCCGCCAGGTCGAACAGCAGGGTGCCCGCCCCGTCGGCCTTGTCCAAGGCGTGCTCGCCGGTCAGCCGTAGCCGGACGTAGTCCTTCGGGAGCAGCACGTGGGCGGCCCGTGCCCAGGCGTCGGGCTCGTGGTCGCGAACCCAGACGAGCTTGGGGGCCGTGAACCCCGTGAGGGCGTCGTTGCCCGTGATCCGGATGAGCCGCTCCGGGCCGAGCACCTGCCGGATCAGGTCGCACTCCGCGCCCGTCCGCTGGTCGTTCCAGAGGATGGCGGGTCGGACGACCCGGTCCGCCGCGTCCAGCAGCACCAGACCGTGCATCTGCCCCGTAAGGCCGATGGCTGCGATCGCCGACGGGTCGATCCCGGTGGCGGCAAGGACCTCGTGGATCGCTGCACCCGCGGCGGTCCACCAGTGCGCCGGGTCCTGCTCGCTCCAGAACGGATGCGGCTGCTCGAACGGGTATTCGCGGGAGGCGATGCCGAGGACCGATCCGTGTTCGTCCACGACGACCGCCTTGGTCGCCGTCGTCGAGACGTCGATCCCCAGGACGGCCCCCAGCCTCGCCATCAGCCGGCTCGCCAGAGGTGCCGGTTGACCACGTTCTCGTACAGCTCCTGGTTGCCGCTGGCCCTCACGGGCTCGATCTCGCCGGCCTCGACGCGCGCGGCGAGCTCGGCCAGGGAAACCTCGCCGTCGAGGATCGCCCGACCCAGCCGCCCGTCCCAGCCCGCGTAACGCTGCTCGACCATCGCGGCGAGCGACCCGGCCTCGACCATGTCCGCGGCCACGAGGAGGGCACGGGCAAGGGTGTCGATGCCTCCGATGTGGGCATGGAACAGGTCGTTCCGGTCGATGCTCTGGCGGCGGAGCTTGGCGTCGAAGTTGAAGCCGCCGGTGGTGAAGCCGCCGCCCTTGAGGATCTCGTAGAGCGGCATCACCAGGTCCTCGACCGAGTTCGGGAACTGGTCGGTGTCCCAGCCGTTCTGCGGGTCGCCGCGGTTGGCGTCAATGGAGCCCAGCATGCCGTGGGCGACGGCGTACGCCACCTCGTGATGAAAGCTGTACCCGGCGAGGGTGGCGTGGTTTGCCTCGATGTTCAGCCGGTACTCGCCGTCCAGGCCGTGGCGAGCGAGGAAGCCGTGCACGACCGCCGAGTCGTGGTCGTACTGGTGCTTGGTGGGCTCCATCGGCTTGGGCTCGATGAGTAGCGTGCCCTCGAAGCCGATGCGGTGCTTGTGCTCTGCGACCAGGTGCAGGAATCGCGCGAGCTGCTCGCCCTCGCGACGCAGGTCCGTGTTGAGCAGGGTGTCGTACCCTTCGCGGCCGCCCCACAGCGTGTAGTTCGTGCCGCCCAGGCGCTGGGTGACCTCCAGCATGTGGCTGACCTGCGCGGCCGCGCACGCGAAGACCTCGGGGTCGGGGTTCGTGGCGGCTCCGGCCTGGTAGCGCCGGTGGGTGAACAGGTTGGCGGTGCCCCACAGCAGCCGGACGCCGGTTCGCTCCTGGTAGCCGGCCGCCTCGTCCGCCAGCGCGTCGAGGTTCGCGCGGAACTCCGCGAACGATGCGCCTTCGGGGGCCACGTCCCGGTCGTGGAAGCAGTAGTACGGGACGCCGAGCTTGGCCAGGAACTCGAACGCCACGGCCATCTTCACGCGGGCCCCAGCCATCGGGTCGAGACCCGGAGCCAGCCACGGGCGGTCCAGCGTCCCCTCGCCGAACATGTCCGTCCCGGGCCAGGCGAACGAGTGCCAGAGGCAGACCCCGATCCGGAGGTGCTCCTCCATCCGCTTGCCGAGCACCAGCCGGTCGGGCTGGTACACCTTGAACACCAGCGGATCGTCCGCGTCCAGGCCGCCGAATGGGATCCGCCCGGACACCTCGGTGAAGAAGTCATCGCCCATGGCCCCGAACCTCCTGTGGTCCTGCGACTGCCCGTCCACCGGCGACTGCCCGCCCACCCGGCCACACCGGCTCCTGTCAGGGTTTGTCAGACCATAACACATACTCGCCACGTAGCCGTCCGGCCCGCGTGGCCGTCCTGCCTCCTCCTCGCCGGGGGTCGGCCGGGATCCGCCGGGGTCAGGCTCCGGCGAGGAACGCGACCCGGACCCACGGGGCCGGCGCCGTCCCGGCGAGCCGTACGGAGCCGCCCTCCACCATCGCCTCGTCCGGCGAGCCGGCGTGCACGGGGCCAACCGCGACGCGGTACGCGCCGTCCGGCGGCAGGGCGACCGGCAGGGGGAAGCGCAGCAGGCTCCCCTCCCCTGTCGCCCGGGCCACGGCGAGACCCGCCACGCAATGCGCGCGACCCAGCAGGTGCGCCGCATGCGCCAGGTTCCCGGCACCGATGGCCGCCCGCACCTCGGTGCTGCGGACCGGCCGCCCGTCGAGCTCGAACGGCGGCACCACGACCACCTCGAACCCCTGGGCGAGCCCAAGCTCGGCCAGCGTCTGCGGCGTGCCCTCCCGCCTGTGCCCGAAGGCCGCGTCGGGCGTCATCAGGAACCCGGACAGCGGCGCCCGCTCCCGGATCATCGCGACGAAGGCGTCGTACGTCGTCTCGCGAAGGTGCTGGTCGAAATGCACGACGACCGTCGTGTCCACGCCCGCGGCCGCCAGGCGTTCGAGGCGCTCGTCCGGATCGCACAGCAGGGGTGGCGCGGAGCCGGTGATGATCTCGTCGGGGTGGTGGTCGAAGGTGATCACCACGGGCCGGGCAGCGCGTCGCCCGGCCTCGGCGACGAGGTGCTCCAGCAGGTACGCGTGGCCGAGATGGAGCCCGTCGAAGACGCCGACCACCACGAAGGCGGGGTCGGCGGACGGCACGAGGTGCGCGAGCCCGCGGGCGACGTCCATGGCTTCGGTCCGTCAGCCGGCGTCGGGCGCGACCCGCGCGTCGGGCGCGACGCGCGCGTCGGGTCGCCCGGCGGTGGCCGGCCGCTCGGCCAGGACCTTGTGCGGGTGGAGGGCGCCCGAGACCGCGCGGCAGACGGCGACCACCCGCCCGTCCGGACCGACGGCCAGCACGAGCGGTGCGTCACGCGGCACGAGCGGCGTCTTGGGCGCCGTGATCAGCCCCTCGCCGAGACGCCTGATCTCGTCCTCGGTGATCGGCGCGTGCGGGAGCTCCTCCAGGCCGGCGTCGATGGGGAGCATGACCCTGGCGATGCCCGCCGGACCGTCCGCCGCATGCTCGCGCAGGACGTCGAACGGGATGGCGTCCTCGAGCCTGAAGCCGCCCGATGCCGTCCGGACCAGCGCGCCCAGGTAGGCACCCGTCTCCAGGCGCGCCCCCAGGTCCCGGGCCAGCGCACGGACGTACGTGCCCGCCGAGCACGCGACGTCCACGACGGCCGTCGGGCGCGCCGGATCCGTATCGTCCCATTCGAGCAGCGTCAGCTCGTGCATGACCACGTCGCGGGGAGCCAGCTCGACCGCCTCGCCCGCGCGCGCCATCTGGTAGGCACGCCGCCCGGCGATCTGGACCGCGCTGTAGACCGGCGGCACCTGGCGGAGCGGACCGGTCATCCCGGCCAGCGCCGCCTTGACCGCCACACGGGTGACGGGAGGGCCCTCGATCGTCGTCCGATCGCCATCGATGTCGTCCGTGGTCGAGGTCTCGCCGAAGCAGATCGTAGCCCGGTAGCGCTTGGACGCGCCGAGGTGGTACTCCACCAGCCGCGTCGCGCGCCCCAGGAAGACCGGCAGCACCCCCGCCGCGAACGGATCGAGCGTCCCGCCGTGGCCCACGCGGCGCGTGGACGAGAGCCGGCGGACCAGCCCGACCACGTCGTGCGAGGTGGGGCCGGACGGCTTGGCGACGACCAGCACGCCGTCCAGGCCGCCGCTTCGGTCGCGCGGGCTCACCGTCGCACCTCGCCGGCCATCCGCTCCGCGATCTCGCGCACCCGGGCGATCGCCGCCTCGAGCGGCAGGTTGACCGTGGCCCCGGCCGCCCGGGCATGCCCGCCACCGCCGAACGTCCCGGTCAGGACCGTTGCGTCCACGCCGCCGGGCCTGGTGCGGACCGAGAGCCGGGTCGTCTCGTCGTCCTGCTCCTTGAACAGCATCGCGACCTCCGCGCTCTCCGCCTGGGCGAGCAGGTCGATGATCCCCTCGGAGTGGGCCGGGATCGCATCGGTCGCCTCCAGGTCGCCGAGCCGCAGCGTCGACCAGATGACCAGCCGGTCCGGCGACGTCTCGAGGCGGCCGAGCACCCGGCCGAAGAGCCGGAGCTGGCTGTCGGGCTTGGTCCGGTAGAGCAGGCGCGAGATGTCCGAGAGCGGCGCCCCGGCGGCGACCAGGGCCGCGGACACCGCCAGCGTCCGGGGGGTCGCATTCGGGTGCGCGAACGTGGCGGTGTCCATGACGACACCCGCCATGAGGACCGCGGCCAGCGCCCCGTCGCCGAGGTCCAGTGGCAACCCCAGGCGCACCGTCAGCAGCGCCACCTGCTCGCAGGTGGCCGCGGCGCCCGGGTCGATCCAGTCCGCCGGGCCGGCCCCATCGTTGGACGCATGGTGGTCGATGACCAGGCGCGGCAGACCCGTGAACAGCGCCGGGTGCCGGGTGGCGACGGCACCGACGCGCTCCTCGCTCGCGCAGTCGGCCAGGACCAGCAGGTCGTATGCCCCGCTCGGCTCCGGATCGGTGCGGAACCTGTCGATCCCGGGCAGGAACGCGTACAGGGGCGGCACGAGATCCGTGCTGATCGCCGTGGCCCGGCCACCGAGCGCCTCCACCAGCAGGCAGAGGCCCAGCACGGCACCCAGGGTGTCCGCGTCCGGGTTCTCGTGGCTGACTGCAAGCACGTGGCGCGCCTCCCGGAGGCGCGCCACGAGATCGTCCGGCACCGCTTCCAGCGCGAGGCCGGCGAGATCGACGGCAGCCGTCATCCGCGGCCGGTCCCCGGGCGCCGGCCGGCATCGCGCTTCGCGCCACCGTGCTTCGGGCCACTGTTCTTCGGCCCACCGCCCCCATGTTTCGAATCCACGCGCTTCGAGCCACCGCGCGCCACCCGGTCCACGCCCTGGCCGCGGCCCTGCGGGCGCCGCGAAGATCGCGGCTTCGGTCCCGGGACGATCGCGGCGCCCGGGTCCAGACTCGGGTCGGCCCCGCCGGCCGCAACGGCATCCGCATCGGCATCGGCATCCGCGACGGGATCCGGGGCATCGCCCTCGTGGGGCAGCCGCTTGACCGGCGTCGGGAGCGACTCGTTGAACGGCGTGACCTCGAGCGGATCGACGCCGGACTCCAGTTCGCCGAGCAGGTGGAGCAGGCGGGTTCCCCGCTCCGCGGAGTCGTCGAGCTGGATGTGCAGGGCCGGGATCCGCTTGATCCGGAGGCGTTTGCCAAGCTCGTGACGCACGAATCCCATCGAGGCCTGGAGAGCCCGGATGGTCTCGGTGCGGTCGCTCTTGCCGCCGATCACGCTGACCCAGACCTTCGCATGGCGAAGATCCGGAGAGGTCTCCACGTCCGTGATGGTCGTGAAGCCGATCCGCGGGTCGGCAAGCTCCTTGGCGAGAAGCGCGCCGATCTCCTGGCGGAGCAGCTCGTCGACGCGGTCGGTTCGCTGGCTCATGGCCCTGCCTTCAAGCGGGGAGCGTCAGCCCCCCGCCCGGCTCCGAGCCTGGTTCGTGAAGCACTCGAGGATGTCGCCCTCGACCAGGTCGTTGTACCCGGAGAGGCCGATGCCGCACTCGAAGTTGGCGGCAACCTCCCGGACGTCGTCCCGGAAGCGGCGCAGCGAGTCCATCTTGTCCGTCGCAACGACCTTGCCGCCACGCCAGACGCGGACGCCGCCGGAGCGGACGATGCGGCCGTCGGTGACGAAGCAGCCGGCGATGACCGTGCTCTTGCCCACCTTGAAGATCTGGCGGACCTCGGCGCGGCCCTCGATCACCTCGATGATCTCCGGCTCGAGCATGCCCTTGAGGGCGGCGTCGATGTCGTCGGTCAGCTTGTAGATGATGTCGTACAGCCGGACGTCGACGCCCTGTGCCTCGGCCTCCCGGCGAGCCGTCTCGGTGATCCCGGTGTTGAAGCCGACGACGATCGCGTTCGAGGCTGTTGCCAGCATGATGTCGTTGTCGTTGATGTCGCCTGCCGCCGCGAGCAGGACGTTGATCTTCACCTCGTCCGTGCTCAGCTGCTGCAGCGCATGCGTGATCGCACCGAGCGAACCCGACACGTCGGCCTTGAGGATCATCCGCAGCTCCTTGGCCTGGCCGGCCTGGATCTGGCGGTAGAGGTCCTCGAGGGTGGCGCGGCTCGATCCGCCCGCTGCGGCGGCCTGCTCGATCTTGCGGGTCTCGACCATCGTGCGGGCGGTCTTCTCGTCCGGGACCACGCGCAGCACGTCGCCGGCCTCGGGCGTGTCGGACAGACCGAGGATGACGACGGCGGATGCGGGTCCGGCCTTGGGCGTGCGCTTGCCGCCGGCGGACTCGAGCGCCTTGACCTTGCCGAAGGTGTTGCCGGCCACGACGACGTCGCCGACGCGCAGGGTGCCGGTCTGCACGATGACCGTGGCGACCGGGCCGCGACCCTTGTCCAGTCGCGCCTCGATGACGGTGCCCACGGCGGCGCGCTTCGGGTTGGCCTTGAGCTCCTGCAGGTCCGCGACCAGCAGGATGATCTCGAGGAGCTCCTCCAGGCCGACGCGGGTCTTGGCCGACACCGGGACCAGCGGCGTGTCGCCGCCGTAGTCCTCGACCAGGACGCCGGCCTCGGCCAGCTCGCTCTTCACGCGGTCCGGGTTCGCGTCCGGCTTGTCGATCTTGTTCAGCGCGATGACGAGCGGCACCTTCGCCGCCTTCGCGTGGCTGATGGCCTCCAGCGTCTGGGGCATCACGCCATCGTCCGCCGCCACGACGATCACCGCGATGTCGGTGACCTTGGCACCGCGGGCACGCATCGAGGTGAACGCCTCGTGGCCCGGGGTGTCCAGGAAGACGACGCGCTTGCCGTCCTTGGTGGTGATCTCGGATGCGCCGATGTGCTGCGTGATGCCACCCCGCTCGCCCGAGGCGACGGCGGTCGAACGGATGGCGTCGAGGAGGCTCGTCTTGCCGTGGTCGACGTGCCCCATGACGGTCACGATCGGCGCCCGCGGGACGAGGTTGACGTCGTCCGCGTCCTCTTCCCAGAGCTGGACCTTCTCGGCCTCGGCCGGCGGTCCGCTGCTCTCTTCGTCGGTGTCCGCGACGGATGCGTTCGGCTCCGCCACCTCGTAGCCGAGCTCCTCGGCCACGAGCGACGCGGTGTCACGATCGATCAACTGGTTGATGGTCGCGAAGATGCCGCTCTTGATCAGCTCGCGGATGATATCCGCCGGGCTGACGACGAGGAGCTCGGCGAGCTCCTTGACGGTGATCGTGGCCGGCAGCTCGATCGCGCCACGCTCCGCCGGATCGACGACGGCGACGCCGCCCGCGACGAACGGGCCGCCTGCGCGACGCGGGGGCTTGCGGGGTCCGCGTCGGCCGCGGGTGCCGCTCCTACTCCTGGCCATGGGCTTCTCCTCGGATCATCGTGTCGGGGTTGGGGTCGGGTCGCGAGCCATCGGCCCGCGGGGGGGTTGTCGTGATGGCGGCGGCAAGGGCGTCGGGCCCGGCCACCAGGATCGCCGCAAGGTCGGCCGGCAGGGCCACCTTGAGCGCGTGTTCGATGGCCTTCTTGCGGCCTGCGGTGTCCCAGCAGGACGCGTCCCGGCACAGGTAGGCGCCTCGGCCGGGGGCCCGGCCGGTGGCATCCACGGCCACGGAGCCGTCCGGAGCCCGCACGACCCGGACGAGCTCCCGCTTGGGGTGCGTCGTGCGGCAGGCAACACAACTCCGCTCGGGGAGCCGTCGCGGCGGAGCTGGCCGGATCCGACCGGCCGCCGTCGGGCCTACGACGACACCCCCTCTGATGCCTTCTTGCGCAGCCGCTTGACTGGAGCGGCCGGCTCCTCGGCGGGGGCGTCGGGTACGGTCAGGGCCGGGTCAGCCGTGTCGGCCGTGACCGGCTCGGCCGCGTCGGCCGTGTCGGCCGTGTCGGCCGCGACCGGCTCGTCGGCGACCGGCGCCTGCGCGGCCTCGGCTGCGGCCGTATCGCTGCGGATGTCGATGCGCCAGCCCGTGAGCCGTGCGGCGAGCCGGGCGTTCTGCCCCTCGCGGCCGATGGCCAGCGAGAGCATCCGCTCCGGGACGATCACGGTCGCGATCCGGTGTTCCTCGTCGATCGTCACGCCCAGCACCTGGGCGGGCGACAGCGCGTTGGCGACGAACACGGACGCGTCCTCGTTCCACGGGATGACGTCGATCTTCTCGCCGGCCAGCTCCGCGACGACCGCCTGGACCCGCGCTCCACGCTGTCCAACGGTGGCGCCGACCGGGTCCAGCCCCTCCTGGCGCGACGAGACGGCCACCTTGGACCGGCTCCCCGCCTCGCGGGCGATCGCCTTGATCTCGACCGTACCGGCGTGGATCTCCGGTACCTCCAGCTCGAACAGCCGGCGGAGGAATCCCTTGTGGGTCCTCGAGACCATGATCTGCGGCCCGCGTGCGGACCGGCGGACCTCGAGCACGAACGCCTTGACGGGCTGCCCGATCCGGTAATGCTCGAGCGGGCTCTGCTCGGTGGTGGCGAGGATCGCCTCCACACCCTTGCCGACGTCCAGGATGATGGCGCGCGGCTCCACCCGGCTCACAGACCCGGTGATCAACTCACCTTCGCGGCTCGCGAACTGGTCGAAGACCTGGTCGCGCTCGACCTCGCGCATCCGCTGGAGGATGATCTGCTTGGCGGTCTGGGCACCGATGCGGCCGAAGTGATCCGCGTCCAGTTGCTCGATCTCGAGCACCTCTCCGGCACGGGCGTCCGGGCGCGTGGTGCGGGCCTCGGCCACCGTCACCTGGACGGCTGGATCCTCGACCTGGTCCACCACGTAGCGCCCGCGGGAGACACGGATCTCGCCGGTGGCGGGCTCGATGCGAACGAAGATGTCCTCTTCGCCGGCGACTCGCCGGTAGGCCGCCTGGATCCCCTCCTCCACGGCGCGGATCAGCGCCTCCTGGGGGACCTGCTTCTCGGCATTGAGCTGGAGGAGCGCACCGACGAAGTCGCGACTCATCATGCGCCTCCCTGCTGCCTGACCATTTGCGGCACGCCTTCGACACAAAGAAACGTGGGTTGGTCACCCACGTTCGGAGGCGGCCTCTCGCTATTGGCCGGAAGTATACACCCGGGCCCGTGGATCGCCCGCAGGCGGACCCGGTCCGCACCGTCTAGGCGGGCCCGGCAACCGCCCCGTATCGCCGGTCCACATACCGCTCGAGGAGGTCGATGAACTCCGCGACGATCGCGTCCCCGCGGAGCGTCCGGTCCAGCTTCCCGTCCACGAAGACGGGCGCCACGGGCGCCTCGAAGGTGCCCGGCAGGCTGATCCCGATATCGGCGTGCTTGCTCTCCCCGGGACCATTGACCACGCAGCCCATCACCGCGACCTTCAGCTCCTCGACACCGGGGTGCGTCTCGCGCCAGCCGGAAATCCGTGCCCTGATGTGGTCCGTGATATCGCGGGCCATCTCCTGGAAGAACGTGGAGGTGGTCCGGCCGCAACCGGGGCAGGCCGAGACCTGGGGCAGAAACGAGCGAAGGCCCATCGACTGGAGCACCTGCTGGGCAACCTCGACCTCGAGCTCGCGGCCCGCGCCGGGCTCGGGCGTGAGCGAGACGCGGATCGTGTCCCCGATCCCCTCGTTGAGGAGGATCGCCAGGCCCGCGGTCGAGGTCACGATGCCCTTCATGCCCATCCCGGCCTCGGTGAGGCCCAGGTGGAGCGGGTAGTCGGAGCGCGGCGCCAGCCGGCGATACGTGTCCACGAGGTCGCGTACGCCGGACACCTTGGCCGAGATGATGATCCGGTCGTGGCGGAGGCCCGTCTCCTCGGCCAGCTCGGCGGAGCGCATGGCCGACTCGATCATCGCGTCGATCATGACGTCACGGGCGTCGCGCGGGGTGGCGAGCTTCGCGTTCGCCTCCATCAGGTCCGTGAGCAGCTGCTGGTCCAGCGAGCCCCAGTTGACCCCGATGCGCACCGGCTTCTCATGCTCGATCGCGACCCGGACGATCGTCGTGAAGTTGGCGTCGTGGTACTTCGTGCCGACGTTGCCCGGGTTGATCCGGTATTTCGCGAGCGCGGCCGCGGTCGCCGGGAAGTCCACCAGGAGCTGGTGGCCGTTGTAGTGGAAGTCGCCGATGACCGGGACGTCGACGCCCAGGTTGTCGCGGAGCTTCCGGATCATGTCCGGGACGGCCGCGGCCGCCTGCTCGGTGTTGACCGTGACCCGTACCAGCTGGGAGCCCGCGTGCGCGAGGCGCGCGACCTGGATCGCGGTGCCATCCGCGTCCGCGGTATCCGTGTTGGTCATCGACTGGACGACGACCGGGTGCGCCGAGCCCACCAGGACACCGCCCACGTCGACCGAGACGGTCGGCCGGCGAACTGGCCGGAGCGCCTCGGGCGAGGTCACGGGGTGCCGCCGACCTGCCGGATCACGTCGAACACCGTCACCCAGATCATGAACCCGAACAGGATCACGAAGCCGATCGCGTAGGTCATCTGCTCCGCACGCAGGGAGATCCTCCTGCCGCCGGGCAGCGCCTTGAGCACGAGGACCAGCATCCGGCCCCCGTCGAGCGGCGGGAATGGGAGGACGTTCACGAGGGCGAGGTTGGCCGACAGGATGCCCGCCAGGTAGAGGACGTACAGCGGACCAAGCGTCTTGAGGGTCTCGCCCAGCTGGACCGCGATCCCCACCGGGCCGGCCGCGAGCGGGGCCGCGGTCGGGTTGCTGATGATCGACTGGCCGATCTTCCCCAGCCCGTCCAGGATCATGCTGAAGGCCTCGGCCGTCCGCTTCGCCCCGATGGCAACCGCCTCGCCGGGCGCGTAGTTAATGTTGCCGACCTGGGCACCCTTGAGCCCGGTGATGCCGAGCGCGCCCTGGTCGGGCGATGTCGGGACCCGCAGCGTGACCGTGACGTCCTCGGTCGAG
>Ga0209014_10000187_pt1 | contig 34278 bp, 51 predicted proteins | sample BarGraNGADG00212_FD_184491 | JGI IMG/M metagenome (GOLD analysis project Ga0209014, IMG submission 184491) | Arctic peat soil microbial communities from Barrow, Alaska - Barrow Graham LP Ref core NGADG0002-212 (SPAdes) (version 2) | ecosystem: Environmental > Terrestrial > Soil > Wetlands >...
CTGTTTCAGGGTTCGCTGGACGAACAGCGGGTCGAGCCGGAGATCGGCCGCGCGTCGCTCACCGCTCATCGACGCTCCCAGCTCATCGCTCATCGGGCGACCCGCAGCGAGGGCCGGGCGAGCGGCAGCGAGGGCCGCGCGAGCGGCAGCGAGGGCCGCGCGTCGAGGTCCAGGCCGGCCCGGACGCCCGCCGCGTACCGTCTGGCCCCGGCGGCGCCGATCATCGCACCGTTGTCCGTGCACAGCCCCGGCCGCGGGATGACCATCACGATGCCGCGCGCCGCGGCCTCGCCGCTGATGCGGGCCCGGAGTGCGGCGTTGGCCGCAACCCCCCCACCCATCACGATCCCGTGCGCCCCCACCTCTTCTGCCGCCCGGATCGTCTTCGCGGCCAGCACGTCCGTCACCGAGTCCTGGAACCCCCAGGCGAGCTCGGCGATCACGGCATCGGGCAGCGGCCCCTCGCGCTCGTCGGCAGGCAGGCCAGCTTCGGCGCGGGCCACCCCGATGATCCGCCGGGCCGCCGTCTTGAGCCCGGAGAAGCTGACGTCGTAGGTGTCGCGCAGCCAGGCCCGGGGGAAGACCCGATCCTTCGCCACGGCGGCCTCGGCCGCCCGCGAGATCGCCGGCCCGCCCGGGTAGCCCAGGCCCAGCAGGCGCCCGACCTTGTCGAACGCCTCGCCGGCGGCATCGTCGATCGTGCCGCCGAGATACCGGTAGTCGAGGTGGTCCCGCATCTCCACCAGGAACGTGTGGCCGCCCGAGACGACCAGCGCCACCAGCGGGAACGGCGGCAGGTCGCGCTCCGCCTCGCCCGGGTCGAGCAGCCAGCCCGCGTACGCGTGGCCCTCCAGGTGGTTGACGGGCACGAGCGGCTTGCCGTGCGCCCAGGCGATGGTCTTGGCAAAGCTGATGCCCACCAGCAGCGAGCCCGCCAGGCCCGGTCCGTACGTCACTGCCACCGCATCGACGTCCCGCACGGTCACGCCGGCGGTGGCGAGCGCCTCGTCGAGCACCGGCACGATCCAGCGCAGGTGCGCCCGGGCGGCGACCTCCGGCACGATGCCGCCGGTCGGGGCATGGAGCGCCACTTGGCTCGCGACCACGTTGGCGTGGATCCGGCGCCCATCCTCGACCAGCGCGATCGCGGTCTCGTCGCAGCTGGATTCGACGGCGAGCAGGAGCGGGCCGCTCATGCGGGTCCTCGCGGGCGTGCCGCGACGGCGGTACGTACCAGGCCGCTCATGCGGGTCCTCGCGGGCGTGCCGCGACGGCGGGCGACTCACCGTCCAGCCTCGTCTCCGGCCTCTCGTCGGGCTCCGGGGATGGGGCCGGAGCGGCGTCCACGGCCGCGCGCAGGCGGGCGATCCGCTCGCACATCGCCGGGGTTGTCAGCGGCTCGGTCGTCATGATCAGGGCATCTTCCTGGTTGTCGCTGTAGTAGCGGGGCCGGATGCCCACAGGCCGGAAGCCGTACTTCTCGTAGAGGCGACGAGCGGCAAGGTTGGAGAGCCGGACCTCGAGGGTCGCCTCGCGAGCCTGGCGGTCCAGGGCGAGGTCCAGCAGCGCGATGAGCATCCGCTCGCCGATCCGGCGGCGCCGGTATGCCGGGTGAACCGCGAATGTGGTCACGTGCGCCTCGTCCACCATCAGCCAGATCCCGCCGTAGCCCACGATCTGGTCGCCGATCAGCGCCACCAGGTAGTGGGACAGGCGGTTCGACTCCAGCTCCTGGCGGTAGGCCTGCGGCGGCCAGGGGGTGGTGAACGACGCACGCTCGATCAGGTGGACGGCCGGCAGGTCTGCCGCCGTCATCGGCCGAACACGCAGGACGGGCGTGCCGGGATTGCTGGTCGTGCCGGGATTGCCGGGCGTGCCGGGCATGCCGGGCGTGCCGGTCACGGCCGACCCCCTCCGCCGGTGACGTCCACGGCGCTGTCGGGAAGGGCCGTCCGCACGCCGCGCGGCAGCGTCACGTACTCCGGCACTAGCTGCGCCAGGTCGTCGGGATCCCCCGCGGCAAACCGCGCGGCGCCCGCCGCCAGCAGGGCCGCCGCCAGGCCGTCGTGGGCTTGCGCGCCGAGCGCGGACGCCTCCACGGGGGCGCGCCCGTCCAGGTCCACGGCCACCAGGCGCTCGTCGGGACCGAGCTCCGGATGCATGCCGCCGGGCAGGATGAGCGGCGCCACCCCCGGCCGGCTCAGGACGCGATCGGACATGCCCGCCGGCTGCAGCAGCACGAAGGCGACGCGGTCCAGCGCGATGCCCCCCGCCGCCACGGCCGCCGCGGCGGCCTCCAGGAGCGCTCCCCCGGTCGGAACGCCGGCGATCGGCAGGCGGAGCGCATGGGCCAGGCCCTTCGCCGTGGCGATCCCCACCCGGAGGCCGGTGAAGGCGCCGGGGCCCGTCCCCACCACGATCCCGCCCAGCGCCGCCGGCGCCTGGCCCATGTCCGCCAGCAGCGTTTCGATCCGGCCCAGCAGCTCCTCGCCGTGGCGGTAGCCGGCCACCCAACCGCGCTCCTCGACGAGCGTCCCGTCAGGTCCGCCCAGGGCGATCACCGCCCGCGTCGTCGCGGTGTCGATCACGAGGATCCGGCCGGACCCGGCCAGGCCGCTGCCGGTCACGCGACAGCCTCCAGGTAGCGGAGGTAGGCCGGGTCCTCGGATCGCAGCTCGATGCGCCGGGGCTCGTCGCCGGTGCCGTCGATCACGACGTCCAGGCGAGCCGCGGGCAGGGCCGGGCCCAGTCGCTCTCCCCACTCCACGAGGGTCACGCCCTCGGCCTGCCGTTCATCGAGGAGGCCGCCGGCCATCGCGTCCTCGGCATCGTCCAGACGGTAGAGGTCCAGGTGGAACAGCGGGAGCCGGCCCTCGTATTCGGCCATCAGCACGAACGTCGGTGAGCTGACGGTGTCGGTGATCCCGAGGCCGACAGCGAAGCCCTTCGCGAACTGCGTCTTGCCCGCGCCGAGGTCGCCGACGAGACACAGCAGGTCACCGGGCCGGGCGACCGCGGCCAGCCGCTCGGCCAGGGCGCGGGTGCCGGCCGGCTCGTGCGTGACGACAACGCGCTCGCTGCGCAGGGACGTGGACATCGATCCGAGGGTAGCCGAAGCCGCGGACCCACGCGGCTGCTCCAGCCCGTCCAGCCCCGGCGCCTCGGGGCATTCGGGGGCGGCGGAGTCGCGAGATGCCACCGCTGGGCCGCCGGGCACCCAGGTCCTGCCTCATGCCACCGCTGGGCCGCCGGGCACCCAGGTCCTGCCACGTACCAGGGCGACTGGTGCACACTGGCCCTGCGGCCGAATCCCCTGACACCTACCAGTGACGCTGGTACTCGTCGGGACTCCGGCGCCGATCCGGCCGGGTCCGGCGCCCGGACGCCCGCTCCCCATGCTCAACCCGTGGACGACGGGCGACACGAACCCGCCGGGGGCTGTCCGAACCTCGCCGAGTACCAGCGCCGCTGGTACCTGGCAGGAACTGCAGCAGTCCTGACCCCAGCATCGGGCACGTCCCGACGGCGGCCCGGCACCCCTCCTGGTATCAGGCGTACCGCTCGAGATCGCCCAGCGGGACGGCCAGCGGGGGCTCGCCCTCGAGCTCCACGAACGCGGCCTCGAGCTGGACGCCTGCCGCGAACCGCCGGAGCCCGGCCGGCCCGAGGAGGCGGCCCTCGGCGCCCGCGTTGGGACCGCTCCGGATCCGGACCCAGGCCCGGTCGATCTCCACCGACGCGGGATCCTCGCCCTCGAAGACCAGCGCGGGCGGGTCCACCAGCAGCGCCACCTCCTGCCCTGCAAACCGCTCGAGGAGGGCCGTGACCGGACCCGGGATCGGACGCCGGATGGCACCCTCGAGCACCAGGACCCCGAATGGCGGGATCGCGTGGAGTGCGGCACGCTGGCGACGCTCGGAGGCCTGGAAGTCGCGCAACTCCTTGCCGGGTAGCGTCGCAACGACGATCCCCCGGACGCCCATCGCGCGGGCACGCGTCAGGGCCTCCGCATCGATCCGTGAACCCACGACCAGGATGCTGCCCGCCCTCCCGACGTCGATCCCGCCGGGGCGCAGCTCCCCGAACGGATCCGTGGCCAGCTCGAGCCGGCCGCGGGCCGCAGACCCGGCCGCGAACGCCGCGCGCAGCGCCCGACCGTGCGGACGCACGCAGATCTCCGCCCCGGGCCTGACCTCGGTCACCAGGCCGGCCACCGGTGACGGCAGGACCACGCGATGATCGCCCGTGACCAGGCGCCAGCGGTCGTTCTTGCCGGGCACGGGCGCCAGGAGCTCCCCCTCCAGCTCGCGGTCCCGGCGCCGCCGGCCCGGCGCCGGAGCCCAGCGACTGCCGGGCATCGGCCGCCCGGCATCGCCCGCGTGTACCTCCACGTCGTGGATCCGGCGGCCGCGGATGTGCTCCAGCAGCGGGTCGCCCGGCAGCACGGCGGCCCCCGGCTCGACCAGCGGCCGGTCCCCCGGCGGGAGCGGGAAGCGGGTCTCGAGCCCGTCCTCGAGGAGGCGGCGGACCGGGACCTCGTCCAGCCAGGCCGGCGTCGCGGCGGGAGCCTCGGTCGTGGTGCGTGTCTCCGTCATGTCTCGAGATCCGGCCACAGGGCGGCCTGCCACGAAGCCAGCAGCTCGCGACGGCGCTCCAGGCGCTCCGGGAGCTGCAGCGGCACATCGCGCAGGTCCACGAGCAGCCCGCCCAGCCCGCCGGCAACTTCCATCGCCACGTGGCGTGTCCGCAGCCCGAGACGGACCGGGTCCCGAAGCTGCAGCTCCACCACGGCGCGCCCTCCGGGCGGCAGGTCCACGAGCTCCAGGCCGCCGGGCACCAGGTCCAGCTCCGCGGGACCGCCCTGGCCGCGTATCTCCAGGCGGCCCGCGGACCGGCCGGGGCGCAACCCGGCGGGCATCAGCACGCTGCCGAGGGGGACCAGGAGGTCATCGCGCAGATCGGCGATGACCGCGTGCCGCTCCTCCGCGTCCTCGATCGTCCCGAGCGGCGCCAGCAGCCGGGCGTGATCCAGGCCGGCGGCCCGCACCCCCGGGCGTCGCAGCACGTCGGCCAGGGCGAGCGCGACCGCCGAGCCCGGCGCACCGTTCCACGCCCCACCCGCCGCGACGACGAGATCGGGGCCCGGCTGCCCGTCGAAGTCCGGCGTCGCGGCCGCGAGCCGCGCGAGGGCGGCCCGGGCGGCCGCGAGTCGCAGCAGTGCACCGTCGCCCGTGGCATCGCCCCAGGGCGCGAGGGCGAGCTCTCGCAGCCGGTCCCGCACGCGGAGCCGGTCGAGGGGGATCGTGAGCCAGCCCATCACCGCGTCGAGGTGGGCGTCCGAGAAGGAGAGCGGCAGGAGCGCGGCCTCGGGGACGATCGCCACGCGGGGAACCGCGGCGGCACCGGCCGTCCACGCGGCTGCCGTGCGCGCCGCACCCGTCTGGCCGATTTCGACCACCTCGATGCGACGCTGCAGGACATCAGCCAGGGTGCCGGTCGCCGTGGCCAGGGCACGCCGGCCGTCGTGCGCGCCGCCACGCAGCCCGTCGAGCAGGGCGCGCAGTGGCTCTCCCCCACCGGCGGCCGGCGATGGAGCAAGCACGGTGGGCCCGGGCCGGTCCGGCCGGAACAGGCCCTCGGTTCGGCCGCCGGGCTCGGCAAGGCCCCCGGCGAGCACGGCCACGAGGTCCGGCCGCCGCTCGGTCGTGGCCGCAACCAGCGCCCCGAGATCCGCGATCAACGGGTGCTCGTCGGCCCCCGGCGGATCGGACGCGCCGGCCAGGACCGCCCCCACGCGCGGGTCGGCGAGCGCGGTCGCCACGGCGAGGATCTCGGCGCCGTCGAGGACCAGCGGGCGGACTCGCCACCCGGCCATCGAAGCCGCCGCGACCAGCGGACGCACGACGCGCTCCGTGGCCGCCACGACGGCGAGCTCGGGGGCGGGGGACGTGGAGCAGGCGACGCCCGGGATCCCGGCGGCGGCGCCCACGGATCCGAGCCCGAGGTCCGCGGCGAGCGAGGCGTCCGTCGCCGCCAGCCGCCTGCGCAGGCGCTCGAGCAGGGCCTCCTGCGGGACGCCGGCCGGGGCCGCGGTGCTGCCGAGCAGCCGCCAGCGTGCGTCCACCCGCCCGACGAGGGCGACCGCGACCGTCGCCGTCCCTCGGTCGACGGTGGCAAAGACCGGCTGCTCGCTGCTCACCCGGCCGATGCTATCAGCGGCGGGCGACCGGACCCCGATATGGGGGCCGGATGTCGGGACCCCATTGTCGGGATCAGGCGTCCCAGCCGTCGGCCTCGTCGAGCTCCTCGAGCCGGTCGATCAGCGCCTCGATGCCGGCGTCGTCGCGCAGGAGCTCGGTGGCGGACGGGGTCTCCCCGCCGAACAGCTCCCCCAGGACCGGGTCGAAGAAGAGCATCGCGGGCGCGCCTAGCGGACGGTACGGACGGCTGGCCTCAAGGAAGTGGACGGCGGGCCCGGTCAGGCCGCGCAGCCGGATCTCGCGCGCGACCGCCTCGACGAGGGCCTCGCGGCGCTCGTCGAACGGCTCCATGGGAAAGCTCACGCGAGGTCCTCGAGGCGGCCCGCCGCGGGCCGTCCGGCCGGCGAGGCCGGGATGCCGGCGGGCTGCGAGTCGCGCGGTCCTGCGGACGTCCATACCACCGGGGTGAGCAGGGCCCGCGTCGGGGCCGGGTCGCTCGTGGCGAGGGCGCGGACGAACGCCTCGTAGGCGGCGGCGCCCCTGAGGGCGAAGATCACGTGCTCGATCGACGACGGCGTGGCCAGCTCGTCCCGGACGGCCCCGACGGCGATCGAGGCGGCCTCGTCCATGGGAAACCCGCCGATCCCCGTCCCGAGCGCCGGGAACGCGATGCTGGAGAGGCCGAGCTCGCGGGCCCGGGCCATCGCGCTGCGCGCGGCACGGTCGATCGCCGGGCCGCTCGTGCGGCGGTCGCGCTCGAGGGAGACGGCATGGATGACGTAGCGGGCGGCAAGCCGGCCGGCGGGCGTGACGACCGCCTCGCCCAGGCCGACGGGCGCCAGCCGGAGGGCCGCGAACTCGATCGCGTCCCCACCCGTGCGCTTCAACTCGCCGGCCACCCCGGTGGACATCCACATGGACGTCGACGCCGGGCTCACGATGGCATCGACCTCGAGGTCGCAGATGTCGCCATTCCAGAGCTCGATGCGTGCCATTCGGATCTCCCTCCCGCGAGCGTCCGGACCTCGACGGGCAAACCGGCGGCATGGTACACCCGGGGCAGGCGCCGAGACATCCCGGCGAGGATCTCGTAGCTGATCGTGCCACCCGTGGCGGCAAGCTCGAGGGCGGTGATCCGGTCCCCTGCCTGCTCGCCCAGCAGGACGAACTCGTCGTCCTCGTCAACCGGCGGCCCGGGCACGTCCGTGACGTCCAGCATCACGGCATCCATGGCCACGCGGCCCACCAGCGGCACGCGGACGCCACGCACCAGGCCCTCGGAACGGTCCGAGAGGAACCGCCGCCAGCCGTCGGCATAGCCCACCGGCAGCGTCGCGATCCGCGACGGGCGGGCGGTCACGAACGTCGGCCCGTACGAGACCCCGTGGCCGGCCGGCAGGTCCGCCACGCGAACGGCACGGCCCTTGAGCGCCATGACGGGTCGCAGCCGCGTGGCGGTTGTCGCGATCGACGCGGGCAGCACGAGCGTGTCGGGGACGAGGCCATAGATGGACAGCCCAACCCGGACCGCGTCCCAGAGCGCCACGTCGCCACCGAGGACGCCGCCGCTCCCGGCCAGGTGGCGTCGGACCGCCTCCGGGTCGGACCCGTAGCGCACCGCGCCCAGGGTCGGATCCAGGGCGCGTCCGAACCGCTCGTCCTGGGCAAGCGCGTTGGAGGGGACGTCGGCCGCCGCCAGGTGGGTCCAGATGCCGCCGAGGCGGACACCCGGGGACGCCGCAACGCGGCGGATCGCCGACGCGACCTCGTCCGGCATGGCTCCACCGCGCCCCAGACCCGTCTCGATCTCGACGTGGATCTCGAGGGACGGTCCTCCCGGGTCCTCCGCGACCGCCCGCGCGGCGGCGTCGAGGACGCGGTCCAGCAGCCGTCCGGCGCCGATGCTCACCGCGATCCCGGCGCGCGCGGCCGCGGCCACGCGGTCCGGCGGCGCGGGGTAGATGACCAGGAGCGGCAGCGAGATCCCCGCCTCGCGCAGCTCGTACGCCTCGTCCAGCGTCGCCACGGACAGCCCGTCGGCATCTGCCGCCTCGAGGGCCCGGGCCACCGGGACCGCGCCGTGGCCGTACGCGTCTGCCTTGACGACGGGTTCGACGCGCACGCCCGGGCCGACGACCTCCCGCATGACCGCGAGGTTCTCCCGGAGCGCGTCCAGGTCGATCTCCAGCCACGCGGTCCGCGGCAATGGAGCGAGGCCGGCCTCCCGCAGGCGGTCCTCGATCGGTCGCGACCGCGGCCACGGCGTCGACGACGCCGGGTCCCTCATCCCTCGTCCCCGGCCGGCGCCTCCGACGTACCGGCTCCGGCCCCGTCAAGGGCGCCGAAGCCGAGCCGTCGCCCGGATCGCTGCCGCTCGGCGAGCCGGGCCAAGCGCCGGCGGCCCAGCGGCAGGGCCTCGGTCAGGTCCGACGCCAGCAGCCCGGCGTCGCCGATCCGATCGCGGACAGCGTCCCCGGCCAGGCCGTGGAGGTAGACCCCGAGGCGTGCCGCGTCGTACGGCGCCATGCCCTGGGCAAGGAGGGCGCCGATCGTCCCAGCCAGGACGTCGCCGGTGCCGCCGGATGCCATCGCCGGGTTCTCGAACGGCGCGATCGAGACCGAGCCGTCGGGCGCCGCGATCACGGTGTTCGCGCCCTTGAGCACCACCACCTGCCGCCATTCGGCCGCCGCGGACGCCGCGGATCGGACCCGGGCCCCGTCGTCCTCGTTCAGGTCACCGTCCGCGCCCGGGTCGTGCTCGCTGCCGGTGCGCAGGCGGGCGAACTCGCCCGCGTGGGGCGTCAGCACGCAGGGTCGCGTGACCAGCGTCCACCATTCATCCACGGCCGCCAGCGTCCGCAGGGCCTCGGCGTCCAGCACGGCCGGGGCGCCGGCCGGTTCCTCGGGCACCGTCAGGATCAGGCGCAGCAGGTCGGCCGTCGCCAGGCTGGGCCGGAGCCCGGGCCCGATCACCAGGGCGTCGTGCTCGTGGTCCAGCACCTTGGCGAGGGCGGGCTCGGGGTCCACTTCCTCGAGGTCGTCCTCGGGCAGGGCCATCGTGGTCGCCTCCACGACCTTCGCCGCGAACAGCGGCTGCAGCGACTCGGGCACCGCCAGCGTCACGAGGCCCGCGCCCGCCCGGCCCGCCGCACGGCAGACCAGGAGCGCGGCACCCGCGTAGTCCAGCGACCCGGCGATCACGAGCAGCTTGCCGAAGGTGCCCTTGTGACCCCGCTTCGGACGCTCCGGCAGCAGGCGCGCCATCGACTCGTCGTCGAGACGAGCCGTGCCATCGGGCAGCTTCGAACCACCCGACGCGGCTTCCTCCACCCGCCGCCCGAAGCCCAGCTGCCGGTCAGCCATGTCCGTCCTCCGGTCCGTTTCCCGGCTCGCTCCCCGGTCCGGCGGCCTCCGCGGCCAGTGCCTGGGTGGCGGTGTGGAGCTCGCGCATGCGATCCAGCCGGCGGAGCAGGACCCGCTCCCGCTCATCGATACGATCGTCGATGTCCAGCGGGAAGACATAGCGCCCGCCCGCCGTGCGGACGCCGAACGCGATCGCGACGGCGTAGTCCGTCTCGTGGGTGATCGAGACGGCGATGCGGCCCATCCCCAACTGCTCGGCACGTTGCTCGGCACGCCCGTGCAGCCGCACGGCCGGCTGCCCCGTGGGCATCCGTTCGACCTCGATGTCCTTCCAGCCGATCCCGCGAACACCCAGGCCCAGGACCTTGGAGACCGCCTCCTTGGCGGCCCAGCGCCCGGCGAAGGTCTCCGGGCGGTCCCGGACGTAGCGCCGCTCGCGCTCCGTCAGCACGCGGCGCGAGAACCGCTCGCCGAACCGCTCGATGGCGGCGCGGATCCGATCGACCTTGATGATGTCGATGCCGAGCTCTGTCGTTCCCTCGGGCACGAGACCCGCGGGCAGGTGCAGCTGGCCGTCGGGGCATGCGGGCGTCATCCCCTACTCCACCGTCACGGACTTGGCCAGGTTCCGCGGCTGATCCACGTCCGTACCCCGCGCAACCGCCGTGTGGTAGGCGAACAGCTGAAGGGGGATCACCGCGAGGATCGGCGACAGCGCCTCGTGGGTGTCGGGCACCCAGAACACGTCGTCGGCGAACCGCTCGATGGCGACATCGCCCTCGGTGGCGACCGCGATCACCTTCGCGTCGCGCGCTCGACCCTCCATCACGTTGCTGATCAGCTTGTCGTAGTTGAGTGACCGGGTGGCGATCGCCACCAGCGGGCACTCGGCGTCGAGCAGCGAGATCGGGCCGTGCTTGAGCTCCCCGGCGGCGTACCCCTCCGCGTGGATGTAGCTGATCTCCTTGAGCTTGAGCGCGCCCTCGAGCGCGCCCGGGAGGCCGTACCCGCGCCCGATGAACATGAACCCGCGGGAGTTGACGTACCGCCGGGCGACATCCGCCACGCCCGACGACAGGTCCAGCGTCCGCGCGGCCGCCTCCGGCAGCGCCCGCAGCGCGCGGCCCAGCTCCAGCTCCTTCCCGGCGTCCAAGGTCCCCCGGGCCTTGGCGATCGCGGCCGCGAGAATGACGAGCGTGGACACCTGGGTCACGAACGTCTTCGAGGCCGCGACGGCGATCTCCGGGCCGGCCTGGAGGAACATCACCGCGTCCGCCTCGCGGGTGATGGCCGAGCCGACGGTGTTGGTGACGGCCACGATCGGACAGCCACGCTCGCGCGCCCAGCGCGTGGGGGCGATCGTGTCCGCGGTCTCGCCCGACTGCGTCACCGCGATCACGAGCGTCTCGGCGTCGAGCGGCGGGGGCGAGTAGCGGAACTCGGAGCCCACGGTGACCCGGGCCGGGATCCCGGTCCAGTCCTGGATCGCGGCCGCGCCGACGAGGGCGGCGTACGAGGCGGTGCCACAGGCGACCAGCTCGACGCGGGTCACCCGCCGGAAGGCGTCGGCGAGCCCGTCCACCTCGGGAGCCTGGATGTACCCCGCGGGCGTTACCCGTCCGAGAAGCGACTGGCGCAGGGCGACGGGCTGCTCGTAGATCTCCTTGAGCATGAAGTGGTCGTAGCCGCCCTTCTCGGCGGCCTCGGGCGACCAGTCGATGAACGTCTCGGCTCGCTCCTGCTCGACCCCTGCGAGGTTGGTCACCACCACGCCGGTGGGCAGCAGGTCGGCGACGTCACCCTCCTCCAGGAAGACCATCCGGTTGGTGTGGGCGAGGATGGCCGCCACGTCGCTGGCGATGAAGCTCTCCTCGCCGTTGAGACCCACGATGAGCGGCACGTTCAGGCGCGCCCCGACCAGGCGGCTGATCTCCCGCCGGTGCATGACCACGAGGGCGTAGGCGCCGTCGACGCGACGCAACGCGGAGCGGACCGCATCCGCGAGATCGCCCTCGTACGCCTCCTCGACCAGGTGGGCGATGGCCTCCGTGTCCGTCTCCGACGTGAGCGTGTGCCCGCGGGCCTCAAGCTCGTCCCGGAGCTCGCGGAAGTTCTCGATGATCCCGTTATGGATCACCGTGATCTCGCCGGAGCAGTCCTGGTGCGGGTGGGCGTTGAGGTCGTTCGGCCGGCCGTGGGTGGCCCAGCGAGTATGGGCGAGGCCGATCGCCGCGTGCGGCGTGCGACCCGCGATAGCCGTCTGGAGGTTGACCAGCTTGCCGGCCCGCTTCTCCACGAACAGCTCGCCGTCCTCGTCGACCAGCGCGATCCCGGCAGAATCGTAGCCGCGGTACTCCAGTCGGGCCAACCCTTCCATCAGGATGGGGCCGGCCTCGCGGGGACCGGTGTAGCCGACGATGCCGCACATGCCGCTTCGGGTTCTCCTTCGGGGGCGGACGCGGCCCGGCGCGGCCGGGCGAGTGCCGGGTTAGTGTAGACGCTGACCTGCGAGGGCCGCGATCGCGTCGGCGATCGCGGCGACGTCCGCCGCGTCGGTGCCTTCGACCATCACCCGCAGCACGGGCTCGGTGCCCGAGGGGCGGACAAGGATCCGGCCGTGGGGCGCCAGCCGGGCCGAGGCCTCGGCGATGGCCTGCTGGAGGATGTCGTCCGCCTCCCACTGGTCGCGGTGGCGCACCCGGATGGCGCGCTGCTGCTGGGGCAGGAGCGGGATCGAGACCGCCAGCTCGCCCAGGCCCACTCCGGCCGTGGTCATCACCCGCAGCAGCTCGATGGCCGTCAGGATCCCGTCCCCGGACATCGCGTGCTCGCGGACGATCACGTGGCCGCTCTTCTCGCCGCCGAGGCCCGCTCCCGAGACCTGCATCGCCGCGAAGATGTGCTTGTCGCCGACCGGGGTCCGGACCAGGCGCCCGCCGGCCGCCTCGACCGCCTGCTGCAGGCCCCCGTTCGAGAGGACCGACACGACGAGGCTCAGGTGGTCGAGTGCGCCGCGGGCGAGCCGCTCGAGGGCCAGGATCCCCAGGACCTGATCCCCGTCCACGAGCCGCCCCGCGGCGTCAACCGCCACGCACCGGTCCGCGTCCCCGTCCAGGGCGAAGCCCACGTCCGCCCCGTGCGCCAGGACCGCCTCCATCAGCGATTCAGGCTGGGTCGCGCCGCAGCGGAGGTTGATGTTGTCGCCGTCGGGCGCATCGTGGATCACGGTGACGCGGGCACCGGTCGCCCGCAGGATCGCCGGAGCCACGCAACAGGCGGCCCCGTTCGCCGTGTCGAGGACGACGTGCAGGCCCGGTGCGGCGACGGCCTGAGCCAGCGACGTCCGGTGGGCGACGTAGCGGTCCAGGAGGGCAGTCGCGTTCACGGCTCTCCCGATCGCCGCGGGCGCCACGCCAGGCAGCTCGTCGGCGCGGAGGACCAGGGCCTCCAGCTCGTCCTCGAGGTCGTCGTCCAGCTTGAGGCCGCACGGGTCCAGGACCTTGAGCCCGTTGTCCTCGGCCGGGTTGTGCGAGGCCGAGACCATGATCCCCGCTGCGAACTCGCCTTCGCACGCGAGGTGCGACAGCGCCGGCGTGGGCACAACCCCCACGCCGTGCACGTCCACGCCCATGCTGGTGGCCCCGGCCGTGATGGCGGCCACGAACATGTCGCCGGAGCGGCGCGTGTCCTGGCCGACGACCAGCGAGCCACCGGCGCCGACGACGCGATACGCGGTCGCCCGGCCGAGCGCGAAGGCCAGGGAGGGACGGAGGTCCACGTTGGCGGCCCCGCGGATGCCATCCGTGCCGAAGAGGCGGGTCATGCAGTGTCCTCGTGCGAGGGGGTGGAGGCGAGAGGGGTCAGGGCGAGGCCGACGGCGCGACCGACGGGGACGGCGACGGCGACGGCGCCGCGGACGCGGAGGGCGCGGAGAGCGCCGCGGTCGGCACCGGCGAGGGCGTGGGGCGCTCGGTGACCATCACGGTGACGGTCGGCGGCGAGATGGCCGCCACGGTCACCGCCGAGGGCAGTGACGGGACCACCGGGACGTCGTGCGACCCGGGGCCCAGGCCGGCGACGTTGAGCGCGATGACGAGCGGCGACGCTGAGAGGCGGTCGAGGTCGGCGGTCGAGCCGAACAGCGTCAGGAGCACCCGTGTGTCGGACGCATCGTATTGCAGCTGGGCCTGGCGACCGTCAAGGCGGATGCCCGCCACGAACGTACGGGTCTCCGTGACGGGCACGATGTGCACCACCATCGTCGCGGTCTGGTCCCCGATGACGGACACGCCGGTCGGCAGCGAGTACGCGACGTGGCTGGTGACGTCCCTCGTGGCTCCAGAGACCGGCACCGGTGCGGTGTCCGCCGCCACGAGCGCCTGCAGCTGGGCCTGGTCGCCTTCGACCGACACGACGAGCGGGTTGACGTCCACGGACCCGATCCGGAAGCCCGCGGCGGGCGTGCCCGTGACGATCGGATTGACCGGCAGCGTGCGGTTCTGGAGGTTGGTGTACACCGGGATCGTCACGTGGACGAGGGGGGGGTCCAGGTTGACCCCGGTGACGGCCTGGCCGGCCGCATCCACGGCAACGGGCGCGACGTCACGGTCAACGTTGACACCGCTGCCGTCGATCGTGGCGGAGACGTGGGCATTGACGACCTGGTTGACGGCGGCGGAGGGACCGGTGACAACGACCGTGGCCGGCGAGACCGTGACCTCGCCCACCTGCAGGCCCGGAGGGGGATCCGATTGGGTCACGACGACCTTGACGGTCTTGCTCACCACCTGATCCAGCTCGACCTGGATGGTCAGCGGCCGGACGCCGAGGATGGTCACGCGCGGGTCCACGGCGGTGACGTTGACGCGCAGGCTCACCGGGTTGCCGTCGGGCTTGACGTTCGCCAGGTCCACGGTCGCCCGGAAGTCCTCGGCGCGAAGACGACCCAGGTCGGCCGGGGCGATGTACTGGATCTGCTCGACGTCGCGCAGCTGGTTGGTGATGACCGTCCCGGCCGGCCGGTTGACCGGCGTGACGGTGATGGGGCCCGGGTACGTGTTGCTGTCCTGCGAGGCGACGAGGCCCGCGTAGAGCAGGGTGGCCAGCACGATGGCGGCAAGCTTGAGCGGCCAGTTGTGCACGATGGTCCGTCCGGCGCGCCGGGCCACGCGTCTCGCGTTCATGCGTTCGGCACGGCCGCGGCCGTCCCTTCCTTGTCCGGCTGGTCCGTCCCGGTGGCAGGCGGCGCGTCACCGCGGCCTCGGCGGCGCACGATGCGGAGCCGGCCCGCCGACCGCCGGCCGCCGGGTCCACCGCGACCCAGGCCGCCCGAAACGGTGGGCGCCTCGAGCAGCGCGATCAGGGCCCGCTCCAGCTGGGCCTCGGTCGGGACCCGCACGATCCGCGCCCGCTCCACCACGCTCATCTGGCCGTTCTCCTCGGAGACCACGACGGCCACCGCGTCCGTGTCCTCGGTGATCCCGAGGGCGGCCCGGTGACGCGTCCCGAAGCGCTCGGAGAGCGTCATCTCGGTGAGCGGAAGGAGAGCCGCGGCGGCCACGACGGAATCGCCGCGGATGATCACGGCGCCATCGTGGAGCTCGGTGCGGGGCATGAAGATCGTGCACAGGAGCTCGTGCGACAGGTCCGAGTGCAGCATCACGCCGGTCTCGGCGATCTCCTCGAGGCCAGTTTCGCGCTCCAGCACGATCAGGGCACCACGCCCGTCGCGTGACAGCATGCCGGCGGCCCGGGAGACCTCGTGGGCGACGTGCCCGACCCGCCGCTCGGCCGCCGGCGCAAACAGCCACCCGAGCGTGCCCACCCGACCGATCCGCTCCAGCGCACGGCGCAGCTCCGGCTGGAAGACCACCACCAGCGCGAACAGGCCCACGACGGCGCCGGCCTGCAGGATCTGGGTGAACAGCCGGAGCTCCAGGAACTGGGCGAGGGCGTAGATGCCGAACAGGATCGTGACGCCCAGGACCAGGGTGACGGCGCGCGTGCCACGGATCAGGCTGAACACCCAGTAGATGAACAGCGCCGTGATGGAGATGTCGAGGACGGTCGCCGGCGTGATCTGCCGGACGAGTGAATCGACGAACTGGGGCATCTTCCGGCGAGTGTAACACCGGGTTCCGGGGCCGCCCCCGGCTGGTCGCCCCCGGCTGGAGTCGGGGCACTGGGTCAAACCACCCGTCAGCCCCGGTCGTTCCTCGCGGCAACGATCCGCGCGATGGCCTCCGCGTCGCCATCCAGCTCCGCCAACTCCGCCAGCAGGTCCAGCTTGTCCGCCGCGAGGACCGCCCAGCCACGCTCGTCGTACAGCTCGACCAGCGCGAGGTGGAGGCCCACATCGTCCGGATCGATGGACAGGGCGAGGTAGCACGCGTCGAGCGCTGCGTCGATCTGCCCGTCGCGCCGGTGGGCTGCGGCGAGATCCATCAGGCTCTCGAGAGCGGACACGGGGATCCCCGCGTCAACGGCCGCGTCGGCTCGCACCGCCAGCGCCGCGGCCTCCAGGTCGGCAGCGAGGTCGCGGTCGAGGGCGCGGCGATAGGCCGGCTCGGGTTCGGGTTGGGGTTCCGGCTCGGGTTGGGGTTCCGGCTCGGGTTGGGGTTCCGGCTCGGGTTCCGGCTCCGGTTCGGGTTCGGGCCCCGTCTCCGGTGCAGCCGCGTCACCCGCCTCCGGGGCGGGCCTCGCACCCGGTGGGACGGCCTGCCCTTCCAGCACCTGGAGAGCACGTTCGAGCGCGACCCGTCCGGGTTCGCCCGGCTCCGTGCCCCGGAGCCGCCTGATCAGGCGCTCCAGGGTGCCCCGGCGATCACGGCCCTCCGCCAGCTCCAGGCCGCGGCGGGCGGCGTCAACCGCATCGGCGAGCTTGCCCGAGAGGGCGCGCGACTCCGCCAGCGCATCGAAGGCGTCGGCGGCCTCGGCCCGTCGATCGAGGACGGCGAGAGCCTGCGCCCGGCCAAGCAGCGCGGCCTCATCGCCAGCGGAGATCCGGAGGGCGACGTCGTAGTAGCGGAGGGCGTCGGCCGGCCGCTCGCGGCGCAGCAGCGCCGTCCCGGCGCTCGTATGCGGGGTGGAGCGCTCGGGCGCGATCGCGGCCGCCTCGGCGTACGCGGCGAGGGCGTCGTCGGTGCGCCCGCGAAGCGACGCGACGTGGCCGCGCTTCAGCGCGTCCTTGTAGCGCTCGTACAGGGCCTCGCTGCTCATCCCGCTGTCGCCTCCGCCCTCCCGCTTGTCGCCTCAGCCGCCCAGCAGCTCGACCAGCAGCGCCTTCTGCGCGTGGAGCCGCTTCTCCGACTGATCGAAGATGATGCTCCTTCCGCCGTCCATCACGTCGGACGTGATCTCAGCGCCACGATGGGCCGGGAGGCAGTGCATCACCACCGCATCGGGCGAGAGCGAAAGCAACGCCCGGTTCACCTGGAACGGGGCGAAGGCGTCGCGGCGCTCCTCCGCCTCGGCCTCCTGGCCCATGGACGTCCACGCGTCCGTGTACACGACGGCGGCGCCCTCCACATCGCTGGCCTTGCGGCATCGCCGCGGGTGCGACTAGCGCTTGGTGTACTGCGGGGCCTTCCGGGCTCGCTTGAGGCCGTACTTCTTCCGCTCCTTCATCCGCGGGTCGCGGGTGAGCAGACCGGCCTGGCGCAGCGGGAGCCGGAACGACTCGGGGTCGGACTGGAGAAGGGCCCGGGCGATCCCGTGACGGATGGCGCCGGACTGGCCGGTGGTGCCACCGCCCTCGACCTTGATCAGCGTGTTGTAGCGGCCCTCGGTCCCGGTGACCCGGAACGGGAGGAAGAGTTCCGCCTCACCAAGGATGCCGCCGAAGTGCTCCTCCGGGGTCCGCCCGTTGATGACCATCTGGCCCTCACCGGGAATGAGGCGCACTCGGGCAACCGCCGTCTTGCGGCGGCCGGTGCCCCAGTAGAACGCGGGCGTCGACATCAGGGCTCCTCGATCAGACAAGCGGCTCGGGCTTTTGGGCCTGGTGCGGATGTTCGTTCCCCGCATAGACCTTGAGCTTCCGAAGCATCTGGGTTCCCAGCCGGTTGTGCGGCAGCATCCCCTTCACGGTCCGGCGGATGACCTCCTCCGGGCGGCGGTTGAGAAGGTGACCGAGCGTCTCCTCCTTGAACCCGCCGGGATAGCCGCTGTGCCGGGCATAGACCTTGGACGTCATCTTGTCGCGGGTCACCGTGATCCGGGACGCGTTGAGCACGATGACGTGGTCGCCCGTGTCCATGTGCGGGGCGTAGGTGGGCTTGTTCTTGCCCTCGAGAACGCGCGCGATCCGCGTCGCAAGGCGGCCGAGCGTCTCGTCCGTCGCGTCGACGACGTACCAGCGTCGCTCGATCTCGCTCTCTCGAGGCGTATAGGTCTTCGCGCTCATTCCTCGTCTTCCTTGTCATCCATCGGTGGTCGCCCGAGGACGACGCGCCGGAGGCAGAGTCCCTTGGCCGGGGCGGCTGCTCCATTGAGGGCCGGCCCCCGTGCGGCCAGCGCCGCCCGGAGTCCGTGTTCATCCATCTTGCCGAGGCCGACCTCCAGGAGGCCTGCCACCATCCTTCGCACCTGCCCCCGGAGGAAGGCGTTCGCCCTGACGTCGATCGTCACCAGGCTACCTGCCTTCCGGACCCGGACCGCGTAGACGGTCCGGACCGGGGACCGGTCCGTTGTGCCGAAGGCCGAGAAGTCGTGCCGGCCCAGAAAGGCCGACCCGGCGCTCGCCATGGCGTCGATGTCCAGCGGATCCCGCAGCCAGAGCGCTGTCCGCTCGTGCAGCGGGCTTCGCGGCCCGTTCCAGACGGTGTAGCGATACTCCCGGTACCGCGCCGCATAGCGGGGACGGAACCCGCCGGGGGCACGACGGAGGTCGCGGATCGCGACATCCCTCGGCAGGCGGGCGTTGACCGCCCGCTGGAGCTCCGCCCCGGAGAGCCTGCCCCGGTAGGTGAAGGCAATCACCTGGTCCGTGGCGTGGACCCCGGTATCGGTTCGTCCTGCCCCTTCGACCACCACCCGCTCGCCTCCGGAGAGGCGGGCCAGCGCGGTCTCGAGTTCTCCCTGGACCGAGCGGGCGTTCTGTTGGTACTGGAAGCCCGCGAAGTCCGTTCCGTCGTATTCACACCGGGCGCGATAGCGCACGGCGCGCCCTCTCGGGCGCTCATCCTGCTCATCACCGAGACTCATCGGTCGCCCACCTGCGGGCGCTTCGCTGCGTTGGACCCTCTGCTCCTCGCTCACGCACGCTCAGGTGCGCTCGCTCCGGTGCTCGGGTCCGCCTGGCGCCGCATCCGGCAACTGGGCGAAGGATCAACCTCGGTCAGACCAGCTCGATCTGCACGATCTCGGCGGCGTCACCCCTGCGCTGACCGATGTGCACCAGGCGGGTGAACCCGGACTGGCGATCGGCGTACTTGGGGGCGATGACGTCGAACAGCTTGCTCACGACGAGCGGCTCGTTCGGGAGCTCCGACACGACCGTCCGTCGGGCCGCCAGGTCCCCGCGCTTCGCGAGCGTGATCATGCGCTCCACGTAGCCACGGATCTCCTTGGCCTTGGCTTCGGTCGTCTGCACCCGCTCGTAGCGGAGCACCGAGACCGTCAGGTTCTTGTAGAGGGCGAGACGCGGACCACGCTTGCGCGAGAGCTTGCGCCCGTCAATTCGATGGGCCATGGCTCAGGCCTCCTCCTCGTCGCCGACCAACGGCTCCTCGTCGTCCAGGGCGCCGTCGGACTCTGTCTCCGGGAGGATGAAGCCGCGCATGCGAAGGCGCTCCTTCATCTCGTCCAGCGACTTCTTGCCGAAGTTGCGCATGCGGAGGAGATCCTCGTCCTTGAGCTGCAGCAGCTGGCCAACCTTGACGATGTTGTTCCGCTTCAGCGAGTTGTACGCCCGCATCGGCAGGTCGAGCTCCTCGATCGGCATGTCCACCATGTTCGCAGGAAGCTGCGGGACACCGGCGACGGCCCGGTCCGGCGCAACGGCCTGGACACCGATCGTCACGAACGGCTGGAACTGGTGCACGAGGATGTCCGCGGAGCGCGAGAGCGCCTCCTCGGGGGTGATCGTGCCGTCGGTCTCGATCTCGAGGGTGAGCTTGTCGAAGTTGGTCATCTGGCCAACCCGCGTGCTCTCGACCCAGTAGTTGACCTTCCGGACCGGCGTGAAGATCGCGTCGACCGCGATCACGCCGATCGGCAGCGCCTCGGACCGCTCGGCGGCGAGGTAGCCGACGCCGCGCTCGACGGTGAGGTCCATCTCGATCGTCACGTCGTCCGAGTCGATCGTCATGAGGACGAGCTCGGGGCTGACGATCTCGATGTCGGCGGACTCGGCGATATCGGCTGCGAGGACCGGACCGGCGCCGCTCTTGATGAGCCTGAGCTGGACCGGGTGGGCGGCGAAGCTCTTGAGGCGGAGCTTCTTCACGTTCAGGACGATCTGGGTGACGTCTTCCTTGACGCCGGGGATCGTCGAGAACTCCTGGTACACGTCACGGACCTGGATCGACGTCACAGCCGCGCCCTCGAGGGACGAGAGCAGCACGCGCCGGAGCGCGTTGCCGAGGGTGACGCCATATCCGGCCTGCAGCGGGCTGGCTTCGTACTTCGCGTACGTGCCGGCCTCCGCGACGGGCTCGATCTGCGGGGACTCGAGTTCGATCATGGAGGGCGGCTACCTCGAGTAATACTCGACCACGAGCTGCTCGTTGAAGTCGAGCGGCATCTGGTCGCGACGCGGCATCGCCAGGACGGACCCGGCGAGGTTCGCCGCGTCGAGGCTCAGCCAGTCGGGTGCCTGGTGGTTTCGGAGCGTCTCCTTGGCGACCTTGAACAGCTCACGCTCGCGATGCGACACGCGCACCTCGACCTTGTCGCCGATCCTGACGCGGTAGGAGGGGATGTTCGTCGGGACGCCGTTCACGGCGAAGTGGCCGTGGGTGACCATCTGACGAGCCGCCGGCCGCGACGGGGCGAACCCGAGGCGGAAGACGACGTTGTCGAGACGCTGCTCGAGGGAGCGCAGCAGGGCCTCTCCGGTGACGCCCGAGTGCTGCGTCGCCTCGACGAAGTAGTTGCGGAACTGCTTCTCGAGCACGCCGTAGACCCGGCGGACCTTCTGCTTCTCGCGAAGCTGGAGGCCGTAGTCGCCCACCTTCCGGCGGCGGACGCCATGCTGTCCCGGCGGCGTGGGGCGCCGCTCGAACGAACACTTCTTGGTATAGCAGCGGCTGCCCTTGAGGAAGAGCTTCAGCCCTTCGCGGCGGCAGAGCCGGCAGACGGGGTCGGTGTAACGGGCCATGGTCTCTCGGTGCTCAGACGCGGCGCCGCTTGGGCGGGCGGCATCCGTTGTGAGGGATGGGCGTGACGTCGGTGATCGCGCTCACCTCGAGTCCGGCAGCCTGGAGCGACCGGATGGCCTGCTCCCGACCGGCGCCGGGTCCCTTGACGTAGACCTCGACCTGGCGCATGCCGTGCTCCATGGCGCGGCGTGCCGCTCCATCCGCCGCAAGCGCGGCAGCATACGGCGTGCTCTTCCGGGAGCCCTTGAACCCGGCGATGCCAGCGGAACCCCACGAGATGACATTCCCGGTGAGATCCGTGATCGTCACGATCGTGTTGTTGAAGCTCGCCAGAATGTGGACGTGTCCCTGGGGGACGTTCTTCCGCTCCCGGTGCCGCTGCTTGACGGCGCGCTTTCGATCGGCCATGCCTTAGCGGTTCCTCGTCACTTCGTCTTCTTCCGGGCGCCGACCGTCTTCTTCGGCCCCCGGCGCTGGCGGGCGTTGGTCTTGGTTCGCTGCCCCCGGACGGGGAGGTTGCGGCGGTGCCGCATACCGCGGTACGACCCGATCTCGATGAGGCGCTTGATGTTCAGCGCCACCTCGCGACGGAGGTCCCCCTCGACCTTGTGCGTGCGGTCGATGACCTCCCGGAGCCGGTTGACCTGGTCCTCGGTGAGGTCCCGAACGCGTGTGTCCGGGTTGATGTTCGTCTGCTTGAGGATCTTCTGACTGGAAGACAGCCCGATCCCGTAGATATAGGTGAGGGCAATCTCGACGCGCTTCTCGCGCGGGATATCGATGCCCGCAATACGTGCCATCGCGTCAGCCCTGCCGCTGCTTGTGCTTGGGATTCGCGCAGATGACCATCACGGTGCCGTGGCGCCGGATGACCTTGCAGTTGTCACACCGCGTCTTGACGGACGCTCTGACCTTCACCGGGTTCCTCGACTACTTCAGACGGTAGGTGATTCGACCCCGAGTGAGGTCGTAGGGAGACAGTTCGACACGGACCCGGTCCCCGGGCAGGATCCGGATGAAGTTCATCCGGAGCTTCCCGCTGATGTGCGCGAGGACGCGATGGCCGTTCTCAAGCTCCACCGAGAACATGGTGTTCGGCAGCGGCTCGATCACGGTTCCTTCGACTTCGATCGCGTCCTTCTTCGCCAACCTTGCTCCCTGGTCCTTCTCAGCACATGAGTCGGCCCTGCTGGGCCGACACACGAACGGTGAGGATATCAAACACAACCGGATTCGACAACACCCCGCTCACCCCACGACCGACGTCAGGATCTGGGGCCCGTCGCCGGTGATCGCGATGGTGTGCTCGAAATGTGCCGCCAGCGACTTGTCGGCCGTCACGACCGTCCAGCGGTCCGCCAGGACGCGGGTTGCCTCGTTGCCCATGACGAGCATCGGCTCGATGGCCAGGCAGTGGCCCGGGACCAGCTTCATGCCCGCGTCGCGGGTACGGAAGTTGAGAACGTGCGGCGGCTCGTGCATCGAGGTGCCGATGCCGTGTCCACCGTACCCGCGGACGATGCCGAAGCCTCCGGCGACCGCGACGTCCTCGACCGCGGCCGAGATGTCGCCGATCCGGTTGCCCGGCCGGGCGGCCGCGATCCCGGCCATCAGCGACAGGCGCGTCGTCTGGACCAGGCTGACCGCCGCCGCGCTGCCGGCCGCCTCGCCCCCGCAGATGAACGTGCGGGCGCCGTCGCCGTGCCAGCCGTCGTAGATGGCGCCCACGTCGACCGAGACGACCTGCCCCTGCCTGATCTCCCGGTCACCCGGGATCCCGTGGACGATCTCGTGGTCGACGGAGATGCAGGTCGAGGCCGGGTACGCCCGCGGGTTGCCCGGATCGTAGGTGCCGCTCGACGCGAGGTACCCGACGAAGGACGGCGTCCCCCCGGCGGCCCGGATGTGCCGGTCGGCGAGGCGGTCCAGCTCCGCGGTGGAGATGCCCGGCCTGAGGGACTCCTCCACCAGAGCCAGCACCTCGGCAACGATGCGCCCGGCAGACCGCATCTTGGCGATCTGCTCCTTCGACTTGGTCGTGATCTGCATCAGCCCGCCGCGCGCTCCCCCGGCGCCCCGACGGGGTGGATGTCCGCCTCCGCCATCACGCGGTTGATGGCCGCTGCCACCAGCTCGATCTCCTGGAGACCGTTCACCGTGCGCAGGACGCCGGCCGTCCGGTAGTGGTCGATCACCTCGGCGAGGGCGCCCAGCTGCTGGTCCATGCGCGCCCGGATCGTGTCGGGATGATCGTCGACGCGCTGGTACAGCTCGGATCCGTCGAGGTCACAGACACCCGCGACATGCGGTGGGCTGGAGGTCTCGTGGTACGGGTGACCGGCCGCTCGGCAGATCCACCGGCCGGACATGCGCCGAACCAGCTCCGCGAGCGGGACGTCCACGAGGACGACCGCCTTCACCCAGGCCTCCCGCTCGGCGAGCGCCCGGTCGAGGGCCGCCGCCTGGACGCTCGTCCGCGGAAACCCGTCGAGGATCACCCCGGCCGCCGCGTCCGGCTGGTCGAGCCGGTCCAGCAGGAGCCGGACCGTGATCTCGTCGGGGACGAGCTGCCCGGCGTCCATGTAGTGACGGGCTTCCTGCCCCAGGTCGGTCCCATCGCGCACAGCCGCCCGGAACAGGTCCCCGGTGGAGATCACCGGGATGCCGAGGCGGGTTGCGAGCAACGGAGCCTGGGTGCCCTTCCCTGCGCCAGGAGCGCCGAGGAGGACGACCACGTTCACCGGATGAAGCCCTCGTATTGGCGGATGAGCAGCTGGGCCTCGAGCTGCTTCATCGTCTCGACGACGACGGAGACGACGATCAGGATGCCCGTGCCGCCCAGCGCGAAATTGCGGAAGTCCGGCTGGATCATGCCGATGAAGGGCGGGGCGGCGGCGACGATGCCCAGGAAGAGGGCGCCGGCGACCGTGATCCGGGTGACCACCTTGGCGAGGTAGTCCTGCGTGGGGCGCCCCGGGCGGATGCCGGGAATGAAGCCGCCGTTCTTGCGCAGCTGCTCGGCGGTCTCGTCCGGCTTGAACGTGAACGCCGTGTAGAAGTAGGTGAACCCGACGGTCAGCAGGAAGTACAGGGCGACGTACAGCCACGACCCCTGGCTGAGCAGGCGGACGATCGCCGCCGCGATGTCGCCCACGAGCCCGGGCGAGCTGGTGAAGTAGCTCGCGATCTGGGCCGGGAACAGCAGGATGCTCACCGCGAAGATGATCGGGATCACGCCGGCCTGGTTGACGCGCAGCGGCAGGAACGTCTGGCCGCCCTGGTACATGCGGCGGCCGCGCACGCGGGACGCGTACTGGATTGGGATCCGGCGCTGGCCTTCCTGGATGAAGACGATCACCGCGACGGCGGCGACGGCCATGATGGCGACCAGGAGGAAGCGCGCGAGGTCCGGGCTGGTGATGAAGCTCGTCAGGGCTCCCGGCGAGCGGCTCACGATGCCCGCGAAGATGATGAAGCTGACGCCGTTGCCGATGCCCTTCTCGGTGATGAGCTCGCCCAGCCACATCAGGATGACGGAGCCCGCGGTCAGGGTGACGATCTGGGTGATCGTCTCCCAGCTCCCGAGGTCGAACGGCGTCGACAGGACGCGGTTCGCGTTGAGCAGCGCGAGGAACCCGTAGGACTGAAGCAGCGCCATCGGCACCGACAGGTACCGCGTGTACTGGTTGATCTTCGTGCGCCCGTACTCGCCCTCGCGCTGGAGGGCCTGCAGCGACGGGACCACGCCGGTCATGAGCTGCATGATGATCGAGGCGTTGATGTACGGGTTCACGCCCAGCGCCACGACCGAGAAGCTCGTCAGGCCACCGCCCGAGAACAGGTCGAGCAGCCCGAAGATCGGGCTGTTGCCCAGGAAGTTCGCGAGCTGGGCACGGTCGACACCCGGCACCGGCACGTGGGCCAGCATCCGGAAGACGAGCAGGATCCCGGCGACATACAGGATCCGGCGCCGGAGGTCCGGCGCCCGGAACGCGTTGAGCAGGGCCTCGAACACGTGGGCTAGCCCTTGTCGGTGACGTCGCCCGCCGGCTCGACGCCGAGGGCAGCGAGCGGCGAGCTCGGGATCTCGATGACCTGGGTCGTACCGCCGGCCGCTTCGATCTTCTCGCGGGCGCTCTTCGTGAAGGCATCCGCCAGCACGAACAGCTTCGCGTCGACCTCACCGTGGCCGAGCACCTTGAGCGGGAGCCGGTCGCGGCGCACCAGGCCGGCCGCCTTCAGGGTGTCGGCGTTGACCGTGACCGGCGCGCCCTTCTCCTGCGGCAGCTTGCCCGATTCGACGGCGGCGCTGATCGCGCCGACGTTGACGACCTCGTACGCGATGTCGTTGATGTTGTGGAAGCCACGGAGCTTCGGGATCCGGATGTGGAGCGGCGTCTGGCCGCCCTCGAACCAGGCGGGGATCGACACGCCCGAGCGCGACTTCTGGCCCTTGGTACCGCGGCCCGCGGTCTTGCCCTTGCCGGCGGCGATGCCGCGGCCGACCCGGGTCCGCTTGGTGACCGACCCCTCGGCGGGGTGGAGGTCGTGGATCTTCATCAGTTCGTCTCCGGAGTCGTCGCGTCCGCAGCCTCGGGAAGCTCCTCGAAGGTCACGAGGAAACGGACCTGGCGGACCATGCCGCGGACGGCAGGGTTGTCCGGCAGGATCGACGAGCTGCCGATCCCATGCAGGCCCAGGGCGCGGATCGTCGCCCGGTTGCGGGCGATGTGGCTGATCGTGCTCCTGGTCTGGGTGACGCGAAGCCTAGCGGCCATCGGCCACCTCCTGCGCGGCAGCCGGCTGGCCGGGCACGACGAGGCGAAGCTTCACGCCGCGCTGACGGGACAGCTCGTCGACGGACCGGAGGCTGGTGAGCGCGTTGAGCGTCGCCCGGGTCACGTTCACCGGGTTGGTGGACCCGTGGATCTTGGACAGGATGTCGCGGATGCCGGCCGCCTCGACAACGGCGCGGACGGCGCCGCCGGCGATGACGCCGGTTCCCTTGGAGGCCGGCTTGAGCAGCACGCGCGCGGCGCAGTACTCCTCGCGGACCTCGTGCGGGATCGTGGTCCCGACCATCGGGATGCGCACGATGTTCTTCTTGGCATCCTCGACGCCCTTGCGGATGGACTCGGGTACGTCGCCGGCCTTGCCCAGGCCGACGCCGACGTGGCCGTTGCCGTCGCCCACGACGATGACCGCCGAGAACGAGAAGCGCCGGCCGCCCTTGTGCACCTTGGCGACGCGATTGATCTGGACGACGCGCTCCTCGAGCGCGAGCTTGTTGGGGTCGATGCGGGCCACAGGGTGTCCTCTCAGAAGTCGAGGCCGGCCTCGCGGGCCGCCTCGGCGAGCGAGCGAACCCGCCCGTGGTACTGGAAGCCCGCCCGGTCGAAGACCACCTTGTCCACGCCGGCCGCTTTCGCGCGCTCGGCCACGAGCTGGCCGACGCGCTTGGCGTCTGCCACCTTCGTGCCCTCGGCGCCGCGGAGGCCGGATTCGAGCGAGGACGCAGCGGTCAGGGTCTGGCCGCTGGTGTCGTCGATGACCTGGGCGTAGATGTGGTTGAGGCTGCGGAACACGGCGAGGCGCGGCCGGGAGGCCGTCCCCGCGAGGCGGAGGCGGATCCGCTCGTGGCGCTTGGTGCGGGAGGCTGTGCGGGTCGTGAGCTTGGTCATGACTACTTCTTCCCACCGATCTTGCCGGCCTTGCCGGCCTTGCGGCGGACCTTCTCACCGGCGTACCGGACACCCTTGCCCTTGTAGGGCTCGGGCTTGCGGGTGGCGCGGATCTTGGCGGCGTACTGGCCGACGAGCTCCTTGTCGATGCCCACGACCGCGAGGCGGATGGGGCTCTCGAGCACGAAGCTGATGCCGGCGGGCGGCTCGATCTCGATCGGGTGGCTGTAGCCGAGCGCGAGGATGAGCTTCTCGCCCACCTTCTGCGCGCGGTAGCCGACGCCGACGATCTCCAGGCCCTTGCGGTACCCGGTGGTGACCCCGACGACCATGTTGTTGACGAGCGTGCGCGTCAGGCCGTGGAGCGACTTGTCGAGCTTGTTCTCCGTCGGCCGGGTGGCCACGAGGACGTCGCCCTCGCGGTCGACCGAGATGCGCGGCGGCAGCTCGCGGGTCAGGGACCCCTTGGGGCCCGTGACCGTGATGATGCGCCCGTCGAACGTGACGTCCACGCCGGCGGGAACAGGGATGGGGAGGCGGCCAATGCGGGACATCGCGCTACCAGACGTAGGCGAGGATCTCGCCACCGAGCGCCGCCTGCTTGGCCTGGGCGCCCGTCATGATCCCCTTGCTCGTGCTGACGATCACGATGCCGAGGCCGCCGAGGACCCGCGGGATGTCCGTCTTCTGCGCGTAGACGCGCAGGCCCGGCTTGCTGATCCGCTTGAGGCCCGAGACGACCGACACCTTGCCGTCGACATACTTGAGTTGGATGCGCAGGAGCTGCGTCGGCCCATCGCGCTCCTCGCGGACGTCGGCGATGAAGCCTTCCTCCTTGAGGATCCGCGCGATCTCGCGCTTCGTGCGCGAGGCGGGGACGACGACCTCCGTGTGGCGTGCCCGGGACGCGTTGCGGACACGCGTGAGCATGTCCGCGATCGGGTCGGAGACGTTCATCTTCTTACCAGCTCGACTTCGTGACGCCGGGCAGCTCGCCGACGAGCGCTCGCTCGCGGAAGCAGATCCGGCACAGCGCGAAGCGCCGCATGTACGCCCGCGGGCGGCCGCACACGTAGCAACGGTGATAGCCCTGCACAGGGTGCTTCGGCTCCCGCTTGGCTTTCGCGATCATGGACTTCTTGGCCATCTGGACTCCTCCCCGCGCCCTAGCCGGCGAAGGGCATGCCGAGGAGCTCGAGCAGGCGCTTCGACTCCTCGTCGGTCTTCGCCGTCGTCACGATGCTGACTTCCAGCCCGCGGAGACGGTCCACCTTGTCATAGTCGATCTCCGGGAAGGCAAGCTGCTCCCGAAGGCCGAGCGAGTAGTTGCCACGCCCGTCGAAAGACTTGCCCGGCACGCCCCGGAAGTCGCGGATGCGCGGAAGCGCGAGCCGCGTGAGGCGCTCCAGGAAGTCCCACATCCGCTCGCCGCGAAGGGTGACCTTCACGCCGATGGGGTTGCCGGTCCGGACGCGGAACTGGGCGATCGACCGCTTGGCGCGGGTGACGATCGGCTTCTGGCCCGTGATGAGCTGCAGGTCGCCGACCGCGGCATCCACCGCTTTCGCGTTCGTGAGGGCCTCGCCCAGGCCGATGTTGATGACGATCTTGTCGACGCGCGGCACCTGCATCGGATTGACGTACCCGAACTGCTTCTGCAGCGCGGGGACCGCCTCCGACGCGTACCGATCCTTCAGCTGCCCGCTCACGCCTTCACCTCCAGCGGCTCGCCGCAGTGGTGGCAGGTGCGCACCCGGGTGCCGTTATCGAGCGTCCGGTGACCGACCCGGGTCGGGCGGTCGCAATGGACGCAGACGATCATGACCCGGCTGACCGGGAGCGGCATCGCGCGCTCGAGGATGCCGCCGGGATCGATGCTCGGCACTCCGCCACCGATGGTGCCGCCCTGCGAGCGCTGGCGCGGCTTGGTGTGCTTGCGCGCGATGTTGAGCCCCGCGACCACCACCAGGACGCCACCCTTGAGCGACGTGCGGCGGTAGCCCGAGCGGACCGGGGACGGCGAGGGATTCCGGCGGATCACCTCGTCCACCTTGCCCCGCTTGCCGGCGTCCTTGCCGGCGAGCACGACCACGGTGTCACCCTTGCGGATCTCGGGGACCTTTGTCCGGTGTTCGATCGACCGGTCGGGCATCACAGCACCTCCGGTGCGAGGGACACGATCTTCATGTAGTTCCGGTCACGCAGCTCGCGGGCCACGGGGCCGAAGATGCGGGTGCCGCGGGGGTTGCCCTGGTTGTTGATCAGGACGGCCGCGTTCTCGTCGAAGCGGATGTAGCTGCCGTCGGGGCGGCCGATCTCCTTGGACGTGCGGACGATGACCGCTCGCACGACGTCGCCCTTCTTGACCGGGGCATTCGGGATCGCGGTCTTCACGCTGGCGATGATCACGTCACCGATACCGGCGACGGTCTTCCGCGAGCGGCCCATGATCCGGATGCACTCGATCGTGCGGGCCCCGGTGTTGTCGGCGACGCGGAGGCGCGTCGAGGCCTGGATCACGCCTGACCCTCCTCACCGTCGGCATGTCGGCCGGGGTGTGCGGCGGCGTGGATCGCTTCGGTCGTCTCGGCCTCGTCGGCCGGGATGACCTCGCCTGCCCGCTCCTCGCCCGCGCGGGAGAGGATGGACACCAGGCGCCAGCGCTTGGTGGCGGACAGGGGACGCGACTCCTCGATGAGGACCGTGTCGCCGATCTTCGCCTCGTTGAGCTCGTCGTGGGCCGCGAACTTGGTCGAGGCCTTCATGACGCGCTTGTACAGGCGGTGGCGGGTCAGGCGCTCGATGGACACGACGATCGTCTTGTCCATCTTGTCGCTGACCACGCGGCCGGTCTTGGTCTTGCGCTGTCCCTTCACGGGGTTGGTGGCTCCTGCGGTGGACATCCCGACGCTCCTACTCCGCCGAGCGCGGCGCGGTTGCCCGCTCGCGCTTGACGGTGAGGATCCGGGCGATCGTCCGTCGCGTCGCCGGGATCTGGCTGTAGTCCTTCAGCTGGCGGGTCGAGAGGGCGAAGCGGGCCTGCCAGAGGTCCTGCTTGGCCTCTCGAAGCCGATCGTCCAGCTCGTGATCCGTGAGCTTCCGGATGTCAACGATCTCCATCGGTGACCTCCTTCGCGGTCTCCCGGACGACGACACGGGTCGCGACCGGGAGCTTGTGGGAAGCGAGACGCATGGCCTCGACGGCCGCCTCGTGCTCGACTCCCGCCATCTCGAACAGGATCCGCCCGGGGCGCACGACGGCAACCCAGTGATCCGGGGCGCCCTTGCCGGAGCCCATGCGGGTCTCGGCCGGCTTCTTGGTCGCCGGCTTGTCCGGGAAGATACGGATCCAGATCTTGCCCCCGCGCTTGACCGAGCGGGTCATCGCGCGCCGGGCGGCCTCGATCTGCCGGGCCGTGATCCAGGCCGGCTCGAGGGTGGCCAGGCCGTAATCGCCAAAGGCGACGGTATGGCCGCCCTTCGCCTGTCCGGACATCCGGCCGCGCATCACCTTGCGGTGCTTGACGCGTCGCGGCATCAACATGTCGTCACACCCCCTGGGCGGCGGCAGCCGCAGCGGTGGCGGGAACGGCAGCTGCCTCACGGCGCTTGCGCTCCACGGGGATCTCGCCCTTGTAGATCCAGACCTTGACGCCGATGCGCCCGTAGGTGGTGTGGGCGTGGACCTGCCCGTAGCTGATGTCGGCGCGCAGGGTGCCGAGCGGGATGCGTCCCTCCCGGTCCCACTCGCGGCGGCCCATCTCGGAGCCACCAAGGCGGCCGGCAAGAGCGATCTTGACGCCCTTGGCCCCGGCCTTCATCGACCGCTGGATGGACTGCTTCATCGCCTTCTTGTAGGCGACGCGGCGGGTCAGCTGCTGTGCGATGTTGAGCGCGACAAGGTAGGCATCGAGCTCCGGCTGGCGGATCTCCTTGATCTCGAGCTTGACCTTGCGCCGGGTCAGGTCGCCGATCTCCTTGCGCAGGATCTCGACGTTCTGGCCGCCGCGGCCGATCACGATGCCCGGCTTCGCGGTGTGGATCGCGACCGTCACGTGGTTGATGCCACGCTCGATCTCCACGCCGCTCACGCTGGCGTTCGCCAGCCGCCGGTCAAGCAGCTGCCGGATCGAGATGTCCTCCTTGAGGAGGGTGGTGTACTCCTTGTCGGCGTACCACTTGGCGGTCCACGTTCGGGTGTAGCCCAGGCGGTAGCCGAACGGATGGACTTTGTGTCCCATGCCTAGGCCTCCCGGTCGGCCACGACGACCGTGATGTGCGTCATGGGCTTGTGGATCGGGAAGGCCCGACCCTGGGCCCGCGGGCGCCATCGCTTGATCGTCGGGCCCTCGTTGGCGACCGCGTCGGCGACGATGAGCTCGTCGGCCGACCGGTTCAGGTTGTTCTCGGCGTTGGCCGTGGCGCTCTTCAGCACGCGCGCGATGTCGCGCGCGGCCGCCTGCGGCATGAACCGCAGAAGCGCAGCAGCTTCCTCCACGGGCTTGCCCTTGATCGCCTCGGTGATGAGACGGGCCTTCCGCGTGGATCCCCGCAGGTACTTGGCAGTGGCAGAGACGCGCATGTCTATCGCTCCTCTACCGCAGGCCGCCGGACCGGTCGGCGGTCTTGCCGTGCCCGCGATACGTGCGGGTGGGGGCAAACTCGCCGAGGCGGTGTCCGACCATGTTCTCGGTGACGTACACCGGCACGTGCTTCTTGCCGTTGTAGACGGCAATCGTGTGCCCGATGAAGTCGGGGAAGATGACGGACGCGCGCGACCAGGTCTTCAAGACCTTTCGTTCGCTCCGCTTGTTCATGTCCTGCACCCGGGCGAGAAGCCGGGGCTGGACGAACGGTCCCTTCTTGACCGATCGCGACATGCTCTAGCTCCTCTCTATGCCTTGCGGTGACGGCTGCGGACGATGAGCCGGCTCGTCGCCTTGCCGCGCCGCGTCCGGTAGCCCATCGCCGGCTTGCCCCAGGGCGTCTTGGGAGGCATGCCCGTCGGGCTCTTGCCTTCGCCGCCGCCGTGGGGGTGGTCCCGCGGGGTCATCGCGACACCACGGACCTCCGGACGCTGACCCATGTGTCGGGCGCGTCCGGCCTTGCCGAGGCTCTGGTTCTCATGCTCGACGTTCGAGACCTGTCCGATCGTGGCCATGCACCGCATCGGCACCCGGCGCACCTCGCCCGACGGAAGCCGGACCTGGGCCAGGTCGCCCTCCTTGGCGAGGAGCTGGGCCGACGTGCCGGCGGACCGGACGATCTGGCCACCCTTGCCCGGGACGAGCTCGATGTTGTGGATGGTCGTGCCGAGCGGGATGTTCGCGATCGGCAGGGCGTTCCCCAGCCGGGCATCGACATCGGGACCGGAGACGACGACGTCACCGACCTTCAGACCGTTCGGGAGGAGCATGTAGCGCTTCTCGCCGTCCCGGTAGTGGAGCAGGCCGATGCGGGCCGAGCGGTTCGGGTCGTACTCGATTGTCGCGAGGCGGGCCGGCACGCCGGTCTTGTCGCGCTTGAAGTCGATCCGACGGTAATGGGTCTTCTCCCCGCCGCCGCGATGGCGCACGGTGAGCCGGCCCTGGTTGTTCCGGCCCGAGCCACGCTTCATCGGCTCGAGGAGCGGCTTGTGGGGCTGGTCGGTGGTGATCTCCTCGAAGGTCGAGCGAGTCATCCACCGGCGGCCCGGTGACGTTGCCTTGTAGCTTCGCAGCGGCATTCCTACACCCCCTCGAAGAACTCGATCTTCTGGCCGGGGGCCAGGGTCACGATCGCCTTGCGCCAGGCGGAAGTTTGGCCGGTGATCCGGCCGCGCTTCGTGCCCCGCCGCTTCTCCTTCGCCTTCGAGGTCAGCACGTTGACGGCGACCACGGTCACCTTCTCCTTGCTGTAGAGCTCCTCGACGGCGGCCTTGATCTGGATCTTGTTCGCCTTGTCATGGACCGCGAACGTGTACTTGCCCCGCGCCGACTCGTCGATCGACTTCTCCGAGATCACGGGGCGGAGGATGATGTCGGCAGCGGTCAGCGCGCTCACGCGTACACCTCGTCCATCCGGGCCAGCGCCGGCTGCTCGATCAGGATGGCGTCCGCGTTGAGCAGGTCCACCACGTTGAGCGAGTCGGCCAGGATCACCGAAACCGACGGCAGGTTGGCGGCCGAGCGGAGGAGCATCTCATCCTTCGCCGGGGCCACCACCAGGACGCGGCGCTCGTGGCCATCCCCGGCGCCGAGCGCCTGCAGGATGCCCGCGAAGACCTTCGTCCGGGGCTCGGCGGCCATGCCGAACGTGTCGACCACGCGGATCGCGTCGTCGCCGAGCTTCGCCGTCAGCGCCGAGCGGAGCGCCAGACGGCGCATCTTCTTGGGCAGCTTCTGGTCGTAGGAACGCGGGTGCGGGCCGAAGACCACGCCGCCGCCGCGGAAGTGCGGGGCGCTTCGCGTGCCCTGGCGCGCGCGGCCGGTTCCCTTCTGGCGGTACGGCTTCTTGCCGCCGCCACGGACCTCGCCGCGGGTCTTGGTGTCATGGGTGCCGAGATGGCGCCCGGCCAGCTGAGCGACCACCGCCTGGTGGAGGACGGCCTCGTTCACGGGTGCCGCGAACAGCACCTCGTTGAGGTCGACGCTGCCGAGGGTGGCGCCCGTCCGGTCGTAGAGAGTTGTCTGCGGCATCGTCACGCCTTCCGGACGAAGGTGAGCGCGCCGGGCGCCCCGGGGACGGACCCGTTCACGAGGATCAGGTTCCGCTCCGAGTCGACGCGGACGACGCGCAGCTTCTTGATCGTGACCCGCTCGTGTCCCATGTGGCCACCCATCTTGAGGCCCTTGTAGACGCGACCGGGGGTGGTGCCGGGGCCGATGGAGCCCGGCCGGCGGTAGTTGTCGGAACCGTGGGTCTTGGGACCCCGCGAGAAGTTGTGGCGCTTCACGGTGCCCGCGAAGCCCTGGCCCTTCGAGACGCCGATGACGTCGACCAGCTCGCCCGCAGCGAACATCTCGGCGACCGTCAGCCGCTGGCCCACGGTGTAGCCGTCCGCGCTGTCCAGGCGGAACTCACGGATGGTCCGGACCCGCGGCAGATCCTTCAGCTGGCCGGCCAGCGGCTTCGTCAGCTTCTTGCGCTCGCCCGCACCCAGCTGGACGGCCGTGTAGCCGTCCCGCTCCTCGGTGCGCAGTCGGGTCACGGTGTTCGGGGTGACCTGGACAACCGAGACGGCAACCATGGTTCCGTCGGGTTGGAAGACCTGTGTCATGCCGACCTTGCGGCCGATCAGCCCAATGCTCATCGGTCCGCCCTACATCTTGATTTCGATGTCGACGCCCGCAGCAAGCGAGAGTCGCATCAGGGCGTCGACCGTCTTCGACGAGGGGTCCAGGATGTCGATGAGCCGCTTATGGGTGCGGATCTCGAACTGCTCCCGGGAGTCCTTGTCGATGAACGGTGAACGCAGGACGGTGAACTTCTCGATCCGGGTCGGCAGCGGGACCGGTCCGACGACGTCAGCACCGGTGCGCTGCGCCGTCTCGACGATCTGGGCTGCCGACTGATCGAGCAGCCGGTGGTCGTACGCCTTGAGGCGGATTCTGATCCGCTGCTTCGCCATATCTGTCTCGCTACGCGATGATGCTGGTGATCGCGCCGGCGCCGACGGTCCGACCGCCCTCGCGGATCGCGAACCGCTGGCCGACTTCGAGCGCGATCGGGGTG
>Ga0209014_10000188_pt1 | contig 34256 bp, 35 predicted proteins | sample BarGraNGADG00212_FD_184491 | JGI IMG/M metagenome (GOLD analysis project Ga0209014, IMG submission 184491) | Arctic peat soil microbial communities from Barrow, Alaska - Barrow Graham LP Ref core NGADG0002-212 (SPAdes) (version 2) | ecosystem: Environmental > Terrestrial > Soil > Wetlands >...
GAGGGCGAAACCCGATGGATGCGCAACTCGATTCGATTGCCACCGAGGGCGCGAAACTCAGATCCGACGCCGGCCTCGATGAGCGAGAGCGAAGGTCCCGCACCGGAGGCGATACTCACGGCTGATCCGCAGGAGTTTGCAGGCGGGGAGCAGCTTCCGCCGCCCCATCGTGTCGCTACGCCGCCGATGCCTAACAATCCATAAAATGGCCGCAGGCCGCTACCCGCGGTCGGGCCGAGCGTGAGCGTGGCGATGAGCGTACCAAGCCCGCCGATGTACCGCCCGTCGTCGCAGCCACTGTTTGCACCAGATACGGGGCAATTGTTGGCTCCTTGGCCATGTCCGCCATAGTATGCGCCATCCACACGGGCGCTCCAGAACGAACCGCGAGCGACGCGGACGAATCCTTCCGCTCCAAGGAATACGGCGTCATAGCCGCCGAACGAACCTGCGATTCCCGAAACTCCTAATCCGAAGCGATCAGGATGCGCGTCCTGCGCGCAGATGTGTACGGTTGCGAACACTGTGAACGCGGTGATGACGCCGAGACGGCGAATTGACAAGAGAGGGTCCATCGAAGCTCCGGGACTGTGGGGAGTGCATGTCGGAGCCTACGTGCGAATACCTTCCTCGCGCTATACCAAAAAGCTGGACTATCGGCCTCAGTCCTACGAAAACGGCCACTTAGTCGCGTTTACGGCCACTTTCGTGGATTGCGCCACGATCCGGATCGTGCGGGCCGAGCACAACCGAGAGGAGCCGCCCCGCGAATTCCGCTTCGCTGAGCCGCCCCGCATGTCGCGGCGACATTCCCGTCAGCGACTCGCATACGCGGCGGAACGCGCGCTCCGAACCTGCGTCGAACTGCTCGACGACCTGCGCGAGACGCTTTCCTTTTCGTCCGAGCTCCGGAAATGTCCGCGCCAGCACCGCGCACGTGCGCAGGTGATGCGGGTGCGTGATGCCGGCGACGGTCAGCCATTGGCGCACGGTGCCACTCGACGCGCCGAATCCGTCGAGCATCGCCGACGTCGATGACGGGAAGGGCTGGCCGCCGAGAAGGCCCACAATGCGCGTCGTAAGCGCCGGCGGCATCTCCGCGAGATTCGTCGCGAGACCGCGCAGCAGGAGCGCCGGCACCGATGGCACCATCAGCTGCTCGCACACGTGGCAGAGCGCATCGCGCTCATCGTACGCACCAAAGAAGACCGCTTCGATCGGCAGGATGCGGCTCGCCTCCACCACAACGCGCGCGATCTCCGGCGTGAGCGGCGCATGCACGAGCACCGCGGCGTTTCCCTTCGTGCGCGCCGTCTCGACCAGCGCGATGAACGCTTCGGGTCGCATGCGCGACGGGTCGACGACGACGAGTTTGGCGTCGGGCTGCGCGAGCCGCACTTCGAGCTTGGCGAGATCGACCGACCGGACTTCGTAGTTCGGAGCGAGGATCGCTCGAAGCCGTTTGTACCGGTCCGCCTTCAGGAGGGCCAGAACTTGCACAGCGACACCAGCCTGGTGATCAGGACGAACGCCTGGATCTGCGGCGGCGCCGCTCAATTCGTGGTTGCCAGCCTCATGGTAGGATACTAATCGGCTGCATCACCACGTCGACCTTCACGCTGTCGATGGGGGAGATGCTGGGAAACTTGAATAGTGCCATTACGCCGGGAGTCCTTGTTGCCGCCGGGCCCGTCGAAGGCAGTGCATCGACAGTCACGACGATGCAGTAGCTCCTTGCGTCCGTAACGCGAACAAGGCTGCGGTACGATCCGTCCCAGTTGACCTGCACATGGTCGCTCCCCGAACCTCCTACCAAGGTCGAATCATTCTGTGTCGCACAGCTCGCATAGACTCGAGTGTGCAATTGGGCTTGACCGACGGCAGTTCCGTCGGCCAGCGTAACCCGGCCGTACACAATCGCGGAGCCCACGTCCAGATCTCCCTTTGATGGGCCGGTTGGCGAGCAGGCCACAGCCAACGCGACGAATCCGGCACTCAGGCATGAGCGCGCCCGAACTCCACTCCGTGCACGGACGTTCCGCGATCGCACGGTCATTTCCGAATTCGCCGCGCGGCGCAGCGATCGATGAACGCTTTCTTGGCTCCAAGACTTTACCATCAGGTCCTCCGGAGCTGCTCGCGATTGCGAGAACTACCAGTAGAGGCGAGCACCGAACGTGATTCGAAAACGGCCAATTAGCTGGGTCTACGGCCGAATTCCCGGGCGTGCAGGTGGCACGCGATGGATTCGATGATCGCCGCAATCGATTGATGACAGTCGATCTGGTGCTCGACGCTACGATGGCATGGAGGGAGCGAGAGGTGACTTGTGAAGGCGTTTCTCAGTTCCGCCGTTTTTGCGGACGTGCCCGAATGGCGGAACTGGTAGACGCGTACACTTCGCAGGTGTATGCCGGCAACGGCGTGCGGGTTCAATCCCCGCTTCGGGCACGCCCTCGCCACACCAACATTTGACTCGGCGAGGTCGTGGCCTTACCGTTCGGTCACCTGCGAAGTGTACACGCGTCGGCTTCGACTGACGGCAAGACCTGCGGCGCCTGTTGGCCCGCAGGTCTTGTGTTTGAGCTACCGAGGCCGCGGCGATACACAGTCACACCGTGGCGGCGAACCTCTCCCGCACGTGTGCCACGGCGCTCACCAGCGCATCGACATCGCTCGAATCGTTGTATACGTAGAAACTCGCCCGCGTCGTCGCGTTGACGCCGAGCGCGCGCATGAGCGGCTGCGCGCAATGATGTCCCGCGCGAACGGCGATGTTCTCCGCGTCGAGCAGCTGTGAGAGATCGTGCGGGTGCACGTCGCGCAAAGTGAAGCTCACAAGGCCGCCGCGCCGCTCGGTGGGCGGGCCGAGCAGCGTCACATCCTCAACAGCTGAGAGGCGCTCGGTTGCGTAGCGCACCAGCGCGCTCTCGTGCGCGTGCACCTTATCCATGCCGAGCGACTCGAGATATCCAACCGCCGCCGCGAGTCCAACCGCGCCTTCCACGTTCGGCGTCCCCGCTTCGAACTTGTGCGGAAGAACGTTCCACGTGGTCGCGTTGTCTCCCACGAGCGCGATCATATCGCCGCCCATCTGGTACGGAGGCATCGACTCGAGCAGGTCGCGCTTGGCGATCAGCCCGCCGATTCCCATCGGCCCGAGCATCTTGTGGCCGCTGAACGCGTACGCATCAACACTGAGCGAGTCGAAGCCGACGGTGAGATGCGGCGCACCCTGCGCCCCATCGCACACGGCGAGCGCGCCCACCCGGTGCGCGATCGCGGCGATCTCCGCGACCGGATTCACGGTGCCGATCGCGTTCGACACGTGCCCGAACGCGACGACCTTCGTGTTCTTCGTCACGAGCTCGCTCAGTTTCGCCAGGTCGATCTCGCCTTCAGCCGTGAGCTCGCAGATCCTGAACTCCGCGCCCGTTGCGAGCGCGAGCTGCTGCCAAGGCACGAAGTTCGCGTGATGTTCGAGACGCGTCACCACGATGCGATCGTCCTTCTTCACGTTCGCATGGCCCCATGCCGTCGCGAGCAGGTTGAGCGACTCGGTCGTGCCGCGCGTGAAGATCAGCGTATCGGGATCAGCCGCGCCCAGAAAACGCGCAATGGAATCGCGCGCCGTCTGATACGCCTCGGTCGCCGCCGCCGAGAGCGTGTACGCGCCGCGATGCGGGTTCGCGTTGTCGCGTTCGTAGTATCCGCTGATCGCGTCGAGAACCGCCTGCGGTTTCTGCGTGGTGGCCGCGGAATCGAGATAGTGCAGCTTCGGATCGCCCGCGAGCAGCGGAAAGTCGGCGCGCGGCGCCAGCGGCTTGATGTTCATGCCTGCGGCTCCGTTGGATTGGACGCCGGGCCCTTTGCCGCGTCGTCGAGCGCCGAGCGCATGGCGTGCCACGCGAGCGTCGCGCACTTCACGCGGAGCGGAAAGCGCGACACGCCGGAGAATGCCTTGAGTCTTCCGAGATCCTCGCCGCCGCCGTGCCCGGTCACGAGCCCGTGAAACGAATCGAAGAGCTTTTCAGCTGCCGCTTTCGTTTTCCCTTTCACGGCCTGCGTCATCAGGCTCGCGCTCGCCTTGGAGATCGCGCACCCGGAGCCCTGGAACGAGACGTCCTCGACCACATCGCCGTTCATCTTCAGCCAGACGGTGAACTGGTCGCCGCACATCGGGTTCAGGCCGTCCGCGTGCGCGCTCGCTTCCGGCATCGCGCGAAAGTTCTGCGGCCGGCGATTGTGGTCGAGGATGATGCTCTGGTAGAGCTCTTCCAGGTCTGCGCTCATCGGGCCGGTCATTGTCTAATGCTGCTCGCCGAACGACTGCGTGAACCGCGCGAACGCCAGCGCCTCCAGCCCCTCGCGCAGCGCATCGACCTCGATGGTCTCGAGCACCTCGGCCGCGAACGCATACGTGAGCAGCGCCCGCGCGTTGTCGGCGCCGAGCCCTCGACTCTTCATGTAGAAAAGCGCGTCCTCGTCGAGGCGCCCCACGGTCGCGCCGTGCGTGCACTTCACGTCGTCCGCGAAGATCTCCAGCTGCGGCTTGGTGTCCACGCGCGCATGCTCCGAGAGCAGGAGCGCGTGGTTGGTCTGCTTGCCGTCGGTCTTCTGCGCGACCGGATCGACGTACACCTTGCCGTTGAACACGCCGTGCGAGCTGCCGTCGAGAATGCCCTTGTACAGCTCGCGGCTCGCGCAGCCCGGCGCGAGATGCTCGACGAACGTCTGGTGGTCGGCGTGCTGCGTGCCGTCGATCAGATAGAGCCCGTTCAGCCGCGTCTCCCCATTTTCGCCGGCGAGCTGCGTGTACACGTTCGTGCGCGAAATCGCCGCGCCCGCCGCATACGAGAACGAGTGGTACATCGAATCGCGCCCCTGCCGCACCTGCGTGGTGCCGACATGAAACGCATCGGTGCTCTCGCGCTGGATCTTGTAGTGATCCACGCGCGCGCCGTTCCCCACTTCGATCTCGGCAACGGCGTTCGTGAGGTACGGGGCGCCGAACGAGCCCGTGCTTGCGAAGCTCTCGATGATGGTGAGCCGCGACAGCGCTTCGGCCACGACGAGCAGGCGCGGGTGAATCCCCGCGCCCGCGGCCTGAGCGTCGGCGATGTGCACGATATGCACCGGCGCCTCGACGATTTCGCCGCCCGGCACGTGGATCACCACGCCGTCCTGGGCGAACGCCGTGTTGAAGGCCGTGAACGTCTGACCCTCTCCGCTCGCGAGCTTGCCGAGGTGCTCGGCCACGAACTCGGGCGATTCCTTCAGCGCATCGGCGAGCGTGGTGACGCGCACGTCGGCTGGGAGGCCCGCGAATGCCGAGAGCGAAGCCTCGAAGCGCCCGTTCACGAACACGAGCCGATGCCAGTCGGGATCGCTGATGACCAGCGCCGTGACGTCGGCGGGACTGAGCATTGCCGGCCCGCTGCGCGTGGGCGCGACCTTGAACACGCGCTCCGCGATCGGCGTCACGCTCGTGAAGTGCCAGTCCTCGTTGCGCGTGGTCGGGAAGCCGAGCGCGCTGAACCGGTCCATTGCCTCTCGGCGCAACGTGGGCAGCCATGCGGGCCCGCCCGAAGCGCGCAGTGCGCCGAATGCTTGTTCGTACGCCTCACCCGTCGCGTTGGTTGCGGTTGCCATGGTTAGGCGGCCTCCATCACCCAGTCGTATCCGCGCGCCTCGAGCTCGAGGGCGAGCTCCTTGCCGCCGGACTTCACGATCCTTCCGTGGGCGAGGACGTGGACGAAATCGGGGACGATGTAGTTGAGCAGGCGCTGATAGTGCGTGACGACGATCGTCGCGTTGTCCGGCCGCCGCAGCGCGTTCACGCCGCCGGCGACGACGCGGAGCGCGTCAATGTCGAGGCCCGAGTCGGTCTCGTCGAGGATCGCGAGCTTGGGCTCGAGCACCGCCATCTGGAGGATTTCGTTCCGCTTCTTCTCGCCGCCCGAGAAACCCGCGTTCACCGAGCGGTGCAGCATCGCCTGGTCCATCTCGACGAGCTTGAGCTTCTTCTCCATGAGATCCAGGAACTCGATCGGATCGAGTTCCTCCTTGCCGTTCGCCTTCCGCACTTCGTTGTAGGCGGAGCGGAAGAAGTAGGCGTTCGTGACGCCCGGGATCTCCACCGGATACTGGAACGCCAGGAACACGCCTGCCTGCGCGCGCTCCTCCGCCGGCATCGCGAGGAGGTCCTTCCCCTCGTATGTCACACTGCCTGCGGTCACGACGTATCCCGGGTGGCCCGCGATGATCTGCGCGAGCGTGCTCTTCCCCGAGCCGTTCGGCCCCATGATCGCGTGCACTTCGCCCGCGTTCACGGTGAGCGAAATGCCCTTCAGGATTTCTTTGTCGCCCGCGGTGGCGTGGAGATTGTCGATCTTCAGCATCTGATATCTGTCTGTTTGAATTTGGTGTCGCGTTAAACCAACCCTATCCGACTGAACCTTCGAGTGTGATGCCGAGGAGCTGCTGCGCCTCGAGCGCGAATTCCATCGGCAGTTCCTTGAAGACCTCGCGGCAGAATCCGCTCACGATGAGCGAGATCGCGTGCTCCGCGCTCAGTCCCCTCTGTTTGCAATAGAAGATCTGGTCCTCGCCGATCTTCGACGTGCTCGCCTCGTGCTCCGTGATGGAGCTGTTGTTCGCCACTTCGATGTACGGGAACGTGTGTGCGCCGCACTTGTTGCCGATGAGCATCGAGTCGCACTGCGTGTAGTTGCGCGATCCGTGCGCCTTCGGGAGCATCTTCACCTGGCCGCGGTAGGAGTTTTGCCCGTGCCCCGCGCTGATGCCCTTCGAGATGATCGTGCTCTTGGTGTTCTTGCCGATGTGGATCATCTTCGTGCCCGTATCGGCCTGCTGCATGTTGTTGACGACGGCCACGGAGTAGAACTCGCCGGTTGAGTTGTCGCCCTGCAGGATCACGCTCGGGTACTTCCAGGTGATGGCGGAGCCCGTCTCGACCTGGGTCCACGAAATCTTTGAACCCGTGTGAGCCTTCCCGCGTTTCGTGACGAAGTTGTAGATGCCGCCGACGCCGTCCTTGTCGCCGGCGTACCAGTTCTGCACGGTGGAGTACTTCACCGTCGCGTTGTCCAGCGCGACGAGCTCGACCACGGCGGCGTGCAGCTGGTGGGTGTCGCGCTTGGGCGCCGTGCACCCCTCGAGATAGCTCACGTACGCACCTTCATCGGCCACGATGAGCGTGCGCTCGAACTGCCCGGTGTTCGCGGCGTTGATGCGGAAGTACGTCGAGAGCTCGATCGGGCAGCGCACGCCCTTGGGCACGTAGCAGAACGATCCGTCGGAAAACACGGCGGAGTTGAGCGCCGCGAAAAAGTTGTCCGAGTACGGCACGACCGACCCGAGATACTTCTTGATGAGCTCGGGGTGGTTGTGCACCGCTTCAGTGAACGAGCAGAACACGACGCCGTGCTTCGAGAGCTCGGCTTTCATCGTGGTGCCGACGGAGACCGAATCGAAGATCGCGTCCACCGCGACGCCGGCGAGATGTTTCTGCTCGCTGAGCGAGATGCCGAGCTTGTCGTAGGCGCGCAGCAACTCCGGATCGACCTGGTCGAGCGACTGGAGCGGCGTGATGCTCTTGGGCGCCGAGTAGTAGCGCTGCGCCTGGTAGTCGATCGGCGCGTACTTGAGGTTCGACCAGTGCGGCTCGGTCATCGCCTGCCAGCGGCGGAAAGCCTTCAGGCGCCACTCGAGCAGCCACTCGGGCTCGTCCTTCTTCGACGAGATCAGGCGGACGGTGTCCTCGGTCAGTCCGGGCGCGATGGTGTCCGACTCGACGTCGGTGACGAAGCCGTACTGATATTCCTTGTTGACCAGCGATTCGATGGACGAACTCATACTGCTCTCTCTTTGGCGGTGTACTCGCACGCGCTGCATCCGTGCATCATGTGCGACTGGCGCTCGACGAGCGCACCGAGAATGTCTTCGATGAATGCCGCTTCTGCGTGGCACACTTCAGGAAAGCGCTGCGCAATTTCACGGACCGCGCAGTTGTGCTCGCGGATGCGCGCCTCGGTTGGGGATGACGATTCCGATACGGCCATGTACCCGTTGGCCGTGAGCATTGCCGCGAGCGCGCTCGCTCGTTCGCTGAACGAGAGATCCGCGAGCGCGGGCGCGTTCGCCTCGGCGATCGCCTCCCACCTGCGACGAAAAATTCCGACGACACCCTCGCTGCCCTGCTCGGCGCGCACGATGTCGAGCGCATCGGCGAGCGGGTTCGCGTATGCGCGAGGGAAGAGCTGCTCGCCCTGTTCGGTGAGCGAATACTCGTAGCCCGGGCCGCCGACTCCGCGCGCGACGCTGATGAAGCGCACGAGTCCGGCGTCCTGCAGCGTCTTCAGATGACGGCGCAGCGCGTTCGGCGTGAGGCCGAAGCGAGCGCCGAGCGCTGTGGCGGTGAGCGGCTGTTCCTTTCTCAGCGCGACGAGCAGTTCGGCGCGGAGACCGGTGAAGCCAGCGAGGGTTCCCATGTTGCTAAAGCTATTCGAGTTACGGCATTCGTCAACAAAAGTGTTGACGAAGTAAGGAATTGATTGCCCGCTCGGGTGATCGGACTGGCTGTTGCAAACGGTCAAAACGTGACCGAATTCGAAACATATGTTTACAATACATACTTAACTATATATAGGATAGTATGATATCTCGCAGCTAACAGCTCACGGCTAAGAGCTCGGAGCTTTGACAACACAGCTGTCAGCCAAGAGCTATCAGGTTGAGGCTGTGAGCTCTTAGCCGTGAGCTATTAGCTGCGAGACTGAACATGGCCTGGATCACGGCACTAACGCCGGATGTGTTGCATCGTCCAATACGGGAAAGGGTGCAAAGATCCGTAATGCGCGGGAGTCTCGCGCATTCAGCGAGCGCCGCGGCGGGAGTTCACGTCGCGGCGCTCGTTTATTCTTGCGTCGCGCTTCGGCTGGCTCTGGCCGCTGTAAGCTTCGCCGAAAACCTGCCAACAGCCCGCTAGAAACCAGCCTCGAGGTCGCCGCGCGTGTCGATGTCGCGCAGCACGCCGGCATCGGGAACTTCCACCTCGCCGACGCGCGCCGGCTGAGCGCGAATCACCGCGCGCGCGCCGCCGTCCGCAACGGTCATGAGCTCGCGCCACGTATCGCGATGGAACCAGGTTGGGTGCCCGCGCCGCGATTTGTGCACGGGAACCACGATGTGCGCGCCCGTCCGGCGCGCGACGTCGAGGATCGCGAGAACGCTCTCGAGGCTCACGAACGGATGATCCACGGGCCAGAGCAGCGCCGACGTCACCGGCGCGCTCGTGAGCTGAGCGAGGCCGAGCCGAGCGCTGACGATTTGCTCCGAGTCCGGCTTCGCATTCACCACGACGCGGACGCCAGCGGGCGCCGCAACTCCCGGTGGCAGCACGGCAACGATCGGGTCGAGCCCCGCGCTCTTCGAGGTCTCCACGATCGCATCCAGAAACCGGCGACCGTCGCCCAGTGTCGCCTCGGCCTTGGGTCCGCCGAATCGCGTACCCGCACCGGCGCCGATGATGACCACGGCGACGGGATTGGTCCGTTCGCTCACGCTGTGTTCACCCTGCGTTCATGCCCGCGAGAGCTCGAGCATCGCGCGCCGCAGCAGTGCGGCCGCCTGCACGGCCTTGTAGCCGTTCTTCGAAAGCGGCGCGGCGTCGTAGAGTGCACGCTCCGCGAGCGCGTCCGCGCTTTCGTCGTCGAGCGCGCCGCTCGCCACGTCTTCCTCGACGGACTGGTTCACACGATACGGAGCCGGCGACACGCCGCCCAGCACCAGGCGCACTTCGCCATCGCTCCTCTTGATGCCGGCGAGCGAAACGAGCGCGAAATCCCACGCACCGCGCTGCATCACCTTCTCGTAGTGCTGCACGCCGCCTGCGGAACGTGCGGGCAGCTCGATCGCCTCGATCATCTCGCCGTGCGCGATGACCGTTTCGCCGAGCGGATTCGAGCCGGCTCCCTCGAAGAACGAGTCGATCGGCACACTGCGCCGCGCCTCATTCGGCCCGAGCAATTCGATCGTCGCCTCGAGCGCCGTGAGGACGACGGCCGGATCCGACGGGTGCACGGCATGACACGGTCCTCCGCCGAGGATTGCATGGTACTGATTCTCCCCGTCCACGGCGGCGCAGCCGGTGCCGCCGTTCTTCAGGCACGGCACGCCACGGCGGAAGTACCAGCAGCGCGGGCGCTGGCAGAGGTTGCCCGCGATCGTGCTCATGTTGCGAAGGGCGGGCGTGCCGACGAGACTGGTTGCCTCCGCGAGCGCCGCGAATCGTTCGCGAATCACGCCGTGCGCGGCGAGATCGGCGATGCGCACGGCGCCGCCGATCCTCGCCGAGCCGTCTGCGCGAACCGTGATGTCCCTCGCGCCGCGAAGGTGCCGCACGTCCACGAGGTGCGCGGGCTCGGCGAGTCCTTCCTTCATGGTGACGAGCAGGTCCGTGCCGCCGCCGAACGCGACCGAATCGGGCGCGCCGAGCGCAGTGAGCGCGTCAGCGGAGGAAGCCGGCCGATGATAGCGGAAGGGTCTCATCAGGGAGTGAAGTCTACAGAGCCGGAGGCGCGAGCGTGAACACGACGAAGTCCGCGAGCGTGCGCCGCGCGTTTCCATCGGCGCTGTCGAGGTCTTTTACCGGCACGAAGCTGACGACGGCGACTCGCTTTCCGGGAAGCCGGCGTTTCACGCGCTCGGCGGTGCCGAGTCCGTAGTCGCTGTGAAACGCGCCGTTGACGTGAACGACCAGCGCACGCGGCGGTGCGGCGCCGAACGCGCCGGCAATCGACTCTCCCATGGTCTCGTCCTTGATGCACTGCGCCTGATAGATGCGCTCGATCGTTGCGGCCTTCTCGGCGGCGGACTCCTTGGTGGAATCGCCCGAGTGCGACGGCATGTCAGCCATGGTCTTCGCGAACTTCGCGAAGTAGTCGTCGTGCGGACAATCGAGGTCGTGCGCGGCGAACGCGCGGTCGGCGGGGTTGATCGAGTCGAGGATGGTCTTGAGGCCGCGGCGCGAGACGAGACCGGCGAGGCGGCGCGGCACGTCGCTCGCAACCACGGGCCATTTCCACGCGCGCGCAAACTCGACGAGCGGGCGGTAATCGGCGCCATATCGCGGCCAGGGACGTGAGCGCGCGAGGAAGTCGCCTTCGGTCGAGCGGCCGGCGAGATAGTCGTCGAGCGACGGCTGCACGTCGCGCTCGAACATCTCCATCGCGAGCACGACGTTGCCACGGCGGCGGGCGAGTCCCTCGAGGGTGGCAGCCTCGAGGCGATGCGTGGCACGGTCGTCGTGCTGCTCGCCCAGAAAGAGGACGTCCGCGCCGGTGACGTCGGCGAGCATCGACTCGAAATCGACGAAGCGCTTGTGTTTGGTATCCCAGACCCGGTGCGGTATGTAGCTGGGCTGGATCGAGTCGACGACAAGTCGTGCGGGCGTTTGAGCGTTGGCTGACGCCGTCGCGAGACCGGAATAGAGTGCCACTAACGAAATAATCCTTTTCAAGTATATTATGCCTATTGAATATTTCTTTAGATAATCAGTCGATGCGATAAATATAACTATAAGTAAAAATAGACATATATCTTTATCTAACAGATTATTTTGAACGATTCCTTGGAACACAACAGATCCCCATCCAGCGCTCTGTCATCCGCGGGCAGCGACGTCGTTCGTTCCTACGAAGATGCTGCAACCGCGATCGGCCGACTCGATGCCACCGGGCGACTCGCCTCCGCTGGGCTCCAGGCACTGCTCGTGCTTCGCTGTATCGCGGCGCCGTCCGGCGCCTCGCACACCGGAATGATCGCGCTGGTGCGCCCGGATGGCGAGGGGGATGACTTGCTTCGAGCCTATGGCCACGCAGTGCGAGACGGCGCCGCCCGCGCTCGCGGCGGTGCCCTGGCGTCCGTCGCGACGCTTCACGAGTTGCTCCGGCTGCCGCTCCCCGCGTGGCCCGCTTCGCCGATCGACGAACTCCTGCGCGATACTCACGAGCGCACGCCGCCGGTGCTCAAGGCGGCGCTCGCCGCGCTCGCCCTCCGCGCCGCGGCCCTCGGCGAGCTGGATGAGACGACCGAGAAGTCTGAGCCGAATGACCCGAACGCCGCGCGCCTTGTCGCTCTCGCCGTCACACTCCTGCTCTGCGTCGGCGGTGCCACCACCGACGCCTGGCTGACCCTGCCGAGTTCCGGCTCCGGTAAGAGCGCCTCCCACGCCGATCTCTCGCTGGGCGGAACGTTCGCGGCGCTCGCACGTGAGGCGCGGGCCGCCGAACGCGGCCTCCTCGCCGCGCGGGACTGCATCGACACCGACCAGCAGCGGGTGCGCGACTCGCTCGGCAGGGCCGCCTACTCGGCGCTCGACGTTCTTGCGCTGCTCGGGGATAAAATCGTGATCACCGTGCCGGAAACCGCGCGCGCCCTCGGTCTCACGCCTCCCACCGCGGGCGCTGCCGTCGCGCGACTGGTGGAGCTCGGCATCGCTCGTGAGGTCACGGGAAAGGCCAGGTCACGCGCCTTTGCGTACGAGGGTATCGTGAGGGCGCTCGAGCCGGGATCGGCCGGCAAACAGTAACCAACCAGTAGCCCCGCAGTGACCCCGCCGCAGAGGTCATCGTGTTACCAGTGAATGATGCGTCGAGCGATGGCCCTCCCTCTCCTGCTCGCGGTGGTCTCGTGCGGTCCGGCGCTCAAGCCGCTCCCGCCGATGGCACCGTTGCCGGAGCCACCGTCGGAGTCGCCGAGCCCTGGTTACGCACCGGCGCCGGTCGGCGACCGAAACACCGCCGGTGAACCCGGGCGCGAGGTGGCGATCGAATCGCTGCGCGAACGCGGGCTGCTCGTGCCGGTGAAGGGAATCGTCGCCTCGCAGATTCCGGATAGCTACGACGCGGCTCGCGACGGCGCGCGCGTGCACTACGCGCTGGACATCCTCGCGAAGCGCGGCACGCCCGTGCTGGCGGCCGACGACGGGACGATCCTCCACATCGGGACGAATGCGCTCGGCGGCAACGTCATCTGGACCGCCGACCCGTCGCGACGGTTCGCGTTTTATTATGCGCACCTGGATCGCTGCGCGAAGGGATTGCATGACGGGCAGCAAATCTCGCGCGGGGACGTGATCGGGTATGTCGGCACGTCGGGCAACGCGCCGAAAGACACACCGCACCTTCATTTTCAGGTGGTGCGCATCGTGAACGGAAAACGCTATTCGGACGGACCGCCCCTCAATCCGTTGCCGTTCTTCACACAGGCGGGAATCACGCGATGAGTTCGTTGATGACAGGCAAGGAGCGCGCCGCGCTTCGCGCCCACGCCAACCGGTTGAGCGCGACGGTGCATGCCGGCCAGCACGGCATAACCGGCGCGCTGCTGCACTCGCTCGACGACGCGCTTCGCACGCGTGAGCTGGTGAAGGTGCAGCTCGGCAAGCAGCCCGATCTCAGCGCGAAAGAAGCGGCGGGGCAGCTCGCGGCGGCGGTGAAGGCCGCGGTGGTTCAGGTGATCGGCAAGACCGTGACGCTCTACCGGCACAATCCCAAGCTCGAACGCAAGCCGGGCGCCGCCCCTCCGTGGGAAGTCTGAGCGCCGTCACCGCGCGCATCGCCCGCTATCACGAGGGGCGCGCGCGGGACTTGCTCGAGCGGAAGTACGCGGCGATGGCGGCGAGCCCGTTCGCGTTCTATCGCGGCAGCAGCCAGCTCTTCGTCGACGCATGGCCCGTGCGCACCGCGCTCAACGATGCGCCCGCGATCTGGTCGTGCGGCGACCTCCACTTCGAGAATCTCGGCTGCTACAAGGGCGACAACAGGCTCGTCTATTTCGACCTGAACGATTTCGACGAAGCGGCGCTGCTTCCCGTTTCGTGGGATCTGACGCGCTTCGCCGCGAGCGTGCTCGTCGGCGCCTCGGCGCTGCGCGTGAGTGCGGGCGCCGCGACCGCCCTCGCGAATCTCTATCTCGACGCCTTCGACGGTACGCTCGCTACCGGCAGGGCGCGGTGGGTGGAGCGCGAGACGGCGACCGGAATGGCGCGCGAACTGCTCGACGCCGTGCGCGGAAGAAAGCGCAGGACGCTGCTCGGCGAGCGCACGAAGAAGAAGGGTGGGCGCCGCCGCATTCGCCTGGACGGCGTGAAGGCGCTCGCGGCGACGCGCGAAGACCGCGCCCGCGTCACGCGCGTGGTCGAGCAACTGGGAGCGAAGCTCGACGAGAAGCAATTCTACCGGGTGCTCGACGTCGCGCGCCGCGTCGCGGGATGCGGCAGCCTCGGCCTCGCGCGCTGGATCGTGCTCGTGGAAGGGAAGGGGTCGCCGCGCGGGAACTTCCTGCTCGACCTCAAGGAGGCGCGCTCGCCCGCGTCCACGGGCCATTCACCGTACACGCAGCCTCGCTGGAAATCGGACGCCGAACGCATTGTCGCGGTGCAGGGCCGCGTGCAGGCGGTGAGTCCGGCGTTGCTCACGTCGCTTTCGATGACGGGCAGAGGATTCGTGCTTCGCGAGCTGCAGCCGCTGCAGGACCGCATGCGCATGGAAGCGTGGGGCGGCGACATCGCGAGCCTCCGCGACGCCATGACGACGATGGGCCGCGTGACGGCATGGGCGGCGCTGCGCGCCTCGGGCCGTCAGGGTTCGGCGATCGCGGACGATCTCATCGCATTCGCGAAAGAGCGCGGCTGGAGGCGTGCGGTGCTCGCGATGGCCCGGCGCGTCGCGGAGCGCACGCTCTCGGAGTGGCGCGCCTTCCGTGCGGACGCGGCGGCGGGACGGCTGAGGACGGAAGACCGAAGACCGAAGACGGGCGCGTAAAGCCGGACGGAACAGCCGACTAGCGACGCGCCTTGGCGGCGATTGCCGCGAGCACGCGCCATGGTGTCAGCGGAATCTCCGTCACGTCCGCGCCGATCGCGTCGCTCACTGCAGCGGCAATCGCCGGCGCGGCCGGAATCATCGGCGGCTCCGCGATTCCGCGCGCGCCCGTATGGTTCGCCACCGGATCGGCGCCGGCCACGAAGAACGCATCGATCAGCGGGATGTCCGCCATCGTCGGGATCTTGTAGTCGTGGATCGTGGGATTCATCACGAGGCCGAGCCTGCGGTCGAGCACGCGCTCCTCGAACAGCGCGTAGCCGAGTCCCTGGATGATGCCGCCCTCGAGCTGGCTCTCCGCGAGCGTGGGGTTGATGATGCGCCCCGCATCGTGCGCGGCGACGATCCGCAGCACGTGTACGATGCCGGTATCGAGGTCGACCTCGACTTCAGCGAACTGCGCGCCGAAGGTCATGATCGCGGTGTCCGCCGGGTTCGGGCCGCGCGATCCCTTTCCGATGATCATCACGTTGCCGAGCTTCGCGGTGACCTCGGCGAAGGTCATCGTGCGATCGGTGTCGCGCACGACGATGCGCGAGTCGCGCGCCTCGAGCGCGTCGGGCGCGGCGTCGAACATCGCGCCGGCCGCCTCGAACAGCTGGCGCCGTGCGTCTTCCGCGGCCATGCGGACGGCGGGGCCGACCGACGCGGTGGTCATCGAGCCCCAGGAGTTTCCCGTATAGGGAAGGCTCTGAGTGTCGCCGATGATGGCGCGGACATCGGACAGTTTCGCGCCCAAACTCTCGGCGGCGATCTGCGAGAGGACGGTGCGGGCGCCGGTGCCGAGGTCCTGGGTTCCTGCCAGGACATCGACCGTCGCGTCGGAATTCATTCTTACGAGAGCGTAGGCTGGGGGGCCGCCGCCGGTGGGCCAGACCTGCGCCGCCATTCCCTTGCCGACGCGTAAACGGTCGTTGGTCATTGGTCTTTGGTCATTAGTTGACCAGCCAAAAACCTCGGCGCCTTCCTTGTAGCACTGCAACAAACTGTTGCCCGAGTACGGGCGATCTGTTCTCGGCTCGCGCTTCGCAAAGTTCTTCACGCGAAGGGCGACGGGGTCGAGCTTCAGTTCTTTCGCGAGCGCGTTCATGGCGCTCTCCAGCCCAAACGCGCCTTCCACGTATCCGGGACCGCGGAACGCCGCCATGCCGCTGGCGTTCACGTACGCGAACGTCTCTTCGGTTCTTACGTTCGGGCAGGCGTACAGCTCGTGATAGATCTGGCCGGGGCCGCCTTCCCAGCCGCTGATGCCCAGCGGGACATCGATGCTCGCGAAGATCGCGGTGAGCGTGCCGTCCTTCTTCGCGCCGATGGTCACGCGCTGCGTGGATGACGGACGATTGCCGCTGTCGGTCTGCTCGGCCTCGCGGTCGTTGATGCAGCGCACGGCGCGGCCCTGGCGCTTCGCGAACAGCGCGGCGACGTACGTGTGCGGGCCGGCGCCGTTCTTCGCGCCGAAGCCGCCGCCCATGTAGTCCTTGATGACGCGCACCTTCGAGAGCGAGATTCCGAGTGCCTTCGACACGTTCTCGCGCACGCGGAAGATTCCCTGTGTCGATTCCCACACCGTGAGGCGGTCGCCTTCCCACTCCGCGACGGCGCCGTGCGGCTCGAGCGCCGTGTGCAGCTGGACCGGCGTGCGATACTCGCGGCGAACGATGACGTCGGCCGCCTTCAATCCGGCGTCCATGTCACCGCGCGATATCACGAGCGGCGCGTTCTCCATCACGTTGCCTTTGGCGCGCACCTTCGGCGCGTCCTTCGCCGTGGCGTCCTCGAACGTGACGGCGAACGGCAGCGTGTCGTACTCCACGGCGATCGCGTGCGCCGCACTTCGCGCGGCGTGCCCGGTTGCGGCGCAGACCGCCGCGATCGGCTGGCCCGCGTAGAAGATCTCGCGACCGAAGAGTCGTGTGCCCGCCGGTGCGTCGCCCGGGCCGAGCAGATCGAGGACGCCGGGCATGGCCCTCGCGCGCGACGCATCGAGCGAGCGAATCGTCCCGCGCGGAATCGTCGAGCGGACGATCGCCGCGTGGAGCATTCCCGGGCGCACGATATCGGTGGTGTAGCGCGCGCGGCCCGACACGCGCTCCGGCGCGTCCATTCGCGGAACGCGAGCGCCGACGATTCCGAGTTCGGCATCGGTCCCCCATGCCGCCGGCTCGAAGGCCGGAATCTCGACGATGTGCGTCTCGGTGCGCCCCTCGATTTCGACGGTCGTCTGGACGAAGCCGCCGGGCTTCGCGGCGCCCTTTGTCTTACGCGGCATTGACGCTTCCGGCTTCCGCGCTTCCGGCTTCCGCGCTTCCGGCTTCCACGCTTCCGGCTTCCACGCTTCTCGCGAACTCGCCGTCCGCGACGGCACGAACGGCGGCGAGAATCTTCGGGTAAGTGCCGCAGCGGCACAGGTTGCCGCTCATGCCCGATCGAATCTCGTCGTCCGTCGGGTGGGGATTTCGCGCGAGCAGCGTGTGCGCGGCCATGAGCTGGCCCGGCGTGCAGAAGCCGCATTGCGCGGCGTCCTTCGCGATGAACGCCCGCTGGATGGGCGAGAGCGACGGTTCACCGCCGCCGGACGCCAGCCCCTCGACCGTGAGGACGGTCGCGCCGTCGCAGGCCTCCGCGAGCGTGAGGCACGAGTACACGGTCTCACCGTCGAGCTGGACGGTGCACGCGCCGCACTCTCCACGGCCGCAGACGAACTTCGTCCCGGTCAGGGCGAGCCGGTCGCGCAACAATTCGAGGAGCGAGAGAGGAAGGGCGGAGTCCAGGGTGTGGACGCGGCCGTTGACTGTTAGGCGCATCTATTGAAATAGTGGGACGTTACCCGACGTGTCAAAGGGCGCATGCGGCTTGTAGCGGCGCGGCACGGGCGATAATCTTCTCTCCCCACCAGCAACACCGAGCTTTGGAGAGGACCGACCGATGCCGTACGTGATCACGGAAGCCTGCAAGGACACCAAGGACAAGTCCTGCGTGGACGTCTGCCCCGTGGATTGCATCTACGAGGGGCCCGAGATGCTCTACATCCACCCTGATGAGTGCATCGATTGCGGCGCGTGCGAGCCGGAATGTCCCGTGACGGCGATCTTCCCCGAGGAAGACGTGCCGCCGAACCAGAAGCAGTACATCCAGATCAACCGCGACATCTTCAAGGGCCCCAACCCGCCGACGCGCCCTACGCGCTAGCCGCCGGAAACCGCAGGAGCGCCCTCGCGGACGAGCTATCGCACGGCCTGGCTGACGCCGAGCATCACCGCCAGCACCGCGAACTGGAGCAGCGTGCTCCGCTCACTCCTCCAGGCGGTTCTCCAGCATAGCGGGCCTCCCCGCTCGAAGACGGGGGCCACCGGCAGCCAGCGCGGCGTGCGAGCCCGGTAGCGCCGATACTCATCGCCGAACGTGGTCTCGAGCACCGCTTCCTCGTAGCGCACGATCGGCGTGTATTCCAGCGCGAACACCGTCACGGCGACCGGGAGAAGCCACTGGATTCCGGCTATGACGCTGAAGCCGGTCCAGATGAAGAAGTTCCCGAAATACAGCGGATTGCGCGTCCAGGCGAATGGCCCGTGGGTCACGAGCCTCGTGACCATGCGCGACCGTCGCCGCGTCTCTGACCCGGCCGCGGCGACGCCCCAGAACCGCAGAGACTCCCCGAAGGCCACGAAGAGCGCGCCGAAAGCCGTCGACGACTGCGCCAGCACGCCGTGCCAGATGAACGGCACGACGATGAACGGAACCGGGAGGAATCCGCGGCGGCGGAACAGCCAGCCGCCCACGCGTGCGAGCGGCGCGTGCTCGGCGGGACACGCCGGCGACGTGGCGGTCGGCGAAATGGAAGTCATTCGAGTGAAAGCTAGACCCCGTCGGCGAGAAAATGTTCGGCGGGGCAGCGGGCCGCCGGCTTGGATCACGCGGCGTGTCCCGGTCGCTAGATTCCGCACTCACTCTTCGTTCGCACACTCGGGGGCGCGATTGACCCAGGAAAGCGCTGCGCTGACACAACCGACAGCCGCCTACCTCGACACGGACGCCGAAGTCGCGCGATTCGTCGGGGAGATCGGGCGTCCGCGCGAGCTCGCGATCGACACCGAGGGCGCGAGCTTCCATCGCTTCGTGGACCGGATCTACCTGATCCAGCTCTCGACACGCGACCGGCACGCCATCATCGATCCGCTCCCGATCGCCGCGTCCGCGGCGCTGGGTGCGCTGCTCGAAGATCCTCAGGTGGAGGTCGTCTTCCACGACGCCGACTATGACCTGCGGCTGCTGCACCAGGACTACGGCTGGCACGTCACGAACATTTTCGACACGAGAATCTCGGCGCAGCTGCTGGGCATCACCGCCTTCGGACTCGGCGCGCTGCTCGAGCGGAACTTCGGATTGAAGCTCGACAAGAAGCACCAGCGCGCGGACTGGTCGATGCGTCCGCTGACGCCCGGCATGCTCGACTACGCCGCGCAAGACACGCTGCACCTGCTCGGGCTGCGCGACGAGATGAAGGACGAGCTTGAGAAGAAGGGCCGGTGGGAGTGGGCGAAGGAGGAGTTCCAGCGCCTGGAAGGAACGCGCTGGGAACCCGAGGAGCCGGGCTCCGCCTTCCTTCGCGTGAAGGGCGCGCGCGACCTCACGCGGCGTGAGCTCGCGATCCTGCGCGAAGTGGTCGTCTGGCGCGACACGGTCGCGCTGCAGCTCGACCGCGCGACCTTTCGCGTGGTGGCGAATGAAGTGCTGCTCGAGATCGCGCGTACCACGCCGTCCAACATCGACGCGCTTGGTGCGATCAAGGGAATGCCGCGCGGCATGGTCGAGCGCGCGGGACGCGACGTCCTCGAGGCGGTGAAGCGCGGACTCGCCGTCCCCGACGCGGAGCTGCCGAAGTTCCCGCGCTCGGCGCGGTGGGACAAGGACCCGGATTTCGACGCGAAGGTGTCGAAGCTCAAGACCGTTCGCGACGACGCGGCGAAGCGGCTCGCGCTCGATCCCGGCGTCCTCTGCTCGCGCGAGCGCATGGAGACGATCGCGCGCGCACTGCCGCGCTCGACCGAGGAGCTCGCTCAGATTCCGGGGCTCAAGAACTGGCAGATCGCGGAGATGGGCGATCAGTTCCTCGCGGCGCTTTCGGGGTTCAAGGCCGCGAAGAAAGACTCGCCGTACCGAGAAGGATAAAAACGGCGACGGGTGACGGGTGAGGGGCTTCCAAGCTTAGGAACGGGCGACGGGTGAGGGGCGATCTTCGCCCAATCGCCGCTCACCCGTCGCTCGTTGCCGCCCTCTCAGAACCCGAGGTATGCCCTCACCCTGGGCTCAATCCGGTCGGGCGTCCACATGGGCGACCACACCAGGTGGACCATCGCGGTGCCGACCCCCTCGATCGCCTGCAGCTGCTGTTCCGCGTCACCCATGATCTCGGGTCCCGACGGGCAGCCCGGTGATGTGAGGCTCATGTCCACGTCGACGTTGTTGCCGTCCACGCGAATCTCGTAGACGAGTCCAAGGTCGATGATGTTCAGGTTCAGCTCGGGGTCCTTCACGCGGCGGAGCGCCAGCCGGACCAGGTCCTCGGTGAGCTGGCCGGGTGCGGGCAGGGCAGCCCCGCCGTCGGCGATCTGCGTCATTTTTTCTTGCTCGTAGCCTTGGACTTTTTCACCACGGCGGGCTTCGCGGCGGTTTTCTTTTTTGACTTTGACTTCGGCGTCGCGGTCTGCCTAACAATACCCTTGCGACGGGCCGAGCGCGCGACGCGCACCGCGCGATTCCAGCCCACGGCGCGATCGGCGCGGAACGACACCGGCATCTCGGCGACCGCGAGGTTCGCGTCGGTTACCGCGAGCGCGGCGGCATCGGCGAGGTCGGCGCGCACGTCGGCGATGACCTTCGCGGGGCGCTTCGCGCGCGCCGCGTGCACGCGGTTCGTCAGGAGGATCACGAACATCTGCCGATCGGGGTCGATCCAGATCGACGTGCCCGTGAACCCCGTATGGCCGTACGCGCTGCCGCTGAGATAGTTGCCGGCGCCGTGCGTGCCGTCGGCGACTTCCCATCCGAGCGCGCGATCGCCGGCAGCGCGTGCGGTGAAGAGATGCACCGTTGAATCGCCGACGATCCTGACGCCGTCGTACGTGCCGCCGTTCAGCATCATCTGTGCGAACACCGCGAGGTCGCTCGCCGTGCCGAACAGGCCGGCATGGCCCGCGACGCCGCCGAGCGCAAACGCGTTCTCGTCGTGGACTTCACCGCGAACCGGGTAGCCGCGCGGCGGCGAGACTTCCGTCGGCGCGATGCGGTACACGAGCGAGTCCGAGGGACGGAATCCGGTGTCGTGCATGCCGAGCGGCGTGAACACGCGATCGGCGAGGAAGCGGTCGAGCGGCATTCCCGCGGCGGCCTCCACGACCCACCCGAGAATGTCGGCACCCAGGTCGGAGTATACCTGGCCATGACCGGGGTGATACTCGAGCGGCGTGTCGAGCACGAGCTGGCGCGCCTCTTCCGGCGAGTGCGCGTGGCGCCAGAGATCGCGTCCCGCGGGCAGGCCGCTGCGGTGCTCGAGCAACTCGCGCACGGTGACGAGATCCTTCTCTCCGCCACCGAACCCCGGCACGTAGTGCGTGACTTTCTCGTCGAGGACGAGCTTGCCTTCGTCGAACAGGATCATCGCGGCCGTGGTCGTGCCGATGACCTTGGTGAGCGAGGCGAGATCGTAGATGGTTTGGTCCGGGAGGACCGCCGGGCTGTCGGGGGTCCAGCCGAGATGGCCGAAGCCCTTTTGCCAGACGGTGGCGCCCTTGCGGCCGACGACCACCGCCGCGCCGGGATAGCCGCCGGCGTCGAGCCCGCGCTGCACCACCCGGTCGATCGTTTCGAGGCGCGCGGCGCTCATGCCGACGGCCGTGGGCGCCTTGATGGGCAGCCCGTCCGCGGGAAGCGTGGTGACGGCAGCGACGAGAAGCTCGAAGAACACGGTGTCTACGGAAGAATGGGATGTCGCGGAGCCGGGGCACGTTCTACGGTTAAGCGATCCTAGGGTAACGCAGAGCTATGGCGCGCGGACCCGTACGTCAAGACGATCGGCGGAGGGGTGCTGTCACAAATTTGGACGGCAATCGAGGAGGTGCCGGCACGGCAACCGACGAGGGGCCCGAAGGGCAACCTTTTCGCTGCTCCGTGTGACTGAAAGAGCGAACAGACATGCCTCCCACCGATCAGATCACGATACGCCGGGCAATCAACGGCGACGAGAGCGCGCTGCGGGCCATTTGGACGCAGCACGCCCCGAGGATTGACGCGCTCGTGCGCCGTCTCGTTGGCGATCCCGATCAGGCGGCGGACGTGGCGCAGGAAGTGTGGATCCAGATCTTCCGGGCGCTGCCCGGATACCGCGGCGACTCGCAGTTCTCGACCTGGGCGCATCGCATCGCGGTGAACCGCACGCTGAACGCGCTGCGCTCGCTGAGGCGGGTGTCGCGGATCGAAGTGGACATCGAGGAAGACAGTTTTTCGGTGGAGCACGACGGTGACCGGTCGATGCTGGCGCAGACGATCGACGAAGCGGTCCAGCGGCTGTCTCCCGGTGCGCGTCACGTTTTTGTACTGCACGATGTAGAGGGATATACGCACGAAGAAATCGCGGCCGAGCTCGGCATCACGTCGGGCGGGTCGAAATCACAGTTGTTCAAGGCGCGGGCCAAGCTTCGCCGGCTGCTCGCGCCGCTCATGGACGAATCCGTGCCGGCGAAGGAAGAAGCAGACGATGTCGCATCTCAATCCTGAACGTCTCGCGGCGCTGTCGGACGACACGCCGACGCCGATCGAGTCGGCGCATATCACCACGTGCGACGCTTGCTCGGCAGAACTCGTCGCGCAGCGAAAGCTCGCGCGCATGGCCGCGGCGGCGGGGCCGCTGACCGACGGTCCGATCTCGAACTTCGACGCACTGGTGCCGAGGCTGAAGGCCGAGGGACTGATCGCCCGCGCAGACCGCGGTGCGCTGGCGATCCGGTGGACGATGCGGGCGGCGGCGTCGCTCGCGCTCGTGGCGGGAGGGGTGCTCGCGGGCCGCCTGTCGGTGGCGGTGAAGGGCGGAGCGCTGGCGCAGGGAGCGGATGCGTCCGGTGGGACTTCGCTTGCGGCGCTCGCGCAGCCGGTCTCGTCGTTCCAGACGCCGGACGATGCGGTGAAGGCGCTCTCGATGTCGCAGCAGACGTACCAGAGCGCGGCGGCCTATCTCGCGGCGCAGGACACGACGTCGCACTTCATCGGGCTGAACGAGAACACGTATCGCACGCGGCTCACCGCGCTCGACGACATCCTCGCGGCGACGCGCGCGGCGCTCTATCAGGCCCCGCAGGACCCCGTGCTGAACCAGTACTACCAAGGCACGCTCAGTGTGCGCCAGGCGACGCTCGTGCAGCTGCGCGGCGTGATGCCCGTGGCGGCGCGCAAGGGGAGCTACTGATGCGACGCAACAGGCATGCGGCAATGAGCCGCCCGGCCGCTGAACTCGGTGTGCTAGGCGCGCTGCTCGTGTGCGGCGTTCTGCTTCCGGCGGGTGCCGCGGCGCAGGCGGAGCCGCCGCAGCGACGCGTGAGGATCATCCACTCCGATTCCATGATCATGCGCGCCGATTCCACGATTGTGCGCATGACCGTCAACACGGCCCGGATCGAGCAGCTCATTCACGATCTGATGGCGTCGAAGGCGATGGAGCAGACGATCGGGCAGTCGCTGCGCGAGGCGTCGGGGCAGGCCAGCGATCCGAAGAAAATGCGCCAGCTGTCCGAAGAACTCGGCCGCATCGCGCAGAAGAACGCCGCGCTGATCACGACGATCGAGATGTCCTGCGCAGGCGACCGCCAGGCCGACGGGTACATCGGCGTGCAGTTCAGCGAGCTGCAGACGGTGATGGGCGAGGATGCGCCGCAGGCGCCGCCGCTGCGCGAATATCCGAAGATCGACTCGGTGTATTCCGGCTCGCCCGCGAGCAAGGCCGGAGTGCGTCGCGGTGACATCGTCCTGCTCATCGGGGGAACGGACGCGCGTCGCCCGGTGCAGCTCGACAAGCTGCTCCGGCCGCTGACGAAGCTGCCGGTGCGCGTGCAGCGCGACGGCGCGCATAAGGACCTCACGATCGTCGTCGAGAAGCGGCCGGCCGATTTCAATTCCGACTGCGCGAATGTGGACCAGGTGATCGGGCCGGAATTCGACCGTCCGATGGTCTTCATGCGCTCGCGCGCTGCGATGGCGCCGGACGCGGTGCCGGCGTTTCCGCGCAGCCCGATGCCGCCGATGCCGCCGATGCCGCCGTTCGCGGGCTTCTCATACGGATTCTCGACGACGAACTCGGCGATCGCGGGAGCAACACTCATGCCGCTGACCGACGACTGGCGTGCGACGCTCGGCGTGGACAACGGCGTGCTCGTGACGAAGGTGCTTCCCGGCACACCCGCGAAAGACTCGGGACTTCACGACGGCGACGTCATCATCTCGGCCGACGGACAGACCGTTGCGTCGGTGCGCACGCTCTCACGCATCGTGAGCAACGCAAAGGCGAACGCCGTGAGGCTGCAGGTCATTCGGGCGGGCAAGCCGCAGGTGATCGTGCTGCGCTGGCAGGAAACGGCGCCGGACGAGTAGAAACAGGGACGAGGACAGGGACAGGGACGGCGACGAGCGACGGGTGAGGGGCGACCTGGCGAAGAGCGACAGGTGAGAAGTGAGGAGACCGTCTCCGCGCTCCTCACGCGTCGCTCTTCGCCAGATCGCCCCTCACTCGTCGCTCGTCCCTCTTCGCAAACTCCTCACCCGTCGCTCGTCGCTGAATCGAAACGCCGTTGCTTATCAGCTACGGCGCGACGGGCTTCGCGACCGCCCCGGGCGGCAGCTTGTAAATCAGCGCTGCCGTCCTCAGGTCCGCGGCCGACAGCGTCATGACGTGCACCCTCGCCGACATGATGTCGTCGGGGTTCGGGCTGTGGTCGAGCCCGAGGAGGTGCCCCACCTCGTGCAGCGCGATCGTGCGGATCATCTGCTGGTCGTACGCCTCGCCGGTCGGACGGTGAAGCGCGACCTCGATGTCGGCTCCGACGATCCACCAGTTCTGGTCGCGGGCCCAGTACGTCTTGCCGGCGGCGGTATCGTCGAATCGATCGACCCACACGACGTGCACCTCGGCCTGCGACGAATCATCCACGAACAGGAATCGCATCGGCACGCCCGACGCGGCCCACGTGTAGAACGCGTCGCGCGTGCGATCGCGGAAGTCAGGCCAGAAATCGCGGAGCGTGGTGGTGGGCTGGATCCACACGGTCACGGGATCGCCGCGCCGTTCGACCCATCGCGCCACGTTGCCATCGCGTGCGGCGAGAATGGCGTCCATGTACGTCGCACCGCGGGCCTCGATGAGGAGACGCGAGATCGCCGGATAGTCCCGCGGCGGCGGCGGCGGAAGCGACGATTTGCGGACGCTGCTGAGGCCCTTGCCGCCCTCGTCGGAGGCGGCGACGGGGGAGTCGGTTGCGGCTGCGGCAGCCGGCCTCGCGCGGCGCGGCGCACGCCATGCCTGCAGGCCCACGAATCCACCCACGGCGAGCAGCACGCCGAAGAGCGCCGAGAAGGTCACTGCCTCCGAGCGCTTCACGAGCCAGCGTCGGGTTGGTCGAGAAATCCGCGCACCGCGGCGAAGAACTCCACGGGCCGCTCGAAGAACGGCATGTGACCCGCGCCCTCGATGATGAGCGCGCTCGCGCGAGGCACAAGCGCCGCGATCTCGTGAGCGAGCCGCGACGGAATCACGTCCTGCGCGCCGTGAACCACGAGCGTTCTTGCCGCGATGTCCCGTACGCCGGAACGCCAGTCGTATCCCTCGCGCCGGAGGCTCGCGGCCACGGCCGCACCGGCTGCGCTCGCCTCGTGCGGCGGCCGGAACAGTGCGGCGAAGTCGTGATCGGCAAAGTACGCCGGGTAGATCGCGCGGCTGTACTCGGCGTGCACCGACGGGTCGTCGGCGTGGAGCATGCGCGGATCGATCGCGGCGAGCGCCTCGCGCTCCACGCCGGCGAGCCGCGCTAAAGCGTCGGCGTGCAGGGACTGAATCCACAGGCTCGTCGGCCCCACGGCGTCGGCGAGCACGAGACGGCGGACGCCGATCGCATCGCGCGACGCGGCGAGCATCGCGATGCCGCCTCCCCATGAATGCCCGAGCACGTCCCACCGCGCGATCCCCAACGCTTCGCGAATGGCGACCGCGTCACCGGCATCGTACTCGATGCGCGAGTTGCGCACCGCCGGCGGCACCTCGCTCGCGCCCCGGCCACGCTGGTCGTACAGGATGAGCCGGCGGCTCGCCGCGAGCGGGGCGAGCGCCGGCCAGAGCAGCGCGTGCGAGTACAGCATCCCGCCGTTGATGCAGAGCAGGGGCGGCACGCCGGCGACTTCGGGCGATGAGAACACCGCGAACGAGAGTCCCCGCGCCTCCACCATGTGCCGCGCGAGGCGCGGCGCGCGCGGCTGCGACTTCTTGAACGCCAGCAGGCGCTCGCGTGCGGTCGAGTTCATTCGAATTGCGCGAGCGCCCACGCCGCGTGGGCACGAACCACGGGCTCCGGATCATCGCGCGCGGCGGCTTCGAGCGCGGGAATCGTCCGCGGATCACGGCGATTGCCGAGGACGACGGCGGCGTTGCGCGCGAGCCCGCGCCGCTTCGCGCGGGTCATCGCGCTCCCCCCGAATCGCGCGCGCCATTCGTGGTCGCTCAGGGCGAGCAGCTCGGCTGCGTTGGGATCCACGCGATCGGCGCGCGGCCGCAGCCCGGGTTCGGTGACGTCTCGGGAGAACCGCACGTTCCACGGGCACACGTCCTGGCAGATGTCGCAGCCGTAGAGGAGCTCGCCGATCGCCGCGCGGAACTCGGTCGGGATCTCGCCCTTGAGCTCGATCGTGAGATAGGAAATGCAGCGCGTCGCGTCGAGCGTGCGCGGCGCGGTGAACGCCTTCGTCGGACACGCGTCCAGGCAGTTCGTGCAGCTGCCGCAGCGATCGGCCTCGAAGGGTGCGTCGGTCTCGAGGTCGACGTCGGTGAACAGGGCGCCGATGAAGAAGAACGAGCCCAGGCTGGGATTGATCAGGTTCGTGTTCTTGCCGAACCAGCCGAGCCCGGCGCGACGCGCGAGGTCGCGCTCGAGCACGGGCCCGGTGTCCACGTACGAGCGTGTGCGCGCCGTGCCGCTGCTGGCGGCCACGAACCAGCGGCCGAGGTCGTCGAGCTTCTCACGCATCACGTCGTGGTAATCGTCGCCGCGTGCGTAGCGCGCGATCGGGCCCGAAGGCTGCGTGCCTCCGCAGTTCATCGCGACGACGACCGCGGATCGCATGCCGGGCTCCGGGCGCCGCGCGTCGCGCCGCAGGTCGGCGCCCCGCTCGAGATAGTGCATCTCGCCCGCGTAGCCATTGGCGAGCCAAGCGTCGAACGCGGGGGCGGTATCGGGCGCGCCCAGGGCAGCGATGCCGGCGAGGTCGAATCCGAGTCCGAACGCCTGCGCCTTGGCCTGCGCGGCGCTCGGCGCCGTGCCCTGCGCCCGGCTCACATCCGACAACCCGCTGTTCACTCGCTCCTCACTCGCCGCGGCGCGCCCATCGCGCGTAGCGGATCACGTCCGGCACGGTGGGCACGGCGTGATGGTCGCCGAACGCCGTGTACATGCGCCACGCGACGTACTGTTTCGAGGGCACCGGCAGGAACGGAAGGCGCCGAAACCAGTCACGCCGCCGGAATCGCCAGGCAACCGTCATGAGATCCCGCGCGAGCGAGGGATTCACGAGCGCGCGAAGCGCGAGCGAGAGGGAGAGGGACAGCCACTTCACAGTTGGGAAGATCGCGGGACGCGAGGCCGCTATCAACTCAGCGTCGACGCGAACCTCCCATCGGTGCGCGCAGGGGGACACCTTTCAGCCCTCATGTGGCTCTACTCCGCCATGCCGGCCATCAGCAGCCTCGTCTGCCGCGCCTACTATCGATTGACGGTGGGCGGCGCGCGCGTCGCTCCCGACGGGCCCGTGCTGCTGGTCGCGAACCACACGAACTCGCTGATGGATGCGCCGCTCGTGGTGGTCGCGGCGCAGCGGAAAGTGCGCTTCATGGCAAAGTCCACGCTGTTCACGCACACGGGGATCTCGTGGCTCGTGAAGGCTGTGGGATCGGTACCCGTCTATCGCCAGCAGGATGACCGGAAGGCCGTCACGCAGAACTTCGACTCGTTCCGCGACGTGAGTTCCGCGCTCGCCGAGGGGCACGCGGTCGGCATCTTCCCGGAGGGCATCAGCCACAGCGCCTCGAGGCTGCAGCCGCTCAAGACCGGGGCGGCGCGCATCGGGCTTGGTGCCGCGCTCAAGATCGGCAAGGCGTTTCCGATCGTGCCCATGGGCCTCGTGTTCCGCGACCGCCGCACGTTCCGCAGTGCCGCGCACGTGGTGGTCGGCGACGTATTCGCGTGGGACGACCTCGCCCTGCGCGGACCGAACGACAAGGAGGCGGTGCGCGATCTCACGAGACGCATCGAGGCGTCGATGCGATCCGTGACCTTGAACTTGCACGATTGGAGTGACGAGCAGCTCGTCCGCTGCGCCGAGCGTGTGTGGCGCGCGGAGTTCGAGGTCTCGCCGGACGCACGCGACGAGATGGAGCGGCTCCATGCGGCGACGAACGCGCTCGCCCAGCTTCGGCTCGGCGAGGAAAACCGGTGGCGCCCGGTGGCGCGGGCGCTGCGAGCGCACGACCGCATGCTCACGCGCATGGGGCTCACGCCGCGCACGCTCAAGGATCAGGTGAGTGCCGACGCCGCGCTGCGCTGGACGCTGAGCCGGATTCCGCAGCTCGCGTTCGTCCCGATCGCCGCGGTGGGATTCGTGCTCTTCTGGATTCCGCGCGAGATCACGGCCGCGGCGGCCGAGAAACTGGCGCGGGCGGAAGGCGAGGACACCATCCCGACCTACCGCGTGCTGGCTGGCTTCCTGTTCTTCTCGATCTGGTTCCTGCTGCTCGCGATCGCGTCGTCTTTTTTCGTCGGCCCGTGGTTCGGCGCGCTCCTGTTCGTCGCCCTTCCGTTCATCGCCATGAGCGCGCTTGCCGTCGGCGAATCGCGCAGGCTGACATGGGAAGCCGTACGACGCTTTTTCGTCCTGCGCGCGCAACGCGAGCGGGTGTCGGCGTTGCGCGAGCGCCAGCGCGCCCTCGCCGAGGAACTCCGCAACCTGTTCGAAGGCACCGCCAACGACCAATAACCAACGACCAACTACCGTTTACCCGCGTTCGCTCAGAGGTAAGACCGCCCATCGAGCCCATTCGGAACCGCCGCCCCTATGGCGCAGAGTGCGCTCGGCATGACGTCAACGGTCCGCCGCGGAACCCCGCTCACCCGCCGGTTGAGCAGCAGAGGCACCTGCATGTGCTCCCGGTGCAGCGCTCCATGCGACGACACGTGCGGAATGGGCTCCCACTTCGCGCGGTAATCCCAGTTCCGTGATGCCGACAGCATGATCTCGCCCGACCGTGCGCTCCCGGCGAGATGCGCGATCTGCACGATCGCGTCGGGATAATCCGAGGAGACGGTCACGGCGTACGCTTCGTCGTGCGACAGCGATTCGTGCGCGCCGATCGCGAGCGGATCGCCCGTGAGGGGACGATACGAATAGCGGCCGCCTTCCATCTCCACGAGCGCCCTGCCGCGGCCCCTCGCGCGCACCTCGCACGTGTGTCCCTCGAGCGGAATGAGCAGCAGGTCCACGGATTCACGCTCGAGCAGCCGCTCCGCGAGCCACGCCCATTTCTTCTCGAGCGACGGCCACGCCGCGCGAGTGCGTGCACGGCTGTCGAGCTCCAGATATAGATGTGCCATCGCGTTCCCGCTGACCATCACCGCCACGTCGCGGCCTGCGCCGTAGATCCACGGGTGCGCGATGACGCCGAGCTTCCACGAGTGGATCAGCCCCGCGAGATCCTCGTGCGCGCGCACCGGCGAGTGGCCGTGGTCGCTCACGATCCACAGGTGCATCGCGTCCCAACGGCCGTCGCGCTCGGCGTCGTCGCGTATCTGCGCGGTCGTCTCGTCCACCGTGCGCAGCGCATCGCGGACGACGGGCGCGTCGTGACCTTCGGCGTGCGACGTCTTGTCGATGCCGGTGAGCGCGCAGAACGCCACCTGCGGGCGCTCGGCGCGAATTCGCCTGGCTACACGAGCGCCGATGTCGCGATCGATCGCGAGCCAGCCGCGCACGTCGCCGCTGAAGTGGACGCGGGCGGCGCGCAGCGCGAATCCGAGCGTGTGTCCCTCGCGGTCGCGCGGCTGCAGTCCGCGGCCGATCACGCTGAGCGCGGCGAGGTTGGAGCTCGAGAGTTCGAACAGCGTGGGTGCGAGCGGATCGAGGTCGCGGTCCACCTTCCGGAACTCGCTGCCCACATAGCTGCGGGCGCGCGGGAGGAGCGCGGACGCGCTCGCGGCGCGATCGTACCAGCGGATCCCCGGGAGGCCCACGGGACCAGGGTAGCGGCCCATCAGGAACGGCGTGTACGCCGGGCCCGTCACCGACGGGAACACCGACGTGACGACGTGCAGGCCGCCGTCCGCGCTCAGTCGCGCCAGGGCGGGGACTTCCCCGGCGCTCATCGCGGCGGCAAGCGTGTCGGGACGCACGCCATCGGCCACGAGGATCACAACGGACGAGCGCGCCATCTCGCGGGAAGTCACGCGGGAAAGTAAACTGCTCGGATGCCACGAAAGACAGATGCCAAGGGCGCGCGCCCGCCGGCCCCAAGGAAATCGAAGCCTCAGCGCCGTATCGACGATTCGATTCGAAACCAGTTCGAGTCGTACGCCACGGAAGATGAGAAGCTTCTCCAGGCGCTCCCGCATCCGGACGACTTCACGCGCAGCGACACCTGGCGCGTGCTGCGCATTCAGGGCGAATTCATCGAAGGATTCGACAAGCTCGCGAGCGTCGGGAAGGCCGTCACGGTGTTCGGCTCCGCGCGCACGCGTCCGGACGATCCGCAGTATCTCGCGGCCGTCGAGGTCGGGAAGAGCCTCGCCGAAGCGGGCTTCGCGACGATCACCGGCTCGGGTCCCGGGATAATGGAAGCCGCCAATAAGGGCGCGAAAGAGGCCGGCGGCCGCAGCGTGGGATGCAACATCGAGCTGCCGTTCGAGCAGGGCGCGAACCCCTACGTCGATACGGTCGTGAACTTCCGCTATTTCTTCGTGCGGAAGACGATGTTCATCAAGTACAGCGTGGGGTTCGTCATATTTCCGGGCGGCTTCGGCACGCTCGACGAGCTGTTCGAGGCGATCACGCTCATTCAGACGGGGAAGATTTCACAGTTCCCGGTGATACTTTTCGGCACGCATTACTGGGCGGGGCTGCTGCGCTGGCTGCAGTCGCGCGTGCTCGGCGAGCAGAACATCTCCGACGGCGATCTCGACCTGATGTCGGTCACCGACGATCCGAAGGAAGTCGTGAAGATCGTGGCGAAGGCGTACCGGGCACAGATGAAAACGGAAGAGGAGCGCACCAAGGCATGAGCAAGAAGAAGGCGGTCACAGCGGGCGCACGCGAGCGCGGCGGGTTCAAGGCGTCCCGCCACGGATCGAAGGAAACAGCCCAGCGCGCGAACGCAGCCGGGCCGAAGGGCGCGCAGAAGAAGGCGGCCGAGGAGCGCGAGGCAGCCGGAAAGAAGCACGTGTCCGCGGAGGCCAGCCGATTCCTGCGCGGCAAGAAGATCGATCCGCGCCGCATCGACGGCACCGAGAGCGTCGTGCAGCTCATCGAGGAGACGTTCCAGGCGTACAACTCCGGACGGCTCCGCGAGGCATGCCAGCTCTACGCGGACAAGATGCTCGAGCAGGACGTCACCGTCGGCCTCACGCTCACGGGCGCGCTGACGCCGGCGGGGCTCGGCATGAGCTGCCTCATCCCGCTCATCGAGGCGGGCTTCGTGGACTGGATCATCTCGACCGGCGCGAACCTGTATCACGACACGCACTTCGGGCTTGGGCTTTCCATGCACCGGGGCAACCCCACGGAAAGCGACGTGGTCCTTCGCGAGGAAGGCGTCGTGCGCATCTACGACATCTTCTTCGACTACGACGTGCTGCTCTCGACGGACGCGTTCTTTCGCAAGATCATCCGCGCGCCGGAGTTCCAGCGCGCGATGTCGAGCGCCGAATTCCACTGGCTGTGCGGCAAGTACGTCGCGGCCCGGGAGAAAGTGCTCGGGCTCAAGAGCAAATCGCTGCTGAGCGCCGCATACACGTGCGGTGTGCCCGTGTACACGTCGAGCCCGGGCGACAGCTCGATCGGGATGAACGTCGCGGCGCTCGCGCTCGAGGGCTACACCTGCGTGATCGATCCCAACCAGGACGTGAACGAGACCGCGAGCATCGTGCTGGGCGCGAAACGCGGCGGTGGCAAGAGCGCGATCATGATCATGGGCGGCGGAAGCCCGAAGAACTTCGCGCTGCAGACGGAGCCGCAGATCCAGGAAGTGCTCGGCATCGACGAAAGGGGACACGACTTCTTCCTGCAGGTGACCGACGCGCGCCCCGACACCGGCGGTCTGAGCGGCGCGACGCCAGCGGAGGCCGTGAGCTGGGGGAAGATCGATCCCGACCGCCTGCCGGATGCGGTGGTGTGCTATCTCGATTCCACCATCGCGCTGCCGCTGATGACGAGCTACGCGCTCGCGAAGCGGAAGAAACGGAAGCTCAGGCGGCTGTACGGTCAGCGCGGCGCGCTGATGCAACGACTCAAGGACGAGTTCGCGAAAACGCTGTAGCCGCCGTCAGCGGCCGGCGTGCGTTCCGCGCACCGAGCCGACGTAGTTGCGCCGCGAATAGTCGTAGTTGGTGACGAGGCTCCACCGGTCCTCGCCCCCGAAGAGCGACTTCACGATCTCGCGATCGTCGAGCCCGCGATCGATCAGCGCGTCGATCGCGCCGACGGTGTCCTCCGTCCAGTCGGCCTTTGCCGTGAGCTGCGCGACGGCGTCGGGCACGAGTCCGCGGTGTCCGTCGAAATATCGCTTGGGCTTGAGCGCGGCCACCTTGCGTATCGATGCGATCTGCGCGCGCACGTCCTCGCGCGGCCATGGGTGGGTCACGCGAACCTTCACGCCGAGAAAGAGGTCGGCGCCGAACACCGTCTCGCGCTCGGCGTCCCACACGACGTGGTGCTCGGTCGAGTGGCCCGGCGTGTGGATCAGCTCGAGCGACGGATGCGCGAACGGTGTAACCGGCGACGTGAGCGGCGCCTGCGCTCCCCAGCACCAGCGTCGATACCAGAGGATGCTCTCGGGTGAGCGCACTTTCGCAAGAGTCTCCGGCGCGATCCACAGGGGCACACCGCGCGCCGCGAGGAACTCGACGTTCCCGGCGTGGTCCTCGTGGTGGTGCGTGACGATCGCGCCATCGGGCTTGTTCGCGCCGATCCACGCGCCGAGATCCGCCCGCACGTCGTGGAACGCGGTGTCGACCAGCACGCCGCGTACCGCGTACGTGCTGACGCTGAACCCCATGGAACGGCTCCACCACGACTCGAAGGTGAGCCGGGTGACATCGTCATGACGTTCTTGGCGAAGCATGCCGAAGAATAGCCGGAGCGATTGCCGGACACCGGCGCCGGTGCTAGTCTTGAATGAGCAGCAGCGCCCGGCCAAGTACATCGCGGCCGGGCGCTGGCGTTTTATTGTTGTACCTCTCAGACACAACCGCGCCGCACGATGATCGAAGCCCTCAAACAGAAGCTCGGCGACGAAGTAGAGAAGCTCCGCATCGAGCTCAACGTCACGCTGCCCGCGGAAATTTCGCGCGCCGTGGAGATGGGCGACCTGCGCGAGAACTCCGAGTACAAGGCCGCGCTCGAGCGCCAGCGGCTCGTGCAGGCGCGCCTCGGCCAGCTCACCATGCGCCTGAGCAAGCTGTCTCAGATCGACATCACGCAGATCCCGACCGACCGCATCGGGCTCGGCTCGAAGATCACCGTGCACGACCAGGAGTCGAACGAGAAGGAGACCTATCACCTGATCTTCGGCGATTCGGTCGAGTTCGACGAAGGGCAGGTGACGATGTCGTCGCCGATCGGGCGCGTGATGCTCAACAAGCAGAAGGGCGACGTGGTGCTGCTGAAGCTTCCCGCCCGCACGCGAAAGCTGTTGATCGTCGAGATCATCACGATTCACCAGGCGAAGCCGGACGAAATCGTCTAGAGCACGTCTCACAAACCAATGCTGAAGGGTGTGGTGAGGGAATGCAGAGGGGCGAGATGAATGCGGGATGCGGACGTTCACCCCGATGCAGAATG
>Ga0209014_10000190_pt1 | contig 34173 bp, 33 predicted proteins | sample BarGraNGADG00212_FD_184491 | JGI IMG/M metagenome (GOLD analysis project Ga0209014, IMG submission 184491) | Arctic peat soil microbial communities from Barrow, Alaska - Barrow Graham LP Ref core NGADG0002-212 (SPAdes) (version 2) | ecosystem: Environmental > Terrestrial > Soil > Wetlands >...
GCCGGACGGACTCCGGACTGGGTCCGGATGGCCCTTTCAGAAAACGCTTTCTTTGCCCAGCCTTCGGCCTATGAACGAGACCCACGAGCGTGTCTTGACCATGGCCGACCACATCCGATCCGAGTGGGATGCGGCACCGTTCGTCACCGTCCGCGAGGCGCGCCCCGAGGACTGGCAGGACTGTGGCCGGATCTGCTACGAGGCGTTCGCGACGCTCGCGGACGAGCACGGCTTCGAGCATGACTTCCCGACAGTCGACGCTGCGTCCGAGCCGATCCGCTGGATGATCTCCCACCCGCATTTCTACGGCGTGGTGGCCGAGATCGATGGTCGGGTCGTGGGTTCGTCCTTTCTCGACGAACGCGGAACGATCCTGGGTATCGGCCCCGTGTCGGTCGATCCGGCGGCGCAGAACCGCCACGTCGGCCACTTGCTGATGCAGGCGATGTTCGCTCGCGCCCGACAACACCGCGCGCCCGGCGTCCGGCTTATTCAACTCGCTTACCACAACCGATCGCTGTCGCTCTACGCCAAGCTGGGCATGGACGTTCGCGGGGCTTATGCGGCGATGTGTGGGCCGGCCATCAAGCTCGCGCTGCCGGGTTACGCGGTTCGCCGTGCGACCGACTCTGACCGCTCCGCCTGCAACGACCTGTGCTTCTGTGTCCACGGCCACTCCCGCGCTGGCGAGGTCGCCGAGGCGATCGAGTCCGGCGCGGGGCTCGTCGTCGAGCGGCTTGGCCGGATCACGGGCTACACGACGGGCGTCCATTACTTCGCCCATTCCGTGGCCGAGACGCGCGATGACCTGATCGCGATGATCGGCGCCGGCGGCGGCTACGGGACGCCCGGCTTCCTCGTGCCGCTGGCCGATACCGAGCTTTTCCGCTGGTGCCTGGCCCACGGCCTGCGCGTCTTCTTCGTGCTCAACATGATGACCCTGGGCCTGTACCAGGAGCCGCGCGGCGCATACATGCCGTCAGTCGGCTACTGATCGGGCTTCGAGCCGGGCGCGGCGCGCGGCGTTCGCTTATGACGTCGATTCACAGGCTCATCCACGTAATCCGACTAGCCAGTCACGCAGGGTGACTGGCTACTGGCCTCAACTTTCGCCCGCAATGCGCATCAGGTAAGCGATGAACTGCGACGCGTCGGCCCGGCCGATGTGTTCGCGCCGAATCGGTTGCCACGAGCACTCGTGGTCGTGTGGACAGACACCAAATGGGAACAGCCGGTCGAGCGCCAGGCACATGGCGACGAAACGATCGAGCGGCATGCCCGGCGCGACTGCCCGCTCGGCGCGCGAGACCATGCTCTGTGACACACCGGTCTCGTCGGCGACCTGCTGCTGAGTCTTGCCGGCCAACATCCGGGCGCGCCACAGGTACCGGCCGACGAGCATGAGCGGTGGCTCGGGAGTCAGCTGCGGCCGGCCAGAGTCCGGATTGACCGTGCCGGGCGGGAGCAGGTCAACGTGATCGAGCCTTCGGACGCTCGCGACCTGCCGGCGACGTTCCATCAGTTCGATCTCGCGCGCCGCGATCAGCGCGCCGCGGCGCGTGTGTTCGTCGTCGCTCGGCGCATCGGGCAATTCCAACTCGAAAGGTTCCTCGTCGACCGGCCGCGCGTCGCGCTCAAGGCGAGCAGCTGCCTCGTCGATCGCCGACCCGTCCACGAGCACAATTGAAACGGCTGCCGCTTATCTGCCACTTAACCGCTGTCAGTCACACGAGTGATCTAGTCGTCAGCGACGCCCGGAGCCGGGCCGTTCGGACGTTGACGAGATGCTCTCCTCGCGCCAATGTGACTGTGGGAGGCGAACGATGGTTGGTGGCAGGAACGACATGCAGCGGGTCAACGGATTGCGGATCGAGGAAGAGTCGCGTCGCAAGAATGAGGAGACCGAGGCGCGGAGCGGACGCGGCGAGGACTTCGACACTGGCCCTCGACCGAGCCGGTTCAGCGCGGTCCTGGGAAGGATCCGGCGCTCTGTCCGCCGCTAACCGAGGGCGCTAAGTTCTCGACGAGATCGAGCGGAGCAGCTCGGACCTGGGTTCGTCGAACACGGCATTGGCTGGCTCGACATAGAGCGGCTCGGCCGACGGCGGCTGCCGCTGCCGGCGGGAACGTTCTCGCGTCGTAGATCACCGTTGCGCTCGTAGTCCCAGTCACGCGCGACCTCGGGGTGATCCGAGAGCTCGTCGCCGCCGACCTGACGCTCAGTCACGCAGGCTGACTGGCTAATCGGATTGAGTGGATGAACCCACGAATCGATGCGGCACCTCGATGGGGCCCTTCTTGACGTCGTCGAAGTCCCAGCCGTGCTCGGCGCACATCACGCGGACGTGGCTGTCCCACGTCGGCTCGTCGGGGTGCGGGCGGCTGAAGCAGTCGATGCTGAGGTAGACGAGGGTCTCGTCGCCGACGCAACGGACCGAGTGCGGGACGCCGCGTGGCGTTCGCGCGAAGTCACCGACGCGCAACGGGATGCGCTCGGCGGCATCCGCCGCGATGGACATCTCCCCCTCCCCTTGCAGCACATAGAAGAGCTGCTCCGCCTCGTTGTGAACGTGGAGCGGGACCGTCTCTGTGGGCTCGACGCGGACAAGGAATGCCTCGGCAACCTCCGAGTCCTTGCGGTCGAGGATCAGGTCGTTGGTATGCGTGGGGAATCGGTAGCGGACGACGTGCTGCGTGTCGAACACGATCTGAGCCATGTCGAATGCCTCCTCTCAGCGGTCGGGCATCGCCGCGAACGTGCGTTCGATGTCCTCCAGCAAGCGTGCTGTCGAGCGGGTTACGACATCCAGGTAGCGCTGCCCGAACTCGACCGACGACTGTGTCGCGTCGCCCCACGTCCCTGACGCGGTTGCACGCTTGATCGACCCGGGCGCCGAGAAGAAGAACGCCGTGTGCACGGCGCCCGGGTTGGTGACCTCCGGGAAGGGAGGCATCTCCGAGTTCGCCCGTTCCATGTCGACAAGGTCGGCGTTGATCGCCAGCACCGCCGACGTCTCACTCTTGTTGGCGTGCAACCCGTCCGCGGGGTCGAAGTACTCGGCCGCCTCGTCGGGAGTCATCGCATCCCAGTAGTTGACTGGGTAGGCGCGCGTACCAGCGGGCAGTCGGTCGCCCACCGCGGCGCAGGCGTAGGCGATCGCGTAGGTGTTGTCGTAGTGGCCATTGAGGAAGCAGATGCGCGTGAAGCCCATGTGCGCGAACTGGAGGGTCAGGTCCTCGATCAGCTCCATGAACGTCGACATGCGCAGGTAGACGACGCCGGTGAACCCGGCGTGCGGGTAGGACAGGCCGTAGTTGACCGTCGGGGCGACGACGGCGCCGGCCTGCGGCGCGACGCGGCGGGCAATCTCGGTCGGGATGAGAGCGTCGGTGCCCAGCGGTGCGTGTGGGCCGTGCTGCTCGGTCGAGCCGACGGGCACGAGCACCGTCGGCCGCGCGGCGTGGTCACGCAGGTATGCCTCAACCTCGAGGTTGGTCATCTCGCCGAGGAAGACGGTCGGCGGCTTCATGCGCCCTCTCCTTGCCACTGTTTACGCGACGGTGTTGGTCAGCTCCCCGATGCCCTCGATCCAGCAGGTCATGACGTCATCCGGCTGGAGGTGGCGGCCGGCGGCCGGCCCGATCCTCACCGGCGTGCCGGTCGCAATCAGGTCGCCGGGCTCTAGTCCGATGTGTCGGCCAAGGTAGTCCAGGATCTCGCCGATGGAGAAGCGCATCTGGCTCGTGCGGCCGTCCTGGACGTCGATGCCGTTGAGCCGGAAGCCCAGACGCAGGTCGCCCGGGTCCAGGTTCGCCGCGAGCACGATGTCCGGGCCGACCGGGCAGAAGCCGGGCAGCGATTTGCCGAGCAGCCACTGGTCGCCGTCGAGCCACTCGTCCTGCGACGTGACGTCGTTGACGATCGTGTAGCCCAGGACGGTCGCGCCGTCGCCGATGACGACGCCCAGCTCGCACTCGCCGTTCACGTTTGCGGTCAGCGAGCGATCCCACCTGACCGTCGTCCCGGACGCCGTCAACGAGCTCGTCGCCTTGCCGTAGACGAGCGGGCGCGGCGGGCCGGCGGCGTCGGGATTGGCTGGGTCGCGGTAGTTAAGGCCGATCGTGTAGATGGCACCGATTTTCACGGGCGGCCGACTTCCGCCACGGACAGCGAGCTCCACGATCAGGCTCGCGCGTCGGGATCCGCGAGCAGCGGCGCGACGGCCTCGCGCATGACTGAGTCCATGCCGCTCACTCCGGTCCAGCGCTCGAAGGCGATCGCGGCCTGCGCGATCAACATTTCCGAGCCGTTTGCCGCGCGCAGGCCGCGCTCCAGCGCCGCCGCGACGAGCGGCGTCTGAGCGGGCACGTAGACGCAGTCGAAAACGGTCGCGGTCGGCGGCAGCTCGTCGACGGGAATCGTCATGCCCGGATCGATCATGCCGACAGTCGTGGCGTTGACGGCCAGGTCCGCGCCACGGACGGCGGACCGGAACTCGTCGCTGTCGAGCGTGACAGCGCGGACACTGCCAATCTCGCGCGGCGCAGTCCGATTCCCGAGGGTGAGATGCGCGACACCCGCGTGCTTGCAGGCGTAGACGACCGCGCGCGCGACGCCACCACCACCGGCCACCACCACCCGGGCACCCGTCAACGGGAAGCTCATCAGTTGCTCGGCTGCGGCCCGAAAGCCCGGCGCGTCGGTATTGATGCCGATCAGCCGGCCATCCGACTTGCGCACGACGTTGTTCACGGCGCCGATCAGGGCCGCCTCCGCCTCCACCTCGTCGACGAGCGACGCGACGAGCGGCTTATACGGCGCGGTCACGCCCAGGCCGAGGAAGTCCTCGCCGCGCGCCGCGGCCACGGCCGCGGGCACTTCCGATTCGTCGATCTCCATCAGCTCGTAACGGCCGTCGATGCCGGCGGCGGCGAAGGCCGCGTTGTGCATCACGACCGAGTGACGCCTGTGGAGCGGCTTGCCGAGCAGCGCGACGCGCTTCGTCAAGCTGCTGCCGACGCGCCCGCCGTGGCGCCGCGGCGGACGGGTCCGGCGGTCGGCGGGAACTTGACGTTGGCGATGATCTCGTCGATCCACGATCGCAGCTGCGCCGGATCGGGCGTCATCGTGTGGAGCATGAAGTACTCGACGCCGGCGTCCACGCGCTGCTGAAGGGACGCAACGATCTCATCGGGCGTGCCGAACAGGTAGACCGTCTCGAGGTACTTCGGCCCGCGCTCGCTGCTCATGACGCGCAGGAACGCCTCGTGCTGCTCGCGCCGTGCCTTGTCCGGGTCGTTGGTCAGCACGATGTGCATGAAGTTCTCGTGCGCGACGACGCACTCGCGCGGGTCTCGGTCGTGCTCGCGGTAGTAGTCCTGGAGCTCGCGCCAGTCACGAGCGATCTCCTCGGGCGGACACGTGGGACGCGGAATCCAGCCATCTGTCCGTAGAACGCGTGCCTTGACCGACTCGACGAACTTGGGCAGATCGGGCGACTTCGGATCCGCGAGCTGCGAGCCGCCGCCGATCCAGATCTCGGGCCGCTGCGCGGAGCGCGGCTCGATGTACAGGTCATCGACCGAGTAGAACTCGCCGTGGTGGGTGACCGTCTCGCCATCGAGCAGCGGGATCATGATGTCGAGCATCTCGTCGGTGCGCTTGCCGCGCTCCGATTTCTTGACGCCCAGCGCCGCGTACTCAAGATCGTTCCAGCCGACACCTGCGCCAAGGATGACCCTGTTCTCGGACAGGAACTGGAGCGTGGCGAGCTCCTTGGCGAGCATGACCGGGTGGCGCAGCGGCATGATCAGGATGGACGTGCCGAGGCGGACGCGTGACGTGACACCCGCGGCGACGGCGAGGGCCGTCAGCGGCTCCAGGAACGAAACCGAGTAGAAGCGCTTGGCTGCGATCAGGTGGTCGGTGACGAAGAGCGAGTCGAAGCCCATGTCCTCGACCGCCCCGGCGAACTCCTTGATGCCGCGCGCTCGCTCCGGGCCGTCACCCTGCCAGACATAGGACGGCAGGAACACCCCGAACCTGCCGATCTCACCTGTCACCGAGCAACCCCTCTCCTAGCGTCCTTCGTATTCCGGCGCGCGCTTGCCGAAGAACGCCCTCGCGCCTTCGAGCATGTCGTCGGTGTTGAAGACTCTTTCCGATGCCTGGATCTCGGCCGCGATGCCCGCGTCGAGATCCAGGTCCACCGAAAGGTCGACCAAACGCTTGACCTCGCGCACCGCCAGCGGGCCGCGTTCAGCGATCTCGGCGGCTATCTCGTCAGCCGCGGCGAGCGCCTGGCCAGCGGGCACGACGCGGCTGACCAGCCCGATGCGCTCCGCCTCCCGCGCGTCGATGATGCGGCCGGTCAGAGCGAGCTCCTTGGCTCGTGCCAAGCCAACGACGCGTGGCAGCCGTTGTGTGCCGCCCGCTCCGGGGGTCACGGCTAGCCGCACTTCGGGCAGGCCGAGGCTCGCGCGCGCGGATGCGACACGGATGTCGCACGCCAGACAGAGCTCCAACCCGCCGCCCAGGGCGTTGCCCTCGATGGCGGCGATCGTCGGCATGGGCAGCGCGGCGAGCTGGGAGAAGACCTCCTCTTCACGGCTGAAGTGCTCCCGGCCGGCGGCGCCGCGATACGACTCGAACGCCTTGACGTCAGAGCCGGCAGAGAACGCCCGCTCGCCGCGGCCGCTGACGACGACTGCCCGGACGTCATCAGCGGCCGCTAGCGTGGCGAGCCGGTCACTCAGTTGCTCAGTGAGCTCCCTTGTGACCAGATTCAGTGGGGGATTCACGAGCTCGAGGTGTGCGACGCGACCGAGCTCGAGTGAAACCAGGTCAGCCATTGGCGGCCTCCCGCGCTTGGTCGGCCGACCGCGCGAAGTCGGCCGCAAGGCCCATCGCGCCGGCGGCGTAGACGCGCAGATCGGTCCTTCGGCAGTCGTCTGCGATGCGCGGCTTGAAGCCCATCCGGTCGATGACGTCGCGCTGGAGGTCGATGCCAGGCGCGAGCTCGATCAGGGTCACGCCCTCCGGCCGCAGCTCGAACACGGCGCGGTCGGTGATGTAGCGGACGTGCTGGCCGCGCTCGCGCGCAAGCTTGCCGTTAAACGAGATCTGGCGCACCTGGGGCACGAACTTGGACAGGGTGCCTTCGGCGCGGACGCGCACGCCCGACGGATCGATGTCCAGCTCTAGACCCTGCGCGGTCAGCGTGCCGACGAAGTTGATCTTGCGCGTCGTGGCGCTGATGTTCGGGAAGCCACCCGGGCCACGGATACGGCCCTCGAAGGCGTGCACGTTCACGTTGCCCTCGGCGTCGATCTCGGCGAAGGACAGCGACGCCACGTCGAGCCCGCCGCCGTCGTAGAAACGGAACATGTACGGCTGGTCGATCATCGCCTGGTAGTTGAAGCCCGCACCGCCTTCGTTGCCGGCGACCGGCGCGCCGCCGAAAATGCCCTGCTCGACCGTGAGCACGAGCTGGTCGGTGATGCCCTCCTCCCAGGCCACGCGGCCGATCAGCTGGGAGATGCCGAAGCCGAGGTTGCAGATGTTGCCAGGCGCGAACTCGAGCAGCGAGCGGCGGGCGATGATCTTGCGCACGTCGAGCGGCAGGGGCGGTTCCGGCACGACAGGCTTGCGCAGCTTGCCCGCGTAGTAGGGCGAGTCCTGGGTGATATACGTCTGCCACTGGTCGGGCACGACGTAGACGTAGTCCACGAGCGCACCAGGCACCTTGACGTCGCGCTGCGGCAGCGAGCCGCGCCGCGCGAGCTGGCGCACCTGGCAGATGACGATGCCGCCGCTGTTGCGCGCGGCCATGGCCATGTCGAGCATCTCGGCCTGAATCGCTTCCGATTCCATGGTTATCGAACCGTCCTCATCGGCGGTTGTGCCACGAATCACAGCGACGTCGATCGGGAACGAGTGGTACATCAGCCACTCCTTTCCGCGCAGTGTCACCACCTCGACGAGATCGTCCGTCGTGCGGCTGTTCTGCTTGCCGCCGGTCTGGCGCGGATCCACGTACGTGCCCAAGCCAACGTGAGTCACCAGACCCGGGCGTCCAGCGGCTATCTCGCCCATCAGCTGGCTCAAGACGCCCTGGGGGAACGAGTACGCCTCGAGCTCGTTGTTTTCGACCATCGCGCCAAGGCGCGGCTCGTTGCCGATGTTCGAGCCGATGGTTCGCCTGTGCATGCCCGCCAGCGCGAGCTGGCTGAAGCCACGGTCGGCGAAATCGCCGGTGCCGACCACGCGCACGCTCGTCAGGTCACGCGGATGGCCGGTCTCCCTGAACACCGTCTCGAGCTCGTCGATGAAGCGCTGCGGCAGCGCATGACCTGCGCCGGAGCCACCGAAGACGATCGTCTGGCCGTCCTTGACCAACTCGACCGCCTCGCGCACGCTGATCACCTTCATGGCATGTACGCCCCGGCGTTGGGGTTGAGCGTCTGGCCCGTGTACAGCGCGGCGGCGTCGCTGAGCAGGAAGATGACCGTGTCGGCGACCTCGTCCGCTCGGCCAAATCGGCCAAGCGCCGCGTCGCGCAGCCGGTTCGTGCCGGCCTCGCTGTCGACCAGGTCCGAGGTCATATCGGTGATCGTCACGAACGGTGCGACGGCATTGACGCGGATCCCACGCGTGCCGAACTCCCTGGCCAGGGCACGCGTCAGGCCGACCAGCCCGGACTTGGCCGCGCTGTACGCGGCGGTCTCGGTCACGCCCATCTGGGCCAGGCGCGAGGCGACGTTGACGATCGTGCCACGGCCCTGTTCGAGCATCTGCGGGATGGCGGCACGGCAGGTGTGAAAGGATGCGGACAGGTCGGTCGCGATCACCTCGTCCCACGTCTGTTGCGCGATCTCGAGGAACGGGCCGACCTGCGTGTTGCCGGCGTTGTTGACGAGGCCGTCGAGGCGGCCGAACTTCGCGATCACCTCGTGCACGAGGCGCTCCGCCTGGGCACCGACCGACACGTCGGCGCAGAAGACCTCAGCCTGTGCGCCTGCGTCGCGGATGCGATTCGCGGTTCGCTGGGCACCCTCGTTAAATCGGTTGTAGTGAACGGCCACCGTTGCGCCCTGCGCGCCGGCCTTGGCCGCCACGGCCGCGCCGATGCCGCGGCTGCTGCCGGTCACGAGCACGACCCTGCCCTGAAGGCTGTCTCCGCTCAACACAGCCCCGCGGCAATGAGCGCGGCGCGGATGGGCTTGGTCTCCTCGTCGGCGATGGCCATCAGCGGCGGGCGCATCGACGTGCCGGAGATCACGCCGAGCTCCTTGAGCGCGACCTTGGTGCGTGCCCGGTAGTTGCGCACGGGCGCGCCGTAGACGACCTCCTCGAGCGGCAGGATGCGCTCCCAGATCGCGCGCGCCTCGTCCCACTTACCTTCCGTCGTGAGCCTGACCATCTCGACCTGTTCGGCCGTGGCGAGCGTGCCGAAGCCGATCAGTGCGCCTTCTGCGCCCATCACGAACGACTCGAAGACGAAGTTGTCGTCGCCCGTGAGCAGGTCGATGCGTCGCGGGAGCTGCTCGATCAGGCGCCGCGTCAGGAGATACAGGCGCGCGTCGAAGCTCGCCTCCTTGAGCGCGATGACGTTGTCGATCGCGGCAATCCGGCGCAGCGTGTCCTCGGAGAAGATCACGCCACCCAGGGCGGGCTGAAGCTGGAATGCCACCATCGGCAAACCGACGCCCTGGGCGATAGCTTCGTGGTAGGCGACCGGGATTGCCGGGTCGAGCGGCGTGCCCTGATAGGCCGGAATCGGAAAGACGAGCAGGCCACGCGCGCCCGCATCGCGGGCGCGCTTGCCCTCTTCGACGGCCTGAGCGGTGAACATGGCACTCAAGCCGGCGATGACCGGGACCTCGCCTGCCTCTTCGACCGCGACACGCAGCACGCGCTCGCGCTCGTCCGGCCATAGGTGCGGCCCCTCGCCCGTGTCGGCGTTGATCGCGAGCCCGACCGGGCCCTGCGGCAGCAGCCATTGCAGGTAGTGCCGGTACTGGGCCTCGTCGAACTTGCCGTCGGCATCGAACGTGACGACGCAGGCCGGGATGATGCCGTGCAGGTTGAGCTGTTCCATCAGATACCTCGGGTTGAGTCGCGCAGCACGACCTGCGTCGGCAGGACCTGGGGCACGAGCTGCTCGCCGTTCAGGGCACAGATCGCGGCCTTGAAGCCAAGCCGTCCCATCTCACGCAGTGGCAGGCGGACAGTCGAAAGGGACGGCGCGGTCATCTGCGCGACCGGGATGTCGTCGAAGCCGGCCACCGACACGTCGTCGGGCACGTCGATGCCCAGCTCGTGCAGGCGCTGGAGAGTGCCCAGGGCGAGCAGGTCGTTGGCGCACAGGATCGCCGTGAAGTCGGTGCCCGGTTTCGCGCCCGTGGCCAGCAGCTGGTCCACTGCGCGCGCCCCCGCCTCGGCGGAGAAGCCGGTGTCGACGATGAGCCGCTCGTCGATGTTGATGCCCGCGGCGGCGAGCGCGCGCCGATAGCCGGCGAGGCGTTCGCGCGCCACGTACAGCGTGTGCGGGCCGGCCAGGAACGCGATCCGCCGATGGCCCAGGCCGACGAGCGCGTCGACCATCGCGGCGAGCCCGCCCTGGTTGTCGACGCTTATCTCGGGCTCGCCCAGCGCGTGCGGCGAGAGGTGGACAACGGCCGCGCCTGAGCCCTGCAGGGCCGCCACGTGGCGCGGCAGCTCCTCGATCGAAGCCTCGTCGTCCATGCCCGATCCCGCGAAGATCACGCCGGCAGCGCGCATCGAGCGCAGCAGCCGGACATAGGACGCCTCGCGCGCGCCCTCGCGCTCGCTCGAGCAGGTGATGACGAGGTAGCCGCTCGATTCGGCCGCGTCCTCGACTCCGCGCACGATCTCGGCAAAGTAGGGATCGGTCGTGTCATGGACGATCACGCCGACGACCGGGATCTGGCTCTTGAGCAGGCCGCGCGCGAGCGCATTGGGCACGTAGTCGAGCTCGCGCGCGGCGAGCAGGACGCGCGCGCGGGTATGCGCGCTGACCGGGTAATCGGCTTCCGAGACGACGCGCGAGGCAGTGGCAATCGACACGCCCGCGAGCCGTGCAACCTCGGTGATCGAGCTCAATAGAGCGGCCCGAACGACTTGGCGTCGTCGCGCACCGTGACCCACTGCCACTGCGTGAACGCCTCGAGGTTGGCATCGGCGCCAAAGCGGCCGCCGTTGCCGCTCAGGCCCATGCCGCCGAACGGGATAGTCGCCTCGTCGTTGATCGTCTGGTCGTTGACGTGGACCATCCCCGCGCGAATTCGGTTGGCGAGTGCGAGGCCGCGCGAGATCGACCGCGAATAGACACCGGCCGCCAGTCCGTATTCAGACGAGTTGGCCAGCTCGACCGCCTCATCGTCGCTGGTGAACGTAACCACCGGCGCGACGGGGCCGAAGATCTCGTCGGTCCATGCCGGCGCGTCGAGCTTGACGTCAGCAAGCACCGTTGGTCGGTAGAAGAGGCCCTCGAACGTGCCGCCCTCGACGAGCCGCGCGCCACCGCTTTCGAGCGAGCGCTTGACGATCGAGTCGACGCGTTTGAGCTGCTGCTCGTTGACGATCGGGCCGAGCTCGACGTCCTCGCGGTACGGGTCGCCCGTGCGCAGCCGGCGTGCCTTCTGGGCGAGCAGGTCGACGTATTCGTCGGCGACGCTCTTGTGCACGATGTGCCGGCCCGTGGCGAAGCAGACCTGGCCCTGGAACTGGAAGCTGGCGTATGCGCCCGCGCTCGCCGCCGCGAGCAGGTCGGCGTCATCGAGCACGATCAGCGGGTTGTTGCCGCCCAGCTCAAGGCTGACCTTCTTGAGCAGGCCGCCCGCCTTGGCACCGACTATCCGCCCGACCTCCGTCGATCCCGTGAAGCTGACGAGGCTGACGTTCGGGTCGGTCACCAGCGCGTCGCCGGTCTCGGCGTCGCCGATGACGATCTGGAGCAGGCCGTCAGGCAGGCCCGCCTCCTTGAAGATGGCCGCGAACATCGCGCCGCCGCACACCGGCGTCTGCGGGTCCGGCTTGAGGACTACGGCATTGCCCAGCGCCAGGGCCGGGGCAACGACGCGCATGCCCAGCACGGACGGTGAGTTCCACGGCGTGATCGCGCCGACTACGCCCACGGGCACGCGGCGGATCATCGACAACCGTTCCTGCTGGACGGTGGGCACGAGCGAGCCGTACGGCTGCCACGGCATCGCCGACGCGGCGAGCAGCTCGCCGGTCGTGAAGTTCTGCTCGTGGTGCATCTTGTTGCGATGCGCGCCGGTCTCGCGCTGCGTCCATGTCCCGAACTCGGGCCGGTGCGCCTCGTAAATCTCCGCCGCGCGGCGCAGCACGGCCGACCGCTCCTGGTAGCTCGCCTGTGCCCATGCCGGCTGAGCGGCGGCCGCAGCAGCCGCCGCTTGCCGGACATCGTCAGGAGTCGACTCACGGATCGTCAGCAGGTGCAGGCCGGTCGCCGGCTCGCGGACGTCGATCTCGCGGCCGGTGCCCGTGTGCCACTCGGCAAGGAACGGGCCGAGCCAGCCGCCGTCGGTTGTCTTCTCAGCTGTCGCGACCATCGTTGCCTCCTTCGGAGTCGGGCCCGGGCGCGGTGTCGGTGAAGCGTTCGGCGTAGGTCGTCGGGTGGTCCTGGATCACGGCGCGCACGCCGGTCTGTGGGTCGCGCCAGACCGCTCCGCGCGCGAGCACGGCGTCGATCAGGCCCTCTTCAAGGTACTGCGGGACGAGCCACGACTTGACGTCGATCGCCAGCTGGCCCGGGTAGCCGATCAGCTCGCGCACGCGCTTGTCGGTGTAGTAGCCACCGACGATGACCAGCTGGAGGGCGGCGAGATTGGATTCTTCGTGCGCGAGCGCATGCAGCCGACCCTGCAGGTCGGTGCCCAGATCCGCGCGAAGGGCTGCCCGCAACGGTTCGAACAGGTCTGGCCGGGCGCGCAGGACGAAATCGATGCGCGCCGCGTCGACCACCTCGGCCGCGGAGGGCATCCCGTGCGCGGCAGGAATGAGGTGGCCAGCGATCGCGGCGAAGGTCGCCAGCTCATCGGCAGCAAGCGACATCGCGGGCGCCGCCTTCTGTTCGGTCGTCATGCAGCCACCTGCTGGTTGGCGCGTGTCTCGACGATGTGGTCGGCTGCGCGCAGTGCGATCGAGACGATGGTCGAGGTCGGGTTGACGCCCGACGAGGTGACGAAGCACGAGCCGTCGACGACGTACAGATTGGGCACGTCGTGCGTCCGATTCCAGCGATCGAGCACGGACGTTTTCGGGTCGTTGCCCATGCGCGCCGTGCCGAGCAGGTGCCAGCCGGAATAGCGCATCAGCCGGTCGACCTCGATCTTGTATGCGCCGGCGGTGTCGAGCGACTCCCTGGCGCGCTCGATGTGGAAGTCGAGCATGCGCCGGGCATTGTCGGCCATGGCGTAGTGGACCTCTGGCGCAGGGAGGCCCGACGAGTCGGTCACCGACTTGCTCAGCGTGATGTGATTCGCCTCGTCGGGCAGGTCCTCGGCGAAGAGGCCCCAGTTCGCGCCGTGGCCCAGGTGCGTCTTCACGTGGACATGATGGTCCGGGCCCCAGACCTGCTCGCCGGCGCGCGCGGGTAACGCGGTGCCCACCGGCCCGCCGGTGGGCGCAAGGCCCCAGCGCGCGCCGCGCACGAAGCCGCGCTTCTCGTCGGTCTCGTAGAACTCGAGCGACTCGATCAGGTCGCCGAACTGGCCCTGCCAGCTCATCAGTGGCTCATCGAACAGGCCAGCGACGTTGGCGAACGGATGCATCATCAGCCGCTTGCCGACGAGGCCGCTCGAATTTGCCAATCCGTCAGGAAACTGACTGTTCGCCGACATCAGCAGGATCCGCGGCGTGCCAATCGCGTTCGCGGCAAGGACGACGAGCTGCGCCGGTTGGAAATGCTCCTGGCCCTGCCGGTCGATCCAGGTCGCGCCCGTCGCCAGCCCGGCCGCGTCGGTCTCGATGCGGCTGACGCGGGCGCCGGTGATCAGCTGCGCGCCCAAGGCGATCGCCTTGGGCCAGTGGGTCAGGTCCGTCGAGGCCTTGGCACCCTCGTTGCAGCCGCTCTGGCACGTGCTGCGTTGGACGCATGGCCGGCGGCCGTCATACGGGGTCGAGTTGATCGAGTTGAACTCCGGCCACCAGTGCCAGCCGAGCTTGGCGTGGGCACGGGCGACCTTGAGCCCTGCTGATCCGATCGGCAGTGGCGGCATCGGCGCATCTTCCCTGTCCGCCGGATAGGCGGGGTCGCCGGGCAGGCCGCTGATGCCGAAGTCCCGATCTGTGCGGTAGAAGTACGGCTGGAGCTCGAAGTAGTCGATCGGCCAGTCGTCGGCGACTCCGTCGAGGCTGCGCACGCGGAAGTCACTCGGCAGCGCGCGTGGCCAGGCGCCGGCGAAGATGATCGTCGAGCCGCCGACGCCGTTGAACATCAGCGGCGAGACGGGCGTGTCGTCCTCGACGATCGGGTAGTCCTCGGCAAGGCCGCGGATGTTGGGGCTCGTCGCCCAGCTCTTGCGCTGATGGAGCTCCCAGTCGAGCTTGTTGCCCGGGTAGTCGTCGCGGTTGTGCCACTCGCCCTGCTCCAGGCACACGACCTTGAATCCGGCCTCGGCGAGCCGCTTGGCGACAACACCGCCCGAAGCACCCGCGCCTATGATCAGGACGTCAGCTGGCTCGGCGGCCACGGCATGCTCCTCACCGTTGTGACAGCTTCGGAACGGCGACTCGGGCGCGTTGCGCGCGGCAACAGTAAACGCTTTCTGCTGGGCTGACAATCGCCAAGTTTGAGGGTGTTTCATGGAACCGAATGTTCGATCATCGATTATCCTGACTGCATGACAAGCGAACTCCAGGACGAGCTGGCGCGCTTCCGGCTCGAGGGCAAGGTGGCCATCGTCGCCGGCGGCGCGGGCGGGATCGGAAGTCGGCTCTCTCTCGCCCTCGCGGCAGTCGGAGCGAGCGTCGGAGTGCTCGACCGGACGGACCAGCAGGTCACTCCGATGGTCACAAAGATCGAAGAGCGTGGCGGGCGCGCCCTCGGGGTCGCCGCCGATGTCACGAACGAGTCAGACGTCGATCGCGCGATCGGTGAGGTTGCCGATCATTTCGGCCGGCTGGACGCGATCGTCCACGCCGTTGGCGGCGGCGCCGGTACTGCCCTGTTCCCTGCCGAGTCTTACCCGGAGAACGAGTTCGACCGGATCTTCGATCTCAACTTCACGAGCGCGCTGCTCGTGACCCAGGCCGCGGCGCGGCAGATGATCAAGGCCGGCAACGGTGGCCACATCCTTCATATCTCCAGCGTCCGTGGCCAGCTGGGCATCAACGCCGGCTACCTCGCCTACGTCGCGGCCAAGGGTGCGATCAACTCGATCACGCGCCAGCAGGCGACCGAGTGGGCGAAGTACGGCATCAACGTCAACGCCATCGCACCAACGTTTGTCGCAACACCGCAGGTGGCGAGCCTGCTCGCCGATGAGGCGTTCAAGCAAAGCCTGCTGGCGCGCATCCCGCTCGGTCGCATCGCCGACCCGGACGATCTCGTCGGCGCTGTGATTTTCTTTCTATCCGACGCATCTTCCTTCGTCACCGGCCAGATCCTGACCCTCGACGGAGGCCTCACAGCAACTCAATAGAGGCTCACTCCAGAGGCACTGCCCCAAATGGCATTCGAGAACGTAACGCCCGGCGTTTTCACCGACATCACCATTCGCGGCTGCAACCCCAGCTACGTCCTGACGAGCGAGGGCCCGGTCGTCGTCGACACCCCGCAACTGCCCACGCGCGCCGTCGCAATGCGCGCCGAGGCCGAGGCACACGGTCCGATCCAGTACGTGATCAACACCGAGCATCACGTCGACCACATCTTCGGCAACTACTACTTCAAGGGCATTCCGGGCAAGGTCATCCACCACCAGGGCGTCTACGACAACTTCATGGTCTCGACGCCGGTCCTCGACCCGTTCGACTACGCGGCCGAGGCAATCCCGATGAACGATCCCGAGGGGCAGGGCATCTTCCCGCAGCGCGAGGTCTACTTCCGCGACCCGAACAAGGCCCAGATCGTCTTCACGGGCAACGTCACGTTGCACGTCGGCGACCACACGTTCCACCTCATCTGGACGCCCGGCCACACGCCAGGCCAGATCTGTGTCTACGTGCCCGAGGAGCGCGTCGTGTTCACCGGTGACACGGTCTTCTGCGACGTGCAGACGTGGGTCATGGCCTCCGACGTCGACCAGTGGGTGGACGCGCTGAACACGATCTCCAAGCTCGACGTGCACAAGGTCGTGCCCGGCCACGGACCGGTCACGGACCTCAAGTACCTGCACACCCAGAAGGCCGTGCTGCTCGAGTGGAAGTCGATGGTCGCCACGGCCGTGGCCAGGGGCTGGTCACGCGAAGAGACGATCGCCCGCTGCAACATGCGCGCCCGCTATCCGGTCGACATCGGGCAGGAATACATGATGGATTACATCCAGAGTCACAACGCCGGCATCCTCTGGGACAAGCTCTCGGCCAATATCGAGTAACCCGTGAGCGCGACCGACTGGCTGCTCGCGGCCGATCCGGCAATCCGCTGGCAGACGCTGCGCGACCTCATCCAGGCCGCACCAGATGAAATCGCCACCGAGCGAGCGCGCGTCGAGAACGAGGGCTGGGGCGCGGCCCTGATCCAACGACTCACGCCGGGCGGGGACACGCGCGCCGTCGTGGGCGAGCATCGTGATTGGGTTGTCCTGGAGACCCTGCTGCTGCTGCGCGCGATCGGCCTCGATCCCGGGAGCGAAGCCGCACGCACTGTCATCGCGCGCGTCCGCGACGAGGTCACTTGGAACGGCGTCCTGCCGCAGGACGCCGAGTGGCATGGCAAACCGTTCTTCCACGGCGAGGTAGAGCCGTGCATCAACGGCCGCGTTCTGGCCGTCGGCGCTTACTTCGGCCAGGACGTGCAGCGCATCGCCGACCGGTTGTTGACCGAGCAGATGGACGACGGCGGCTGGAACTGCGAGGACGACAACGGTGCCACCGTCGGTTCATTCGCAACGACCATCAACGTCCTGGAAGGGCTCCTCGAATTCGAAAACGCTCACGGCGGGTCAGCTGAGGTGGCTGCGGCACGGCAACGGGGTGAGACATACCTCGTGGAGCGCGGCATGTTTCGGCGCCGCTCCACGGGAGAGATCGCCGACGAGGCATTCCTCGACTTTTCCTTTCCCCCGGGATACCACTACGACGTCCTGCGCGGCCTCGATTACCTCCGCGTGACTGGCGCACCCGCAGACTCGCGAGTCAACGAAGCGGTCGAACTCGTCGAGCGCAAGCGCAACGGCAACTTCCTGTGGTTGCAGGACGTCGCGCATCCAAACCACCTCGACTTCGTCATGGACGACGGACCGGGCCAGCCGAGCGTCTGGAACACGCTGCGTGCGCTGCGGGTTTTGAGCTGGGCTAGGGGCTCGAAGAGTTCCTGACCGCTGACGCTTGCCAAGCGGTCAGTCGGCGAAACTTAACCCGTGTCCGACTACCACCTCCACTTGCATCCTCACGCCGACTTGCCGGGCGCTCCGCCTCCGGGCGTCTATCCCGACGGCTACATCGACCGCTACGTCGAGGTTGCGGCCGCGCGCGGCGTAGCCGAGCTCGGCTTCACCGAGCACCTCTATCGCTGCGTGGAATCGGAGGCGGTGTTCGGCAATTGGTGGGAGTCGGACCGGTCGCTACCCGCGCAGGTGCTGTCGGAGATGGAGCGCGTCGTCCGCGCCGAGCGCAACCTGTCGCTCGAGCGCTACGTGGAGGTCGTGCTCGAAGCCAAGGCGCGCGGACTGCCCGTCAAGCTTGGCCTCGAGGTCGATTTCGAGCCAGGCACCGAGCAGGCCGTCCTGGATCTGATCGCGCCATACCCGTGGGACTTCCTGGTCGGCTCGGTGCATTGGATCGGTGGCTGGGACTTCACCCGCCCGCAGGGACCCACCGAGTTCGCACGGCGCGGCGTCGAGCGCGCCTGGCGCGAGTACTTCGGGCTCGAGACCGAGCTCGCGGCCGCGCACATGGTCGACGTGCTGGCACATGCCGACGTGATCAAGAAGGCGGGCTATCGGCCGCCCGCCGGGCTGCTCGCGGACCTGTACGCGCCGGTCGTGGCGGCGGCGGCCGCATCCGGCGTTGCGGTCGAGGTTTCTTCAGCCGGTCTACGCCGAGAGTCGAAAGAGATCTTTCCCGCGCCGTCGTTCCTGGCCATGTTTCGCGGCGCGGGCGTCCCGATCACTCTCGCCTCTGACGGGCACATGGCCGAGGACGCTGCGTGGGGCCACGACCTGGTCGTCGCCGCCGCCCGCGCCTGTGGCTACGACACGTACCTGCGCTTCGACCGCCGCCGTGCGATCGTGACAGCGCTACCGACCGCCATGGCCGGGGCCGCCGACGGGCCGTTCGACCCTGGCCTTGACCAATCGCTGGCCTAAACTGGCGGCCAATGCCCGAGCTGCTGGAACGGTTCTCACCGCCGCCGCCCACGCCCGGTCCGTTCCCACCGCCTGAGTGGGGGCCGCCTCATCCCCCGTCAGGATCCGCTCCCCTTCCCGGCTTCTATCCGCTCACCATCGGCCGCGGCGTCTCGCTGGCATTCCATCTGTTCCGCTTCGGTTGGCGGACATTCGTTTCGATCACGGTGCTTGCCTACGTACCACTGCTCATTACAAGCGCGTGGGCTGAGTACGTCACCTTTGACGCAATCACGGCCTGGCAACAGTCGATCACCGGAGATCCGTTCGGGCCTCCTCCGGACCCGCGACTCGTCCTGACGGGCTTTCCAGCCACGGCAATCGGCCTGATCCTGCTCGTGACCGTGATCAGCGGTTTCTTCACGACCATTGGCGGGGCGGCGCTGATCCACGCGATCGCAGGTTCGATCCGCGGCGAGCGCCTCAGTGCCAGGCGCTCCTTCCGGGCAGCGCTTGGGCGCCTGCGCAGCCTGCTCGGGCTGTACCTGATCCTGACCCTGGGCGGCGTCGCCGCTTCCGTTGTCGGCTTCGTTTTGCCGCTGCTTGGCGCGCTCCCCTCGGCGCTCGGGATCGGTGGCGGCCCTGTCGCCCTGCTCGGCCTGATTGTCTTCGTCGCGCTGATCTTCGGCTTCATCTTCGTCATGATCCGCATCGCCTTCGCGATCCAGGTGTTGATGATCGAGGAGGTCTCGATCGGCGAGGCGCTGCGCCGGAGCTGGTTCCTGCTGAGCGGCTCGATGCTCAGGTTGGTCGGCTGGATGATCGTTTTCGCACTGGTCGTGGCCCTGCTTGGGCTCGTCTTCGAGATCGTCGGCTTGATCGGCGCGTTCTTAATCTCGCCGCCACGCCTGTCAACCATCGCGACGTTCAGCTCAACGTTCGGGGTCACCTTCGGCGTGGTCGAGTCGGTCGCCTCAACGCTCGCCGCGGCAGTGTTCCAGCCACTGATCGTCATCGGATCGACGTTGCTCTATTTCGAGATCAGGTGGCGGCACGGAGAGTCCGTGCCGGTGCCCGGCCAGCCGCAGGCCGACCCGGTACACAGCGGCTAGCCCTCCGGCGGCGGCTCGTCGCGGTAGGCGACGGTCGCGGCGTCGACCTCGTTGCCGTACTTGTCGGCCAGCGTCCACCAGGGGGGCAAAGTCGTCGCGCACCAGGTGCCCGCCAGCTGCCAGCGCCGCGTCCACTCTCGTTTGGGCTTCTTCGATCGGCAGCCAGACGGCGGGGTGGATTGCGCCCTGGCCGCCCGGTGTGGTCAGGTCAGTGCGGGCCCGAGATCAGCTTCTCGCGGTCGAAGAGCGGCGCGATCAGCCGCCAGCCAATGACGTCCGCCACGAGCAGCAGGGCGCCGAGCAGCACGACCAGTTCGAAACTCGGCTGGATGATGTTGAACGAGAACATGATCGTTACCAGGATGAGCGGCAGGCTGCTCAGCACGCTCAGCTGCTGCGCCACGCGCACGTCGTTGGATCGGGTGGACACCGCGATGCCGACCCAGATCGACCACGCCGCCAGAAGTGGCGTGAAGAGCACCTGCACGATCACGTCGTCGGTGCCGGTCAGTGCCGGCGCGATGCCCGGCTTTGCGAACAGCTCGACGACCGCGATGAACAGCGTGAACACGAAGTAGGCGATGACCAGGCTGGGCAGAAACACCGCGAGTGCTTTGCCGAGCAGGAACTCCTCGCGCTTGATCGGCGTTTCGAGCACCGGCTCGAGCGTTTCCTGCTGCCGCTCTCCAGCGACAGCGAATGCGGCCAGCGCTGCCGGCACGAGGATCGGGATACCGAGCATGAAGGTCAGCTCGTGATGCCCTATGAGGCTCGCAGCGGTTGCACTGGGCGCGACGAAGATCGCGATCAGTGGCTGAACGGTGAAGATGAGCGGGTATAAGGCCATCGCCGCGACCAGCGAACGGTTGCGGCCGTACTCGCGCAACTCTTTGACAAAGATCGCGCGCACTCGGCGCATGCTCAGGCTCATTGCGCCTGGGGTTCGTCTACGAGCTGGAGGTAGACATCCTCGAGCGTGTGCTGCTCTTCACCGATCGAGACCACGTCGGCACCGGCAGCCGCAAGGGCGCGGGTGACGGCCGGTGCCGCGGCGCGTGAGTCGCTGGACCACGAGCACGTACGTCGATGGCGCCTCTTCGTTCCAGCGCGTCACGGACGCGATCTTTCCGAAAACGGGGGCCGGATCGGTCAGCGGTGCCAGCGTCACCACGCGCAGCGACTTCGCGAACAGCTGGTCACGCAGGTCTTCCGGACGCCCGATGCTGAGCAGCGTGGTATTGAGGATCGCCACGCGATCGCAGAGCTTCTCGGCTTCATCAAGCCGGTGCGTGGTCAGGAAGATCGTCACGCCGCGCTCGCGGAGCTGGCCGATCAGCTCGTGGACGTCGCGCGCTGCGGCAGGGTCGAGCCCGGACGTCGGCTCGTCGAGAAACAGGATCTCCGGGTCGCTGAGCAGCGCGCGTGCCAGCGCGACGCGCTGACGAAGACCCTTGGAGAGCACGCCGGACCGGTCATTGGCGCGGTCCGTGAGGCCAACTGCCGCGAGCACCGCCTGAATCCGGGATCGTGCGTCCGGGATCTCGTACAGGTCGGCGAAGCACTGCAGGTTCTCGAGCACCGAGAGTCGCTGATACAGGCCGGGCGACTCGGGCATGATCGCGATGCGCCGGCGGATGTCGACGCCATTGGCGGGTGTCAGCGGTAGACCCGCAACACTGGCGCTGCCGGAGCTTGGCGTCAGCAGCGTTCCGAGCGTCCGGACGGTTGTCGTCTTGCCCGCGCCGTTGGGGCCAAGGAAGCCGAACACCTCGCCGTAGCCGATCTCGAACGACACGTCCTCGAACGCAGCTCGGTCTCCGAAGCGCTTGGTGAGCTTGTCGGCCGAGATCGCGGGGCCGCGATTGTCAGTGCTGGTGGGCGGACTCTGGCTAGTCAAGGCTCGTCATTGTGCGCCGCGATCCGGGATGGTGCGTTGCACCTGCAGCGCGCGCCAGACGTTCTCCGGCGACAGGGGCAGGTCGCGGATGACGACGCCGGTCGCGTCGCGCAGCGCGGCGGCGACTGCGGCCGCGACCGGTAGCAGCGCGCCCTCGCTCATGCCCTTGGCGCCGTATGGTCCCGGACCGTCCGCGTTCTCGACCGTGTCGCTGAGCATCTCTTCGGGCAGATCCATCGACGTCGGAATGCGGTAGTCGATCGCGCCAAGGTTCCGGATCCGGCCTTCCGCGTCGAAGATGTAGTGCTCCATGATCGTGTGGCCCAGGCCCATGATCGCGGCGCCCTCGTCCTGCATCGTCACCTGCAGACGGTTCATCGACCGGCCGACATCGCTCACTGTCGCATGGCGGTGAATCGTGATGTCGCCCGTCTCTTGGTCAACGCTGAGCTCGACGGCCGTGGCATTGAACTCGAAGAACGCGGCTGATCCACCCAGCGGGTGGTCGGGCTCGGCCTCCTTGCGTGCCTCGCCCATGGCGCTGATCTCGCCACCCATGCGGCCGAGCGCGCGGCGGACCAGCTCGTCGGTGGGCACGCCGTCCGCCGCGCTGTCGCCGCCCGCCATGGCGACGAGCTTCTCGCGCACCTGGCGACTGGCCGACACGACGGCATTGCCCATCAGCACCGTCGAGCGCGACGCGGACGTCTGCTGGTCGTACGGAACAACCGCGGTGTCGCCCGAGATGACGGTCACTTGCTCGACGGGTATGTCGAGCTCCGACGCGCACATCTGGGCAAAGATCGTCCGCGCGCCCTGGCCCATGTCGCTCGTGCCGGCATAGACGAGCGCCGAGCCGTCGGCCAGCAGGCGCACGAGCGAATACGACAGCCCGGTCGTTGGCCCCGACTTGATGCCCAGCGCGATTCCCCGGCCCCGGCCAGCAGGCTTCGGTGAATCCCAGCCGATGAGCTCCGCGACGCGCCTGACCGACTGCGCCCACTGCCCGTCGCAGGCCGTGTCGAAGGGCACGAACCTGTCGCCGAGATTGGCCAGGTTGCGCAGTCGAAGCTCGAGCGGGTCGATGCCCAGGCGCAGCGCAGCCTCGGTGAGGTTCGACTCGACCGCCCAGTTGATCTGCGGATTGCCGAAGCCACGGAAGGCGGTCGAGGGCACGGTGTGCGACAGGATGCTGCGCGCGTTTATTCGTGCGGACGGCCAGTTGTATGGCCCGTTGCCGATGTACGAGCCCTTGCCCACGACGCGATCGGCGATGTCGGCATACGCGCCGATCAGGTAGTTGGCATCGATGTCCTGGAACGCGAAGGTGCCGTCGCGGTCGATGCCGGTGCGCACGCGAACCTCGGTCTCCGTGCGGCGAACGGCGACGAACGTCTCCTCGAGCGAGAGGACGAGGCGCATCGGCCGGCCCAGCGCGAGCGCCATGAACGCCAGCAGCGGCTCGTACTTGGCGTGCTGCTTGCCGCCGAACGCGCCACCGGGGTCCGGCGCGTGGACGCGGACCTTGGCCAGCGGCAGCCGCAGGACGCGCGCCAGGATGCGCTGCAGCCAATACGGATGCTGGATCGATGACCAGACCGCGATGCCGTCACCGTCGGGCGAGGCAATGAACGCGTGAGGCTCGATGGCGAACTGGGTGACCATCGGGAAGTGGTAGGTGTTCTCGACGATCAGATCCGCCGAGGCTGAGTCGACGTCGCCCCAGGCGATGTCGTGCTCGCGCAGCACGTTCGTGCCGGCGCGCTCGTCGCCAGGGCGGAGCGACGGATCCTGCACGAGCGGCGCATCGGTGGCCAGCGCGCCGTCGATCGTGAACACCGCGGGCAGCTGCTCAAATTCGACATGCACCAGGCGCGCCGCCTCCTCCGCGGCGTCGCGCGTCTCGGCCGCGACCGCGGCGACAGGATCGCCGTGATACTTCGCCTCGCCGATCGCGATGACCGGTCGGTCGCTGAACTGAGGCCCAAAGCGGGGCATTTCGCCAGCGACCGCGACGACGTCCTGCGCCGTGAACACGCACCGCACTCCGGGCATCGCCAATGCGGCGCTGGGGTCGATCGAGATGATCCGCGCGTGGGCCACGGGCAGGGTGACGAGCTTGACATGCAGCTCGTCGGGCAGGTGAATGTCCGCGACGTACTGCTGCGCGCCAGTGACGCGGCCCTCGCCGCCGACGCGCGGCACGGGCTTGCCGATGAGCGGGCCGGGCTCGCGCGCGGCGCTCACTGGTCGACGACGTGCGGCGGCATCTCGCGCACCACGGCAGACTCGACAAGCTGTGCCTCTTCCCGCGCGCGGCCGTGGGCCGCAGCCTCGACCGCCTCGACGATCTGGTAGTAGCACGCGCAGCGACACAGGTTGCCGGCGATGCCCTCCTCGATGTCGTGTCGCGTCGGATGCTCGAAACGGCGCAGGATGTCATCACCGGCCAACAGCTGGCCGGGGATGCAGAAGCCGCACTGCACCGCGCCTTTTTCGAGGAAGGCCGACTGAAGCGCCGACATCCGGCCAGGCTCCGGCGCCAGGCCTTCCACGGTGACGATGTCGCCACCGTCGGCCTCGACCGCGAGGACGAGGCACGAGTCGACGATCCGGTCGTTGAGCCGGACGGTGCACGCTCCGCACTCACCGACCAGGCAGCACTCCTTTGCGCCAGTGAGTCCGAGGTCGTCGCGCAGCGCGTCGAGCAGCGTGTGGTGCTCCTCGACGCTGAAGGTGCGCGGCCGGCCGTTGAGCGTCAGGCTGACCTGCATCAGGCGCCGGCCTCCAGGCGCGCGCGCGCCGTGGCCAGCGCCCGATTGGCAAGCACGCGCAACATGGCGCTGCGGTATTCCGGCGAGGCGCGCATCGACGTGGGCGACGGGCGCATGTCGGCGAACCACGCCTCGAGCGGCGGCTCACTGCCGCCCACGGACGAGAAGACCAACGGTCGTGGCCCCAGGCTGCCATAGGCAAGGCGCGTCGAACCGTCGCGGCCCACGCTTGCCGCGAGCGTGACGGATGCCAGGTCGTGCCCGCGCCTGCGCGTGCGTCGGGTGAACGCAGAGCCCTGCGCCGTGCTGGGCATCGGTATCTCGATCGCCGTGACCAGCTCGCCCGGCTCCAATGTCGTCACGCCCGAGCGGACGAAGAAGTCGTCGAGAGCAACGCGCCGCTCGCCGCGCGCACCGACGAGGACGAGCACCGCGCCGTAGATCAGCAACGTGGGCGCCGTGTCGGCTGCCGGCGAGGCATTCGTCTGGTTGCCAACGAGCGTGGCGCGATTGCGGATCTGGACCGAGCCGATGATCGATGCCGCTTCCGCAAGTGCCGGAAACGACCGGCGCACGATCACATCGCCCAGGACGTCAGTCATGGTCGTGCCGGCCGAGATGCGCAGGACGCGGTCGATGAGTTCGATCGACGGCGCCAGCTCCGGGATGCGCTTGATGTCGACGACGACGCGTGGCGTCAGCGTCCTGTCGCGGAGTCGGATGATCAGGTCGGTCCCGCCGGCGAGAACGCGCGCATCTGAGCCGAACTCCTCTAGAAGCGCAACAGCTTCGTCGAGGGTGCCGGGCCGGGCGTAGCTGAACGCGCGCAACGCCGGGTCCTCAGATGACCTTCTCGACCTCGTCCAGCAGGACCTGCGGAGTGGCCGCGCGGACGAAGAAGAAGGGCCGCCCACAGAAACGCTCGACGAACTGGGCGCGCCTGTGGCGGAGCTGTTCGTTATCCACGAGGGGCATCGGCCAGCCCGGCGCCAGCAGCTCGTTGAGCAGGAAGTAGTTCTGGAGCGAGTGGAGCGTCTGGAACTGACGCTCGAACGGGATCATCTCGTTCATGCTCGGATCGAAGTTGCCGTCGATCGCGGGCACGATCACGACGTCCACGTTCGTGGGCTGGGTGAACAGCTCCCAGGTCGGCATCTGGCCGAAGAACTTGGCGACGCCGACGTTGGGTGCGGCCTTGTCGGCGCGCTCCGTGCCCTTGGCGCGCTTCTTCAGATAGACGTCCTTGCTGCCCAGCTGGGCCACGCCGTCATCGTCGATCACGGTCGTCTCGGTCGACACGAGCTGCGCGCCGCGGCGGTTGGCCTCGAGCTGGCCCATCGACTTGCCGTGGTTCGACTCGCCCCCCAGGAACATGATCGTCCTGCCCCGGAAGCGCACGGCCGAGGCATGGAGCGGGTGCCAGCCGCGCTCTTCGAGGCGCAGCGCGAGCATGGCCACGATCACCTTCTGGATCGGTCCCTCGTCCCAGGGCCCGGTGAAGGTCATCACGGACTCACCCGCATCGTAGGCGACCGACTTCTCGCCCTCGGCTTGCCAGACGATGTCCGCCCTGGGCAACGTGACGCGCGCGGCGATCTCCACGTCGGCGAGCCGGTAGTTCATGAAGTTCATGTCCTCGAGCACGTGCTCGCGCGGCTGACCGCCGATGACGTCTATCCGGATGCGGGCTGGCCCACAGACCATTTCCTCAGACAGCTGCGGGATCTCGCTCAACCTTCCCTCCGGACCGTGCATCGAGGACCTGTTGCTCCGCCTCTCGGGCGTGGATGCGCATCTGCTCCGCAGCGCGCTCCGGGTCGCGCGACTCGAGCGCATCGACGATCGCGACGTGACGCTCGGCCAGCCAACGGAGGTCGGCGCCGGGCGCGGTCGCGGTCATGTATGTCCGCGCGAACGGTTCGAGTATCTCCCACAGGCGCTGAACGGTCCGATTTCCGGATGCACGAACGACGAGCGTGTGGAACTCCGAGTTGGCCAGTGCCTGGCTGTGCGCGTCGCCAACCTCGGCACAGTCGCGCATGCGCACGATCAGGGCGCGCAGCGCGCGCAGGTCCGCTTCGCCGACGTTGACCGCGGCGGTGCGGGCGGCAATCGCCTCGAGCTCGCCGCGCACCTCCATCGCCTCGATCAGCTCGTCGGCGTGTGGCTCACGCACGCGCGCACCGCGGAAGGCCTGCATCTCGACCAGGCCGAGCGTGGCCAGGTCGCGCAGCGCCTCGCGCACCGGTGCCTGGCTCGTGCCCAGCTGGCGCGCGATGCGCGTCTCGATGATGCGCGAGCCCGGTGGCAGCTCGCCCTCGATGATCGAGCGCAGCAGGCGATCCTTCACCTGCGCCGAAAGGACGTTCCGGGCGAGCGGGCTGAGCGTGTCGTCGACCGGCTCCATGATCGGCGCGCTCAGGCCACGATGTCGTAATGGGCGAACGTGCGCGCCTCGAGGCGTGCGATGCCGTCGCCCAGAACGTGCTTCTTGAAATGCTCCGTATCGCGATGGGCGAGGAACGATGCCTCGTCGTCGTAGACCTCGTAAAGCAGGTATGTGCGCGGCTCGTCGTTCGAGCGCAGGACCGTGAACTCCTGGCAACCGGGCTCCTCGCGACTCAAGGGAGCCATCGTCTTGAGCACGCGCTCGACGTCCGCTTCCTCTCCCTCGCGCGCCACCCAGCGGGCGATCACGACGTACATCTCGATCAGCTCCTGATGTCCGGGTTGGGCAGCTGGGCGTCGGTCACGGCCGCCAACAGGTCGTGATACGAGGCAATGAACGCGCGCAGCGTGCGCGCCGACGGCGGGAACGAGTCGAACTCGTCGACTGTCAGGCCATCGGGCTGGAATGCCCGCCGAAAGTCGGGGAACGCCGCGAGCAGCTCATTGATGTAGAGCGGGTCGACCGGCTCATGCATCCGATCTCGAACCTCGATCGCCGAGGCATTGAACTTCTTCTGCCACGACGACGGCATGGTGATGACCACGTCGCCGCCCACGAATTCCGACCAGTGCAGGTGGTGACGGATTGCCGCCGCCAGCAGGCGGGCACGGAAACCACGCTCCTGGAAAATGCCGTAGGCGCGCTTGAAAACGGCGACGCCGCTGTACGCCAGCGCCGCCGGGTGGACGACGATGCCATCGCGGTCGACGAGCAGCTTCAGCCAATCCTCGACGCGGCCGACCATGATCGTGATCACGGGACCCATGTCGTTGGTCGGCAGGCCTTCCGCCTCGCGGCGCTCGAGGCCGCGCTCGACGGCCTCCGCCGCGGCCACGGCCTGCGCCACGCTGAACGAGACGGTGCAGTTGATCGACACGCCGCGATACGTGGCTTCTTCCATGACGGCGATGCCGACCTTGGTGGCCGGGAACTTGACGATGATGTTGGGCGCGACGGTCGTGAAGTGGACGCCCTGCTCGAGCATCGGCTCGAAGCTGCGCCAGAAGGTCGGGTTGGTCTGCATCGACAGCCGGCCCTGCCGGCCGCCGTACTTGTCGAAAGCCGGCATGAGCAGTGCCGCGCCTTCGCGCGACATCTCCTCGACGATTTCCCAGGCCAGATCGACCTCGGTCGCGCCCTCGCGCTCGGCAGCCAGCTCGCGCACGCGCCGGCTCCAGCGTGCCGGATCCTTCTTCCAGACGTCGGTGACGATCGTCGGGTTGGCCGTGGCACCAACTGCGCCGTGCTCGATCGCGTACTCCAGCTCGTCGACCGCGCACGAGTCATTCCAGATGTCGGTAGCCGTGGCCGCGGTCTGCTGGAGCGGGCTGAGCGTGGCCACCTGTGTGAGTGTCATGCGCGCATCAGGTCTTCGCGGAACTGCGCGGCCCGTTCGAGGATGTCGACCGTGCCGGTCGTGCCGTCGACGCGCACCCGGTCGCCGTCCCTGACCCGCGATGTTCCGTCCTGCGTCCCGACCACGGCCGGGATGCCGAACTCGCGGCTGAGCACGGCCGGATGTGCCGTCAGCCCGCCGGCGTTGGTAACCAGGCCGGCAATCTTGGTGAAGAGGACGACCCAAGCCGGGTTGGTCATGTGGCAGACCAGGATGTCGCCGGCGCGGACGTCGTCGAACTGGTCCTCGTGGAGCACGACCCGGGCAATGCCCTCGACCACGCCGGGCGAGCCGCCGATGCCCTTGAACTGCTCGGCAATCTCGCCTTCCTTGCGCGTGAACTTCTCGGGGAAGCCCCAGTTGACGAGGTACGGGAAGTCGAGCTGGCTCTGCGTCGCGGTGCCGATCCACGCTCGCGGTTGGAACTCGTACGCCTTCTCGCGCTCCTGTTTGCGCTCCGCGATCAGTGCCTTCGCGTCGAGTGCGGCGGCGTCGCCGATCAGCGCGCGCAGCTCGTTGTAGCGCAGGAACATGACGTCCTCGGCATCGTCGATCGTGCCTGCCGCCGCGAGCTTGCGGCCGATCGCCACCAGCACGAGCCGGACGTGGGCGTTGGCGCCCTGGTCGATGTAGAAGTGGTGGTCCGGTGTTAGCGGCGCCATGCGCAGGTTGACCGTGTTGGCCGCGCGCATCTGCTCGAGCGCGTCTCCCTGGAGACCCTTGAGGATCTCGCGTGCAGCGGCCTCGATGTCGTCGCGCAGCGCACCCATCGTCGTCGGGTAGTCGTAGTCGGTCTGGATGTAGCCGCGGATCAGCTCGACGACCGGCTCCGTCTTCTCGAACACCGTCGGGAAGATGAACTCATGACTCCACACGGCGTGCCAGCCGAACTCGCGCTGGTAGGGCGTGATCCTCTCGGCGATGAACTTGCGCCCGCGGTCGGTCGATTCGAGCGCGGCGATGATCTCGGCCGCGGTCTCGTTGGCGAACGCCTTGGAAAGCTCGGCGTCCGCCTTGGCCTCCTGCTTCATCTCCCAGAGGGCCTTGATCGAGTCCCAGTTGCGGTCGTTGGCGCTGTTCTGCAGCCGGCCGAGAAGCCCGTCGTCGACCTTGCCGTGCGTCTTCTCCATGACAGCACGCAGGTTGAGCGTGGCCGAGAGCTGGGCGAAGTTGAGCATCCAGTGGATCTTCCAGTGCCGATCGTGGATGTCGATCGCGTCCTCGAGCAGGACGGCGAGATCAGCCAGCGACATCTCGTCCTGGCGGTTGAGCTCAGCCTCGAGGAAGACGAAGTTGCGCTTCATCTCGGGCACGAGGCGGTTGTTCCACCAATCGACGAAGTGCTCGCCGTAGACCGGCAGGGTGGCGTCGAGGTACTTGCCCATCCGGTTGCTGTACGCGGGATCGAGCGGCACGCGCGCGCCGTATCGGGCGCCGTACTCCATCGCGTCGGCAGTCCAGCTCTTGTCTGCGGGAACGGCCGCCGTGTACAGATAGCCGTTGACGTTCTTGATGATCCAGTCCGCGGCGAACGGCGTGCCGAAGCGGCGGAACATGTGGTCGCAGGTCAGCCACCAGCCGCCGATCTCCTCGAACATCGGGCTCAGCGGATGCGGGCAATGGAGGTCATCGAAGACCCAGAAGAGCTCCTTCTCGACCTCGCTGCGCCACTCGATCGGGAACTCTGCGTCGCCAAGGAACTGATCGAGAAGCGGCTCGCCGGTATGGATCGCGCGAGTGCCGGATGTCATCTGATGCTGGGTCTCGACCGCCATCTGTCCCTGCCCTCTTGCACTCCGAGCACCTATCGATCATCGATGATAATCGCAGGCATCGATGACGACCGACCCTGCCAAACGGCCGATGAATTCGCCCCATCCGACCCAATACGTCTACGACTTCGACGCGCCGCCTGAGGGCACGGCCGAGGAGCGGCTCCGGCTGTTGGGTGGCAAGGGCGGCAACCTCGTGGTCATGTCCTCCGAGCTGGGCCTGCCGGTGCCGCCAGGGTTCATCGTCACGACCTCGGCGTGTCTCGCATATCTGGGCGGGTCGTGGCCTGATGGGTTGGACACGGAGCTGCGCGCCGCGATGGACCGCCTCGGTTCGCGCGTTGGTCGCGGCTTTGGAGACGCGCCGGATCCGCTGTTGGTGTCCGTGCGCAGCGGGGCGCCGGTCTCGATGCCGGGGATGATGGACACGATCCTCAACCTGGGCCTGAATGACGCCACGGTCGCGGGCCTGGCCAGGGTCTCCGGCGCCGACTTTGCGGCCGACTGCCTGCGCCGCTTCCGCGATGGCTACGCGTCCGTCATCGGCTCGGGGGACGTGCCCGACGATCCGTGGCAGCAGCTGCGCGCGGCGATAGAGGCAGTTTTCCGGTCATGGAACAGCGACCGCGCGCGTGCCTACCGCTCGCGCGAACACATCCCAGACGACCTGGGCACGGCCGTGACCGTCCAGGCGATGGTCTTTGGCAACCGTGGCAAGTCGTCCGGCACGGGCGTGCTCTTCACGCGCAACCCTTCGACGGGCGAGAACGTGCTCTTCGGCGACGTCCTCTTCAACGCGCAGGGCGAGGACGTTGTTGCAGGCACGCACGCGCCGTCGCCGATCGCCGTTCTCGACTCGCGCATGCCAGAGGTTGCGGCTGAGCTCCGGCGCAATGCCGAGGTGCTCGAGCGCCACCTGACCGACGTGGCCGACATCGAGTTCACGATCGACGACGGCCGGCTGTGGATGCTCCAGGTGCGCACGGGCAAGAAGTCGCCGCGCGCGGCAGTGCGCATGGCGATCGAGATGGCCGACGATCCCGCGTTCCCACTCACACGCGAGGAGGCGGTGCGCCGAGTGCTGCCCTTGCTCGCTGATCCGCCGCGGCTGTTCGCCCGCTCAGCACACGCGGGGGCACCGATTGCACGCGGTCTGCCTGCATCTCCCGGCGTGGCCTCGGGCGCCGTGGTGACGTCGTCGGAGGCGGCGGTCGCCGCAGGCGGGCGCGGAGAGTCGGTCATCCTTGTACGCGACGAGACGTCGCCTGAGGACGTCGTTGGAATGTCAAAGGCGGCCGGCGTCCTGACGGCGCGCGGCGGCCTCACGTCTCATGCGGCCGTCGTCGCGCGGGGCTGGGGAATACCGGCGGTGGTGGGTGCCGGCAGCGCCGTGCTCGACTTGAATGTCGGCGAGCGCATCTCGATCGACGGCTCGAGCGGCGAGGTTTTCGCTGGCGATTTAGCCGGCTCGTGGCAGGTCGCGCCCGAGGCGGCAAGACTGCTCGCGTGGGCACGCGAGCTGGGCATCGAAGTGGTCTCCGAAACGACGGTCCCTGCGGAAGCACGGTCACCTGCTCCGTCCGGGCAGATGCCGGACGTTAGCCGCGACGACGTCTTGCGCGCCCTCGCCGTCAAGGGCGCCGTGCTGTCCGAGCAGCTCGCCGAGGCGGTGCAGGGCGACGCGGTGCCCGTCGGATCGCTCGTTGGCCAGCTCGTCGCTGATCGGCTGGCCGAGAATGCCGCTGGTCAGATCCGGCTCACTGCGCAGGGCAAGCTCGCCGCCGCGGAGCTGTTCACCGCGGCTCGGTCGGTCGTGGGTGACGAGCGCGCGGCTGGGCTGCTCGACGAGTTCCACGTCCTGGACGGCCGAACGAAAGCGCTCGTCACCGCGTGGCAGGTGCGCGACAAGGCCGGCGAGCAGGTCCTCAACGACCACAGCGATGCCGCGTACGACACACAGATCATGTCCGACCTTGCCACACTGCACGCCGATACGGCAGCCTGGCTGGCACCACTCGCCGCCTCGCAGCGCCCCTATTCCGTCTATCTGGCTCGGCTGAGCCGTGCGCTCGATCTGGCCCGTGCTGGCGACCAGCGCTACGTCGCCTCGCCGCGCGTCGACTCGTACCACTCCGTCTGGTTCGAGCTGCACGAAGACCTCATCCGCCTCTCCGGCAAGAAGCGCGCCGAGGCGACCTCCGGCTGACGCGCGCCACGCCGACGATGCCTTCCCTGCGTTGTTGACTCACCGACCGAGAGCGGAAACAATTGCGGAAGCGATTGAGGAAAGAACAGTGACACAAGCACGAGCTGCGACAGGCAATCCATTTCGAGATCTTCGACGCGCGGTCGCGGCAGACCAGATCGTCCGCGCGCTCGAGAACGTCGGCTTCACACAGAAGCAGATCGCCAACGCTGCCGGCGCTACCGATCGCAGCGTGCGCAACTGGGCAACAACAGGGGCTATCCGGCCGACCTTCGGCGATCGGATCCGCGAGCTGTCGGAAATCTCGCTGCTGCTGTCGGACACCCTGACGCCGCGAGGCGTGACTCAGTGGCTGTCTGCGCGGAACCTTCTGCTTGAGGATCAGCGGCCGATCGACCTGATCTCGAAGGGCGAGACCAGCAGGGTTCGGGCAGCCGCTGAGGCATACCTCGAGGGCTCGTACGTCTGATCGATGAGCAACGTCGCGCGCGCTGGGCGACCGTCATTGGCGAGGAACGGTCGAGGGCACGTAGGCGCACGCTCACGGTCTGGCACCAGGTGTCGCCTCGCCACGGCATTCTCGAGGTCGCTGATCCGCCGCTCACAGATGGTCGATACCACCGTGAGGGCGAACGAGCTACGTGGTACGGCAGCTCTACGGATGCCACGGCATGGGCCGAACTCTTCAAGAACCCACCCGATGGCGTCGATCCGCGAGAGACCAGGCGCCGCCTTGGCCGTGTCTCCTTCGACGTCGTTGCTCTCGACTTGACGAACGACAAAGTGCAGAAGTCGTTGGGCGTGACGGTCGATGACCTCACCTCGAAAGATCGGACCAGCTGCCAGATGCTCGCCGACCTTGCGCGGGAAGCTGGGTTCGAAGCGATCGTCGCGCCGTCGGCGGCTAAGTCAAACGAGACGACACTGGCCGTCTTCGCACCCGCCTTCGAACAGAGATCTCGCGACATCGTCGATCTGGGTGTATCGAGGCCTCGCTAGCCTTCGCTGACAGCCCACCCGCCGTCGACATCGATGACCTGGCCGGTGATCACGCGAGCGTCATCACTCAGCAGGTAGAGCGCGGTTCCCACGAGATCCTCGGGAGTAAGCAGGCCCGCGGCAAGCGGCTGCTTGTGCGACGCGAAGGCCACGATGTCCGGATCGGCCTGAGCGCGCCGGCTCATCGGCGTTGCCACGAGGGCGGGCGCAATGGCGTTGAATCGGATGCCGTGCGCGGCGTAATACGCGGCCGCGGCGCGAGTGAACGCCTCGATCGCGCCCTTGCTCGCCGCGTAACCGTGGGTCGCGAAGTGGCCGGGCGACGGGTGGCGGGCAAGGACGCTCGACATCGTCAGGATCGCTCCCCGGCCGCCGGACGCGTCCGGATCCTGGGTCAGCATCTGGCGCACGGCCGAGCGGCAGACCAGGAATTGCGACGTCGCGTTGTTGGCCATGACCGTCTCCCAGCCGTCGAGCGTCATCTCGTGGAGCGGGCCGTCGCCGAACCGGCGGCCGCTGATGCCGGCCACGTTGTAGACGCAATCGAGGCGGCCGAAGGAAGCGACGCAGGCGTCAACGACCGACTGAACCGCCTCTTCCTGCGTGAGGTCCGCAGCCTGCCCGGCCGAGCGTTCGCCGAACTCGCGCACAAGGTCGTCGACGTGTTGCTGAGTGCGCGAGGTCACGAAGACGTTCGCGCCTTCGTCGACGAGGGCGCGCGCGGCAGCAGCCGCGATGCCGGTCGTGCCGGTGACGAGAACGATGCGGCCGTCGAAGCGACTAGCCATCAACGAGCCATCAAGGTGCGGCGAGCGATCCGACGAACGATCGGCGCTCGTCGGTGGTCATGTGCGTGATCGCGCTGCCGACGCCCACGGCGACCGCACCCGCGTCGAGGAAGGACTGGGCATTGCTCGCGTCGACGCCTCCGGTCGGGATGATCTCGATCTCGCGGAACGGGCCGCGGATCTCGCGGATGAATTGCGGCCCAGCCACGGACGCCGGAAAGAGCTTGATGAAGGTCGCGCCGTTCGACCAGGCGACGTGCATCTCGCTCGGCGTCATGC
>Ga0209014_10000191_pt1 | contig 34110 bp, 33 predicted proteins | sample BarGraNGADG00212_FD_184491 | JGI IMG/M metagenome (GOLD analysis project Ga0209014, IMG submission 184491) | Arctic peat soil microbial communities from Barrow, Alaska - Barrow Graham LP Ref core NGADG0002-212 (SPAdes) (version 2) | ecosystem: Environmental > Terrestrial > Soil > Wetlands >...
GTGACGGCTTTCTACATCGTACTGGCGCTGTTTGCCTTTGCCGGCCTGCTCCTGGCGTTCTCCTACAACCGGCTCGTTCGCCTGCGCAACAAGGTCGCCGAGGCCTGGCGGGACGTGGACGTCCAGCTCCAGCGCCGGCACGACCTGATTCCGAGGCTGGTCGAGCTCGTCAAGGCCTATGCGGCTCACGAGAGCGAGCTCTTCGCCAAGCTGGCGCGGCTGCGAGGCGAGGCCGAAGACGCAAGCGGGCCGGACACGAAGAGCGCGCCGGAAAGCGAGTTGGCTGCCGCTCTCGGTAGGACGATCGTCGTGGCCGAGAGCTATCCGAGCCTGCGCGCGGCGGAGAACTTCCTCGCGCTGCAGAGGGAGATCGCCGAGACGGAGAACGAGGTCGCCGCGGCGCGCATCATCTACAACGGCAATGTCCGCATCTTCAACACGCGCATCCAGACGCTCCCGGTCAGCTTCTACGCCGACCTGCTCGGATTCGAGCCGGCCGCCTTCTTCCAGGTCGGCGCGGAGGGCGCGGTCTAGCCTTCGGGCTGCGGTTCCGCCGGGAGGTCGAGATCGACCTCGTCGCCGCGAAGACGGCGCCAGATCAAGTCCGCGTTGACGAGCAGGAAGGCGAGCGAGATGCCGGGAAGGGCGGGTAACCCGCTCGTCTTGAAGGGATCGGCGTAGACAGCCAGTACGGTCGTCAGCCCGAGTGAGGCGACCAGCGCCAGCCAGGTTGCCCGGCGCCTCAGCCCAAAGCGGGCGGCTGCGCCGAGAAAGAGCGAGAAGAAGAGCACGTCGGGCAGACCGAGCCCGGCGGAAGTGGGCGCGCTCGCCGTGCGCAGCCCGCGCGGCGCGAGCTTACCCGTCTTGTCCGTGACGCTTGAAGCTTCCTCACCTACGGCCGGGAAGACGGCGGTCGCTTCTCCGCTCGCGCGACCGCCGGCCAGCGCCACGACGCGATAGCTGAGTCGTTTGCCGGCCGGCTCGGCGCCGTCGCTGAAGCTGATTCGCTCGCCGCAGCTATCTGATGGGTGACAGAAAGAGCCCGGCGCCAGCAGCAACTCTCGTCCGCTGCCTATCTGTCGATACACGCGCCAGGCGCTGACGGCGTTCGTAGACGCCGTCCAGTGCAGCGTCACAGTTCGCTCGCCCGGCACGGGGAAGGCGATGGAGCTGACGTCGAAGACCTGCGGCTTCCGGGTCACCACGTAGTGGGTCGGCCCGCGCCAGACCGAGAGCGTGTCGACTGCCGGTATGAGCAGCGCGAGCAGAACGACCCAACTCAGCTTCTCGAAGAAGCGCAGGAAGAGAAAGCCGAGCAGCGCGGCGGCCGCGAGCTTAGGCAGCGAGGCGTAGAGATCGGCGCCGATCAGGTAGAGGACGCCCGCTATCGCCGCGAAGGCGAGCACGGCCGGTACGAGCAGGCGCTCGCGACGCAAGGGCAGGACGAGCAGGACGGTCGTGAAGGCCAGCGCGCTCAGCGCGAAGCCGACCCAGAGCACGGCGGCCCATTCGGGCAGGTCGGGTAGAAACTCACTACTTGCGTAGTAGGCGCCGAGCAGCAACAGAATGCCGACGGCCAGCGCCGGTCGAAGTAGTCGAGCGCGTTTCAAGTTGCGTGCTCCGCCATCCTTGCCTCGCATTCGCCGATTGCCGAGACTCGTCTCAGTAGGGCGGCTGTTCCGCCCACCACGGCCCGATCAGCTTGAAAGACTTCCAGAAAGCCGTCTTGGCCGCCTGCTCGTCGAGCGAGGCGTCGATGTCGGGGCAGTAGAGCACTTCGATCGTCGAGGTGAAGCGCTGTACGGCGCCGAGCGTGGGCTCGAGCTTATCGGCGAGCGGGAACTCGAGCTCGTTCACGAAGCGAAGCGCCTGCTCGCCCATGACAACGAGCAGCCGCGGCTGAACGATGTGCAGCTCGCGCAGCAGATAAGGAAGAGCTTCGGCCTCGTCCTCGCCGGCCAGTTTGAGGCAGTTCGTCCCGTAGATCGTCATCGGATCGACGTGCAGGCGCTGCAACGACTTCAGAATCGCCTGGCCGGAGCGGCCGAAGAAGGCGACGCCCTCCTGGATCTCGGCCGGCTTGGGGTCGAACTTGAGCAGCATGATGTCGGCCAGCGGATGCCCCGACCCGAGCACGACCGCGCGCGGGCCATCACCTGCGGCGGCGATCTCATGGCCGAGATCGTTGATCTCGGTGATCGCCTTCTTCAGGTACTTCTCGAACAGTTCGTCTTTGGGCACGACGGGCACGATAGGCGGGTCCTAAGTTCTCGCCTAGCGCGCCCTTTCCTTGACCTGCGCCGCCCACTTGAGCGACTGCAGGTATACGAGCGACCTCGGCCGGCGCACGATCTCGGCGCCGCGCAGGCTAATCAGGAACTCCTCGGGGCCCTCGAAGCTGCGCATGCGGATACAGCCTGTGCCGACTCCCTGCAGCACGTGCGCGTCCGAGCCGGCGCCCATGGTCAGGTTGTATTTGCGCGCAAAGCGAAGCGCCTCGTCGTTGAAGGTCTCGAAAACGAGCCGGGCGTTATAGGCCTCGAAGGCGTCGATCTCGGCCAGGTGCCGGCGCAGCGTCGCCGAGTCGGGAACGGAGTGCAGGCGATCGAAGGGATGAGGCACGTACACGAGCCCGCCCTGCTCGTGGATCGCCTCGATGGTCTCGGCGAAGGAGAGCCCGCGCGGAATCGCCTTTTCCAGGAAGAGGCCGATCACCTCTCCCTGCCCGCCGGTCTTGATCTCCTCGCCGGGGATCACGACCAGCTTGCGCGAGGAGGCTCGCTTCGCCGCTTCCTGGGCGCCCGCGAAGACGTTGTGGTCGGTGACGGCGATCGCGCCCAGCCCGATCTCCTCGGCGTGATCGAGCAGGTCGCCGACCTCAACCGAGCAGTCCGGCGACCAGCTCGTGTGCATGTGCAGGTCGCAGAGGATCCACTCCCGCCCGGCGAGCGGGTCGGCGCTTCCCTTGCGCGAAGGGCGCCGGCGCTTGCACAGCTCCTTGTAGATCCCACCTAGCGTCGCGGCGACGGCCGTAAAGGACTGTCTCTCGGCGTGCCTGCGCGCTCGTGCTTGCAGCTCCTCCCGGATGGTTGCGTCCTCGGCAAGGCGGGCCACGGCCGCAGCAGCCAACTGAGGCTGCTCGGCGAGCGCGGGAGGATCGGCGGTAGCCGCGCCGCAGGCCTCGGCCTCGAGACGCAGGCGCCCCAACCCGCCCGGCGCCGGCACGAAAACGGCCGCCTCTGCGAGCAGACGCGCTCGCGCCTCGGGATCGCGAACCGTGCGCACCCGAACTCGATCGCGCAGGTCGCGCGGCACGCTGGGTCTGCCGGCGAGCGGTTTCGTACGCAGTAGAAGAAGTTCCCATCCGTCGAGCTCGCGCAGGACGCGAATAAGGCTGCGGGCGACGGCGCGCTCGGTCGAGCGCCACTCGGCGGCGATCAGCCGGCGCTTCTTGCCGGGCCGGAAGAGGTCGGTATCGACGCCCTCCGGCAGGAGCCGGTAGTCGCCGGGGAAGCGCTCCTTCGCAGCCGCGACGATCTCCTCATCGGTAGCGAGCAGGGCGTCGGTTCTACCGAGCAGGCGCTCGCGGCGGCTCCGCGCCGGTGGGTAGGAGATGCGCTCGGTCGAGAGGAAGCTGGCGACCGTCAACGATCTCGTGTCGCGCAGGGCCAGGTAGGAAAGGCTCGGAAGGCCTGGCTCGAAGCCGTGCACGACGTCGAAGCGTCCTCTGGCAAGAGCGAGCGTCAGGTTGGCGCGAACACCGACGGGTATGCCGAGCGTGCTTCGTCGCGTGACCTGAATCGCCGGCCCGACGGCGATGAAATCGGCGTCTAGTCCGCGCTCGAGCGCGCGCCGGCCGGCCTTGAGCTCGAGCGCGCGGTTGGACGGCGCCAGCACTGTGACGTGGTGCCCGCGCGCTCTCAGCGCCGCCGCGATCCCGGCCACGTTCTCGTTGACGGGGTGAGGCTGCGACCAGGAAAACGGCGTGACGAGGCAGATACGTAGAGCCACTGGTTGCGAGTGTAGTCGTGTCGCCGCTTCAAGCGGCGGAGAGAGAACCGAGGCGAGCTCGAGCCGTGATCAACCCTCTCCCAGGGCCGCCTTGAACTCGTCGTAGCGCTATACGGCGTCCTTGACGTAGTTGGTGACGAGCTGTGGATCTATCTCCTGCTCGGATGCGCCTGCGCCCGCCGAAGGGCGGGCGCAGGATCGAACCGATTACGAGCTTCTACTTCTACGCGCTCTTGCGCGGATTCTTCGTGATGAACTCTTCGGTCGCCTCATAGGCCTCGTCATCGACGATCTGCTTCGGCGGCGACTTCATCAGGTACGAGCTCGGGCCCTCGAGGGCGCCTGAGACGCCGTTGTCGAGCGCCAGCTTGGCCAGGCGAACCGCGTCGATGACAACGCCGGCCGAGTTGGGCGAGTCCCAGACCTCGAGCTTGAGCTCGACGTTCAGCGGCACGTCGCCGAAGGTGCGGCCCTCCATGCGGATGTAGGCCCACTTGCGGTCGGTCAGCCAGGGCACGTAGTCAGACGGGCCGACGTGGACGTTCTCGGCGCCCATGTCGTAGTCGAGCATCGAGGTGACGGCGTTCGTCTTGGAGATCTTCTTCGACTCCAGCCGCTCGCGCTCGAGCATGTTGAGGAAGTCGGCGTTGCCGCCGACGTTCAGCTGCATCGTCTTCTCGAGCTTGACGCCGCGCTCGCGGAACAGGCTCGTAAGCACGCGATGGGTGATCGTGGCGCCGACCTGCGACTTGATGTCGTCGCCGATGATCGGCACGCCCGCCTCGACGAAGCGGCCCTGCCAGTAGGGCTCACGGGCGATGAAGACCGGCATGCAGTTCACCATCGCGACGCCCGCGTTCAAGATCTGCTCGGTGTACCACTTGACCGCCTCCTCCGAGCCGACGGGGAGGTAGTTGATGACCACGTCGACGCCTCTGTCCTTGAGGATCCCGACGACGTCGTCGGTCGGGCCTGGCGCCTTCTCGACGATCTGCGACAGGTACTTGCCGAGGCCGTCGTGCGTCATGCCGCGCGAGACTTTGATCCCCGTCTTGGGAATGTCGCAGAACTTGATCGTGTTGTTGGGATGAGCCCACATCGCCTCGGACAGGTCCTTGCCGACCTTGCCCTTGACGACGTCGAAGGCCGCCACGAACTCGATGTCCGAGATGTGATAGCCGCCGAGATCGACGTGCATCAAACCGGGGACGAATTCGTCCGCCTTGGTGTTCTTGTAGTACTCGACGCCCTGCAACAACGAGTTCGCGCAGTTGCCGACGCCAATGATCGCGACGCGAACCTTGCCGTTCGCGGAGCGTGGAGTTGAAGCCATTACTTTCCTCCCTGGAGCAGTTGCGAGCGAACGAAAAGCGCCCGCAGGATGACTGTGTACCAAGCCAGCGCCGTCAGCACCCCGATCGCCCAGGGGAGCACTCCCCAGGGCGCGAGCACGAGGCCGGCCGTAATCACTACTACGCGTGTGGCGCGATCGCCCAAGCCCACGTCGCCGCGCAGCCCGAGCATCTCGGCGCGTGCGCGCGTGTAGCTGACGAGGAATGAGCCGAGGATCGCCGCGATCGTCAGTCCAACCGAAAAGAGAGCATGACCGCGCGCGAAGACGAGCGCGATCGCCCCGAGCATGAAAGCCTCGCTGACGCGATCGGTCGTCGAGTCGATGAAGGCGCCGAACGGCGAGACCTTTCCGCTCGCCCGAGCGAGGGCGCCGTCGAGGATGTCGAGCAGCGAGCCGGCCACGAACAGCCCGGCCGCCGCCCAGAAGAATGCGAGCTCGTGGCGGTAGCTGAAGTAGGCGAAGACGGAGCCTCCGATGGAGAGCGAAACGCCGGCCGCGGTAAGGGCGTTGGGGGTGACGCGGGTTCGCGCCAGTCCACCCATCAGACGGGTGGCGAGCCGGCGTACGTCATTCAAGAAGCCCTGCCTGACCGCTTCTGTCTTCGAGCTTGCCAATCGCATAGCTGCTATGAGGATAGCGGATTTGCGATGAGTGTGTTGCGCTTCCCTCGCCGGAGCTTCGAGCGGAATATGTGCATTCGCCGGCCTGGCGCGAGTCGGCGCAGGAGCGTTTAGTCGCGAACTACGACTGTCTTTGGCTGCGCCGGTTTGTTGCGCCGCCAGAAGCGGAAGCGCGCGTCTACGATCGGCGCCGCAGCGAGTGTCACCAGTACGCCGGCAAGGCAATCGAGCCAGAAGTGATTGCCGGTCGCCATGACAGTGAACCAGATCCACGGGGGCCAGAGGCACCAGAGCACCTTCGCCCACAAGCGGCGGCAGACGAGAGCCATCGAGATACCCACGATGAGCGCGTCAGCGGCATGCAGGCTCGGCATTGCCGCGTACGGATTGGCGAAGGCGCCGACACCCTTACTAGAGGTAGTGAGACCGGAGAAGAGCGCCTCGATATCGAGGAAGCCGAGATTCGGGAACATCCGCGGCGGCGCGGTCGGGATAAGCACGAAGCCGACCAGGCCGATGACGTTGGCGAGCATCAGCCAGTTGCGGAAGCGTGTGAACGACTCCGTCTGTCGGAAGTAGACCCAGAGCAGAGCGAATCCGAGCACGACGAATTGCGAAAGCCAGTAGGTTGCGGCGGCAAGGTCGACGAGCAAGCGGGAGGAGAGCAGGACTTTCTGCAAGCTCTGCTCGAAAAGCGCGTTCACGTGGCTTTCGAAGGCGATGATGTGGCGCCCGTTCTCCTTCGCCACCGGGGTGACGGCTCCGCCGTGATCGGCGACGCCCCAGGCCAACCGATACACGAGGACGAATCCCAACCAGAGCGAGATCTGGAATATCAGGTCGCCGAGGCCACGCGGCAAGAAGCGCGAGGATGTCCGCTGCGGGGTTACAGATGGAGTGCTCTCGGTCATGGGCTGAAATTGTAGACGCGGGCACGGGTGTTCGAATTGGTGCTTTTCGTTCTCGTCGCGGCCCCCGCCCGATCGCCGTTGCGCAGCCTCGAAGCTCTTTTGCTCGACTCACCCTAAAGGTTTGCCAGTTTAAACCGATCCCGAAAGTGAAAACCTCCTTAAAAGATAGAGGTTTGCACAGGAAAAGTCTTGTGCGTCACCTCCTTTTGAGAAGGAACAGCGGATCGAGCGGGGCGCCCCAACCGGCGCCCCGGCTGTGATCGGGCAATGACTATGCTCGGCCGGTGCCGCTGATCGCACTCGTTCTCGTCACCGTTGTCTGGGGCATCACCTTCGTCCAGGTCAAGGACGCGGTGGCCATCTATCCGCTCTTCGCCTTCCTCGCGCTTCGTTTCGCGATCGGCAGCCTGGCTCTGCTTCCGTTCGCCGTGGCGCGCGCGCGGCGGGACTCGTGGAAGAGGGGCGCCGTGGTCGGCGTTCTGCTCGGCATTCTCGTGGCGGGCGCATATGCGTCTCAGACTGCAGGTCTCGTCCATACGACCGTCTCGGGTAGCGGAGTCCTCACCGGTCTCTACGTGGTTATGACACCGCTACTCGCTCTCGTCCTGCTGCGCCGGCGGATCGAGCCCGCAACCTGGCTTGCCGTTGCGCTGGCGGGGCTCGGCTTCGCGATGCTCTCGGGTATTCCGCAGGGATCGCGCACGGGCAATGCGCTGGTGCTCGTGTCGGCGCTGCTCTGGGCGGTGCAGATAGTGCTGATGGAGCGCTATGCGCCGCAATTCGACCCGCTGATTCTTGCTCTCGGCGAGATGACCACCTGCCTCGTCTGCTTCTCGGCGATCGCGCTGGCGCGGGGCGACCTGAGCGTTCCACACGGCTGGGTCGTCTGGGGCGCACTGCTCGTGACGGGCCTTCTCGCGAGCGCGTTCGCCTTCCTCGTGCAGAGTTGGGCGCAGCAGCAGATGAGTGCGGTTCGCACGGCGGTCGTATTTGCGCTCGAGCCCGTTTTCGCGGCCGTCTTCGGGCTACTTCTGGCCGGCGATCGATTGGGATGGCTCGGTTGGGGCGGCTGCGCGGTGATCATGGCCGGAATCGCGCTGGCCGAGCCGGCGGCTGCGCGAGCGCTACGCGGACTCCTTTTCCGCACGACCGCCATGGAAGATAGGCCGTAGTCGTCTGATCGCGATCTCGATCACGGCAACGTGGGGAAGGAGGACGCTTGTCGATCCTTCCCCACGCGCTCGAGTGGTGGGCTGTGGCCGGCCTCGGCGCATACCTGCGCCGAGCGGCACTTTTCTAGGTTGTGGTCGTGGTCGTATCTGTGGTTGTCGGAGCGACCTTGGCAGGCCTGGCCGTGACTCGAGCCGCGATCAGCGGAGCGCTCACGTCGGTGCCGGCCTTGCAAAAGCGCGTCTGAACCATCAGGCGGTCGCCGAGGGTGAGCTCGCCGAGCGTCACCTTCTGGCCGAGACGCCAGATCCTTGTATTCGCGTTGACCTGGATGGTCACGGTCTGGCCCTTGTACAGCCGTGCGTGCCAGTTGCTCTGTGCGACGGTGAACGTGAGCGACAGCTGGTCGTTTGCCACCGAGACGAGCGTGCCTCTCAGGATCTGAGCGAACCTGGGGCGGCAGACTCTCTGCTCGGTGTTCCCCGTTGTTGTCGTGGTGGTGGCTGTGGTGTCGGTCCCAGCCGGTTTCTTCGGCGACTTCGCTGGAGCCGCGACTGCGAGCGACGCGGTCAGACCGGCGACGATCACGGTAACTAGTGCAACCCTGAACTTCATTTCCATCTCCTTTGTGGCTCGCGGACCCCGCCGATTGAAGGAGTCTTGAGAAGCTAGTAATTAAGTACGCGCTTAGTTTTAGTCGTTGCGCGGCGAGGAGTCAATTATGTCCGCGTAAAAACATTGTAAATCACCCGGAGTTATTTACGGTTTGTAAAATCTACGTAAGGCGAAATAGGAGTTATAAAATAACCGACGAAGCGGGACCCGGGTTTAAACTGCCGGTTCGCGAGTTGCTTCGGTCTTTTCGAACGGCGTCTTAACCGCCTCGGACTCACCGTCGAGCGGAAGGCGGACGGTGAAGCTCGTTCCGTTCCCGAGTTCGCTCTTGACCGTAACCGTGCCCCTCATGCCGTCGACCAACTCCTTGACGATGGCAAGACCGAGCCCCGTACCGACCGAGCGCTCGCTGCGGTGGCGCGAATAGAGATAGAAGCGCTCGAAGGCGCGCGAAAGCTCATCGGGCGCCAGGCCGGGGCCCGTGTCCTCAACCGTGAGCATCCCGGGCGCGGCGACAACGCGAACGGATCCTCCGGCCGGCGTGACCCGAAGCGCGTTCTCGATCAGATTCGATGCAACCTGCAGCGCCCGATCGTGATCGCCGAGCGCCGGTGCCGCCCCGTCCGAAGCGATTTCCAGTTGTACCTCGAAGGACTCCGACTGCGCCTGGAAGCGTTGAACCGCCTCGCGTGCGACTTCGTCGAGATCGACCGGCGCGCGGCGGATGCTGAACTCGCTTCGGCTCATGCGGGCGAGATCGAGTAGGTCGCCCACCAACCGCTCCAAGCGAAGCGCCTCGCGACCAATCGTGTCGGCCGCCTCGTGGGGCGCGATCGCGTCATCGGCGAGCGCCTCCGAATAGCCGCGTACTGCCGCAAGGGGGGTTCTCAGCTCATGACTCACCGAGAGCAGGAAGGCCTTCTCGGCTTCTCTCGCCTCGGCGAGTTGAGCCGACATCTCGTTGAACGAAATCGCGAGTGAGCGCAACTCTCTGGCACCTTGCACCGGGACGGGATCGGAGGCGCCCCGTTCGGCAAGCGCGCGGCTGGCTAGGGCGACCCGATCGAGCGGGCGGGTGATCAGGCGCCCGAGCGAAAGCGAGATCAGCGCCGCCAGCAGCATGCCTGCGGCGGCGGCGATCGCAAGCGCGTTGAGAAACGGAAGCCAGTCTGCGGAGGCGCTGCGATGAGGGCGCAGAAGCACGAAAGCCTTTTGGTCGACCCGTCGAGCGGCGAAGTAGTTGCTCGTGCCGGCGATCGAGATCGAGCCGTCGACAGCCTGGCCGGCTCGCAGCTTGCGCAGGGTCTCCTCGGAGGCGAACGGTGTCTTTGAACGGAGCGACGGCAGCACGACGACCTGCTCGCTCTGACGGTCGAGGTAGGGCCTTAGGTCGGATATGCGCGCCAGCGGCAAGAGCGCTCCCTGCTCGCGGCGCCCGAGCAGATCGGCCTGATGGGAGAGATCGCGCAGCGTGGCCCGGTCGACAGCCTGGCGCGTGAGCAATCCCCCGACGCCGAAGGTGAGAACGGCCGAGAGCAAGAGAATCACGCCTATCGCAGTGAATAGCTGGGCGCGAAGAGAGTTGAGCTGCGGCTTCATTCGCGGACGGCTTTGTATCCGGCGCCGCGCACGGTGACGATGAGATCCTGCAGACCGAGCTTGCGCCTCAACTGGGCAATGTGCACGTCCACGGTTCGCGTGTCGCCCGGGTAGGTCATGCCCCAGACCTCGTCGAGGAGCTTCTCTCGCGTGAGCACGAGACCGGCGTTCTCGATCAGGACGGTCAGGAGATCGAATTCCTTGTTCGTAAGCTTGACCTCCTGGTCGTCGGCGCAGGCGACTCGTTCGCTGCGCCGAACCTCGACTTCGCCAAGCCGGAGCACGTCCTGGTAGGCGGCCTGCCTGCCGCGGCGCAAGATCGCGTGGGCGCGGGCGACCAGCTCGCGCGGAGAGAAGGGCTTGAGGACGTAGTCATCCGCGCCGAGATCGAAGCCCGTGATGCGGTCGGGCTCCTCATCCCGCGCGGTCAGCATGAGGATGGGCACCTGCGAGCGCGAGCGGATGCGGCGACAGACCTCGAAGCCGTCGATTCCCGGAAGGCCGATGTCGAGCACCACGAGGTCGATCTTTTGGCTGGCCAGCTCGAGCAGAGCCTCCTCGCCCGATCGCAGCCAGACGACGCTGAATTGATCGCGCGCGAAGTAGGTTCGGACGAGGTTTCCGATGCTCTCCTCGTCCTCGATGAGAAGAACTGTGCGCGGCGCACGGTTGGTTGGCGCGCCGGATTCTGAGGGCGGGGCGGCTGCCGACACGCTCTACTTCTTTCCGTAGGCCCAGATCTGGCTGACGACTCTGTCTCCGTTACCGATGGTTGTCACCCTCATCCCCGCCGCGAGACCCGCCGCGCTGGACGCCGTATTGTTGACCCACACCGCCGGAGCGCCGTCGAATTGCATCTGCACGTTTGCGCCATCTGCTTCCAGCAGCGTTATCGAAGCGCTGTCGACACTATCGATGACCCCGGTGTCGGCACGGCTGTCGAGCAACGTGCCGCCGGTCCAGGAGATCACCTCGGTACGCACGAAGCCTACCGAGAGAAGCGATCTGACCTTGGGCAGCGATGTATCGGGCAGTCTCCACGCGACGTACAACCACGAAACCGCGGCGTTTCCGGTCGTGATCGCCGTTGCGCGCATGCCTTGCCGTATGCGTGTCGCCGCGCCGTTGCGACCGTCGATTCTGATCTGCGTGGCCGAAGAGAGCCTGATCGGGACGATGCTTCCGTCGCGTTCGGCGAGGGTCAGCAAGCGCCCGCGGATCTTCCGTACGACGCCGCGGTCGACTCTGTTGTCGTCGACTTCCCCATAGTTGAACGTCACGATCTCGGCCTTGGTCAGATCGGGCCGGATGAGGGCGTTCACCGCTTGGTTAGCCTTCCGATCGAAAATCACGGGCGCGCTAGAGGCGGGCGACGAGAGAGTCACGCCGCCAATTGCCCCGATGAGCGCGACGAGCAGTAAAAGCCGCGCCGGTTGATTCCGTCTCATAGTTCTCACCGTACTGAATTGTCGTCAGTAATAGTGGCTACTTCAAACAGCGAAAGTAATGACGACGTAAATACTTACGTCCCGCTGAAGGTATAGAGCTTGGCGATGCCCTCATGTAGCAGTCGCAACGCGCCGCTTGCATTTCGTAGGTCGGCGGGGGTTCGGCTGGCCTAGAACCAGGCTTCGCGGAACTTCGCCTCTAGGGCGACATGATTGACGCCGCGCGCCTTGGCGGTGTGTAGGGCGGCGCGCGCGGCGTCAAGCGTCTCGACTGCGGAGAAATCCGGGTCGAGTGCGACCACACCGCAAGACACCGAGAGGCGGACCTCTCCGTCGGGCATGACCAGCGGTTCGTGCGCGATCGACTCGCAGAGTCGGTCGCAAGCGACTACGGAATCCTCGGGCGTGCAGTCGTAGAGAACGATGGTGAACTTGTCGTCGCCGAGCCGTCCGACCGTGTCGGCCTCGCGCGCAGTCGAGCGCAGCGTACGAGCAACGCGTAGAACGGCCAGATCGCCGCCGGCCCGGCCGTAGGCGTCGTTGATCTCGCGCATGTGGTCGATGTCGACGAGCGCAAGGCACGAGGGCGGACTTTCCCGGTCTTGCCGCGCGATCTCGGTGCCGAGCATGTCGTAGATCGACTGGCGGTTCGGCAGCCCGGTGAGCGTGTCGGTCATCGCGAGCGTCGAGATGCGGTGATTGGCGAAGTCGAGCTCGTGCTGAAGAGTGACGATGCGCACGCCGATGTGAACGCCGGCCAGCAGATCGGCGATCTCGAAAGGCTTGTTGATGCAGTCGTCGGGCCCGACCGGGGCTCCGAGAGGCTGCTTCTCGTCGGTGTCGCCCAGCGCGATCAGATAGAGGTCGCGACCATCCGGCTCGGTGCGCAGGCGATCGAAGATCGACAGCCCGTCGATCTCGCCGAGGCCTGTGTCGAGAATGGCGAGGTCGTAACGACGCGGCTCGAGCGAGGCCATCACGGTCTCGCTGTCCAGCGCGGTCTCCACGCGGTAGCCGGCCTCTTGCAGAGCGCGGCGGACGTCTTTCAGGTAGGTCTCGTCTGAGGTGCCCAAAAGGATGCGGGGTTTCCGCACGCTCGTACCGATGCCACCATCGCCTGCCACTGTCCGGGGATATCGGCGTGGCCTGTGCGCGCGTTAATCCCTCGTTCTCGCTGTTGACATCGGCGTTTGTCACTCAAAAGGGTGTTTTCCCTGCGAATGGGATCCCTCATTCGAGTGAGTCAAGGCTGGCTCGAACGAGTGATCTGCGTTTTTACGCCTGCGACGGATCGAGGTACCTCTATCAGCCTGGAAGGTGCTCAGCCCATGGCGTTCGACCACGACGGGGAGAGGAACGAACCGGCTTAGGATCTTGCGCATCGGGGAAGGGTTGATACACTGAGACTTAGATTTTCTTAGCAGCTATCAACGTACGAAGGAGATTTTGAAAATGGCAAAGACGATCGGTATCGACCTCGGCACGACCAACAGCTGTATGGCCGTGCTCGAAGGCGGCGAGCCGACGGTCATTCCGAACGCCGAGGGCGGACGGACGACGCCGTCGGTAGTCGCCTTCGCCAAGGACGGCCAGCGCCTGGTCGGCGCACCGGCCAAGCGTCAGCAGGTCACAAACCCCCAGAACACCATCTTCTCGATCAAGCGCTTCATGGGGCGCAAGTTCGACGAGGTGAACGAGGAGATGAAGATCGTCCCTTATGACGTCGTCAAGGGCCCGAACGCCGACGTGCGCGTGAACGCGGAGGGCAAGCAGTTCGCGCCGCCGGAGATCTCGGCAATGATCCTGCAGAAACTGAAGACCGACGCCGAGGCCTACCTGGGCGAGCCGGTCTCCGAAGCCGTCATCACCGTTCCGGCCTACTTCAACAACGCGCAGCGAGAGGCCACCAAGGACGCCGGCAAGATCGCCGGACTGAACGTGCTTCGCATCATCAACGAGCCGACCGCGGCCTCGCTGGCCTACGGCCTCGACAAGGAGAACGACCAGACCATCCTCGTCTTCGACCTGGGCGGCGGCACCTTCGACGTCTCGGTGCTCGAGCTGGGCGAGGGCGTCTTCGAGGTCAAGTCCACCTCGGGTGACAACCACCTCGGCGGCGACAACTTCGACAAGGCCGTCGTCGATTGGATGGTGGCCGAGTTCAAGCGTGACAACGGCATCGATCTGAGCCAGGACCCGATGGCTTTGCAGCGTTTGTATGAGGCCGGCGAGAAGGCCAAGATCGAGCTCTCGACGACGATGTCGACGCAGATCAATCTGCCCTTCATCACCGCCACGCCCGAAGGTCCCAAGCACCTCGACCTACAGCTCACGCGCGCCAAGCTGAACGAGTTGACCGCCGCGCTGCTCGAGCGCGTGGTCGGCCCGACCAAGCGGGCGCTCACCGACGCCGGCCTGGGCGCCGAGAAGATCGACCACGTCATCCTCGTCGGCGGCATGACGCGCATGCCGGCGGTGCAAGAAAGGGTCAAGGAGATCGTCGGCAAGGATCCGCACAAGGGCGTCAACCCCGACGAGGTGGTCTCCGTCGGCGCCGCGATTCAGGCCGGTGTGCTCAAGGGCGAGGTCAAGGACATCCTGCTCCTCGACGTGACTCCGCTCTCGCTTGGCATCGAGACCAAGGGCGGCGAGTTCACGCGCATGATCGAGCGCAACACGACCATCCCCACGCGCAAGTCGAACATCTTCACCACGGCGGCCGACAACCAGGACTCGGTCGAGGTGCATGTGCTCCAGGGCGAGTCGGAGATGGCCGCCTACAACAAGACGCTGGGCAAGTTCCACCTGATGGGCATTCCGCCCGCGCCGCGCAACGTCCCGCAGATCGAGGTCGCCTTCGACATCGACGCCAACGGCATCATCAACGTCTCGGCCAAGGACCTGGGCACGGGTAATCAGCAGCAGGTCAAGATCGAAGGCGGCTCAGGGCTCAGGCCCGACGAGGTCGAGCGGATGTTGCACGAGGCCGAGGCTCATGCCGACGAGGCGCACAAGCTGCACGAGCTTGCCGAGGCCAAGAACGCGGCCGAGCAGCTGCTCTACGCCAGCGAGCGCACGCTCAAGGAGCACCGCGACAAGCTCTCCCCCGACGAGGTCTCGAATCTCGAGAGCCGGCTGGAAGAGCTGCGCAAGGCGATCGAAGGCAGCGATGAGAGCGAGATCCGCTCGAAGACCGAAGCGCTGCAGGAGGCCTCGCACAAGCTGGCCGAAGCCGTATACGCCCAAGCCGCGGCGCAGGCGCAGGCGAGCTCGGGCTCGAGCGAGGACGGTCAGGCCGGTTCGGACGAGGAGGTCGTCGAAGAGGCTGACTACGAGGTAATCGACGACGACGAGAAGAAGGGCTAGCCGCCGATGCCAGCCCGAGCACATCCGCACGAGCCGAGTCAGCCCGCCCATCGCGAGCAGACGGCTGCCGGGAAAGCGCCGGAGGAGGTCGCTGCGCCGGCCGCAGATACAGAGGAGCTGGCGCGGGCGCTGGCCGCGTCCGAACACGCTCGGACGGAAGCCGAGGCGCTGCGGGATCAGTATCTGGGTGACCTCCAGCGCGTCGCCGCCGACTTCGACAACTACCGCAAGCGCGTCGCCCGCGAGCGGGAAGCGCTGGTGACGCGGGCCCACGCCGGGCTGGTAGAGGCGATTCTGCCCGTGCTGGACGATCTCGGGCGCGCGCTGGAGGCGGCCGGCCTGCACGAGGAGGCCAAGCTCGAGGACGGCGTCCGCCTGGTTCATCGCCAGCTGAGCGACGTGCTGGCCAGGGAAGGGCTGGAGGAGATCTCCACCGACATTCCGTTCGATCCGCACGTGCACGAGGCGCTGGCGGCGATCCCGTCGGAGGCCGAGGAGGGAACGATCCTGGAAGTCGTGCAGCGCGGCTACCTGCTCGGCGATCGCGTGCTGCGGCCGGCGCGCGTGGTCGTCGCGGCGGCGAGCACTCCCGAGGACTGATCGAAGATGGCCGGGGATCTCTACGCGACGCTCGGGGTTACGCGCGGCGCCTCCGCGGAGGAGATCAAGAAGGCCTACCGCAAGCTGGCGCGGCGCCACCACCCCGATGCCAATCCCGGCGACAAGGATGCCGAGGAGCGCTTCAAGGAAGTGCAGAACGCCTACGACATCCTCTCCGACACCGAAAAGCGCAAGCAGTACGACACGTTTGGCGCAGGCGGACCGCAGATGGGTGGAGCGGGGCCGGGCGGTGTTCGCTTCGAGCAGTTCGATCTGGGCGACCTTGGCGGCTTCGGCGACGTGTTCTCGAACCTGTTTGGAGGCGGCGGGGGGAGCGCGCGCTCTCGCTCGATGCGGGGCGGCGACATCGAGGCCACGCTGAATCTCTCCTTCGAGGACTCGCTGCGCGGAGCCGAGACGCGTGTTCCGGTCGAGGTGGACGCGGCCTGCGCAACCTGCGGCGGCTCGGGCGCCAAACCGGGCACCTCGCCCAAGACCTGCCCCCAGTGCGGCGGTCGCGGCGTGATCGCCGAGAGCCAGGGCCCGTTCGCCATCTCGCGACCGTGTCCGCGCTGTCGCGGCGCTGGATTGATCATCGAGAAGCCCTGCCCGACCTGTCGCGGCACGGGCCAGGTGCGGCGAACCAAGCAGTACAAGGTCAAGATTCCGGCCGGGGTCAAGGACGGCACCCGCATTCGCCTCAAGGGCAAGGGTGAGCCGGGAATGAACGGTGGCCCGTCGGGCGATCTCTTCGTCGTCACGCGCGTCGCGCCCTCGCCGCTGTACGAGCGCCGCGGAGCCGACCTGGTCGTGGAGGTGCCGGTCACCTATCCGGAGGCCGCGCTCGGCGCCACGGTCGAGGTGCCGACTCCCGACGGCTCGATCTCGCTCAAGATCCCGGCCGGCTCGGAGTCGGGCAAACTGCTGCGCGTGCGCGGCCACGGCGCCCCCAAGCTGAAGGGCTCGGGCCGCGGCGACCTGCTCGCGCGCGTGCGCGTGACCGTTCCCAAGAAGCTCTCCAAGGCCGAGAAGGAAGCGCTCGAGCAGCTCAAGTCGGTTTCGAAAGAGAATCCGCGCGAGAGGCTGGTGCGATGAGCGATCGATCGGGCAACGAGCGGCTTTTCAGGAAGGCCAGTCGAGAGAACCTGCTTGGAGTGGGCGACACCGAGCACAGCGAAGTTGCTCAGGCGCCCCGAGTAAAGCGTTCCGTCTCGCCTCTGATGTTCGTAACCGTGATTGTGCTCGACCTGATCGCGTTGTTTGTCCTGCTTGCCGTCAATCCGATCGCCGGGCTGATCATCTTCGTGATCTCGAGTGTGGTTCTGAGTTCCTGGCTGAATGCGCGCCTACGCGCGACGAGACAGAAGAGAGGTGTGGCTGATGACAGATGACCGCCCCCGCTACATGATCTCGATCGCCGCCGAGCTGGTCGGCATGCACCCGCAGACGCTGCGCATCTACGAGGCCAAGGGGCTGGTGCGGCCGCAGCGCACCGGCGGAAACACGCGTCTGTACTCCGAAGCCGATCTCGAGCGGCTGCGCGCGATCCAGCGACTGACCACCGAGCTGGGGCTGAACCTGGCCGGGGTCGAGCGGGTGCTGGCGCTGGAGGACGAGATGCGGCGCATGCGCGGCCGGCTCGACCGGCTGGAGCGCGATATGCGCGAGGCGATCGACGAGGTACACCGTTCCTACCGGCGCGAACTGGTCATCTACCGGGCGCCCGAGCCGCCGCCGCCGCATCAGCGGCGAAAGCGGCAGGGCGGGTAGAGGGCAGACATGGACTTCAACAAGCTGACGCTGAAGTCGCAGGAGGCGGTCGCCGGCGCGCAGGAGCTGGCGCGCCGTGGCGGCAACCCCGAGGTTTATCCCGAGCACCTGCTTCTGGCGCTACTCGACCAGGAGCTGCCGCGCGCCCTGGTCGGCGACGCTCAGACGCTGCGAGACAAGGCCGAAGCCGATCTGCGAGCGCGGCCGAGCGTCTCCGGGACGGCGGTTCAACCGCAGGCCTCCGCGGCGCTGGCTTCATTGCTCGACCGCGCTCTCGACGAGTCGCGCAAGCTCGGTGACGACTTCGTCTCGGTCGAGCACCTGCTACTTGCCCTCGACGTCGTTCCGCGCGCCGAGCTGATCCAGCGGCTCGAGCAGGTGCGCGGCTCGCAGAGAGTCACCAGCCAGGATCCCGAGAGCACCTACCAGGCGCTGGAGAAGTTCGGCCGCGACCTGACCGCGCTGGCGGAAGCGGGCAAGCTCGACCCGGTGATCGGGCGCGACGACGAGATCCGCCGCGTGATGCAGGTGCTGTCGCGCCGCACCAAGAACAATCCGGTCTTGATCGGCGAGCCGGGCGTGGGCAAGACGGCGATCGCGGAGGGACTGGCGCAGCGCATCGTCGCGGGCGACGTCCCCGAAGGGCTGAAGGGGAAGCGCGTCTGGGCGCTGGATATCGGCTCGCTGCTGGCGGGCGCCAAGTACCGCGGCGAGTTCGAGGAGCGACTGAAGGCGGTGCTGAACGAGATCAAGGCGGCCGAGGGCGAGTTGATCCTCTTCATCGACGAGCTGCATACGATCGTCGGCGCCGGCGCGGCCGAGGGAGCCGTGGATGCGGCCAACATGCTGAAGCCGATGTTGGCTCGCGGCGAGCTGCGCGCGATCGGCGCGACGACGCTCGACGAGTACCGCAAGTACATCGAGAAGGACGCCGCGCTCGAGCGCCGCTTCCAGCCGATCACCGTCGGCGAGCCCACGGTGACCGATACGGTGGCCATCCTGCGCGGGCTGAAAGAACGCTACGAAGCTCATCACGGCGTGCGCATCCGGGACGCCGCGCTGGTCGCCGCCGCCGTCCTCTCCGACCGCTACATCTCCGGCCGCTTCCTGCCCGACAAGGCGATCGACCTGGTCGACGAGTCCGCTTCGCGCCTGCGCATGGAGATCGACTCCTCGCCGCTCGAGCTGGACGAGGCCGACCGCCGCGTGCGCCAGCTCGAGATCGAGCTCGCCGCGATGGCCAAGGAGAAAAAGGAAGTGAAGCAGCCGCTGGAGCGCGAGCTGGTCGAGGCGAAGTCCGCGCGCGACGAGCTGGCCGCCCGCTGGGCCAAGGAGAAGGAAGCGCTCGACCGGATCAAGGAGATCACCCAGAAGATCGACGAGCTCTCCGGCGAAGCCGAGCGAGCCGAGAGGTCCGGCGAGCTGGAGCGGGTGGCCGAGATTCGCTACGGCGAGCTGCCGGCGCTGGAGAAGGAGCGCGACGAGCGCGCCGAGGCCGAGGTCGGGCACGAGCCGATGGTCAAGGAAGAGGTGGACGAGGACGACATCGCCTCGGTCGTGGCGCGCTGGACGGGCATCCCGGTCAGCCGCCTGCTCGAGGGCGAGACCGAGAAGCTGATCCACATGGAGGACCGTCTGCACGAGCGCGTGATCGGTCAGCACGAGGCCGTCGAGGCGGTGGCGAACGCTCTGCGCCGCGCCCGCTCCGGCTTGCAGGATCCCAACCGGCCGATCGGCTCCTTCGTCTTCCTCGGTCCGACCGGGGTGGGCAAGACCGAGCTGGCCCGCGCGCTGGCCGAGTTCATGTTCGACGACGAGCGCGCCATGGTTCGGCTCGACATGACCGAGTACCAGGAGCGCCACACCGTTGCCCGGCTGATCGGGGCGCCGCCCGGCTACGTCGGCTACGAGGAGGGCGGCCAGCTGACCGAGGCCGTCCGCCGCCGGCCCTACTGCGTGATCCTGCTCGACGAGATCGAGAAGGCGCACCAGGAGGTCTTCGACGTGCTGCTGCAGATCCTGGACGACGGCCGCTTGACCGACGGCCAGGGGCGGACGGTCGACTTCCGAAACACGGTCGTGATCATGACCTCCAATCTGCGCTCGGCCGGGCAGCTGCGCGAGTTCTTCCGGCCCGAGCTGCTGAACCGGATCGACGAGATCATCGAGTTCAGCGAGCTGACGCGCGCAGAGATCGCCGAGATCGTCGAGCTCCAGCTCGCCCGCCTGCGCCGGCGCCTGAGCGAGCGCGGACTCTCGCTCGAGCTGACCGACGCGGCCAAAGAGGTGATCGTCGAGACCGGCTGGGATCCGTCCTTCGGCGCCCGCCCGCTCAAGCGCGCCATTCAGCGTTTGATCGAGAACCCACTCGCTCAGCACCTGCTCGCAGGCGACTTCTCAGAGGGCGACACCGTGCTGGTGGATGCCGAGAACGACGAGATCGCGTTCACCAAGGCGAAGGAGAAGAAGGCCGCGAAGGCCTAGCGGCGAGATCGACTTCACTAAGGAGCGCCCGAGGACGAGAAGCCTCCAGGAGCCTGAGACTGAGGCGCTGTAGCGGTGGAAGTAGTGTCGGGCGGGAGCGTTATGCCGGCACAACGCGCCTGCGTCTCTTGATACCCCCGGAGCTCGTCCGGAGAGAGAGGCATGCTCACCTGATCGATGATGGAGCCCTTCTTGTCGCGGGCCTCCACATGAACTACGAATCCGCCGCAGGGCAGCGCGCTGTAGAAGAAACGCATCGGAAGATCCAGCGCGGCCGGGGCCGGCACGGTGTTCGTCTCGATGACAGTGCCGTCATAGAGCTCGATACGGACAACCCGGGCCTCGTCTACGACCGGTCCGACTATGTACCCGGGCTGTGTCTGCGCTTCGTCTTCGTAAATGGGGAGGTTCCCAACAATGCCTTGGTGGTAATCGATGGGCGTGAGAAGCGCCTCCGTCGACCAGGCCAGGTCGGGATGAAGAACTCTCACGGGAGTGCACGCCGGTGGGCTGAGACCGGGGGCCGCTGGACGCACAAAAGCGTTCACATCCAGCGACTTCTCGAACTGGATTCCGTCGCAAACATCTCCGCCCCTCGAGACGTAGGCAGCTAGAACCCAATCGCGGCCGGACCAGTTCCCCGTTGCTACGACGCCGACATCGCCGGCGGGATCGTTGGCCTGCGGCACTTGGCTGAAGCCGGAACTCTCGTAGCCGCCTTCGGGCATCTGGGGGCCATAGATCGTTTGGTCTCCGTCCCACGGATACAACACGCCCAGCTTGGCCCCGATGGCAAGAGCGGAGCCTATGAGCGCGATCAGCGAGACGAAGGCGATTATCAGAGTGCGGCGTGAAACCCTGCGCCTCGTACCGGTATGCGGGGTGCCGGTTGCTCGCAGAAAACCGAGCCTGCGCTTCTCTCGCTCGGGCCGTTCGAGCGTCAGGAGTCGCTCCCGCGCGAGCACGTCCTCCCAGTCGGGATCGATCTCGCGGCGCTCGGGTACGTGACTGGAAAGGGCCTCGCGAACGGAAGAGTAATCGCGGTGTTTCATGGCGAGACCTCCTTCAGTTTCCGGCGCAACGAGGCCTGCGCCTTGTTGAGCGTCGCCCCGACCGTCCCCACCCGGATGCCGAGCACGGCGGCGATCGCCTGGTAGTCGAGATCGGCGTAGTAGCGCAGGAAGAGAGCGGTGCGCTGGCGTTCCGGGAGCGAAGCGATCAGGTCACTCAGACCCGACGGGCGGTCTTCGACGATCCGCGAATCGGAGATCTCTTCGACGAGAGCGAGCTCGCCGCGCGACCGTGCGCCCTTTGCGGCGTTGACGACGCAGGTCCAGACCCAGGTGGAAAGACGCGCTTCTCCGCGGAAGCTATCAAGGTTGCGGAGCGCACGTGCGAAGCCTTCCTGCACCGCGTCGAGCCCACTCTCGGGACTGCCGGCTATTGCTTCGGCGACTCGCAGGTAGCGACGAAAGCCGTCGCGGTAGAGACGCTCGATCTCTTCAGCGGTTGTCCCGGCGTCCGGATCGTTTTCGGTCGCCATCTGACTGATCACGCAGGTTAGATAGCGACCCTGGCTGATTTCTTTACTCGTCGGTGCGTTGAGTCACTAGTCGACGTCGGGCAGGTAGTCGGCCTTCCCGGTCTCCGGCGGGGCGCCGACTATCAGCACGGTTATCTCCGCGTCGCTCTCGTTGCGCAGCTGGAGGGCGGTCTCGGTGTTGACCACGCAGACCGAGCCGCGCGGGAGCTCAACTCGCTCGGGCGGGTCGCCGAGGAGCATCGTCGCCGTGCCGTCCAGCACGACGAACATCTCTTCCTGCACGTGCTCGAGGTGGCGGGCGCCTCGGATTCCGGGCGGCAGGCGCCAGATGTTGGCGCGCATGTTGCGCAGAGCTTCGGAGAGGGGAGCGATACCGCGACTCTGGTCGCCGCGCTGTGGCGGCCGGAGCTCGAGCTCGTTGTAGCGGAAGACGGTGTAGCTCATGGGCCGGATTCTAGTAGCGCGGATTGGCGAGCGCAGAGATCATCGATCTCCGGGCCCTTCCAATCCGCGGGGTACGTAAAAACGGGATATAGACATCACCGTTTTGCGGTCGTTTCGAAAAAACCGCGAAACGCCGCATTGCAGGAGCCGATCAACGAGCCATGGCTGCGGCGCCAGACAAAGATTTCCCGTCCGACCCGAATCTCGAAGGTCCTCTCTGGCTCGGCTCGATGGCGCGACGAGGTGTGGCCGAGGAGCACGGTGCCGGATGGAGCGAGGATGGATTTGATGGGGAGGAAGCGCGGCCAAAGTGGCTCGGGTCGGTTGCGCGGCGCGAAGGGACGCGCAGCGACGACTCGGGCTGGGTCGATCCTGAGGAGGCCGAGCGGCCGAAGTGGCTGGGCTCAGCGGCTCGACGCGGCGTTTCCGCTCGGTCTCTCGTACTGATCGACATGGAGTCCGAACTCGTTTCCGAACAGAGCGCGGAGGCTCCGCAAAAAACGGACAGCCCCAGCGCACCCGCCGATCCCGTCCCCGGGCTGAAAGAGATCCTCATGCCGTCTCAGCCGGCCGACGAACTGGACGAGCGTCGCCAGCCGAAAGGCGTCGCCGGCGAGCTCGGCATGCATCTGCGCGTGGCCTAACGCGCGGCTCTGCGGAGCGGTTACTCGACGCCCTGTCGACGTTTGTGCCTGAATTGGCACGGAATCGGCATGTAAAGGCGTGTCGTTCGTCGTTTCGGGACGGTACTTTCTAACGACCCCGCGGGGACCCCGCGGGCGGGTGGCTTAATTGAGCCCGGAGCGAAACGAAGCACTCCATCGCCTGGCCGCGCTCGGCGGCGTGATGCGTCGTCCTCGGTCTCATCCGTAGCTTCCAGCTACGAGCACGACGCTGCGTCCTAGCCTCGCACTCACCGAATCGCACCCAGTCGACGGGTCTTCATTCCGCTCCGCGCTCGGCGGAGGGCGAAGAGAGAATCGCTTCGCGCGAGTGTCCAGCCGGCAGCGCCGTTTCGGGGAGAAGCGGGCCCTGCAACTCTCGGAATCAGCCGGCAAATCGAGCCCTGTGTTCCAATCGTCGTCGCTGCGGGTAGCTTTCCTCCGTGATCCTTTTTGTCGGAGCGATTGGCCAGGAGCTCGCGGGCGCGCGCGACCAAGCACGCTTGCTCGCTTGTGGCGTGGGGCCGGTCGAGGCCGCGATCGCCACAGCAAAGGAGATCATCAAGGAGCGGCCGCGAGCGGTGATCAACGTGGGACTGGCGGGCGCCAGGCGCGGCTCGGGCATCGACGTGCTGGACGTCGTCGTCGGCACCGAGGCGGTCTACTGCGACCTCTTCCCGCGCTTTTCGCCAAACAGGCTCAGGCCCGACTCGGCTCTGCTCGAGGCCGCGCGCAGTGCTCTTCCCGACGCCCGCTTCCTTCCGGTCGGGACGACCGCCAGCGTCGGCGGCTCCAGCGAGGTCGAGGTCGAGGCGATGGAGGGTTTCTCGGTCTTGCGGGCGGCACAACTGGCGGCCATTCCGGCGCTCGAGCTGCGCGTGATCTCCAACGAGGTCGAAGAGCCGAGCCGCTCCAACTGGCACATCGACGACGGCCTGTTCGTGCTGCAGGGTGCGACGCGGCGCTTGCTAGACGCTTTGCTGTAGGAGGATCTTCTCCATGCAGACGCTGCGCGCCTCGGCGTAGCTCCCGGGGCCGATCGAGATCTCGGTCGTGTTCAACGCAGCGGCTTCTCCATGCAGATGCTGCGCCGCTGCGCGCTGTAGGGCCCGAAATTCGGGATCACGGCGAAGCCGCCCGTCTCGTAGAGGCGAACCGCCTCGGGCTGCTCGGGGCCGGTCTCCAGGCGGAGTGTCTCGTAACCGAGCCGCCGTGCCTTCTCTTCCAGCTCGCTCATCAGCGCGCGGGCGGCGCCGAGCCTGCGTGCCTCCGGGGCGACGTACATGCGCCTGAGCTCCGCCGTCTGCTCGCCCTCGCAGCGGCAGATTCCGGCGCAGCCGACCGGCTTGCCGTCGAGCAGGGCAACGAGGAAGCAGCCGCCGGGATCGTCGAAGACATCGGGCTCCGGCTCGGCTCCGGCGCCCTCCCAACCGCCGTAGCGCTTGCGCAGCTCCTCGGCCTGGGCGTCGGTCAGCGGCCGCGACAGCGGGCTGCCGTAGGGCTCTCGTGCGATGTCGATCTTGGTCACGAGCACGATTGAAGCAAGAAGTCGACGCGGAAGGCGGCTCTATGACACTGGACTTCTCGGGGTACCACACTTCGCTAAACCACCCACCACCCCACCACCCTCCCACGGGGCGGGACACGGTATCGGAGAAAGACGCATGCGAATGTGCCGGCTTCGCGCCAAATTGGAACGTCCGAGGGGCGAATGTTGCGGTACCGTCGAGGCAATGACGACGCTCCGCTTTGGCTTCTCGCCCTGCCCCAACGACACCTTTGCCTTTCATGCGCTGGTGCACGGGCTGGTCGAGGCGCCGTTCCGGGTCGAGCCGGTGCTGCTGGACATCGAGGAGCTGAACCGGCGCGCACATACGGGCGAGCTGGAGCTGACCAAGCTCAGCTTCGGCGCGCTCGCCGGCGTGGGCGATCGCTACCGGCTGCTGGGTAGCGGCGCCGCGCTCGGTTTCGGCTGCGGGCCGCTGGTGGTCGCGCGTGAGCCGATCGACCTGGCTCGCGCCGCCGCCGGGCCGATCGCGGTGCCCGGCCTGCAGACGACCGCCGTCCTGCTGCTGCGCCGCTTTGCGCCGGCGCCGGGCGAGCTCGTCGAGCTCCGCTACGACCGCATCCTCGGCGCCGTCGAGCGGGGAGAGGTGAAGGCCGGCCTGATCATCCACGAGAGCCGCTTCACCTACGCCGAGCACGGCCTCGTGCGCGTTTGCGACCTGGGCGAGCTGTGGGAAGAAGAGACCGGTTTGCCCGTACCGCTGGCCGGCATCTGCGCCCGCTCCGATCTCGATGCAGCGACCTGCGCCGCCGCCGCGCAGGCCATTCGCGCCTCGGTCGAGTACGCCTTTACCCATCCCGCGGCTAGCAGCGACTACGTTCGCGCCAACGCTCAGGAGCTTTCCGAAGATGTGCGTCGGGCCCACATCGAGCTGTATGTGAACGAATCGAGCGTCGATCTCGGCGAGACGGGACTGCAGGCGATCGAGTCTCTGCTTCACGCGGCGCGCGCAAGCGGCTAGCGTTGGTGGCGAACGCTTCTCGAAAGCCGAGCGGCGGGCAGGAAAACCGAAGAGAGAAGACTCGATGAGCAACGGCCAAAACGGTGTGCGCGGATTCTTCCGTAACGCGGGCTCGTTCGTGCTCGGAGGTCTCGTCGGCGCCTCGGCCGCACTGGCCGCCCGCGCTCGCCGCGTGCAACGAGATAGCTCTCCGGGCGGGCTTTCGGCGTTCGACGACGCACCCTGTCATCGAGAGGCGCGCGAGCGAAAACGAAGCGCCGTGTAGCCTTAATCACAATGCCGATCTACGAGTATCGCTGCCCAAAGGGTCACGTCTTCGAAGTTCTCCAGCGCATGGACGCCTCTCAGCCCGAGGTCTGCGAGGTTTGCGGGGCGGGCCCGGTCGAGCGCGTGCTCCATCCCGTCGCGATCCATTTCAAGGGAACCGGCTTCTACGCAACCGACTACGGACGCGGCTCGCGGCGGCAGGTCAAGGAATCGAGCTCGGACTCGGGCGGCGAGAGCAAAAGCGAGAGCTCGAAAGAGAGCGGCAAGTCCTCCGGCGATTCGTAGCGACCGCTAGCGGGGCTTAGGACCGGCGCCGGCCTTCCAGGGCCTGCAACAAGAGCAGCACGACGATCGCGCCCGCCACCGCGATCAGAAACGGCCGCAGCGAGAAGCTCCAGCCGACCCTCTCCCCGAACAGGACGAGCCCGGCGAATCCGCCCACGACCGCGCCGGCGATGCCGACGGCGATCGTGACGATGCAGCCTCGCGGATGCTTCCCGGGCGTGGCGAGCTTGGCCACCGCGCCGGCAAGAAGACCAAAGAGGATCCAGGCCAGGAGGTTCACGGCAGCAGCGTTCCCTTGCTGCAACCGGGCGCGTACAGCGAGCTGCGCAGGTCCGGAGCACGGGCCGGCCTCGTTCCCTCGACCATCTGAATGACGGAGAAGTTGTCTTCGCTCGGGGCGATCTCCAGGGCGCCGCCGAACGGCTGCGATACGCCCCCGAGCCGACAATGGAGTGTGCTCGAGGCGCGCAACTTGATCCAGCCGAGCTGCATCAGCTGAGCCGCGCTCAGGTCGGTTGCCATCGGCTTGAGCAGGTCGTCGCCGAGCCAGGGCAGCTTGATCATCGTCATCGGGCTGGTGATCTTGGAGAGCACCGCCTGGACGACCTGCTGCTGGCGGGCGCCGCGTGTGATGTCGGTCTCGCTCGGGTCGAGCTTGTTCTCGCGGATGCGCGAGTAGACGAGAGCGCGCTGGCCGTTCATGTGCTGCAGGCCCTTGGCGAAGCGATAGCCCTGCCAGGTCGCGCAACGCGCAGCCGTAAACGGGCAGCCGAAGGGGTTGGAAAGGATGGGCTTCGGCACGTTGATGTCGACGCCGCCGAGCGCGTCGATCAGCTGCCGGAACTGGCTGAAATCGACGACGATGACGTGGTTGATCGGTAACCCCGTATAGCCCGCAACCGTCTTGATCGCCAGGGGCGCGCCGCCGAACTGGAAGGCCGTGTTGATGCGGTCGAGACCGTGGGTGGGCACGTTGATGCGCAGGTCGCGCGGAATCGAGAGGTAGACGATTCGGTGCCGCGACGGATCGGTGTGCACGATCATGATCGAGTCGGAATGCCGGATTCCCTGGCGCTCGGCCGTGTTGGCGTGGTCGGTGCCGAGCACGAGGATGTTCGACGTGTTCGAGAGCATCAGCCCGTGCGTGGGGGTGAGCGCCTGTTTGGCACTGGCACCCAGCCGCGCATTGGCCGCGTGGGCTCCGCTGCGAAGGGATAGGTAGCCCGCGACCGCCCAGACGCACACAAGCACGAAAAGCAAAACGAAGCCGATCAGGACGCGCCGTTTCCAGCCGCCGTGTCCCAGGCCGAGGCGCGGAACGCGGAAGCGATGTGAGCGAGGCCCGTTCTTGACGGCGGCCGCCGCTCCACGGCCGCTCGAGGTAACGCTCTTGCGCTTCAGCGGTACGTTGCCTTTCGACCGGCCGCCGCGGTAGACACGGTAGGGCTTGTCGCCGGGAGCCATCGACGGGTTATGGTAGCCGTCTGCCATGAGCACACCGAAGGTCATAGGCGTCGACGTGGGCGGGACGAAGATCCTGGCCGGCGTCATCGACGAGCGCGGGAAGGTGCTGGAGCGGGTGCAGATCGCCAGCCCGGCCGCCTCGACCGAGGCGCTGCTCGCCGGGCTCGATCAGGTCGTTACAGAACTACTTGGCCCCGAGATCGCGGCCATCGGCTTCGGCATTCCCTCGAGCATCGATCAGCGCTCGGGCATGGTGCTCGGCACGGTCAACCTACCGCTGCAGGGGCTCTGTTTCCGCCAGCGCATGCGCGAGCGCTTCGAGCTTCCCGTCGGTATCGACAACGACGCCAATGTCGCCGCAATCGCCGAGTGGAAGGCGGGTGCCGGCCGCGGCGCGAACGATCTGGTCATGCTCACGCTCGGCACCGGCGTCGGCGGCGGATTGATTCTCGGCGGCAAGCCCTACCGCGGCTCGGTGGGCGCGGGCGCCGAGCTCGGCCACATGGTCATTCTCCAGGACGGTCCTCCTTGCTACGGCAACTGCACAGGGCACGGCCATCTGGAGGCGCTGACCTCCGGTCATGCCGCGACACTCGTGGCGCGCGAGCAACTCGGGCCCAAGGTGGATGCGCGCAAGCTGGTCGAGCTCGGGCGAGCCGGCGACGAGCCCGCTCTCGCGCTGCTGCACGAGATCGGAGAGCACCTCGGCGCCGCATTCGGCAGCTTTGTCAACATCTTCAATCCCGAGCTGATCGTGATCGGCGGCGGCTTCGCGGCGGCCGGCGAGCTGATCCTCGCTCCCGCGCGCGAGCGGATGGCGGCCGAGTCGCTTCCCAACATGGCCGAGCTGACCCGTGTCGTCCTGGCCGAGCTCGGGGCGGACGCCGGCATGATCGGTGCCGGCTTCGTCGCCTTCGAAGCGCTGGAAAACGCCGAAGCAACGCTCTAGTCCCGCCGGTCCCCGATTTCACGAGGCGGCTCTCCGGGGTTCGGGCGCCTTGCCCACCCACCACCCTCCCACGGGGCGGGGAACGGTATCGCAGGATTCCGCGCGGGAATGTGTCGATTGCGAGACAAAGCGATCTTCTCGCAGCAGGCTGATCCTGGAGCGCTCGGAAGGCCGTACTCCCGACGAACCGAATCCCGCGAACCTGTGACATTCGCCACGCTACGGCGCGAGTGCTATCTATCGTCAAGAGTCGCACCGACTCGATCCAGGGAGGTGAACGTTGCCGCTAGCGATCTGCGCCACGCCGATCGGAAACCTCGAAGACGTGACCTTGCGAGTTCTGAGCGAACTCGAGCAGGCCGATCTCGTTCTCTGCGAGGACACCCGGCAGACGCGCAAGCTGCTAGCGCGCCATGGAATCGAAGCCCGTACGCTCAGCTACCACGAGCACAACGAGGCGGCGCGCGTGGCCGAGCTGCTGCCGCGGCTCGAGGCCGGCGAGCGGATAGCTCTTGTCTCCGACGCGGGTATGCCGGCGATCAACGACCCCGGCGCCCGGCTCGTTCGCGCTGCGCTGGAGGCCGGTCTTCCGGTCACCGTGCTGCCGGGCCCGAGCGCGGTCGAGACGGCGCTGGTTTCGAGCGGTCTGGCAGGCGAGCGCTACCAGTTCCTGGGCTATCTGCCGCGAAGCGAGAAGGCCAGGGAAGCACTCTGGCGCGAGCTTTCCCGCTGGCCGTATCCGTCCGTCGCCTTCGAATCTCCAAAGCGGTTGTCCGCGACTCTGGCCAGCCTCGCCGGCTTCGACCCCGAGCGTGAGCTCGCCGTCTGTCGTGAGCTGAGCAAGCGCTTCGAGGAGGTTGCACGCGGGAGCGCGCGCGAGCTGGCCGGCAGGTTCGAGCAGGCGCCAAAGGGTGAGATCACGCTCGTGATCGGGCCCGCCGCCGCCGAATCGGACGAGAAGGAGGAGGCCGCGACCGCCGCGGTGGCGGAGTTGATCGGCGCCGGACTGCCTCGCCGCCACGCCGTCGAGCTCGTGGCAAAGCTGACCGGAGTGGGCCGAAACAGGCTCTACGGTAGCTCTCTGTAGTCAGAATTGACAACGCTTCGGCGTCTCGCTACGCTGCCGTCGTTTACAAAACTGACAACTAAAAGGGGGCTCGAAATGCGACGCTCGGTCGTTCTCACGTTCGTGGCTGCATTGGCCGCGATGATCCTGGCCGCTCCCGCGGCGAGCTGGGCCTGGCCCGCCGACGGTCAGGTGATTCGCGCTTTCTCCCTGGGTGACGACCCTTATGCCGGCGGGCAGCACCGCGGAATCGATATCGCCGCCGACGCCGGCTCGAGCGTGCGCACGCCTGCGGCTGGCACCGTCTCGTTCGCCGGCAGCGTGCCCGGGAGCGGACGCACGGTCACCATCCGCACGGGCGACGGCTATGCGGTCACGCTGGTCGGACTGGGCTCGATCGGAGTAGCGAAGAACGCTCTCGTCAGCGAAGGAGAGGCGATCGGAACGGTGGCCCCGGCGGCCGCCGACGGCACACCAGCGAACGTGCACCTCGGAGTCAGAACCGCCTCGGATCCGGACGGCTACCTCGATCCGCTCAGCTTCCTGCCGCCGCGCGCGGATCAACCGGCGGTAAGCGATCCAGCGGGTGACGCGGCGGTGCCGGCTGCGTCGGACGAGAGCGTCCCGGCGACAAGCGACGAAGCCGTGAACTCGAACGAGCCGGCGACGGAAGCGGCGGCGAGCGGCACGCAGGGAGAAAACTCGATCGACTCGGACACGGCGGCTTCACCAAACCAGCAGCTCGCCCAGAGCAGGACGCCCGTGCTGTCGCAAGTCGCCGGCAACGCCGCGGCGGTTGTCCGCCCGCCCGGTGCAGCGCGTCAACCTTCTCCTACATTCGTTTCCACGCCCGTCGGCGAGTCGAGCTCGGCGGGCGGTGAGGCGACTTCGACCGGCGAGGCTTCGATCGGCGAGACTCGCGCCGTTCGAGGCAGCTCGAGTGAGAAAAGCACAACCCCGGCTACCAGCACGGCGCGCCTCAAGCCCGGCGGCGACGTGGGCTCGGGCTCCGGGCTAGCCTCGCCCGGCGCCCGCTCGCAAACCGCAACGCATTCGCGTTCCCTCGATTCGCACTGGATCCTCTTGCCGGTACTGCTCTTGCTTCTGCTCGGAGCGGCCGGCGGATCGGTCCTTGCCGCCGCCCGCGTTCACGGCTCTCGTCGGCCGCCTCGTATGATGTTGAGTCCCGAAGGAGATGCAACAGGCGATGAGCGAGAGCGAGACGGCAAAGAAGATCCTGGTTGCAGTGGCCTGGCCGTATGCCAGCGGCCCGCGTCACATTGGGCACGTCGCCGGGTTCGGCGTCCCGTCGGACATCTTCGCCCGCTATCACAGGCTCAAGGGCAACGACGTCTTGATGGTGAGCGGCACCGACGAGCACGGAACGCCCGTCATGGTCGCGGCCGAGAAAGAAGGGCTCTCATCTCGTGAGCTCGCCGACCGCTACAACGAGGTCATTCGTGAAGACCTCAGGCGCCTCGGCCTCTCCTACGACATCTTCACGCGCACAACGACCCAGAACCATTACCGAGTCGTGCGCGACGTCTTCCGCACGCTGCACGAGAAGGGCTACATCGTCGAGCACACGGCGATGGGCGCCTTCTCGTCCAGCAGCGGGCACACGCTGCCCGACCGCTACATCGAGGGCACCTGCCCGCACTGCGGCTACAAGGAGGCGCGCGGTGACCAGTGCGACAACTGCGGGCGCCAGCTCGATCCGATCGACCTCGGCGACCCGCGCTCGAAAATCGACGGGACGACGCCGGTGTTCAAGGAGACCAGCCATCTCTTCCTCGATCTGCCGGCCTTCGCCGATGCGCTGCGGGAATGGATAGATCGTCAGCCGCATTGGCGCACGAATGTCCGCCGCTTCTCGCTCAATCTGCTCGATGAGCTGATTCCGCGCGCGATCACGCGCGACCTGGACTGGGGCGTGCCGGTTCCGGTCGAGGGCTTCGACGGAGAGGACTCCGGAAAGCGCATCTACGTTTGGTTCGATGCCGTCATCGGCTATCTCTCCTCGACCGTGGAGTGGGCGGAGGCGCGCGGAACCCCCGATGCCTGGCGCGACTGGTGGCAGAACCCCGACTCGCGCCACTACTACTTCATGGGCAAGGACAACATCGTCTTCCACACGGTGATCTGGCCGAGCATGCTGCTCGGCTACGGCGAGGGCGGCGAGATCGGCGCGGGCAAGGGGAAGCTGGAGCTTCCCTACGACGTCGTCGCGAGCGAGTTCCTGACCATGGAGGGGCGCAAGTTCTCGTCCAGCCGGGGTGTGGTCATCTACGTCAAGGACTTCCTGGAGCGCTACGACGCCGACGCGCTGCGCTACTTCCTGACCATTGCGGGCCCCGAGAGCCAGGACACCGACTTCACCTGGTCGGAGTTCGCGCGCAGGAACAACGACGAGCTCGTCGCCACCTGGGGCAATCTCGTCAATCGCACGCTCAAGAACGTTCATCGCCACTTCGGCGAGGTCCCCGCGCCCGGACCACTGAGCGAGGCCGACGAACAGGTTCTCGCCGCGATCGAGGCCGGCCTCGATTCCGTTGGCGCCGAGATCGAGGCGGCGCGCTTCAAGGCCGGACTGATCGAGGCCATGCGCCTGGCCGGACTCGCCAACCAATACGTCAGCGAGCAGGCGCCGTGGAAGCTGATCGAGCCGGACCCAAAACGGGCCGCGACGATTCTCTATGTGGCCCTGCGCTGCGTCGACAACCTGAAGCTGCTCTTCGCACCTTTCGTGCCCTTCTCCTCGCAGGCTCTGCACGAGCTGCTCGGCTACGGCGACGACATCGCGGGAAAGCTCGAGTTCGTCGAGCACCACGAAGAGGGCGACTCGCACCTCGTTCTGACCGGCGACTACGCGGCTCTGCGCGGGCGCTGGCAGATAAGCCGGCTCCCGGTTGGGCAGAAGCTGCTCGAGCCGCGACCACTGTTTCGCAAGCTCGACCCCGAGGCCGTGGTGGCCGACGAGCTGAAGCGGATGGAGGAAGAGGCGGGAGACGGAGCCAACGCGTGATCGATGCGCACGCGCATCTCGACGCGTGCGAGCCTTCCGCTGAAGAGCTGATCCGGCGGGCGCGCGCCGCGGGAGTCGAGACGGTGCTCAGCGTCGGCACGAGCATCGATTCCTGCCGCGAGACGATCGCCATTGCCGAGCGCCACGAAGGGGTCTTCGCCATCCTCGGCGTTCATCCGCACGAGGCTGCCGGCGCGGACGCCGGGCGCCTCGGCGAGCTCGAGGCGCTCCTCGCCTCGCCGCGCGCGGTCGCGCTGGGTGAGATAGGCCTCGACTATTACCGCGATCGCGCTCCCCGCCCGGCCCAGCGGGAGCTCTTCGCCGCCCAGCTCGAGCTTGCCGCGCGCGTGGCCAAGCCGGTTGTCATTCACACCCGCGAGGCCGATGACGACACGCCGGCGGCGCTCGAGGACTTCTCGGGGACGATCGTCCTGCACTGCTTCTCCTCGCCGGCGCTTCTTCCCTGGGCGCTCGAGCGCGACTGCTTCATCTCGTTCGCGGGCAACGTCACATATCCAAGCGCGGGCGAGTTACGAGCCGCGGCGCGCCTCGTTCCGCGCGAGCGCCTGCTCGTCGAGACCGACTGCCCTTTCCTTTCGCCGCAGCCCGAGCGGGGCCGCCCGAACGAGCCCGCCTTCATCGTCCACACGGTCGCAGCCTTGGCGGAATTGCTCGCCGAGCCGGTCGCCGAACTTGCCGAGCGAACGGCTGCCAACGCTCGAGCGGCCTTCCGTCTGCCATGACGGAATCGCGTTTCAGCGCCAAGAAGCGGCTCGGTCAGCATTTTCTCGTCGACGAGAACCTGCTCGGGGTGATCGGGCGCCTGGCCGAGCTGAGCCCGGAGGACTGTGCGCTCGAGATCGGTCCCGGGCTTGGCGTTCTCACGGCCTATTTGGCCAAGCGCGTCGCGCACGTTGACGCCGTCGAGCTCGATCGCCAGCTCGAGCCTCGGCTGCGCGAACGGCTCGTGGGGTGCGAAAACGTCTCGCTGTATTTCGGTGACGCGCTGGCGCTCGATCTGGCGCGGCTTGCGCCGGCGGCAACGAAGCTGGTGGCGAATTTGCCCTACAACATCGCCACGCCGCTCATCGTCGAGTCGCTGGACGGGCTGCCGCAGATCGAATTGTGGTGCGTGATGGTGCAGCGCGAAGTGGCGGACCGGCTGTTCGCGTCGCCGAGAAGCAAGGCCTACGGCGCCGTCTCGGTGCTCGTACAGCTGGCGAGCGAGAAGATCGGTTTCCATCCCGTCTCGCGCGAGGTCTTTCGACCGCGCCCGCGGGTCGAATCGGCGCTCGTCGCCTTCGAGCGCAGGCCGCTGCCCGAGGACTTCGCCCGAATCAAGCGCCTCGTCGTTGCGGCCTTTGCGCACCGCCGCAAGACGCTGGCCAACTCGCTTGCCATCTCCGGCCTCGTCGCGAGGGAAAAGGCCGAGGCGATACTCGAACGGGCCGGGCATGATCCACGGATTCGCGCCGAAGCGCTCACGCCGCCCGAGTTTGCCGCTCTTGCCGAGGTTCTGCCGTGACTGTCGCTCTCGCTCCGGCCAAGCTCAATCTGGCGCTGGTCGTCGGCCCACTGCAAAAGAACGGAAAGCACGAGCTGGCGACCGTTTTCCAGCGCATCGCGCTCGCCGACAGGATCGAGCTCGAGCCGGCGCCGGCGCTCGAGATCGCGGGCTTCGGCGGCGACACGATCGTCCGCTCGAGCCTCGAGGCGCTGGCGAAGCGGGCTCGCGTCGATCCCTACTGGCGAGTATCGATCGAGAAGAAGGTGCCCGTCGCCGCCGGGCTCGGCGGCGGCTCGAGCGACGCGGCGAGTGCGCTACGTCTCGCCAATGCGATGCTCGAAACGTCGCTCTCTTCCGCCGAGCTGATTGAGCTTGCGCGCCCGCTGGGCGCGGACATTCCCTTCTTCCTCCTGCAAGGCCCG